>Ga0180438_10011729_pt1 | contig 10541 bp, 9 predicted proteins | sample SS_ome_12_FD_132455 | JGI IMG/M metagenome (GOLD analysis project Ga0180438, IMG submission 132455) | Hypersaline lake sediment archaeal communities from the Salton Sea, California, USA - SS_3_D_2 metaG | ecosystem: Environmental > Aquatic > Non-marine Saline and Alkaline > Hypersaline >... | reverse complement strand
TAATAACCATGATAGTTTATTTACAGGACGCCAGCCAATAATTAAATAAATGAAAACTCTTGTTATTAATAAAGCAGAAATCATAGATATTAAAATACCAATAAATAAAGTTAAAGCAAATCCCTGAATAATACTTGTGCCAAACCAATATAAAATTGCACAGGTAATTAAAGTAGAAATATTACCGTCACGAATAGAGGGCCAAGCACGTTTAAATCCTTCATCAATCGCTGAACCAATTGGTTTGTCTAATTTTAATTCTTCTTTCATTCTTTCAAAAATCAAGACATTAGCATCCACAGCCATACCAACTGATAAAATAAAACCCGCTATACCGGCTAAGGTCAAGGTAACTGGAATTAATTTAAATATGGCTAATAACAAAACACCATAAACACACAAAGAAATAACTGATAATAAACCTGGTAAACGATAATAAATTATCATAAACAAGCCAACTAAAATTAAACCTAATATAGCTGCCTCCAAACTTTGAGTTAAAGATTCATGTCCTAAACTAGCACCAACAGTCTGTTGACTAATCAAGTTAATTGGCACTGGCAAAGCACCAGCATTTAAACGACGAACTAAAGTTTTAGCTTCTTCAAGCGTAAATTTGCCAGTAATCACTGCCCTACCTTCACTAATCTTCTCATTTACTTTTGGCAAACTAATAGGATCGCCATCTAAAAATATTCCCACAATTTTACCAACATTTTTACTTGTGATTTCAGCAAATAAATCTTTGCCTTCATCATTAAACTCCAAGGATACTTCTGGTTCATTTGTATTAGGATTAAAAGAAACTTGTGCTTTTTTTAAATGTTTACCTGTTAAACCAGTATATTTAAATGGTTCAGCATAATCAGCTTCTGTTTGTTTGGCGATTAAAATTCTATATACCTGAATTGATTCATCTGTTCTTTCAGCAATTTTATATATTAGATGAAAACCAAATTGTGTTTCCACGATATCAGAAATTTGACCATCTTCTAAGGCAAAGGCGGCATTTTCAAATTCAGGCACCATTTGCCCTTTACTAAAATAACCCAAATCACCACCACTTGTCTCAGCGCCAGGTTCAGTTGAATTTTCTTTAGCTAAATCAATAAAATTTTCAGGTGTAACTTGTTCTTTTAATTCTTCTATTTTAGCTCTTGCTTCTTCTTTAGAAATATTCTGCTCACAGCGTTCAGCACCTTCATAACAGATTAAAATATGATTTGCTTTTACTTCTTTTTCTGCTTGCACATCCCCTCTTTTTAAGATATTATATCCTTCAGCATTTTCAAGCACTTCGCCATATATTTGCCCTTTTTCTAAATAGGAAACAGCATCAAAAAACTCGCTATGTTCATAACCATTTTTAATAAAACCTAAATCTCCATTATTATCTTTTGTAGCTGAATCTTCTGATTTTTCTTCTGCAACTTGAAAAAAACTCTCAGGATCCACTTTTACTTCTGTTAAAATTTCTTCTGCTCTTTGTCTGGCTAAGGTATTATAAGCTTCCATATCTGCTTTTTGTTCTTCAGTAATCTCTGGTTGTTCATCGTTTTGTTCTTTAAACTCCAAAAGAGGTGTTTCACCAATCATTTTAATAGCTTCACGTACATCTTTAATCCCAGCTAATTCAACAATTACGCGATATTGATTCCCTACTTTATTAGTTTGCACTAATGGTTCTGTAACACCAAAAGCATTGACTCTTCTTTCAATAACATCGCGCACACCTTCTACAGCATCATCTTTTTCTCCAGTGGGTATATCAGTTACATCTGCTTGATAAACTAAATGAGTCCCTCCTTGTAAATCTAAACCTAATCGAAAAGGTAAATTTAAATAATGTGGTATGTTTAAAGGAATCTTACTATTTAGCCAATCAACTGAATTATTATAAATTTGTGGATAATCTAAAAAGCCTGCTAAAACTGCGATTAGCAAAATTAAGACAATATATAATCTAATCTTATTTCTTTGGCTAACAATATTTGTTTTTCGTGCCATATTAAATATATAAAAAATAACCTACTTAAAAAGGTTATAAGTATTTTAATACAAGTTTTATTTTAAATCAAGTAAAAAAATAAATCAATATTGACAAAAACAAAAAATAAAGCTATAATAAAAAATCAAAATTAACATTGGTATTTTTAAAAAAACAATAAAAACGGTAACACAAGGAGGAATAAATGATTGGATTATTCATGGCAGTATTGTATTTTGTCTGGAAAATGTTTTTTGATAGTGACATGTCAACAGAAATAGGATTTTTAAACGCCTCAGGATTCCTATTTTATTGGCATCTTGTTTGGACAATTATTTTTGGTATAATTATTGGATTAATTGCCCTTGGCGTTACAGGCCTTATGTCTCTTGTTGGCCTCGGAACTGGGCTCGCTGCTTCAGAAGAACTTGCGCCACAACATTCAGGAAAATCAATGCTGTTTGGCTTAATAGGAGGAGCTATTTTTGGCGGCTCGCTTACAGCAAAGGCTGTACTTGGCTTTATGGTAAAAAGAGCACTCCTTTTATTAGGTGCATATCTAATGTGGACTTCTGGCACAGCTGAAATGTCATTTGCTGAATTTGATTTACTCAAACTTGGCATTGGTGCTGTCCTGCTTCTTATCGGAACAATATGGTCAAAGAAAAAAAGTAGTTCTAACTCAAATTCAGATGATGAATAAATAAAAATTAAAACCTACACACAAAGTGTAGGTTTTTATATTGACAAATTTCTAATAAATTGTTATGTTATAATATCTATTAAGAACCTTAAAAACTAAACAAGGAGGAAAAAAATGAAAAGATTTTTCCAGTTTGTAATTATTTTCTTACTGATTTTCATTACTAATAGTAGCTGCGACGTTTCAGTTAATGGCGAAGAAATCTATGAATGGCCAGAAAGAGACAAATATACTGAAATCTGTGGCCAAATCATGATTTTTTACCAAGAACGTAATACTGACATACATGAATATTACTGGGGCAGGATTGAAATCACCAATACGATTTCTGAAACAGTACATTTTCGTTTAAGCAAAAAAAACAACATGACTCTTTTTGAAGTTTATATGTGGCCCTTAGGTCAAGGTACTTATGATATTTATATTGAAGAAGGCACTGATGTTATTTTTGAAGGCTGGCATGGACAATACTCTTGTCAGGAAAACGGTTCAATTTTAGAACTTTAAGCAACATTAAGGAGGTAAAATAATGAAACATGCAATTATCTTCTTAACACTTATACTAAGCTTATTAATAAGTTGTGAAAATGACCAAGAAATTGACGTTCATAATGCTAATCATTTAATTGGTTATACAACCTATGCAGGTGTTGAATTTAATTTTAATTTTAACACAACTGAAATCTCCATGACCAATTTAAATGATACAGTAATTAAGGTTAAAATACTTAATCTGACTAATAATTCCATACTGGTCAATGATCTAATCACATTTGCTGGTAATACTAATATCATTCATAAAGCCAACTTCTTTATTTCTAGTAATATAGAGATTCAAATTTGGCGAGGAACTTCTTCTGTTTATCATGGCAGTATTTATGACCGCTCTGCTGATTTTATTGGCCAAGGCACTCTTAATGAAGGTTATATTAATATAACCAACTCATCTGATAAAATCGGTTATCTGGTCTATCTGCCTGTATTAAACGGAGCAGTTTGTGAATTATCAGGCTTATATTATACTTCTAACCCTGCACTTCAAGAAAATAATATGCTTTATTGCCAAAGAATTTCTTCAGATACTATGCAAATTGAACTTTACAAACTCAAACCAGCAGTAACAGAAGGCTATCAAGCAGAATATGAACTAGCTTCTGGCTGGATCATGGCTCAATTAGGAGAAGCAAACGAAATTGCGCAAATCAACTGGGATTTTAACTATAATGAACCTCTTGCACTTCGTGTAACTTCATATGATCCCTTTGATAATAGCTGGAAAAATCAAACAGTCTATGGTTTTAAACTCAATGTGGCAAATGAAAGCCAAATCGAAATTCTTGAAACCATTACCTTACCTTAAAGAGAACTTGTTAACAAGTTCTCTTTTTTATTATTAATATTGACTTTTTACTAAAAACATGCTATAATTGTGAATAAAGTAAATTAAAAAGGAGGATATCATGACACAGCCCAAACAAGGAATCTGGATTTCTACGCCTGATACTGTCCATAACAGTTATGGCCTGCAAATCTATCTCCCAAATGACCCGGAAACCGTGGCAAAGTTTGAGGCTCTCTGCCATGAGCGCCTCATCAGTAATCAAGAAACCGCCCAATTCCTTGGTACGTTTTTCCAAGGTGGCCAACACGAAAATGACTGGAAATACTTTGAATTTCTATGTAAAGGACCTGATACTTCAGCTGAAGATCAGAATAAAATCCTAGAAATCTGTCAAAAAATCGCTGACCAACTTAATCTCGAACTAGAGATTGATCTAACCTGAAAGGAGAAAATACAATGCCGAATGAACATGGACAAATTACAGAAGAAGACATGAAAGCACCGCAAGGAATGATCCGACTTGTCATGGAAGATATGCGAGACGGTGAACTTGAAATCATCGCTGACTTTCATCAGGGACACAAACCCAGAATAGCAATCGAAGCCGCCCAAACTCTTCAAGAGTACAGTGAGCATATTTACACACTCTGGGACGACCAAGGCAACAACATCTCACTGGAAGACTGAAAGGAGAAAAAATGCCCATACCACTTCTGCGAGATTTAGAAGCTTTAGCTGAACTTTTTGACTTGGAAATTCTGCAAAATGATGCTGGAGCTTATTGGGGTGGTATTCCCTGGATACTTGTCAAAGACAAACAAGGAAATATAGCCAAAATCTTTTTAACTGAAAAAGGCGAATTCATTAGCACAAACAATTTACCTGACGTTCCAATGACAAAAACAAAACAACCAGACAAATACATCATCTTGATCTAAACATAAAAGCCCACGCAAACTGCGTGGGCTTAATTATTTTATTTAAATTACTTAATTTTTTATTAAACTTTGCCAGGCTTGTTCAGGTGTAATATTATCTTGCAAAGCCATTTTATTTATAATATCAGCATAACTTGTTAAAGTTTGTATTGCTTCCAATGAAATGAACTTAACTTGTGGACAATTTTCCTTTATCCATTCTAATGTTTGCTTTTCATATTTTTTCCAGGCATAAACAATCTCTACATTTTCTAAAGGCACTTGCGGACCAATAATTATCCCTTCACCACCATAATCTACACTAAGTCTTTGATCTTTACCTTTTCCATAATAAAAATTATTTTGAGTTAAATATTCTTCCTGCTTTTGCTGATTAATTCCAAAGCCTACAAAATATTCATCAAACCAATTAATACTATGATAACCATAATGAGGTAATCCATGATTTACATAAACAGAACCTAAAACACTTACCCTATTCGGTTGATCCTGGACATCAGCTATTTCCTGATCCCAATAATGATGGAATTCCCCTGATTTTACAGGTATCTTTTTTTCTATTGATTGCCTGGCACTTAATATTGCTTTAGCCTGACTAACGCCTGATAAAGCTGCTGAGCCAGAAGCATGAGCATATTCTGGATGGGGATAACCACTTTTTAATAAATCAATAATTTCTTCAATTACTTGTTTTTCAACTAAATCCATGTTTTCACTACTATATTCTTCAGGTAGAAGAACCCACTGACCATCTGCTTCATAAATACCAAGATTATCTTGATATTCTCTTTCTCTCCTAAATTCCCAGCCATCAATACTTTTCTGCGGATGAACTTTTTTTTCTAAAAAATCCTGAACATGTTTTTTTATCATTGATTTGGCATGATTAGTGACTTGAGGGCAAAAATAATTAATAAAATCATCAAAATTTTTAAAATTATTAACCCAAGCCAAATCATCATTTAAATCATTTTCTTGGCATTGTAAAAATAAATTATACCAATTCTCAAGCATGGGCCAATATTTATCATCACCCCAAGAACGAACATTTTTCATTTTTTCAGCAAATGCCTGAATTTGAGCTTTTAAATGATTTTCTAATTCAGCTTGTTTAACTCCTTCTCTATGACAAATATCCTTAATAGTTAATGGTTGAACTTTTTCAATTTTAGGTAAATTTTCCTGACGACTTTCAAGCTGAGCAGAAATACTTGGGCCCAAATCCAAATCTTGATCTATTTTTTCAGTTTTTGGTTTTTCAAATTTTGGCATATTATAAAACTTAAGCCCCATGGCATTTTTTAAATTTTTTACCTGACCCGCAAGGACACGGATCATTACGTCCAACTTTTTGACCTTTATACTCTCCCCTTAGTTTTACTATATCCTGATCTCTTTTGCCTTGTCCAGCAAAAGCATCTGCAGTTGAATCTGTAGTAAATTGCGACTGACCTTTGGCCATTGTTTTTTGTGCGCCAACAAAATCTTTAACTTGCTCAACTAAACTAGGCGCTGCTTCTTGCACTACCCCAACTTTAAATATACTATAAACCACTTGTTTTTGAATGGCATTTAACAATTCATTAAACAAACGATATGCCTCCCTTTTATACTCTACTAAAGGATCTTTTTGCCCATAACCACGCAAACCAATGCCAGATCTAAGATGATTAATTGCTTCCAAATGATGCAACCAATAATTATCTATAGAACGCAATAATATACTTTTTTCAATTTCTTTGACTAAATCAGGACTATTAATTTTCTTTTTTAATTCCTCATATTGCTTGTCAGCCAAACCAATTAAATAATCGATTATTTTGGTGCGGCTTTCAGCATCAGCTTTTTTATCACCAGCCTCACCCCTTATTTCTTCTAATTCAATTTTATCTTTTTCTGCTAAAGGAAAAATAGTATTAGCTACTTCATAAATTTCTTGAATATTCCAGGCAGCTTCATTATCTCCAGAAGTATGAAATAAAACAACTTGTTCGATTTCATTTTCAATCATCTCAAAAATTTTATCTTTTAAAACAACGTCTGTTTTAAAATTAGCAGCAATTTCTAATATTTCCTGACGCTTACTATATATCACCTCACGATGTTTATTAATCACATCATCATATTCAACTAAATGCTTACGCATATCAAAATGATTACTTTCAACTTTACGCTGTGCTTGTTCTAAAGATTTACTAATTATTTTATTTTCAATCGGTACATGGTCAGGTACGCGTAAAGTCTCCATAATGCCTTTTATTCGATCAGAACCAAAAATCCTCATCAAATCATCTTCTAAGCAAACAAAAAATTGAGAAGAGCCTGCATCACCTTGTCTACCTGATCTACCACGCAACTGATTATCTATTCTTCTTGATTCATGTCTTTCAGTACCAATAACATGCAATCCTCCAGCTTTAACAACTTTATTTGCTTCTGTTTTATTAGGTGGATTACCACCTAAAATAATATCCACACCACGTCCTGCCATATTTGTAGCCAAAGTAACAGCACCTGCTCTGCCAGCTTGCGCAATAAATTCAGCTTCTTTTTCATGATTCTTGGCATTTAATAAATTGTGATTAATTCCATTTTTTTCTAACAATTTACTCAAATATTCATTTTTTTCAATAGAAATAGTACCAATTAATACTGGTTGCCCCTTATCTGTTCTTTTTTTAATTTCCTCAATAACTGCCTCATATTTTGCTTTTTCATTTTTATAAATTAAATCATTCATATCCTGTCTAATCATTGGTTTATTAGTAGGAATTTCTACTACTTCTAATTCATATATTTTAGAAAATTCTTCTGCCTCAGTCGCTGCTGTACCAGTCATCCCAGCTAATTTATCATAAAGACGAAAATAATTTTGAAAAGTAATAGTGGCCAATGTTTTGCTTTCTCTCTGAATTTGTAAATTTTCCTTGGCTTCTAAAGCTTGATGTAAACCCTCTGAATAACGACGACCTGGCATTAAACGTCCAGTAAATTCATCAACTATAATCACTTCCCCATCTTTAACAACATAATCCTTTTCTCTTTTAAATAAAGTATTTGCTTTTAAGGAAGCTTCTAAATGAAAAGTTGTCTCATAATCCATTTTTTCCCATGGATCAAAACCTAAATACTTAGCTATAGCATCTTGTCCTTTTTCAGTAAAAAGAGCTCCTCTCATTTTTTCATCAATATTATAATCAATATTCTCTTTTAAAGTATTAACTATCTTGGCAAACTGGTAATATTTATCAGTTGATTGCGCATCTGGTGAAGAAATAATTAAAGGGGTTCTAGCTTCATCAATTAAAATACTATCAACCACACCAACGATTGTATAAGAAAGGTCCCTTTGCACTTTATCTGCTAGATTTTGCACCATATTATCACGCAAGTAATCAAAACCAAATTCATTATTAGTACCATAGGTAATGTCACAACTATAGGCCTCTTGTCTTTTTTCAACTAAACGTAAATTATCTATATCCACTTTAAAAGCTTTTGTGATTTCTACCTCATTGTCTTCTTTATCAGCTTTAACAGTTGAATCATATACATAAGTAATATTTTGATTCTGAATACAGCCTAAAGTCAAACCTAAAAAATTAAAAATTTGTCCCATCCAAGCACAGTCTCGTCTAGCTAAATAATCATTAACAGTAACCACATGTACACCTTTACCTGATAAGGCATTTAAATAAATTGCTAAGGTTGAAGTCAATGTTTTACCTTCCCCAGTCTTCATTTCAGCTATCTGACCCCGATGTAAAACAACACCACCAATTAATTGCACATCATAATGTCTTTGCCCTAAAACTCTTTTCGCAGCTTCCCTAACAGTAGCAAATGCTTCAACTAAAATATCGTCTAAAGATTCTCCTTTAGCAACTTTATTCTTGAATTCTTGAGTTTTTTTCTTTAAATCACCATCAGATAAAACTTCAAATTCTTTCTCAATATCATTTATCTGTTCAATAATTGGCTGAATTTTATCTAAAACTTTTTTATTTGGATCACCTAAAATTTTAGTTAATATTGACATAATGAATAAATTTTATATAATTTGGAATATATTTAGTTTAGCAAATAATTTTAAATAAATCCACCCTTAGTACATTTCAAAAGGAGGTCTATTAATGACAAGAATTGGTGACAAAAATTTTAAGCCAGAATTATTTTTCCGTTTTGTCAATGTCTATATTTTCAATCTAATAACCCAAGACTTTTTATTTGTCTTACAAAAAGACAGAGCAGCTGAAAATATTTGGACACCTGTCGGCGGTGAAATTGACTTACCTAATACAGCTGAACAAACTGCAATCATTGAAGCTAAGGAAGAAGTTGGAGTAGAAATAGAAGTCATAGAAACCATTAGTGTAACCGAGCTGTATGATAATAAATCACCTTATTGGCTTAAATACAATGCTCATACTGAAATTATTGAATTATTAGCTTTAATTACAAAAGGGCAAGTAGTAATTAACCCACAACCTGCTGAACCTAAATATGAAATCATTGATCTTGCGTGGTATTCCCATGAAAAATTCAAAGAAAACTTACAATTAGGCAATATAAAAACTTATCCTAATATAATTATTAACATGGATGAAATAAAACTAAGAATTAGGGAAAACAGCAAATCTTTTATTGGTTAACCAAAAACCGTCCATTAAGGACGGTTTTTTATTTTATATTTAAATCTTACTTACTCTTATTCAAGCCAATATCAAGGTTAACAATATCTTCTTTTTTAACTAGGTCAATATCTTGTATTTCTTCTTTTTGATAGCCTTGTTTTTCTGCTGATAGCTGATATAAATTTTTGCTAGCCAAAAAGGCATATCTGCCTTTGGCATCTGTTACTTGCGTTTCTAATAATTTATTAAACTTCATGTCAAATATTCTCACTACTGCTAAATTTAATGGCGCCTTAGTCTTTTTATCATAAACTATTCCCCAGCTCTTTGGCTTTTTCGGTACTAATATCTTCCTAAACGTACCATAAAAGGCTATATGAATTATTAAAGCTAACAAAGTAATAACTGAAGGATAAATAATTAAAACCAAAACAGCTAAAATTAAACCAACATATGAAGTAATTAATCTTAAATTCTTAATTGTATAATTCTTTATAACTTCTTTAACTGGTTTAATTTGGTCTGCAACTGTATCCATTGGTATGTTAGCGGTAATCACCCCGCCTTTTTCTTTAACTTCTATTTCCTGCCCATGATATAAATCAACAAACTTAGTGTCTTGCTTTTCGTCTCTTAAAATCTTACTTGGAAATTCATAGCCTGGTTTGGCTATTTCCAAATAATATTTGCCTGGTTCTTTAACTATTAATAAATATCTACCGTCTTTATCTGTTACTTTTGTTTGGATTAATCTCTTGTCTTTTTTACTATACAACCTAACTGTGGCTAAACTTAGTGGTGTTTTACTTAATGAATCATAAACTATGCCCCATTTCTTTCTTTTTCTCCTAAATAATAATAATAGTGGTTCAATAAACAAAAAATGTAAATATGACCAGATATTGACTGTTACTGTAGCTACTGTTGGTACTGTATT
>Ga0180438_10011728_pt1 | contig 10542 bp, 6 predicted proteins | sample SS_ome_12_FD_132455 | JGI IMG/M metagenome (GOLD analysis project Ga0180438, IMG submission 132455) | Hypersaline lake sediment archaeal communities from the Salton Sea, California, USA - SS_3_D_2 metaG | ecosystem: Environmental > Aquatic > Non-marine Saline and Alkaline > Hypersaline >... | reverse complement strand
TTGGCAATCTCCTGTCGATAAATTTCTTTTTGTCTAAAGTCTTTATCGAAGAGATTGCCTGTTTTTATTGAGGTATTGTTCATATTCGTCAAAATCCTGTATAAAAGTCAGTCAAGTTGAGTTTATATTATCTCGCCTGATAAAAGACTGAGCATCGTTCTTCAAGGTCCGTATGACGGACTCATCCATTATCCGGCTGCAATCATACTCGCCGGCATAGAGATTTTCCGCCACCCACACCCCCACCTGGTATCCAAGGCCCTGAATAACTTCGCACATCCGCGAACCATTGGGGTAGCGACTGGATACCCACTCAAAAGGAGGCGGCATGTTGTCGGGGCCTTGAGCCCAGGGTCTGTCCACCCAGATAAGACCACACGGAATATTTACATTTCTCATGCCGTTGGCATCATCGTAAACGGCGGATTCATCGGCGGTATCCCGCCACTGCCATGTCGTGAAAAGCGCCCATGGCGGGGGCAGTGCCGGTCTGGAAACGTGTTCGGTATACCTGTCTATAACATCCAGCAAGTCGGGACCGTAATAGAAATACCACAAAAGAGACGAGCCGGAGAAGTAGCCGGCGCCGTCGGTGCTGCCGTTTATCTTGGGAGCCGAAATAACCACCGAATCAGAAGAGGTGAAGTTGAAATTGACCCTGAGATAGTTGTCGATGAGTATTCCATATCCGCGCGTACTGATGTAGAAAGGCACCCAGCCGCCCTGGTCGGGACTACCGGTGCTGTTTTTCATCGTTACAGAGTGACCTTTTAAATCGAGCGAACCTGTATCCCAGTTTTCACCAAGACCGAAAAAGTGCTCGTCGGCGGAGGAATCAAAGCTCTCTTTCGTATCGTAAGCTGTTCCCGGTACTGTCATCCATACGCTGAACACCCAGGCCGATCTGAAAGTCACGCACACCGTCATTGTGTCTGCACCGGTTGTGCTGCATGTGAATTTGACGGTCTCTCCGGTAATGACAGCTTCGTCCTCGAAGTGATGCAGCGGAGGGTCCCGCTTGACAATCGTCGTTTGCCCGATATTTTCCCAGTTTAACATATCGCCAACACGACGGGTGCCGTACCGAAGAGCCGAACCTGCTGATTCGTTGGTAATGAGATTCGAATTCGCATCGTATATAAACAACTGCCAGGGTTTTTTCTTGACCTGTATCTTTAGCTGGCTTGTCGTCATATACACATGGTCGGCGTCATCTGTCACATTAACGATAGCTGCGTGGCAAACGGCTCCGAAAAAACAAACACCCAAGCCTGTGGCAAACAGGAACTTGCCAAAAGTTGTCTTCCGTTCATAGTCCATACTCTGAAACCTCCAATGAGCCGGCCGGCCTTTGCTCAGTTCCGGGGCAAGCGTAAGAACACGGCAAAATCGAGAAAATTGACCATATCGTCACGGGTCAAATCAGTCGACACCCGGACAGATTCAAACGCCCCAAGGTCCGGGGCCCTGCCTTTATATGCCAGCCCAACGTTTATACCGCCGTCGATCAGGTCGCTTCCCGGCGCAAGCCTTAGAAAATCACTTTCCGGAAGACTCCCATCCGGACCTCTCGCTGCATCCATCCCGGAATCATTCAGACTCAGGAAGTCTTCGGCAGTGACCATAAATCCTCCGTTCCAACTGTTATTGGCGTGATCGATTCCCGGCTCCATGACGACCCTGCCGTCGAAAGATATGTTGTTTCGCAATTTGTGCGGATGATTGTCATCAAAAAGATAGTTCCTCGGATTGTCCCATGCTGTGTTGTTATAGAGGGTGACACCCGACGTATTATCCTGAATGTTGAATCCCGACGTGCCGTTTTTCCAGGCCAGACAATGCAGCACAAGATGGGCGCCTCGCTCAGCGCCAAGCTTGTATCCCACTCTGTTGCCTTCAAATTCAGGGTCGTTCCAGATGTTTTGACCGTTGCCCGACGCCCAGCAGTCTTGGAGAATTACGGCATTTCCGGCCTCCATGAGGTCGAAACCGTCGTCGGAGTTGTACTAGGCCCGGCAGCCTCTAAAGACATTGCCTTCTCCAAGACCGTGTTTCGCTGCGAACCCGTCGGCGTCCCCTCCTCCCGGCTTGTTGTAGTTCCGGTAGGAATCACAGTTCAAAACAAGATTGTCGGACCCTCCGGTGTCTATTTTGAGTCCGCCATCGACGTTTTCATATGTTACAGTCCGCTCAATAATATTGTTGCCGCCTTCTATTTGAATCCCTTTATTGCCCGCTTTTGTGACAGCCATGCCTTTCAAGTGCCAGAACCGTCCGTTGATCTCGATGCCGTTCGAAACACTCGACGCATTCAATATCGGCAGTTCGTTTTCATATGCCCACAGATTTATCCGGCTCGGCTCGGCGCCGCTTTTGTTCAGCTCGACGGTGTCTGAGAGATTGTAGGTTCCCCCTCTGACATAGATGGTGTCACCGGCCTGAGCAGCCGACACGGCCTTGCTAACCGTCCGGAATGGCTGCGGCAGTGTACCCGGGTTGGAATTATTACCTTCTGTTGCAACGTAGTACGTTTTTGAAAAACACGGCATGCAGCTCCAGAGCAGTATAACGATTAGTCTCAGCTCACTTTTTTTATTAAAGTTCGCGCCATAGGATGACCTCCTCATGATCCTGACCGCGCCCTATTCAGCGTTTTGTCTCACATGCTGCAGGATATTGCCCGTTGTTTCTCTCGCCGCCGAACTTGTTGTGACAGCTTGTCAACTCGTATTAACCGGAATCCGGATTATACAATGCAGGCATAATGTTACTTCCGGGAGCCACGGGGTAGTCCGTAACCTAAAACCACGTCCTGCAAGTCGGCTTGTGAAAAACCCTCACCGCTCACCGCCGGCGGCACACATATTGCGTACGCATCTTCAGCATGCTCGTTTCGGCGACACACACCGGCAATGAAACCGTCACATATATAAGTAGTTTCTTGATTCAGATTACTACACGCCTTCAATTAAGCCGACTTTTCGCGCGCGCCTTTAATTGCGTTCTATTTCTCCTTATCCAACGAGTTATAGTAGCATACCTCTCTCAGGAATACAACTACTGAAGCCGTTTTTCTGCGAAACCTTTCGCCGCAACCGCTGATCTCCGGGATACCATGTTGTCGGAGACTTTTTTTCTATGGTTCTTGGACAAGCCTACGCCGCTGGTCCCGGTAAACTGCTCCATTTCACACGCCCTGGGCTGCCGACTCGCTGATTTTTTGCATTACTCTATCGACAACACGAGGTCTGAAACCGAATGTCGCGGTTCTACTCGGGCTGGCTGGGACCGGTCAAGTCGAGGGCGACGTATTCAATCAGTGCCTCGGCGCCTGCGGCGGCGCCGAATTTTATGTAGGCGTCGCGCGGTGTTCTGTATTCGTAATTTCGCAGGCCGACCAGTTCGCCGTCGCGGTATATCTGGGCGACGCGGTCGGGGCGGACGGATATGCGGTATGTGTGCATCGCGTCGGCGTTGTCAAGACCGTCGGCAACGGTCGTGAACTGATCAAAAGCAAGCGATGTTGTGCCGAGAATCAAGCCCTCGTACCAGTAAATCGCATTTTCCTTTATTGTCAGACCATAGCGGCCGCATCCGCCGTCATAGATTTCAAGATCGATTCCTCGCCGGCCGCCGGCGGTCTTGAGGACCTGCGACTTAAACTCAACGCTCAGCCCTTTTATGTCACTTACAGCATCTATACCGTCGTCATCGACAAGTCCCAGCGAGCAGTCGCCCTTGCCGACTGTGTCGATCTTTACCAGGCCCTCTGGCGAGAGGCTCATTGTCTGTGAATTCCTTTCACCGGCCCTTTCGTAGAGTTTTTTCGAGTCGTAGACAAAGGGCAGTTCTTTCCTGACGGCCAATCGCCGTGCCTTCGGCAGCGGCGGCTCGAAAGGCGCTTCGGGCGGGGGGGTCATCAGCCACTTGAGGTTGAAGGCATAATGCTGTCGGCTGCCGAGAAGATGGATAACGCCGTCCGCTGATTGACAGACCGTAAGGTACGCCACCGACACACTGTTGTGGGGGCTCATAGTGATCAGGTGTCCGTTCATTGTTTCGATTGACCGCGGCGGGCCGTCATCGGTAATCAGGCGTTTGTAAGGCCAGGTTTTGCCGTCGTCGAATGAAACAGAGCCGAACAGTCCCGAGACCAAATGCTGCTTACCTGCGGCGTTGGTTACCTTCATCCTCTTGCAGAACGAGGCAAAGAAGAGCGGCCCTTCCCTCAATCGCAGCAGGACGCTCCTTTGTCCCCAGCATACGGGCTGAAACTCACTTGCCGAGTATTTCCAGGTCTTGCCCATATCGGCTGAGATGCTTATCGGCATCATACCGTCGATGTTTCTCTCCCGTCCGAATGCGAAAAGACGTCCGTCGCTCAACTGTGCGACGGTGGCGTGTTTGCCCCGGATCGTGCCTTCGGATTTGTACCAGCTTTGTCCCTCGTCGCCGCTTATCCACAAAACCGTCGGGCCCTTGTCGCATATCGTCACAATGCTGCCGTCCTGTGCACGAAATACCGATTCGATCGGCATGCGGCTCGGCCCGTGTTCGGCGATAACACGCGGTCTGGACCAGGTGACGCAATTGTCCTTCGAAGTCCGCAGTACCAGCGCGACGTTCCTCACCTGGTCGGCGAGACCCTGGAAATGATATATCGTATCTTTGCCGTCGAACCAGAGTGCATGGCCGTGGTCGTTTCTGTCAGGCGCATCCCAGAAAAGCGAAGCCGGCTCCCAGCTTTTCAGGCCGTAGTGAAGACGGCTTGCCGCGACGCAGAGCTCCCGCCCCGATTCACTGATGCAGCTATGCCAGATTGCCAGCAGGTCGCCGTTCGGGCATTCGACTACCGACATGAAATGGCTGTGTTTTGCGAAGAGCGGGCCGCGGTCGCCGGCTGGCATCTTCACGAACTTGCGCGGCGGGTGAAAATAGGGCCTGTCCGGGTCCGGTCCCGCAGCAATGTCCGTTGGAATTTTCTGGCGCGCATTTATTTGGTGAAGCTCTTTCTCGGGTTCGGGCAGCGGTCTGGTATCAGGCATCTCGCCGAGCACAACGCGAAAGCCTATCAAGCCGTGTTTGTCATCCGGCAGCGTCCCCAGCCGATTCGCCGAACGCAGATAGTAGGCCTCGGTGCCGTTGCTGCCCCCGCGAGTGACCTTGAAATCTCCACTGATTCGCCCGACAGGGTCTATTTGTTCCCCAGCCTCGTACGGGCCGTACCAGTCATAACACCACTCTTCGACCCCGCCGTGCATATCATAGACGCCCCATGCGTTGGCCGGCGTCCTGCCGACCGCCAAAGACCTGCCTTTTTCGGAAAAAATCTGCGGCAGCGTCAGCCCGGTATGATATGCAGTTGTCGTACCCGCCCGGCAGGCATATTCCCATTCGGCCTCGGTGCACAGCCGATAAGCCATGCCCTCTTTTTTGCTCAACCATTTGCAGAATGCCGCCGCGTCATTCCAGCTTACGAAGTTGACGGCTTCGTCGTCGCCTTTGGAAGCACCCTCTTTTCCCCGTGTGCGTCTGTGCTCTGGGGCAAACCGCCCGTATTGAGCATTGGTCACTTCGTACATACCAATGTAATAGGGCCTGGATATCTTGACCCGGTGCCTCGGATGCTCATCGAAATCACCTTGAACGAATTGTCCGCGCCCGGTAACCACTTCCGCGGTTAGTGTTGCGTTCTCGAAGCCCATGACGAAGCCGCCCGGCTCGATGCGCACAAATTTCATACCGATAGAGTTGGTGAAAACCCGCTCGGTCGGCATTTTGGCCCGGGCTACACTCACAAACCCCGAACACACTGACAAGGCCGAACAGACTACAAACGTCGCAAGTAATTGATGCGGCAGACTTCGGTTGACCGTTTGCTCGCGCAATTCATGATTTCCGTACATTACTGAACCTCCTTTCGTTTGCCAGTCCATCATTGCACTTTGTCTTCGCTTTGCGCATGCCCCAGCTTACAACGGATAAACTTCTTTCCTCGCCAGACCGACTCGGCCTTGATCTTGCCTTGCCCGTCATAGATGGCCCATGTGCTTGTCCCGTCATCATTGTGTTGCCGCTTCCACCTTACAACTCCTAACGGCGACCAGAACGTTTCGGCGCCGGCTTTGCGGCCTGCTTTGTATTCGACCTCCCAGTGTTTTCTCGGCTCGCCGGGATTTTCGTAATACCATGTTTCGGTTCCGTGCAGCAGGTATCGGCCGTCGGCGCCGATGCCCGCCGACCAGACGACCTTCAGTTGGCCGTTTTCATGGTACTCGCGGTATTGCTTTACAGAGCCTGGAACAATCTCGGCAGGTTGCATCGAGGCTGACGCCCGACCGCCACAGCCGTGGAGAATCCATGATTCGTTCAGTGTTATGTGCAATTCGGTTGTGGTAACAATGTGGATGAGCCTGTCGGTGCTCCGAGAGGCAGTGACATAGCCGACCGATTTGACGTCGGCCTCGTTTCCATCGTCCTCCAGCAGTCCGCCGCCGGTGAGCTTTCTTACGAACCAGCTTTCGCCGTTATCATTGCTGAGTCCCACATACCCGCCGCGGTCGATGTAGCCTTTGGGAAGCTTGTCAGCCGGTGGAAATCCGTCTGACGTGCCGGTCCGGTGCCGAAGGTCCCCGGCGTAAAGCAGTCGGCCGCTTGCCAGCTTTATAAGGCTGGGCCTCTGGCCTCCGCCGAGTCGCGAAAAACAAGAGGCACTCACGTGCCACGTTCGGCCCCAGTCGGTCGATATATTCTTCGGCATAAAACCGTCGATGTCGATGTTCTTTCCCCCATAGGCGAGTATGGTGCGATTGTCATCGAGCAGAACAAAACTCGAGTGTCTTCCCAGCGTTCTGCCGGCCGTATCGAACCATGTCCTGCCATTGTCAGCGCTGGCGAACAGTTCGGATGTCGCAGCTTTCCCGTCGACGGCCAGATATATTATCCCATCTGGCCCTCGGAAAACACTGTTGATCGGCTGGGACGAATACGGGCCGATCACACTTTTGAAGACCGGGAACCTGATGGGACTCCACGTCGCTCCATTGTCGGTGGAAGTGGTCCATTGGAATGGATACGACTTTTTTATTCGGGGGCAGCCCCAGAACACCCACAGCATCCCGGAGTCGTTCCAGATAATCGGGGCCTCATCGTTGGCGTCGAGAAAGTCGGGCCAGGGACTCGGTTCATCCCACTGCTCGGCGCCATAGCGCCGGCGGATTCCAGCTATTGATAAGCTCGGCTCGCGTTCGCCCACCCTGGGGTCACGGTTGTAGTAAAAAGCGAGCATGTCCCCATTGGGCAGCTCAGCAAGGGCGGAATTGTGATGATATGAGTACAAGCCGGGTTCCAGCCCTATCTTCCATCCGACATTCATCATATCCAGACCATGTGGAAACAGTCTTCTGACTCTGTAGTAGGGTTTGCCTGAGTCCGGGCCCTGCCCGCCCTTTGCGGCCGTTTGTTTAACGCATCGCATGAGTGCAGGCGGTTCAAAGGGTAGCGGAGCGGTTTTCGGCATCGGGGCCATTACGACCCGCAAGCCCACCGGATGGCGGCTCGGCATGTCACTGTCCCTGCGGTAAATCCACCGGGTCTCCATGCCGTCTGGCATTTTCGCCGGTGGCGGCGCAAAGGTCGGCGCGATCGCCGCACGGTTTGCACATCGCCTGTAGTAAGGCTCATCCCAGCGGAAGGCATCGAGCCCGCCCCCGCGAACCACCTTGCACCATCCGTACTCCGGGCCTACCGGGTCGAGTTGCGGCTGCCGTGGATACGGTCCGTGCCAGTCAAGGCACCACTCCGGCGGCCCCTTGTGTATGTTTCTGAGGCCCCACAGGTTTGATGCCGGCGTTGGCGTGGGACGGTCTCCCGACCAGAAGGCCGTCCGCTTGCCCGCACGGGCCGCATACTCCCACTCGGCCTCTGTCGGCAGGCGGTACAGCGTGTCTTCTTTCTCGCTGAGCCATCGGCAAAAGGCTGTGGCATCATGCCAACTCAATCCCGAGGCATAAGGGTTGAAATCTTCATGGCCTGGATATTCCGGTCGGAACAGGCGAAACTGCTCAGCGGTCACCTCGCTCTCGGAAATATAAAACGGCTGCGTTATGGTAACTTTGTGAACCGGTTTTTCATCCCAGTCGCCCTCGCCATTTTCGCTGCCCATCAGAAACGTGCCCGGTTCGATACCGACGAACCTCATACCAGTGGAATTGGTGAATGCCTTCGCCGACGTATCTTCCGACTGCGCAGCAGCAAGCGTACACGCGAGAATCACCGTAAAAGCAAGTAAGAATCGCTGTTTCACGAGCCAATCCTCAAATATTATCCTGCCGGGGCTCTTACGAACATTGGCAATCCGGTATGATCGCAACTTATGACCGGGGACAATCAGGCTAACCAATGACTTCACAACGGTTCATCGAACAGGGATTATAGCGGCGGCAGGTTTCTTAGTCAATCGCTCACATTTGTCCCGGCGGTCAGATTATGCCAGTTTTTTGAAAAATAAGGCTTGTGTTCGGCGGCAAGGCAGGGTATAATAATCATTGCAAAAACGGTGAAGCGATGCAAGCGGTGTGTGCAGATAAGCGATATGACTACTTATAGTCTGCGCAAGTGATTGTGGCCAAGTTTTTTGCGGACTCAAGAGGAGGATTATTATGTGCGAACGAATTCGCTTTTGGGCGGTTCTTATGGTTGTGGTGGTGGTAGGCCCGGCTTTGGCCCGGATCAGACCCGATACGATCGCTTGTCTTGGCTCCTGCGGCCTGTTTACAGCGGTTCCCACGGTCGAATTTGAGAGCGATGCTTCCGGAAATGTCGAGGTCGCTACCCCGTCGCTGCTTGAGGTGGTACTTTCGGAGGCACAGGATGTTCCGGTGACAGTTGACTATGCGGTTGCGGGCGGGACGGCTGCCACCAGTGTGGATTATTCGCTCGCCGGGTGCTGCGCGTATGATTTCGACAGGGACGGCGAGGTCAATTCCAGGGACTTGAAGTCTCTTGCGGACAACTGGCTTTCTGACGCGGCATGGGTGGATGATGGTGCTGTCGATTTCGAAGATTTTGCGGTTTTTGGTCTTGAATGGGCTACCGACTGTATGGACAATACGCTTCGGTTTCTTCCGGGCCAGACTTCAAAGACGATATACATTGACATCGTAAGTGACGGTGTGAACAACGAACCGGACGAGACTATAATAATGGAATTGTCGAACCCGGTCGGCGGCCAGGTGCAGCTCGGGGCTGTGAATCGTCATACGTATACGATTATTGATACCCTGCCGGAAATAGCCTTCGAGACCGAATTCAGCCAGAACCTCGAAAAGTCCTCTGCGGCACAGGTTTGTGTGAAGCTCTCTCGCGTGAGCGGCCAAGTAGCAACGGTGGACTATGCGGTTACCGGCGGCAGCGCCGTCGGCAACGGCGTCGACTACAGCCTGCGGGACGGGACGCTGACTTTCAATCCGGGCGAGACATCCAAGCTTATCGGTATCCGTCTAAGGAACGATGACGAGATAGAGGCCGACAGTAAGACGATAGTAGTGGGGTTGTCAAACCCGACAAACGCGACGTTAGGCTCAACGACCCAACATACCGTTACAATCCTGGATGACGATGCCGGGGTCTGGTTCGACGATTTGCACTGGTTTCACTCGCACGACATCCGCCACCTGTGGGTAAATGGGCAGGGCCACCTTGAGTGGGACGTCGACAAGGGGGGGCAGTTTATTACGCGGATACCTACTCAGGACCTGAGCGACCCTGGAGACAAGGTCGAGATTTCCTACTGGTGGATGACCGACGGCCAGCATAATTGCCCCAGCTGCACGGCTTGTCCTGACGGCTGCTACGACGACGACATAACCTGCATAGCCGGGACAAGTGACTTCCGTGTCGGTCTGTTTCAGGCGGACGGAGAATATGTTACCAGAGACGGCCTGGACACTCATAACGATATATTTGACGGTTACAAGGGCTACAACTTCCGCTTCGGGCCGAACATGAAGAGCGGGCCGAACCGCTGGGTGGATTGCACCGGTGAAGTGCACAAGACGGGCAATTTCACCAAGAAGCCGGCAGGTCTGGAAAACCTTTTATCCAGTAACGACGGCTTTATGGATTATATTGACGGCTTCGAGCTGCCTCCCGGCCAATGGTCGTTGTTTACATTGCGCCTCGAGCGACTGAGTTCGGACAGGGTGCGTCTTTCGATAACACTGAACGGCCGTACGCAATCGGATACGGACAGTTCCAGCCGTGACCAGCCGAGACAAATCGACGTTTTTGCCGTCCACATGCGAAACGGCCGGCCTTACAGCAGATTGGTTCTGGCCAAGGAAAGACCTTCTCAGTAAAGAAGAATGAGAAGCGGGGGACATGGGGACGGGCTGGAAGGTTTTCTACGGCATTGAATTGCTCAAACTTAGGGATTTTTTTTGCTTTTCACGGTAGGTTCAATTCAAGGCACACTCCCTGTGTATGACGATGTAAGGGGTAGTTAAAAAAAATTCCGTAAACCCTTATTACACAAGGAGGTGC
>Ga0180438_10011727_pt1 | contig 10542 bp, 11 predicted proteins | sample SS_ome_12_FD_132455 | JGI IMG/M metagenome (GOLD analysis project Ga0180438, IMG submission 132455) | Hypersaline lake sediment archaeal communities from the Salton Sea, California, USA - SS_3_D_2 metaG | ecosystem: Environmental > Aquatic > Non-marine Saline and Alkaline > Hypersaline >... | reverse complement strand
TGTGTATCCGTGAACTTCAAGGACAGAGAGAAACACACCGTAAACCTCATCCACGGAGACCTTGTTAGGAGACATCACCGTAATGCGGCCTTTGACGTCTGGACCAACGATGAAATTCTCGCCTATTAACTCGCTCACGTAGGTGACAAAATCACGGATGTCGACATCCTTAAAGTCCATTTCAACGGACGTTGCCTCGATTTCTTTCGACTCAGAAGAGGTGGGAGCGATACCGGGGGATTTGGCCGGCTGCGGTTGTTGGGAAAAACCTGCCGGTGTTAGGCCGCTCCACAGAAGAAACCACAAAAGAAAGACCGTAACCTTCACCAAATCTTTCCTCCCGAATAGCCGTTCACGTGCGGCAAGTCAATTGGGCTAGTCACCTACGACTATCTTAAGGAATGGAAACAGGAGATTCAGATTCTATTTGGATATCACAAATATTTCGCACTATCAAAAGGTTGGCTTCATAGCAGAATCTTCACCGTGGGCCTTTGCAAACTGACTGAGAATAACACCGGGTTATCTAACTCATTGTGATTCGGTCATCGATGGCCTTAATCGCAACTTGAGGCTAGGGTTGTCAGCCGCCATGGTGGATATTCTAACGAAAAAGAAAACGTCAGCTTCGCCGACTCCGCAGTTTATTCATACAACACGTCTCCTTGCATGGGTGGATGGAATTTTTACCACAGAGGAAGCGTGTATGGGTTCCTTCTTGGGGTAGTGTGCTGCAGGCGCTGCAACAACATGACAGATTGAGATAAAATGTTATTTTGTTTGACAAACGTGACGCAAGGTGATACTGAAATTAGTATCAAGGTCTCTCGCTCGATAATCTTCCCGTTTATCAGCTTCTAAAAGGGCAACCAATCGAGGTCTCTGGGGTGCGTCTCCGCTTTTTCATACTTTATTTGCAATAGTCTTAATAGGTTATAGGTTTTTTTGGGTTTGCCTACTCAATAGTAGAACCGACAGGTAAGGAGGTAAGATGATGAATTCAAGAATGGGAGTTTTTGCTATTGTCGCTGTTGGATTGATCGTTTTTTCTGGAGTTGCCATGGCCAGCCCACCGGTGCCGCCCCCAGTAGAGGGTTTTGGAATCGTAACGGCGGTGGACGTAGAGATGTCAGGAGGAGATTTTACAGAAGTTGAGTCATTTGTATGGACATGGGTGGCCAACATGGGTGATACTGACAATGATGGTATTAATGACACCACCCTTGCATTTCCGGGAAATCCCCAATTTTTGGATGACTATGGCCGTGCAGCACAGATCCGGTACACCGAGGAAATGCAGTCCACAGACACATCCTTCTTTCAGTTCAATAAGGACTTTGCCGCTGCTTCCGGAGGTGCGGACCCGGCAGGTAATAACCTGAACGTGGCCAAGAATTACGGCTATGTGGCCTCTGAGGCTAGCCTGATCGCCAATGCTTCCAACAAGGAAAGGGTCGGCCTGAGTATCGTGGCTGCCGGCGACAGCGCCGGGCTGGGCGACATGCCTTCTCTTTGTCCTTGGGCGGCCGGCACCGGCATCCCGGCGACCAACGAATTTATCGCCATGGGGGCCGATACCAGCACCACCAGTGTGATGGTCTCTGACACGGATACAGAAGCCAGGGGAACTGCCGCACCTGAGCTGAACATGAGTATTTCAGCCTCCGGTATCGGCATGGCCCAAGGCCTCATGAAGCTCTCCCTGTGGGAAGGCAGCCGCAGGTATAATCCAAACGAACAGGGCGACCCAGATGATCCGGGAGACGTACCTGACCTTGTGAGCAAGACGGATTACAGCGAGAAGACTCAGGCTATAGGCGTCATCGAAAAGTTCAGCAAGGCCATGCACTATCACTCAACGATTCCTCAGTATCAGATGCCAGAGCCCTGGTATCAGCTTCAATAGGGTACAAGCTTCTTCGAACAAAAAAAGGGGGCTGCAACATTGGCCCCCTTTCTATTTGTGGCGTGGAGTAAAGATCGCCTGCCCTTATCGAAACTCACATCGGCCAGAACCCCACTAGACATTTGCCTGCCATACGTAACATATAGAAACTGTTGAGATTTGTAAAGGATATTTCAACTGGCGCCCTGGGGGTGTTGGGACAGCCGTTCGGGGTGTTCCGCATATTGGCTCCATAGAGGGACTACTTGACTATAGGGGATGCCTTTTCATCAAAGGGATTTGTCCTCATGGCCAGGGAAAAGAGGTAGGGATAGTGATGATGCAGGTACTTCATGTAGTCTAGCCACTGATGAACGAGTAAGGTGTAAGCCCTGCTGATGTCCGCGGCCAGATGTGCCCTATCCGTATTGGGCAGGTCCCCAAGATTATCCCTACTAAGCAACTCCTCTTTGAGATGAAAGACTGCCCAGAGGAGTTCTGTAAATGATTCATGCTCCAGAAGAACGGGGTTTTCCAAAAGCCGGAGCAACAGATCCGCCTTTTCTTCCAGAAAAGCGCGGAAGGCCTCAAGCTTCACCTCGTCCCTATGAACGGTGTATTTGTAATTTCTTAGCTCCTGGCTGACCCTTGAGAAATCTTTTTCAGTCCAATTCTCAGCCACGATCAGCTTTTTTCTGATGGTATTCAGTGCTGGGTCACATTGGGAAAAATGGGCGAGCAATGTCGTGCCTATTTCGCTAAAAAAAAGCCCCACGACCATGTTCAGTTTCTGCAACCTGGTGCGTTCTTCCCTTTTGTTGAGCATCATTTCTGTAGCATTTGCTATGACGCCCAAAAAAGTCCCCACCCCAGTGATAATCAGGAAGATGGCAAAGATTTTGCCCACGGGTGTGGCAGGATGGATGTCACCGTATCCCACAGTGGCAACGGTGACGATACTGAAGTACAATGCATCTGCTAAGGACAGGTTCTCAATGAACATGAACCCCACGGTCCCGAGGAGCATAACCGCACACAACACGACCAGGAAGATACGTAATCGAAAGGCGACGGGACTCATGGTGGTTGCGTTCGCCCCCCCCGGTCGTGCCTTTTGCAGTCAGTACTGCCGACGAGCTCTACCATGCCCGGCGCCTTCATCAGGGCAAGGCTCTTGGTGCCTCGCGGCAAATCAAACCGTTCCAAAGCAGGTAACATGACCTTGATCAAACATGCCGATGAGGTCAGCGTGATGCCCATGGTGACCGCTCCCTTTTTTCCGTTTTGAGCATGAGTCTTTTCTCATTCACGCTTTTCGTTATTGATTTTAAAGGGATATGACCATGGATGTCAAGATCGGCGACGATTTAATGGCTTTTTCAAAGAAAAGGGAACCACCATACCTTCACTACGTCTCTGGCTCTGTTCATCTGGACTTTTACAGAACTGCCTGGTATGGCAAAGGGGCCCAGATGGCCCAGATGGCAAACTCTGGGGTTTGCCGTCACCGGCCAACAGATGGGGAGGATTTGACATGGACGATTTACGGGTGTTTTCCGGCAACTCCAATAGGGATCTTGCCAAAGAGATATGCGGGCAATTGGGCATTGGCCTCAGCCCCGTGGAGATTTCCCGGTTTTCCAACGGCAACCTGCACGTACAGGTGCTGGAAAATGTTCGGGAGCGGGATGTCTTTGTCGTACAGTCCTTCACGGAACCGGTCAACGATCATGTCATGGAGCTATTCATCATCATGGATGCCCTGCGAAGTGCCTCGGCAAAGCGGATCACGGCCGTCATACCCTATTTTTCCTATGCGCGTTCAGACAAGAAGGACGCTCCGCGCATCTCCATCGTGGGCAGACTGATGGCAGACCTGATCAAAGCTGCCGGTGCCGATCGGGTGCTCACCATGGATCTCCATTCTGACTCGGTTCACGGCTTTTTCAGCATCCCGGTGGATCATCTCACCGCCATCCCGCTCATTGCTAAACAGGTTCAGCAGTCCGTGGATACTTCCATGGCCGTGGCGGTGGCAACGGATGCGGGAGGCGCCAAGAGGGTAGGCAAGTTTGCCAAGCATCTGGACGTCCCTATGGCCATTATTGACAAACGGCGGGTCGGAGATACGGAAGTGCGACAAGGTCTTGTGGTGGGGGATGTGGAGGGCCGTGACGCCGTCATCTTCGACGATGAAATATCAACGGGAGGAACACTGGCCGCTACGGCGGATACCCTTGCCAGGGCCGGCGTCAAAAAAATGATCATGGGTGTTACCCATGCGGTCTTATGCGGCAATGCCACGGAGAATATTGTCTCATCGAAAGTTGAGAATATCGTTGTGACGAATACGGTTCACATGGAAGAAGAAAAGCGCTTAGGTCAGATATCTGTCATCTCTGTGGCGCCCCTTATGGCCGAGGCCATAAAAAGGATCCACACAGGGGAGAGCGTGGGCGCCCTGTTCGAATGATGGAACGTGGCAGATGAATGGCTCAAAGGACGGCCTCTTTGGACAACAGCCCGCTTAGAGTGGGCAAACCCAGAAGGTGGGGAGTCTCTGGTGGTGATGGTCGGGGCGAGAGAGTTTTATTGATGGGAAAGCTGGTGGCAGGGGCCAAGGGTACTCCCTTCAACGCGGTATATGAAGCCTACGAAGGACTTCTCACGGAAGCCCTCAGGCTCAAAAGCACTGTCAAGAAAAACACCAACGTTCTCCATCATATGATGGGCTATTTCAAAAGGCGGTTGTCTTCCGATGAAAAGCAGGAATCGCTGGAGATCGTAGAGCGGTACCGTCTGGAACATGTCCCCCCAATTGTCCCCGTCACCCTGATAAATCATTATGTCCGAAAATACCACCAGCGCTATCTCAAGGAGCAGTACTTCCTGAATCCCCCTCCTGCTGAATTGCAGTTAAGAGACCACGTATAACGGCAAAAGTCTGTTGCTAAGTGGCAACGGTTTGCCCTTTGACCTGGTCTCCAAGGAATGGTGAAGGGCTGGAGGAACATGGGGGCTTAATCCCAGGCATAGGCCGCCATGGACAAGACGCCATACATGAATGCCTTGTGAATCAAACGACCTTTTGCCCCTGGGCCTGCGGCCCCGAATGGAACAAAGAGCGGCAAGAAGTGCTCAGCAGGATACGGGTGGTTCCTTGAGGCTGAAGGCCCCTCTTCTTTGTAGTTGAGCAGTGCGTCTTCTCGGCCCTGGGTTATGGCATCTTCCAGCCACTTATCAAATGCGAAAGCATAGTCAGTGGGCGGAGAATCAGAACTGTACTTATCAATCTCTGGGAGGTTGTGGGTTGCACCGCCGCTGCCGAAGATCAAAACGCCATCTTTCCTCAGAGGCCGCAACGCCCTCCCCAAATCAACATGATGCTTCGGATCCAACTCCGTCTGAGCCGAAAGCTGCACCACCGGGATTGTGGCTTCTGGATACATCAACATGAGCGGAACCCAGGCCCCATGGTCAAGTCCCCGGGACGAATCGGTGGTGGCATCCAACCCGGCGCGAGTCAGCAGTCTCAAAGCCTCCTGGGCAAGGTCTGGAGCGCCAGGGGCTGGGTATTCTTTCTTGAAAAGGATGGGCGGCCCGGAGAAATCGTGTATCGTCTCCGGCGTGATCCCAGTTGTCAGCATGGGGCGCACCGCTTCCCAATGGGCGGAAACGCAGATAACGGCCTCAGGCCGATCAAGCGTCTGCCCAAGATCCCGAAAGAAATGGTGCGTTGGCCCTGGCTGCACGACAATGGCAGGCATGCCATGGGAGACAAAAATAGTTGGAATCATATGGGGTGTTCTCTTTCAGAAACCTCGAAAAGACAATCGCTTCTTACTCCCCTTTCCGTGGCCCAATGAGCGGTAGGACCTGATCAATACGCAAGAAGACCAGGAAGAGCGCTTCTTTCTTGTCGTCGGGATATTTTCTCCTCCGAAGTTTGTACGCCAAATCGGTGTCCTTTTCTTCCCGGATCTTGGTCAGAAAAAGTCGTTTGCCAACGTATTGCTCCCCTGCTTCCTTGAATAGATATGCGGCGTGCGGGTTGGACTGAAGATTACGATGGGTTAGGCGATCTCGCATGATGAAACCCAACGTATCCTCATCCATGACGTGAGGTCTAGAGAATACGGCAACATCGACCTTTCCTTCCGGATCTGCCGTAGCAAGGACCCCCAACCCTTTTGCGTTTTCAAAGTAATCCCCCATCCTCATCATTCCCGCCTCCTATGTGAAATCAAGTAATGCCAACCCTCTACGGCTTCCACATTAGCACATAAGCGCAAAGGCAGCCAGGCATTACACTACAGTGTGGACTTAGATGCTATCACTGCAACGTCATGTCTACTTTCCGGCCAAGCTCTTCAGCACAGGCCAGCTTTTCCTCATCTGGGACGTCAATCTCAACGGAATGGGTCTCTGGATCGATTCGAACGTTCCCTCGATGCTTGTGCACAATGGACCCTATGAGGTGCAATGATAGGGCGTCGCGCTTTGACTATTCGCTCGTGGCCCACACGTAATCCTCACTCCAGAAGCCTTCATATGGCTGAAGCTCTGTATCTATGTGTTTAGCGCAATATTCTCGGCTCATTGGAATTTTCTGCTTTTCTCTAAACCCTGTATCACCCAAAGAATTTACTGCTTCTCGTCTTTCCCTACGTGTTTGTTCTCTACCTGACTTGAACCCCTCCACATCAACTCGACCTTGACAATCTGCATGGGCTCCATAGCAAGCCTTTCTACAAAATAATCTTATTTAGAAAAATGTCAATTGGCGAAAAGGTTGACATACGGCCATGCTCATGTAACATGACGGCTGTACATGGCCGGCAATTCCACCGCGTGTCTCACAACCCATCGCTCAGCGAGGCGAAGAGCAAAGATGTTGGACATCATGAAGACCTTAGTGCGGGAAAAGGATATTTGTGTCTTGGCCACAGCCTCGGACAACAAACCCCACTGTTCCCTTATGGCCTATGTGACTGATAGCCAATGCGCCGCAATCTATATGGTTACGCACAAGGATTCAAAGAAGTATAGGAACCTGACAGCAAATCCATGGGTGAGTCTTCTTATTGACACCCGAGATGAAGACATGGGTTCAGCGCGTCTTCACGCAAGGGCACTGACCCTGAGTGGCGTATTCGAACCAATTCCGGACACGGACCAAAAAGAACATGTAAGGGCTAAGTTGTTGGAGAAACATCCTCACATGGGACAATTTTCAGAACACCCGGACGCCGAGGTCTTTTCCATCAGAATAGAGTCATTCCTATTATTGGAAGGACCGACAAAAGCCCATTTTGAAACCGTGGAATGACGTACGTCGTGGGTTGTACTTCTCCTTTTGCAGCCTGCCTCCTTGGTAGCCCCGCCCTTTCTTTCCTCTATCCTGTCCATGATCTGAAACATCTCTTCCCATGCCCCTGAGAACAAGTTTGCCTAGCCCTTTACATTTTCTAAATCATCCCTATTTTATCGTCAGTTGACCTTTAAGTGGATAACTACTTCTAGCACGGGACGTTGTATGAGGATTTGGGATATTCCACCGGAGAAATTGTGTCGTCAACATCTTCTTGGTGAACACAGGGAGCTCCATGCTATTTGGTCCATATTGACCGAAGAGAAGAGGGGGTATGCGAACCATCCTGAGACCAGAAGATGGCGGGGCAGGCTGAAGGCCTTGTTCATAAGGCACGATGCCCTGGTCGCTGAAATGACCAGAAGAGGATTTCAGCATCACAGTCCCCTTTCCGAGACCCTGGCCACCGGCGAGGGTGTTCAAGATCAATACGTTGATTCCTGCGAACAGCAAATCCGAATTCTTCGAGACAAGGGATGTGGTTGCAGCCTGTGATTGCACGCAAATGAAAGGGGACGTTTGCTATTTTGAAGCTGGGTGCCAGCAAAACCTTCAGAAAAGGAGAAACCCATGAAGAAGATAAATTCAGACAGCTTTGCGGCCTTGGAATTCAAGCTAACCTGGAACAGCGAAAAAGGAAAACATACGGAAACCTATATGGCCGAGCACGTCAATTTCTGGCGTGACCTGTTTCCTGAAAAGGCGAGACAATCACTCATGGGGAGTGAACCTGGAGCAGTGCTTCAGCATACTTTCCTCCCAGGCGAGTTGACACCGTCTTATGATTCAAGACGCATCATTACTCTGGACCACAAGCAATTTGAAAGGCCAATGATCAATGGTAGAAAGATCGAGCCACGCTACGGCAGGTTTTATCCCAAAGGCCTTTTCAAGGGACTGCCAAACGTTTTTAGTAATAATATTGAACCCTGTCGGTGTGTGGGAGTGGATTCGTCCAATATCACCATTGATTTGAATCACCCTCTTGCTTCCACAGGTATTGAACTGCAGATTATGGTTCACGATGTCGTGGAAAAACAGAGTGATCGAGGCGGAAGGTTGACGGACTGGATCGAGACCGTTACCGATGGCCCTGGCATGCAGGTCCGCTCCAACGGGAGACCCACGGATTTCTTCTCCCCTAGCACCTTTTCACGTGTTGATGAACAGGACGATGCCCTTTTCTACCAGAAGCCCCGTCTGGTGGATCATATTGACAGCAAGGCCCAGGAAATTATCACCAAGCAATACGGGGAACTGCTCAAGCCTGGGATGAGGGTCCTCGATCTTATGAGCAGCTGGAAGTCTCATGTTCCAGAATCACTCAAACTCTCATCCCTCGTTGGCCTTGGGCTAAACGCTGAAGAACTCAAGAATAATCCGCAACTCACGGAATACGTGGTTCACGACCTCAACGAGGATCCCAAGTTACCCTTTGATGACCAAAGCTTTGATGCGGTCGTATGCTCAGTTTCAGTTGAGTATATGGCCTGCCCATTTGAGGTATTTCAAGATGTGGCAAGGCTTTTAGAACCCGAGGGATATTTCATTCACACCTTTTCCAATCGCTGGTTTCCTCCAAAGGCCATAAGTATATGGGCGGAGTTGAGCGAGTTTGAACGGATGGGCCTGACACTTGAGTATTTCCTGCAGTCAGGAACCTACGAAGACCTGCAGACATTTTCAGCGCGGGGGTGGACCCGTCCAGAGACAGATCGCTACTTTCCAGACATACCCACGGCCGATCCTGTCTATGCAGTGTGGGGACAAGCTGCGAGGTGATCCACCAAGCAGTAAGGAGGCAAGGGAGAGTCACCTTAACGAAAGGATCGAAGTTCAATGTAAAAACATACCCGGCAAAGGCCATTAGAACAAAGGTTCTGACTGTTGAGGACATGGCAAGTCCTCCCGTTCACAATGCTGTTGGCCTCTGTATTACATGTCACGGAGTTTTGGCAAATAATGCCAATTTTCGGACGGTCAGGGCAGGTTGGCCAGATGTTAACTATATGGTTCTATAGAGAAAACCTTTTGAAAGCCCGCTATTTTTCGGGTGTTCAACACAAATCTACGAAAAAGCCCTTTCGTTACTGGGCGTTGCCCTTTGAAAGGAGATTTCAACCAGCATGCAAACTCAGGCCAGGAGCGCACCTGCCTTGAGATGAGGTGCGCTTTGGGAGCAGCTTTTATCTAACTTTTTAATATAAAAAGGAATATTGTTAGATGTGGTTCCAGGTGCTCTTTTCCGGGGAAAGATGGCTGACGTAATATCAAGTAGTTATATGATGAGATCTTGTAGGTCCGGGAGGAGTGGGGAATAAATAGGGAACAAAACAGCCCTTCAGGAACAAAAAAGCACCCTGGCGAAGCCGCCTAAGTGCTTGATTTTTTGGTCGGGGCGAGAGGATTTGAACCTCCGACTTCCTGCTCCCAAAGCAGGCGCGCTGCCAGGCTGCGCCACGCCCCGAATCAATTCCTCCTTCTATCATGCCTTTTTCATGGATGCAACTACTGATAGATTCGTAAAGGCTGACTTCTTGAGACTTCATCACTATTGGTTTGTCGGAAAAAGGCCCTGAGCACTTGACCAATGGCTTCGGCCAGAGTGGTGATGATTTCAGGGACGTTGAGTTCCTTCTCTTCCTCAGGATGGCTTACGTAACCTGCTTCGATGAGAATGGCCGGCATGTCCGCCCCCCTGAGAACCAAGCAGGGGGTTTCATGAATGCCCCTATCGATAGGGTTTAATCGTGCAAGCAGGTGGCTATGGACAAGTTTTGCCAAGAGCTTGCTCTTGGTCCTGTGGATCCATTGGACACGATCCCAGGGGCGCAATCTTTCCCCAGTTACTGCCACCGGCGCCACTTCCTGTAAGGCCAGTCCTTGGCCGGGGCCGTAAGAAAAAACGGCCATGCCTCGGGCCTTGTGATGTGAACTTCCCCCTGTGTGGAGGCTCACAAAGAGATCTGCCCTGTGGTGGTTTGCTATGGCCGTGCGGCTTTCAATGTTGAGCCAGTAGTCCCCGTCACGGGTCACGTGTACAGCGTAGTCTTTAGCCAGGGTCTCTCTTAGCTTTCTGGCCAGGTTCAGGGCCACCGTCTTCTCGGCCAGACCGGATGGTCCGACAGCACCGTAGTCATGACCGCCATGCCCTGGGTCCAGGACAATGACCTTGCGGCCCGGGAGGCCTGGTAAAGAAGATGGGTCCTGTGCCCATGCCTTGCCCGCGAAAGAGACAGACATGGCCAAAATAAAAAGCAGGGCATATCTTTTCTGTGACCTCATT
>Ga0180438_10011726_pt1 | contig 10542 bp, 8 predicted proteins | sample SS_ome_12_FD_132455 | JGI IMG/M metagenome (GOLD analysis project Ga0180438, IMG submission 132455) | Hypersaline lake sediment archaeal communities from the Salton Sea, California, USA - SS_3_D_2 metaG | ecosystem: Environmental > Aquatic > Non-marine Saline and Alkaline > Hypersaline >... | reverse complement strand
CTGCCTAGAACTTGCCCGAGTTGTTCCACTGATCCTGAGGTAGAATCTTTTCCTGGACATCCCAATGTTCGACAATTTTGCCGTCTCTTATTCGAAAGATATCGACGAAGCACCAATCGTCGTCATTCTGGGTCGTATGGCTCAGCACAGCGGCGAAGTTGCCTTGCACCAGGATTCTGTGGGCTTGGACGTATGTAGCGACGATTCCCTTTTCGACAGATTCCTCGCCGTGTTTGATCAGCCCCTCTAAACCGTCGGCCACGGTCGGGCTGTGCTGGGCATACTCTTTGGTCGAAACGAAATCAGCCACCCGATCAAGCCGACCGCCGATGAGTACCTCGTTCATGAAGGCGGTGATGAGCTTGCGGTTCTCCTCTGTCTTGTCCTCATCCTCAATCTCGGTCGGGCCATCGACCATGGATCGCCCTGATACGGTTTCCTGCACCTCTTCCTGAATCACATCCCAATGCTCGACGATCTTGTCATTCTCGTCAGTATCAAATATATCGGCGGTGACGTAAAAGTATTGGCCGTTGTTGAGATCTTGATGAACGTGGAGAAACACATACTGACCGTCGACGAGTGAGCGAACCACCCGAATATCCCGAACCGGATTACGTTCAAGAAAGGGAATAAAGAACTCTAGAAACCCTTCCTTGCCATCAGCAACACCCGTAGAGTGCTGGGTGTAGCGATCCCCTATGTATTTCTCCAGGGCTTCGTGGGCATTGCCGTCGCGAATACCTTCCATGTAGAGGTTTTGGGCATTGGCCAGTTTTCGCTTTGCAGACATTGAGATTCTCCTTGTATAGAATACCAAAGGGTTTGCGCACGGCTCTCACGAGAATATACCATTTGTGTGGGGCGGTGTTTTGAACTCGAAGTGCCTATTCCTTTGCTTCGAGGACTTTTTTCGCTTCATCAAAGCGGCGACCCTAGTAGGCGACCATAGCGCCTTCACTTTGTCCAACTGGAGGAACTGCTCCACAGAAGCGACCGCATTGGCCAGATCTTCCTTGTTGAGCCAGTCGCTGATATCGCCTCAGTACCACAGGCTTCAATTCAAACTTCTGCGCTGTTAGTGTGCCGTCTGATCCACTTTGCGTCATGGCGGCCATCGTTTCCCCTCTGCATTCAGCTCTTCCCACACTCCAGCGACGATGTGCAGTTGGCCGCAAACTTGAGACGACGATCATAGACGTCCCATCTCCCGCGAGGTCGCAATGTCATATAGAAGGTTACTCTCGTCATACAGTCGCAACTCCCATGTCCTATCCTTTCTCTGCCTTTTGCTGCCTGGCCTAGCACGAGACCGGTCGCTGGTTCTGCCAGTATATCATTCCTTGCCCAGCCAGTCAATCAAAGCTGAAGGCACAATTCACCAATTCGCCAGTAATTCACTGCAAATAGTTGTTACTTGCTTCTCCCCTTTTTTCAAGTACAATACCCGAGTCCAATCCAACGACAGGGTTTATGCGATCTCGCGGAAATGAGGGTTAGCTGCAGTTACTCAGGGCACAGCCTATGGCAGCCAAGGCGTCTGCCGTCAGGGGCATGAGAGCGGTATATGATAAAGGGGATTGACCCTAGCAAGGCATTGACCCTAGCAAGGCTCTCACATATGCTGCCGCGACTACGGCAGCATATTTCTGCCAAACATCTCCCTTGTTTGAGTCGCAGTAGTCACAGATTCCACGCACAACCAAATATCCCACTTCGCAAGCCCACGTAGCGTCTGCTATTCCAGACCCTTCCATTTCGACGGCCTTGACGCGAAACGCGTCGCGATACTCGTCGCGTTTGATAGGGTTCTTCAAGAGGTCATTTGCCGATGCAATAGGGCCTCTGAAGATCCTCGGCTGTCCCTTTACCCTTTCGAGATCATCAGGATGATCGATTATCTGTTCGGGATGGTGGGAGTCGGCAAGAACATCGCTTTCTTCTGGAGGGCGAGTCCAATTTAACGGACAGAGAGCTCCGTCAATGAATGCCAGCCAAGGTTTTCTTCCTGCCAGCCTGCCCGCTTCGAGCAGCCTGACACCTTCTAGAAGAGTTGGACTTGACGGCCGTGGCGGATGCCTGGGAATTATTCTTTCTCTCTCTTCCTTGACATAGTCGTACTGGATGACACCTCCTTCATTTGACACAACTATGTCACCCAGGCGAACATGTTCGTCCGGTTTTCCAGGATGCGGCACTCCCCCAGCAATTCCAACCATGACGATCGAATCCACCTTTGGAAAATGCTCGAGAAGTCTTGTGGCTCTGCTTGCCGCGCTGTTGTTGCCCATTCCAGTAAGTGCTAAGACGACGGAGTGTTTGCTGCCACTCGTTGTCGGAATTTCTCCCAATAGATAGCGCCTGCCGGCTCCTCGCCCTTCTACGTTGAGCTCACAAGTATTCTCCAGCAAAGCTTCCATTGCAGCGAATTCTATCTCCAGGGCAGTAACGATGCCGATTCTTGGCTCTGCAGTACCTCCGTTGGTATCCTCTGGATGTATTCGTGCTTCATTTACGCCATGGCAGCAAGAACTTTGTCTGCATTGTCTGCCCGTTCAGGATAGATTCTGCGTAGAAGCGCCCGCATTGTAGTCTCATTATAGTCATCTCCTCTGGGAACCGTCCGTAGAAATCGAGCTTCTTCATTTTCTTCGAGCTTTTTCTTGTCCACGATATATGCATCGCATACGTGTCCAGCTCCCGGGTCAAGGTGGTGCCGCCTTCCTTCATGCACAAAATACTGCTCTCGATTCCTCAACAGGATACGTCTCCACTCCCAGTTCTCCAATTCTGTCCTCCCGGTCAAATGCAGGTCCACTGCAAATCGAGCGTAAACCTTGGCTCTTTCTTCTTTCACCTGAGCCAAGAGCTCTTCCCAAAGATCCCGTGTCCGGCAGTAATCAATTACCGTATCTACCATGTCAGCTAGGCCGTGACCGGGGCCAAACCTGTCTACGATGGGGCAGAGGATGGGACGGTCCATGCAGAAGCGGCGCAAATCTTCAGGCGTGAAGGCGGCGAGTAGCAAGCTGCGAATCGTGGCGATGTCGTAGGATTGTTGGCTATTAGGCTCCTCCTTGTCAAGACTTGGCGGCCCTGATAGTGTCACTTCTACTCCCAGCCCTGCTTGTCTCATGGCCTCAGTTAGCTCCGACGCCACTTGCAAGAAGAGAGGTGGATCAGGGAACGTGTGTTGATGAAAGAACATACGCACTTGCGCTCCCTGCTCGCCTGACATGTCGATCGCTTTGACTTTCCCGAAATGTAATTCGTCAGGGAGTCTCTTGACGTTATCTTTCACCGGCTTGATGAGACAATTGATGTCGCCTGCCTCGAGAAACGGCCCAGTCATCACAACCAACGCCTGTTGGTCTTCCCACCAGCCTTGTTGCCGCTTGAGACAGCCCCATACCTCCTGGAGCGTGCCCTCAACGGTAATCCACGGAATTTCGCTCATTTGTTTGATTTCTCCACCAGCAATCCGATCCTCTCTGGTTTTTGATGGGATGTCCTACAATGAAAGGTCATCTGCCTCCATCCCCACCGGGCGAAGAATTCTCACCCTTGCGTTTTCATTGCTGGATGAGATTGCCCATAGCTTGGGGCATTCGATAGTGAATCTCGCATCGCACTTGACCCAGAATCTTGCTTCTGTCTTGTTGAATTCTCCAAATCCAGGACATTGTAGCAACTTGTCCATTGTTGTCTTCAGTCCTTCTTGCAGAGTACAATGATGATCTCAGAATTCTTGGCCATACAAGAGTATACCACAAATTGGCTTCTTGGTGAAGAGTTGATTGCCTTGCACCTTTCGTTTTCCATTTGTCGTCCGTTTTTTGATTTCTTTACCCAGATGTGAAGGCATGAAACAAAAAGACGCTACCGCGTCGGGGTGCGCGGACGGTCAAATCCCAACCGGCTGTCCTATCCCATCATTTCGCGGAGGTGCGTCATGTGTTTCGAGTTCGACTATTTTCTCTCATCAGACGGCGGTAGTCTCTCCAATGGATCGGCAGATAGTACCGGATACGGATCGTATGTGAGGTCCAATGTAACTCGGGAAAAGAATGGGGATCCAGCGTAACTCAGGAAAAAGTGCATTTCAGCCTGTGCTTCGGCGAGAACTTCCAGAGGGCGGAGTATCCGCCCCGCCCTCCGACCGGGCAATCATCATGTGCCAAAGGTCTAGATCTCATCCATCGACAGAAGCGTAACGGCGCACCCACTCGCGTAACAGTGCATCGATCTCAGGATCGTGGGTGTGGCCCCGAGTCAGGCCTGCCTCCTCAAGGATCGTGCCGTGATTGAGAATCGCCCCGCGTGCCGCAAGCCGCGCGGCCGCCTTGTCAATCTGTCGGCATCGTGTTTCTCGAAGTGCAGTTTTCATCTGATCCCGATATTCCCGGACAGCCTGCTGAAGCATCTTGTAGAGTTCTGGGTGCCATCGTCTGAGCCGGTCATGCGACAGACCCAGACGGCGATGGATCTCCTGGATAGAGAGTGTGCCATCTTTTTTTGCTTCATCAATGGCCTCAAGGATACGCGCCGACAAGGCATCATAGCAGCGCCGTTTGACTTGGGCATTGTGGCGTGCGGCTACCTCTCGCACTCGATCCGCCACTTCACGGTAGCTGGATAGGTACGAAGTGGTACATCCCAACGCCTCGCTGATTCGCACGAAGGTGATCTCCTCGTCCGGTTGGTTGAGCATCGACTGCAGGACTGCCTCCACCTGGTCGAGCAGGAGTGCATGCCGGGCCTGTATCGCTCGCGCCCGTCGTTCCTTTTGTGCTTGATGGACCTCTTCTTCCACTCCCAGGCAGATCCAGTAGCGCTGTGCGGTTTGAGGCCCGTACCCCAGCCGATGTTCGATGTCGCGGTTTTCTAGCCCTTGCAGCCCAAATTCCACGAGCTGAGCAAGCTCCTCGGGAGACTTTTGCATGAGGTATCGTTCCTGCCTGCGAGGGGATATACTCATGCGTGGGGACAAGCTCAGAGGCATCCTTGTCAGTCTGCCATCATACGTGCGAGTAAACTTGCGCTTGCACACAGTACAGCGGAAGCGTGTCAGTTGATGATCGGGCAAATCGCGCACCACGACCACATGGGTATCAGCCGATGGGTGGTGACCGGGACATTCAGGATCAGGACAGATCCCGAGGGGTAGAAAAGGTGGTGCATTGGGCCCTTCTGGAACTTGGATGGCTGCGAACTCGGACCAGGAACAGTCGAGCACTGCCAGGTATCCCAGACAAAAGGCGAGAGATATGCGTTCCGCCTGTTCGAGTCCCAGGATCACCCTGTCCGAGACCCCCACGAGCTGGCCTGCTTCCTTCATAGTCAAGCCAGCCTGCTCGCGCAGGTACCGGAACTTGAGGCCAATCGCCTTGGGTCGATCCTCTGGCAAAGCATCGACGAGAAAGACTTCTGGATCCAAGAGAAACTGCATCTGGACTTGCTGCTGATGCTGCGCTTCCAGCACTTCCGCCGGGGCGGCTACGACCGGCAGGGTTCGCAGGTCTGCCCCACAGGCAGCACAATGCAAATGGCGATGTCTGGGACTGATGACTGTCAGTGGATTGCCGCACTGATGGCATACAGACAGCAGGAGGCATCGATGGTGGAGGCAAGCCTGCACCGGCTCCAGGCGCCACAGCAGGCGCACATATGGCTGCTCTTGCAAGCAGAGCGGGCAGACCTGCAACAAGGGGCCCACCACACCGCGGAGGAAGTTAAGAGGGCTCACCCGATTGGGCCGGATCGTTTGTGGTGGGATACGGAATTTCTCGACCCAGGGTTCCACCGTCAGCCTCCTCAAGATGGACAGAGGAAGCTGAGTGCGCAAGGGGATGCGTCCCCAGTCATCGATGGGATATTCCCCGCGTAGCAGTGTGACCTGGCTGGCAGACCGAAACAAAGGAAAGAGATCACGAACCAGGCTCCACAAGCTGGTGCAGCCGTTCGCCTCCGCCAGCCGGAGTAGATACCCACTCAGACATTCACCCGGGTATGGAGGCGGATGACACGCCAGCACATCGAAGAACCAGGGTTCATGCATGGAGGCCTCCACTTTCGGCGCGCACACGATCCATGAAGCTGACGACCTTGGCTCGCTTGACGTCACGCCAGGCGCGATCCAGAACCTCGACAGTCAGGCAGGGTAGGCCAGCGTCCAAGGCCTTGAAGGAGGCGTCCATCACCAGGACCATGATTTCGCGCAGAATGCCGTCCGTCCAGGCTTCGATGTAGTGAGCCGGTCCGGACATTGCTGTCTGGCCCTGGGCATCGGGGATGGTGCGCACACCCAGGCGGGAATCCTGCTCGAAGGGGAGCAGCAGATCCAGCAAGGCCAGGAAGGCATCGAGACGGGGACCGGTCAATTGGGTCAGCTCGAAGTAGTCATTCCAACGCCCCTGAACTTCGGTGTCTCCGGTCGTCCAGGCGATGGGTGTGCAGGAAGCGCAGACGATGGGCACGCCTGTCAGGTTGGAGAGTTCCAGCAGGCGCCGCCGCAGAGGTAGGCGCGTGATGTGTTCGATCTCGTCTACGAGGAGCAGTTCCACGCCACACTGTTGGAAAAAGAGTTCCAACAAGCGCAAGTGGTGTTCTTCATCCCCCTGCATGAACACCGCGCCGCAGGCGAGTAGCATCCGCTGGAACAGCGGTTTGGGTGACGAGTTGCTGACAGGCGCGTCGATCTTGATCACGGGCACGTGGTTTCGTCTGCCCTGGATGGTCGGTATGTGGTTGGCTGCGTACCAACTCAGGAAGCTGCTCTTGCCGGTGCCCGAGACCCCGCCCAACAGCAGGCAACGAGCCTGACCCAGACTGCGGTAGCCGCGGATGGTATCCAGCTTTTCGATGAGAGCCTGGAGGGTCGGCGTCAGAAGGAACTCGAGATTCATGATCCACAGCTTGCGTTCGGCCAATCCCAAAGAGGCGTACTGGGAAGCCATGTGCCGGTGTAGGACGGTGAATCCCATTTTGCGCACTGCTTCGGGGTTCAGGTAGACCGGTTGCCGGGTGATCCGGCAGGCCAGGTTGCGGCGCACGCTGCCAATCTGGCTGCCCAACAGCACATCACCCTCACGATTGGGGTTCAAGTTCTCAACCCGCTGGCGCAAGGCATCGTCCTGGGCTTCCCAGTCGGCCAGCCAGCGGCGCAGGTCGGTCAATCGACGTTCCACATCCAGATCCAAATCCAGGGTGAGAGGCTCCAGGGGCGAAACCGAAGATATCCATTCGTCCATCAGAGCACCTCGTCCAGCGTGTCGAATAGCAGGGCTCGAGGATCGGGGTCAGGCGTTGTCGCTGTCTCCATCGCCCGCACTGCTTCCTCTACCGAGGGCAGGTCCAATTCCGGGGCTTGGACCGGCGAAGATCGGGGGCGCCCTTTCCGTCGCTCTCGCATCTGCTCTACCTTGCGCCGGATCAGCTTCTTCTCGATCTGGCGCTGGGCGATCAGTTCCCTGGCTTCCAGCAAGTGAACCACCCAGGAATGGGGGCGGGATTGTTGTCGTTGCTCGTGCTGTCGCGAGAGGGCTTGGGCCAATTTCATCTCCCACACGCTGGCCGGTTGGTAGGTGCCGTCAGGCAGACGCAGCTCCCGAGCGTAGCCGTCACCCAGCCAGAGGCCGTGTTCAAAGACGGCCACGTGGCTCAGGTCGATCGGGTCGTAGCGCAGGTGAAATCGCCGCCGTCGGCCCTGCCGGTCGAGGCCACGGATCCCGGCCAATTGAGGGGACCAGTAGTGGAGGCCAAACATGCACACACCGTGGCTTGTCGCCAGCCGGGTTTCGGGATGCAACCGCCAGAAGCAACGTTCCAACTGGGGCGTGAAAGGCGGCAGTACCGGGGTCATGAGCCGCAGCCCGTGCAACCACTTCTGGTGCGGGGTCAGGCCATCAAGCTCCCGGTGCGGCGTGTGCATGTAATCAACCACCAACTGGCTCACGATGCGAACCAGGTCTCCATACAGCAAGCAGGCTGCCTGGCTGGCGTTGTGCCAATGGCGTTGATCGGGTTTCAAGACAGCGCCGGGCAGCATCTCCCGTAGTTGGCCGGAGAGATTGCCAAAGATCCGCTCCACCAGGCCGCCATAGCGTGCCTGGTACGGCGGCCGGAAGACAAGTACCATTTGCGTGTAGCGTCCCCCACCGGCCAGCTCCCGCGCCAATTCCTCCAGCGAGTAGCTGTGGTGCGCCCAGGCATTGTCCAGGAAAAGACGCTGCGGAATACCGTAGCAGGCCCACGGCAGATCGATGCCCAGCTCATCCAGGCCGGTCTTGGGCCAGATGGCGTGGCGCAAGGCTCCCAGGATGCTCTCAATGGTGGGATCTTCGTAGGCCAGAAACAGACCCAGCACCCCTCTGGAAAAGGCATCGATGAACAAGGTCAACCACAACCGGCTCAAGATCTCGCGATACTCGTCGTCGACGTGGAGGACGTCGAGGCGGTAGTGATCGGCAAAGACGTACTGCAAAGGCAGGGTGGCCTTCTGGGCGAAGGTATCAAAAAGCAGAAAGTTGTCTTCCCAGTCCGCCTGCCCGTGACGGGTGACGTACGTCTGGGCTCCCTCGCCTGGTTGAGTGCTGAACCATTTCACGTAGCCGTGAAACCAGGAGCGCGAGGGTAGCTTGATCTGGACCAACTGGGAGACACTGGCCGGGTCGGACAGCAACTCGTCGATCGGCTGGCGCACGTCGAGCAATCGTTCTACCAATTCGTCGGCAGTGGCCCCATCCGCTTTCTCAAAGTTCAGCCACCATTGGCGGTTGTGCTGCCACAACTGTTGGGCAACATTGTACACGGTCCGAGCACGCATGGGCGGGTTGGTACGGTAGAAGCGGCGGACAACAGTGTCAATGAAGTGTTGGGCATTGGGGTCGATCCGACTCTTGCCGTAGGTGCTCCGGCGCAAGGCGGCCGCAATGAGAGCCCGATCGCCGCCGCGCTCCCGGTACAGGGACCGGTAGACGTAGTACCGGCTCAAGGAAACGGGTTCTGGCGAGGCTTCACAAGCCTGGCGAGTGGCCTCGGTCAGGGAGAACGGCTCGGAGACAAGCTGACAACTGCGTCGAGTTCCTTCCACGTTACGCTGCACGGCCTCCACGATGCGGATGATGCGATCGGCGCGTTCCAGCAGCTTGGTTGGCAATGTCGCCGCATCCATGATCTTGACCGGATCGTTGCCTTCGGCATCCGGCATCGCCAGCAACTCGGCTCGCGTGGGGGCAAACCGCGTGAGCGGGGTAGGAGCAAACAACTCGGCCAGGGTGAAGTGGTGGATGATGTCGTCGTCTACAGCACGGGCTTTGACTTGAAGAGGATCTTTGGCATCCCAGGCGACGATCTGGTACAGGCACCCTTCCCGCCGAAACCAGTAGCCGATCTGAAACAGATCGGCAGCAGTGAGAGGTGTCGTGGGCTTCATGACGGTCCCTCCTGAGCTCGGCTGGAGCTCGTGGTGTCAAACGGCAATTGAGAGTCGGCGGAAAGCATGCCCGGTAGCCAAATGCGTGCCGCCGGATGAAAATCACCCTGCCAGATGAACGGCTGGTGCCAATCCATCTGGACGATGCCGTGCCAGAGCAGGTGGTAGAGGACGTTGAGGAGAGGAACTGTTGCCAATTCCGATCCGGGCCGGGATATGATCGACCGGGGATGCTCCGGCTCTCCGGTTGCCAGTTGTCCCAACCACCATGCTGTTCCTTCGGCGGTTGCATAGCTCTGGGCGCGAAACGGCGCCAGAAAGTCGAGATTCGTGTACTCGTATCCGGAAGGCAGCGTCTCGTCGGTATGAACGACGTAGCGCCAGCCTCGCTGGCCGCAGATCGCCTGGGCGGCTGCTTCCCGTAGCTGCAACGACTCGCGGGCAACACGCCGGGCTTCGATGGTCACCTCGTGCAGTTCGATACCGCCATCTATGCGCCACACCTGAAAGTCTGGGGTGTAGCTCCGCTGTCGCCCGCTGCCATCCTGGAAATGCAGGGTCTCCGGTTGGCTGGCGAAATCGGCCACCGTAGAGTCTCGTTCCAGGAGCAAGATCAGCTTGTGCTCCTGTTCGGACTCAAACTGAATGAGGTGACCCCGTTTGTTGGTGGTCACCCCGCGAAAGTTGTTGCCGAGGCAAACGACTCGGCGGACGTTGCCTGGTGGCGGCTTGCGCTTGAAGGGCATGGGAATTCCTCCTTTCTTGAGTTACACTGGACAAAAAGCCCGCATTCTCGAGTTACGGTGGACAAAGTATACGTCCAGTTGCCCTTTGGCGCAATCCGGTGCAGCGTTTCAATGACTTTGCAACGTCAAAAGCCCTATTCTTTTCTTGAGTTACATTGGACCTCACAAGCTATCATCTGGAGTCCAGAACAGGCCAGAAGCAGATGATCCGGCTCGATTTCGGTCGCGGAATCACCAACAACGAGGCAGAATACTTGATCCTTGTCGCCGCGCTGAAGGACCTGGTAGGCCGCATGCAGCGTGCGGGCAAGTCGCCAGCGGGATATAGCCTCTTGGTCCACACCGACTCCCAGCTCGTGATCG
>Ga0180438_10011725_pt1 | contig 10543 bp, 6 predicted proteins | sample SS_ome_12_FD_132455 | JGI IMG/M metagenome (GOLD analysis project Ga0180438, IMG submission 132455) | Hypersaline lake sediment archaeal communities from the Salton Sea, California, USA - SS_3_D_2 metaG | ecosystem: Environmental > Aquatic > Non-marine Saline and Alkaline > Hypersaline >... | reverse complement strand
GTATTCCTTTCAAACGGATGTGGCCTTGAACGACAGCCTTCATGCTTTTAGTAATGCCTATTATTATTTTACGGACCGAGACAATCAGCGTGATTTTGCGCTGGTTATGCAACATATCAAGCCGTCCGATGATGCGGATAACGACGTTCTAAAATACGACTTAAATGTGCTTTCCTACCCCTTAACCAAACAGCACAAACCAATCGATAAAAATCTTTATATTCAACTCAATGCCGAAGATCTGGAAAACTGGCGGGCGAACGCCATTATTTTATATGATAATGGTCAACACAAAATTACTCCCTTTAGCTCGATCTCCACTCCGGAAATTCCACCCATTCGGCTTTTCCCGAATCCGTTTATTATTGGTGAAGATAAGGAATTCAAAATCGAGTTTAAACTCGACCGGCGCGAGTGGGTGGAAATTAAAATTTTATCGATGAACGGACAATTGATAAAAAATATTATCATCAATGGTCTTATTCCCGGTTTTATGGACGCCGGTTTTCACCCTGAAGGGGAATGGGACGGCACTAATGATGATGGACAATTCGTGAGTAGTGGAATTTATCTGGTTTGTTTGAAGACCGATAGTTTTATTGAATATCGAAAAGTTTCTGTAATTCGGAAATAAGTAAGTGAAAGGATTGAACAGCAATGCTACGACATCTGTGGATTTTAATGATCACGTTGGGAACTCTCTTCTCATTTTATACCGGATATTCGGCAGACAATGAAGGTATAATTCGTGCCAAAGGCAATGCCACACCTTTGACCCACGGCGGATTTCGACTTTTTCACCCGAAATGGTCCTATGATGGAAAACATATTGCCATGACCAGTGACAATTTTCGCGGGATCTGGGTAATGGATATCAAGACCTTTACTATCCAACCACTCTCTGATGAAGAAAGAACCGGTTATGGTTTTGTATGGTCATCTGATTCTAAAGAAATTGCCTGTCGGATTACAAAGAGCGCTAAACATAAACGGTTAAGTGCGATTAAAATCTATGAAATTGAAAGTGGCTTATCACGGCTGGTGACTGATTTTCGTCAACGAATCGGATTACCGTCCTGGGCTGATGCTGATGGTAAAATTTGTTATACCGTCGATAAAAAACTGGAAGTGGTCAGTTCGGAACGAAAAATTCGGCCAGCCTCCCGCCCCGGTGCAGACGAAAAGGAGGTGATTTTATTTCAATCCTACGGCAAGATAATTCTTTCAAACCTGGCTCAAACCAGTAAAACCATTCTGGTGAATCCTACCAATCGTTTTTTAAATCCACAGCTCTCGTATGACCATCAGAAAATTGCCTTTGAAATGACGGATAATCGGATTTACGTAATGAGTATTGATGGGAGTGAAATTTACGACCTGGGTATTGGTTCAGCGCCTCGCTGGGCGCCTACGAGCGACTACCTGGTCTTTTTCATCTCTGAAGATGATGGACAACGGATTACTGCTGCAGATATTTATATTACGGATTACAAAGGCCAGCAAAAATTCGCGCTTACCAATACTCAGGATCGAATTGAAATGCACCCGGACTGGTCACCAGATGGCCAAATAATCATCTACGATGAATACGAAACCGGCATTATTTACCAGATTAAGCTGGAGAAGAATAATAACCACAACCGACTGAAATAGTTATTGTTGGGCTTATTTAAAAATTCTCATAAAAAGTGAGTGCATAAAAATTCATCTGAAAACCCACCTGAAAATTTTTTCCTTCCCCCTTATAAAATCCAATATCATTTGCACAAAATATTTCCTGATGAATATTCCCGAATAAAAGAAGTGTTTAAACCATGAGCATTGTCCCATTTTGAAACATTTCGGAATGGTGTTTGTGAAAGAGGTTTTCAATTAAATAAAATAACCTTTTGTTTTAACTTGATCTAAACATGGCATAATAGTTGCAAAAAAGCCAAAGCTTTATACCATCCTCAGGCCGTCTTTACTTCTACAGGCCTGTTTTCCTTTAATAAAATTCTGATCCTTTTGTCAGTAATCAAAAAGAAACAAAAGCTTAAAAAGTAATCCGCTGCGCTAAAATATTATTTCTGGGAATAAGTCAAGATATAATTTTTAAATTATGATTTCAAAAACATCGAGTGGTTATTTAATGGAGAATTTTATATGTTACAAGCAAGACCTTCACGTCATCTAGCTGTGTTTTTAATTTACCTGATAATTTTCATCAGCTTCCTGAGTGTGGATTTGATGGGGTTTGAAATTAGTGGTATTCAAACCGGTGTCTGGACAATGGCCAATAATCCTTACTACCTCACGGGTACGGTGATCATTCCGGAAAATCAAACGCTTTATATTGAACCAGGAGTCGTTGTATTATTCAAAGGTAATCATTCAATAAAGGTGAATGGTCAATTGAATGCGGTTGGTAGCCTGAATAATAAAATAATTTTTACCGCCTTTCATGACCAGGAATTCAATCCATTAGCCTCGCAAAATCTGGTAGCCCAGCTTCAAACAAACTGGAATGCGATTGAATTTACCGCCTCAAGTTTACCAAATTCACGCTTGGAGTATTGCATCTTTCGTTATTCCGATAATATCATTATCGCACCACAAGCCACTCCAACCATTTTAAATATTCTCATCGCCGATTGCCAAGCCACGCAGCTCAATATTAACGGGGAGCTGCTCCCCGTTCAGGCTGGACTGACACGCGATTATTATCGCTTTGATTCGAATTCAATGTTATCATCCGATACCGACACACCTGGCTTAACTGAAATCAGTACTGTGGCCGCTATTTCCAAAATTCTTGAACAAGAAGAATTTTCTTTTGGTGAAGTCAGCGTTATTACCGCTTCACGGACGGAACAAAAACTGATTGATGCGCCGGCGGATATTATTGTGATTGATGAGAATATCATTTCTGCGCGCGGTTACAAAGATTTGAAGGATATTTTAAGAGATTTACCCGGCTTCGACGTGAGTGAAAATCTTGAAGGCGAAGTCAGAACCTTAGTGATTAGCCGGGGAATTTTAGGAAACAACAAAATCCTCGTGCTGCGTGATGGAAAAAAATTAAATCCAACCACTGGTGAACGTTTTGTTTACGGTAATAATATTCCATTATTTAATGTTCAGCGAGTCGAAATCATTTACGGCCCCTCTTCCGCTCTTTACGGCGCCGATGCTTACGCCGGAATTATTAATCTGATTTCGAAAAATCCCGCCGACATTAACGGTATGCAAATGAATATGTCGTATGGCGTTAACAATACCCTGGATGCCTCGGTCCTCTACGGGAAACAGATTGATGACGACATTTCGCTTTTCATTGGGGGGCGGGGCTACATCAGTGACGGCCTTAACTTAAATAGCTTTGATGAATACGCCAATCTGGAATATGAACAACCAATTAAAGATTACAATATTTACGGAAAACTATTCCTGAACAATGCCGTCCTCGGTTTTTATCGAATGGATGCAAATGAACCCAATGGCCCGTCCACGAATCCGGAATGGTTTACTTTCGACGAAACTTATGTCTGGCATCAAGTCATTAATAAGATTTTTCTCGATCATAAACTGAATCGAGAATGGTTCGAGCTCAATTCAAGTTTAGAATATTCAGATTACGAAGTGAGGAATGAAAGCTGCTTTAAATATACCTGGGGTTACCAATATAAATACGCCAAAACTACCGCCGTTAAATTAACCGAACAGGCAAATTTTGATTTGAATCCGACCACAAAGTTAGCCATCGGGCTGAGTCTCGAGTCAATTGATGCCTTTCCCAAGACATCGAATTTAGATGCGAAATTCAATCCGGATCTACTCGTGGATGATATGAGCAATTGGTACGTGGATGGTAAAGTCTTTGGGCTGGAATCCTTAAAAGGCGCACCGGCTTTTGGGGTTCACCCTTTTACCAAGTTCGGCATTTATGGTGAATTAACAAAAAAGTTATTGGAGAATTTTCAAGTCAATTTGGGAGTTCGTTACGATCGACCTAGCAATTATCGCCCGGAGAACATTTATGATATGATCAGTCCGCGCCTCGGTTTGATCTGGAATCCGTCGAACACCAATATTAAACTGATTTATGGGGAAGGATATATTCAACCTTCTGAATATTATAAATGGGAAAATTTTGTTGCCGGTCAAAATGTGGCTCATATCCCAAATCCGGAGCTGGCTTCCGAAAATATTCAATCTATTATTTTAACTGCGAAAAGAAAGTTTGCCGACAATTTTCTGGGCACCATCTCCTGTTATCGCTACAACCTGAGAAATGTTATTCGACCAGTGGTTTACACTTTATCTAATAGTTTTGTGGACAGTATTGCCTACGTGGAGACCAATGACAATCAGGGCAAACAAATTACCCAGGGTTTTGAAATTAAATTAGAATATCGCTATAAAAATGCTGATGCCTATTTAAATTATTCGTTTTTAGATGCCCGAGAAGAGGATGAAACACCCATTCCCAAAATAGCACCTAATAAAATCCATTGTGGCATCCACTACCATTTTTCTGAAAAACTGGTGCTTAGTCCGCGCCTGAAATGGTCTGACGGCATCACCACCATTACCGGTGGTGCCCGTGATATTAAAAACTACACGATTTTTGATTTATCACTTCAGGCCCGAGAAATCTCCCCAGGGCTCTCGATTTATTTGACGGTTAAAAATCTGTTCAATCAAAAATATTACGCCGCGGCCCCATTCGGCGAGGAAACCGCCGGCTGGATTATTCACCAAGCCCCACAGCCAGTCAGAACCGCTGAATGTGGTTTTATGTTTAGATTTTAATTGCTACAAAGGAAATTAAGATAAAAGGGATTATTCAAAACTTTTCATGTAGACCAATAATTCTCTCTTAAATAAAACAGTTAAACCGTAACAAAAAGCCCATTCCCGAAGGTGTCAGGAATGGGCTTTTTCATTTTGAATTGATTTTGGGAAGTAAACAAATGATTAATGCCTGGCCGAATTTGTATAAATTGAATTCGCCAGGCGATACGTCTCTAAATTACCCACATCATAACGCTTTCCCCGAATCAGATAGGCGTAAACCGGGCGCTGTTGATAAAGCCACTTGATAAAATGCCCCGGCGCATCCGAATTCTGACCACTTTTCAAGTATGTTTCAATCAAAGGCAGAGTTTCCGCTTTGAGAAAATATAAAGGCGGACAGGCATAAGTTGATTTCGGTTCGGATGGCTTTTCTTCAAAACCAATGACTTGAAAATTTTCATCCACCTCCACCACCCCTGTTCGCTGCAACTGTTCCCGATTGTTGACTGGCAAAATACAGATACAATCTCGCTGTTTGGTCTTGAAATAATGATAATAATCAAGAATATCAAATTGATAAAGATTATCGCCGGCCGTAATCAGCACATCTTCGTTAATTTGAACCGTATTTAAGAGAAACTGAATGTCGCCAATCGCCCCCAATCGATTTTCATTGCTGGTCGATTGATCGTTAATCAAATCCAGTGAAATATGACCGTTCCGGTGACTTAAGAAATCGGTTTCCCAGGATTTGAACGCCGAAAAAAATTTACCATTCGTGATGATGTAATAATGATTAATTGATTGAATTGGAGATAGTTTTTCGAATAGATATTCGATAATTGACTTTCCCCCGATTGGTAAAAGGGGTTTAGGCGTATTTTTGGAAATGACGCCCATTCTGGTTCCGTATCCGGCCGCGAGTATAATTCCTTTCATAATAATTTAGCCCCTTCGTCACTTTTACAAATGAAAATTTCATATTTATCTTGAATATCAACATGAGTTTTGGGATATTCCTCCTTAATTTTTGCGATGATTGACTCCCGATATTCTGGCTGAATCATTCCAACACAACAGCCTCGGAAACCGGCCCCACTAAAACGGGCACCATAAACACCGTCTAATTGAGATAAAATTCGATAAATGGTGATTAGATGCGGGCTGCCACATTCGTAATTTTCGATTGAGCTTTGCCCGGAAGCGTTGATTAACGCACCAAATTCAACCAGATCCCCTTTTTGCCACAAGTTTATTCCTTTCTCCACCCGTTCCATTTCCGAAAAGAAATGTCGCGCCCGTTTTCCGGGAATGGACGGCAGTTCATTTTTATATTTTTCATAAACATCAACCGGTACCTCCCGCAAAACCAATTCTTCAGTAAAATTTGTATTCGCTTTTTGTGACAGCAACTTCGCGGCCTCCTGGCATTCACTTACCCGCAAATTATAACCAGTCCCGGTTAAGGCCTGACAAATACCGGAATAAACCACCACAATTTCAAAATCCGGCATGGAGGGCCCAGCAGAAAAAAGTTGATAATTCTCAGTCTGGCAATCGAGATAAAATAATTTATTTTTCTGACTTAATAAAATGGTTGATTGATCTAAGATCCCATTTCTGAGGCCAATAAATTCATTTTCGATCGTTTGATCAAGGTGAATATTTTTTTCGGGGGGAATCAACAAGTCATTCACATCTTCCAGCGCCAAAAGATAAGCCAACCCCACTGCAGCCGATGAACTAAGTCCACCAATGGGTAAATTCCCTTCAATAATGCCGTCAATTCCGTATTTCAATCGAGAATGTTGTTGCAATGCAAAAGTCGCACCTTTTGCATAATTACTCCAATGTTTATTGGTGAGCGTTAATTCATCGTCCAGTGAAAAATGCGTAATCCCCTCAAAATTCCGACTTCGCAGCCGAACTTCCCCTTTTAAATTGGGTGCGTAAGTTAAGATAATACTGCGATCAATACACATTCCGGTTACAACGCCTTTTTGATGATCAATATGTGCCCCTAACGGACAAATTCGATACGGAGAACGAATCACGCGGGCAGAGGTCATTGAGTGACCAAAGGTGGATTTTAATTGCTGCTTCAGGCTTTCTATTCGCTCATTTTCATGATTCATAAAACATCCCCATCAATTAAATTTGATTTAACGAGAAGTTGCGTCTGCCCAGGAACTCCCTGTTTTAGCCGTGCCGGGATGCTTTGAATTGGGATGCTACCAGGAGCAAAAATCACAAACGATTACCTGAACAACGGTAGAGGTAGGGACAGACTTTAAGTAAATAAGGTTTTTATGGTTAAACTGTTAAATGAATATAATATTTCGAAAGAAAAAAAGCAAGCAGAAATGGCTTGAATCGAGTAAGGGTTTAATTTTCAGAAGGGGGATAAAAAAATTCAGACTGATCGTTTGTCACACCGTTTGGATATTGTATTTCTGAATTTTTTCACGAAGGGTTTTTCTGGCAATGCCCAGAATTTTCGCGGCTTTTGACTTGTTAAAATGAACATTTTTCAGAATTTCTTCAATGTGCTGTTTTTCCAATTCTTCCAGCGTAACATTGTCCTTCGGCACGTTCGAAATAAAACCGGTAGATTTTGTAAAGCAAACTTCAAAGAAATCCAGTGTTAAAACATTCTTTTTTTCCATAATAACCGCCCGTTCAATAATATTTTGCAATTCTCTGACATTTCCCGGAAAATGATAATCAACTAGTTTCTGAATGGCTTCAGGCGATAAATGAGCAATTTTTTTATTGTAATATTGACTGTATTTGGTGACAAAATGATTGGCCAGTAACGGAATATCCGCTTTTCTTTCGCGCAAAGGGGGAATGACAATTTGCACCACATTTAACCGGTAAAACAGATCCTGTCGAAATTTTCCGTTCACAATTTCCTCGACAAGATTTTTATTCGTAGCCGCAATAATTCGAACATCCGTTTGAATAGTCCGCGTAGCACCGATGCGTTGAAAAGTCCCATCCTGAAGCACTCTTAACAATTTTGCCTGGGTTTCTAAACTCATTTCTCCGATTTCATCGAGAAACAGGCTGGATTTATCAGCGACTTCAAAGCGGCCTTTTTTCATTGAATAAGCATGAGTAAATGCCCCTTTTTCATGTCCGAACAACTCACTTTCAACTAAAGATTGGGGCAAGGCTGCACAATTCATGGTAATCAGCGGAAAGCGACAGCGACAACTCTTTTTGTGAATTTCCTGGGCGACCAGTTCTTTTCCCGTTCCGCTTTCTCCGACAATAAGCACCGTCACATCGTTGGAAGCGACCCGGTCAATAATTTCTTTAATTTTATAAATCGATGAACTGGCTCCCAATAATTCACAAGAATTATTCATTCGGGTTATTTTAATTTGTGCCGGTTGTGGTTTGGACTTGGCGTGAAATTGTGATTTGGAATGCGAATCGACTGGTTTCAATTCTTTTTCGTCCAGTTGAAAAAAACGTTCTAAGGCTAAAGTAGTAAAGTTGGTAAGAACATGAAGAATGTCTATATCTTCTTTGGAATATTCAACACCAAAGGATTTAGGGCCTAAACTAATAACTCCAAATATTTGCTTTTTAATGAAAAGCGGAATTCTGATCTCACATTGAAAAAATTTATTTTCTTCCGGTTCAAGCATCATTAAAAATTGGTCCCCCCCCTCCTCAGTGAGGGCTAAAACTTCACCACCTTGAAACAGCCAATTATTCACATCACGCGTCCACTGAATTTTTGGTGCCTGAATTTGATACCCATTAAGACCATAAACGAATTCAATTTTGGCGACTTTTTGTTTGGCATTAAAAGAGACTAAAACAATTTGAGAAGTACCAATCAGATTCACAATTGATTCGACGAAATTATTTAACAGGCATTTCCAATCAGTTGCCGCCAACAATTTATTACTATATTGCTTAAGTAAATCAATCTTATCAGGCATATCAATTCCTTATTCTGGAAAAACAAAAAGTAGTGAAGTTATCCGGACCTGTTTTGTGAGGACAATTCAACTTAAATTTACTTAAAAATAAATAAAAAGTTGCTTCGCAAATAAAAAAGCCCCCAGCAATTGCCAGGGGCTTCGGAGGGAGGAAAAAATGAGATATTATAAAAATCGGTAACCAGTACCATGGATTGTTTCGATATATTGCGATGGGTATTTGTATTCACCTAATTTTTCCCGGAGCCGTTTAATATGAACATCAACCGTTCTATTCGTAACATAAACTTTCCGACCCCACACTCGCTCCAAAATTTCTTTCCGAGAAAAGACATTATCTCGTCTGGATGCCAACAGATACAGCAATTTAAACTGAATATAAGTTAAATCAATCGGTTTCCCGGATTTTTTAACTTTGTGTTCATCTAAATCAATCTCGATGTCTTTGACTTTAATCTTTTTACTCGCTGTTGTTTCAACGCGACGAATAATCGCTTTGAGACGAGCCGCTAATTCACGTTTGGTAAAACGATTCGATAAAAAGTCATCGGCGCCGCTTTCTAAGCCTTTAATAATAAGATTCTCATCGGCATCTTCGGCATACAAAATAATAGCCGCTTTACGTGTCTCAAAATTGTCTTTTAATTTTCGACATAATTCAAAACCCTCTTCACCCAGAATATCTATATCAATGAAGATTGCCTTTGGTCTTTCCTCACGATAAAGGTCATTGACAGCATCAATGTTATCTGCATTTACAATACCCAAATTTTCTTCCTTTAAAATCTGAGTTAATACGTTGGGGGCTTTGGTTTCATCACTGAAAAGTATTGTTTTTCCCTTTTCCATTTTTTCCCTCTTTCAATAATTGGTGAGTCTTTAAATATAATAAAACATCCTTATATTTATTAATAAATTATTTAGTATTAAGCCTCGTTCAACTTAAACAGAATGTTTGAGATGATCCAGGAAGACCTCTTTTTAAAACTGGTTTTAATTAAGAAATTTTCTAAATCTAAATTAACTCATTCACTCTGACATTTAATATTTGCAAATAATATGCCATTACTGTAACTCCGTAAAGAAGGTTCTTTTGTAGCTCATTTAACTTATTAGCATATTTTAAAATTATTAAATTTTTTGAAGTTGTAAGAAATAGTTACAGGGTGTAAAATTTAATATAAAACCTGTTTCATCTTGTTACACGAAAATCAATAAACGAAAATTTACCAGCCACCAATGAGATTGGTCGAAAATTTATCAACACATTGATAAATGAATCAGCGCTTCTCCCGCTTTCTCTTCTGCAAAATTTTCCCGAATTCAGGTGAATTAGCTGTTTCAGATTAATGCACAGTTTCAAAATGTTTCAAAAAAGAAATTCATCTCTGCGAGCGATATTTTTAGTTTTGAATATTATGTGATCAGAAATAATAGAAATTAATACAATCGATTATCAGTTCATCGGATCGGAAGTTGGATGCTGACTAAAAACAGACTTAAACCGGTACCAGACTAAAAGGCACTAATTCTAATTGACGATTTAAAAGCAAAATTAATCCATTCTGATAAAATAACCATTCCATTATAATGACACACTTAAGTTATTTATTTCCCAATCTATATTTTAATTCTTTGGATGCCTGAATGTCATTTTGGTTTCTAATAGAGGGTGTTAAAACAAAGTGATGAAAAAACTCATCCCCCCAACCCCCTTCTCTTGAAAAGAGAAGGGGGAGTTATTATTGAACTAATAATAAAACAATAAGTTACTCCCCCTCTCTTTTTAAGAGAGGGGGCCGGGG
>Ga0180438_10011723_pt1 | contig 10543 bp, 9 predicted proteins | sample SS_ome_12_FD_132455 | JGI IMG/M metagenome (GOLD analysis project Ga0180438, IMG submission 132455) | Hypersaline lake sediment archaeal communities from the Salton Sea, California, USA - SS_3_D_2 metaG | ecosystem: Environmental > Aquatic > Non-marine Saline and Alkaline > Hypersaline >... | reverse complement strand
CTATCATTGTACAGTTAAAAATAAAGCTGCTAAATTTAAATGTCATCAACCTTTAAAGTGGATCTCAAGCCAATCTCATCAATATGCACCCGTATGCTTCAAGATTGGGAGATCAGATAGGTTTTCTTGTGCAACAGTCCCTAATGTTGTCGGAAAAATTCGGCTTGAAGGACATATTCATTATGGTTCTGTATTAGTAATTCATTGTGAATTAGTTTTTGATAATTACCACAAGATTGAAGAATTCATTGAAATATCCCAACCAGAAAAAATGATTCTTGAAAGTACCGGAAGGCCTATAACAGAAAAATTTATTGAAATAAGAGATTCCATTATAGAGTTATTAAAAAGTGCAAATTATCCCAAAAAAACGAAACTTGAATCTGTTTTAGAACCATGGCATCATTCATGGATCATCTGGGATGCAAAACCTAGCTTTAACAGAGAAGATTACATTTTCATAGGAGATAAAATAGGAAAAGATGCACATTATTCGATCGGATTAACTCTGAGAACTGATAAATATAGAGAATTGGATCCGATAGCATATCGTGACCAAATTAATTTAAAAAATCTCTCTCCTTATAAAAATGAATTTGTAATGATTACTCATGCTGGAAATGTTATCATACCTGGCCCAGGATTGTTGGATCCCAATTCTATGAAAAACTTATTAATAGATACGATTTTTGCTCCCGAGGTGGGGAATGTTCAAAGATTTTTAATTTTAATGCATATGGAGAACATTCTGACTGTAGCTGAACGATTTGATAGTATTATTTCAGACACTCGAGCAGAAGTAGAAAATCTTAAATTAAAAGATAAGATTGAACGATTAGAGAAACTTGAGACGGAACTCAACAGAATTATATTAGAATTAAATAAAGATGTAATTTTATCGAAAATTACACGATTACTTTTCACAAGTACTTTCAAAACAAGCATGTTTAATGAAATGATTGATAAGCTTGACGGATTTACCTTTTCAGATCAAACTGACGCAGTTATTTCTCGTATCAGAGAATCACTTAATCGAGAAAGAAATACATTAAATACTAAATCAGCTTCTATTGAGAATAAATTCTTAGCTATCTTAAATTATCTCGCACTATTCGAATTGGGCGTTCTAGTCGCCTCATTAGCTTTGGAAGACGTATTCGGAGGAATATGGAGCGGAACTTTACAGATCATAATTGCTGTATTGATAGTGATATTTGCATTCATCCTATATCATATACAAGAGAAGAAGCTATAACTAACTTTTTTCACGATACTTTTTTATTAATTAATTTTTTGATTTTATTTCAATAAAAAAAAATAAAATATTGTAAGAAAAAGTTTTAATCAATTTTAATATCTTGTTCTTGATGATTGAATACGGAGTTTTGCTTTTGTATCTTCATCTTCATCCTGTAAAATTACGTAATCTGTTTTTTGGGGTAAGCGAATTTCAAATACTTGACTTGCAATAGTTTTGTCTTTTCGAAGGGGATCTTTCTCTCTAAGAAATACTTCTATTGGCAAGATAATGCTTTCATCTGCTCGAACTGTGATAAATTGACTCCAGAGAGACATATCTGCTTTTGAAGTGAATTCTTGATTCCGTTGGAGCTTGATTTCTCCCTTATTTGGCCAACGGGCCTTAAAGATTTTGTCTCCTTCCACTTTGAAGTAAAACTCGCCCCTCCAACCCAGAATATCATAATCCTTGGTAGTTTTTAAGCTCATCAACTCTATGCTTACTAGATAGCGCTCCTTTTCCTCTCCAACCTGGTCTTGTTCGAAAGACTGATCTTTAGCATATGTCTTCTTACTTTTAGCATAATATCGTCGCGGAATTTTAACCTCACCTAATTAAAGTTAACTTTTTATTTTAATTAAATATGGTGTGAAAATATATAATTTTATTCTGTTAAATAATCTGTTAACAATGGAATAATAAGGAGAGGGTATATGAAGAAAGAAATGAAGAAAGAACTTTAAAATTCCGAAATTTTAATTAGTTAATCAAAATAATTTAAGAATTATACTCAAGAAGAAATAGAGGAAATAAAATAGTGACTGACACTAAATTTTATAACGAAATTTCCGAAGCTATTGTGAATTTAAATAAAGAAGAAGCATTAAAGTTAGCTCAACGAGCTGTTAGTGAAAATATGAATTTACTAGAAGTAATAGAAAAAGGCTATGGTGATGGGATCCGCAGAATTGGAGATTTATGGGAAGATGGAGATTTTTTTTTACCCGAATTAATGCTTGGGGGGACAATTATGCAGGAATCGCTTGCAGTTCTTTTACCTTATTTAAAGGAGCATGGTGATAATCTTTCATCTGGTACGGTTGTTATCGCTACTATAGAAGGTGATATTCATTCAATTGGGAAGACTATAGTAGCCACAATGTTGAGTGCGAATGGATATGAGGTCTATGATTTAGGAGCAGATATCCCAGCAGAAAAAATTATTGAAACAGCAATTGAGAAAAAGGCTGATGTTATTGGTATATCAGCCTTGTTAACCACAACGATGTTTGGTCAGAAAAAAGTGATTGAGATGTTAGAATCAAAGGGAATTAGACAGAACTTTAAAGTGATATTAGGGGGTGCTCCAGTGACGAATTCATGGGTAGAAGAGAGTGGAGCCGATGGTTATGCTGATAATGCTATAGAAGCGGTGAAATTGGTGAAAGAATTAATAAAACGTTAAGGAAACTAAAAGAGTGATTAATAATGTTGTTTGAAGAGTGGGTAAAGGATGATGCAAAAGTTATCTTATTTGATGGTGGAATGGGAACCGAGATTTTTAAGCGAGGAATAAGACCTGGGAAGCTTCCAGATCTTTTGAATATAGAAGAACCGAAAGTAATTTCAGACATTCATAGAGCTTATTTTGATGCGGGTTCGGACATGGTTCAAACCAATACTTTTGGTTCAAGTTTTCTTAACCTTAAAAATTATAAACTTGAAGAGAGAATTGTAGAGATTAATAAAAACGCAATAGAGAATGCAAGAAAGATTTGTCCTGAACGTGGTCTTATTGTAGGAGATATAGGTCCATCAGGGCATTTTAAACCCCCAGTGGGAGATGCTACACCAGATAAATGGTATGAGAGTTTTTTAAAACAGACAGAAGTTTTAGAGAGCGGAATTGATGTATGGCATATTGAGACCATTTCTGATATCGAAGAGATGAAAGCAGCAATTATGGCTATTAAAAAAGTTTCTTCAAAACCAATTATAAGTTCTATGACCTATAAAAAAACAAAAAGGGGATTTTATACTATTATGGGCAATAGCCTAGAAGAATGTATTCATATCCAAGAAAATGAAAAGGTGTCTGTTATTGGTTCTAATTGTACTTTAGGTTCATTTGATATGATAGAATTATTGAGAGAAATGAAAAATTTAACTGAGATGCCAATTTCCATAAAACCAAATGCAGGAAAACCACATGTAGACCCTGATGGCAAAACATATTATGAACAACCAGTAGAGGAATTTGTTGATCATATTAAAAACATACTTGAGTTAGGAGTGAAGATTGTGGGAGGATGTTGTGGAACCACACCAATAACCATTAACGGAATTTATAAATTAATCCAATCACTAAAATGAGAGGAAATAAAAATTATGACCATAATTAGACCGAAAATAAATGTATTAACAAATGAATATAAAACTAAAATATTAAATGAAGCAAAAAGTATATTAGAAAACCAAGGAGTCTTTATTGAAAATCAAGAGGCTGTTGATTTATTTAAAAAGGAAGGGCTAAAGCAAAGTAATTCTCGGTTTTACATCCCAGCAGATATTATCGAGAGTTGTTTGAAGAGCGTGCCTGATGAAATAAAATTGTATGATAGAGAAGGTGAAAGCTATTTAACACTTAGTGGAGACCAAGTCCATTATGACCCTGGCTCTGCAGCTATCCTTATTTTAGACGAAAATACAGGAAAGATTCGAAATGCTAAATCAGACGATTTTATACGATTCTCAAAGATAGTGGAGCATTTAAAATATATTGATGTTCAGAGTACAGCGTTAATATATCAAGATGTTCCTAAACATGCTCAAGATTGGCACAGATTATTTCTTGCTTTAGCTAATTGCCATAAACCAATAGTAACTGGCACCTTTCGAAAAGAAAGCTTCTCAATAATGAGAGAAATCTTATTAACGTGTCGTTTATCTGAACAGGAACTGGAAAAAAAACCTTTAGCCATATTTGATGCATGCCCCAGTCCTCCTTTAAAATGGTCAGATTTGACCACTCAGTCAGTAATTGACGCGGCAAAAAGTATGATTCCCTCTGAATTTGTATCAATGCCTTTAGCTGGTGCGAGCGCTCCAATCACATTAATAGGTTCGATAACACAACATTGTGCTGAAAGTTTGGCAGGAGTAGTAATTGGTCAATTGGCGAGGAAAGGAGCTCCATTAATATGGGGAGGTTCTCCTGCGATTCTTGATATGAAAGCAGGAACAACTCCAATGGGTGCAATTGAAACAATGTTAATTAATTTAGGAAACATTGAGATGGGAAAGTTCCTAAAGATGCCAACGCATGCTTATATGAGTTTAAGTGATTCCAAAGTTCCTGACAGTCAGGCAGGGTTTGAGGCAGGTATGGGTGCTTTACTCTCAGGGATTGCTGGGATTAATATGATCTCTGGTCCTGGTATGCTTGACTTTGAATCAACCCAAAGTATTGAAAAATTAATCATTGATAATGAAATTATTGGGATGGTTAAAAGATTCTTAAAAGGAGTTCATGATTATGGTTCACCTTTCGCTTCAGATATATTAAAAGACTACGATAACAAACAAGAATTATTATCACATCCAACCACTCTAAAACTTTTTAGAAAGGAATTATTTATAACAAGTTCAGTAGTGGATCGGAATACTCGTGATTCATGGAAAGCCTTAGGCTCAAAATCAGCGAGACATCGAGCAAAAGATGAAGCTTCAAAATTAGAGAAAAAAGCAGCATTAAAGCCTATTGATGAAAATACTATCAATGAACTAACAAAAATTGTCTCAACACAGCTTTAATATCTCATATCTCTTTTTTTTAGCTTTCTAAATTTATTAGTATCACTGCAATAACAACTATAAGTCCGCCTATGATATTTCCTAAAACTATTACTTCATTCCTTGCCAATAATATTGAGAAAATTACTGTTAGAAATGGTTCAAAATATAGAAAGGAAGCTACTTTTAAGGATTTCAACTTTGTTTGAGAATATTGCCATATATAATATCCAATTACATAACTACAGATCCCTAAATATAAAGCACATAAAATAACATACGGATTTAGAATATTTTCAATGAAGAGCCCGAGCTGATTAGATAGTAAAACAAATAAAAATAATTCTGTCAAGCCGAAGTAAGAAACATATTTGTTAATTTTAATACTAGGTGTTTCTTTTGTCAATCTTTTCGTAATGGTTGAATACAGTGCCCATAGTACCGGAGTTATTAGAGCTAAAAGGTATCCTAAAAAGTTTGGAGAGCTAGGTAAAATTGTATTAATATTACCTCCTGTGATTAAAAAGAAACTACCAAAAGTAGCTATAACAATACCTAGAATTTTTAATTTAGATAATTTTTCATTAAAAAATATCAAAGCGAGAATACTAATAATAATGGGGGCCAATAAACAAACAAATAACGCAGGAAGGGATGGACCTACCAATAAAATAGCAATATATTGTATAAGGAAAAAAACTGAAACCCCAGACAAACTAGCGATGATAAGGAAAGGCCAAAATTTCTTTACTATAACAAACCGTTCTGATTTCTGTATTTCATTCCCATTATTTCTCCCTTTTTTGAGAAAGACATATAGATCCAATATTCCGAAAACAAAGGATGCTATTACAAACCTATAGAGAGCCAATGATAAGGGAGAGGTGAATTCTATACCAAAATCAACGATAATGAAAGAAAAGCTCCATATTGTTATCATAAAACTCAAGGCTCCGTATACTTTTATCTTCAAATCATCGCATCCCTCTTTTATTTATTAAATAAAACAAGATTTTATAGATATATGATTTATTTATATTATAAAATAATGAAGATTAAATATTGTTTTTGGAAGGACTGGGCTTGAAAAAAGTTAAAATTAGTATTAATTTAGGTATTATTGGGGTGGAAGACTCAAGAAAAGAAATCTTCCATAGTTATCTAGAGCATTTCTCCCTTAAATCGACACACAGCAATAATCAAAATGAATATATCATCCTTCATCAAGATATTCCTTTTAAAATTAGATTAATTTTATCAGATAGTCTTGAAACTCTAATAAATAAACAGCATGAAGTTCAGAAACTGGATGTATTAATGATTTGCATTAATATTTATGATTCTCACTCAATAAACCTTTATATTCCATCCAATTTAAACAGATTTATTGAAAAATATAAGTTCCAAGGAATTACTATGCTTGTTGGAATCGATACTTATTATATTGAAAAAGGAGTACCATCTGAATATTTTAGAATTAGTAGATTAAATTTGATTAAAAAAACTAACCAGCTAAATTTTATCTATTGCTTTGAAATTCAAAATAAAGATGGGGATATTAGAGCCATTTTAAAACAAATCTTTGATGACATTTTGCTAAAATTTCAATCTTCCAATCCAGAAATCCTTGAAAAAGCAAAATTATATGGGAAACTATTATCGAAAATAGAGTATAATCAAAGCTATTAATCTTCTTTAAAATCATCTAATAGACTCCATTTTTAATTCATATTTAACGTATTTCATATTTTTCCTTTTTACTTTTTTTAATCATATTTGAAAATAAATTAATTCATTCATTCTTTAATCCTTCATATGAATTTAAATAAAAAATCGTTTTATCACTTTGTAATTGTTGGTGCTGGACCAGCAGGATTAACAGCAGGAATTGCAGCTGCTAGAAAAGGTTTTAATGTTTTAATTATTGAAAAAGGAGAGAAAGCAGGGCCTAAACCGAGAGGAGAGGGGATGGCACATATGCCAATTGTTGATGAAATCCTGAGTAAGAACTTTTTACCTTCAATTGGCAAAAAATCAAATGGAGGTCGGGTATGGCATTCTCCAGATGATTTACATAACTTTACAACTTATAAAGATTATCCTCACTATTTTTTCGAATGGAGAAGGTTTATAGACCGATTTGTTAAAGTAGCAAATGACTTAAAGGTTGAGTTTCTGCTAGATAGCGAAGTATTAGAGGCAATTGAAGAGAATAATTATATTATTGGTGTGAAATATAAAAAAAAGAATGGAATCGTCAGAGAAGTATTTGGAAACGTGGTTTTAGATTGTTCAGGATATGAGGGGATAATTGGAAAACAATATGGAATTAATTATAGTACAATGAACTGTCCTATAGTGAAATGTCTTGTCAGTAATGCGAATTATAACATTGAAACTACTCCTGATTTACAGTTTTATTTCATTGGAAATAGTGATCTTAAATTTTCACCAAAGTTTCCACCTTCTGTAGCCTATTTCTTCCCTATTGAGAAAGGAAGGGCAGAAGTAGGACTAATGTTAAGAATGGGACAAGTTCCAAATATGAAAACCGTAGAAATACCTAGTGAATCCGAGATTATAAGAGTATGGAATTTGATAAAATCAACATATCCAGGATTTAGTAAATTTTTGCTGGGTTCTAAGATCGATTATGAAGAAGTAACATATCTTCCAAATGCGAAATTAACGGATAATTTTATCCCGAAACCCGGAGTAGTATTAATTGGGGATAGCGCAGGATTTGTTAATCCATTTGGTTCATCCGGTTTATATTATTCTATGGAAATGGCAAATTTTTGGATCAATCTTATTGCTGATAAACTAAACCAAAAAATAAGTGATAAAAAATACAATCAAAAGCTATGGAGTGAAACCAACATTAGTCAATTTTGTACTTTATTTGAAAATTCTGAAGTGTATCAGCAAGTTAAAAACATGTACAACTTAATTGGAGCATTCGAATATAAAATATTCAACCGATTAAGAGTATCTGAGAAAATTAATAGGAAATGGGATTATATAGTTTCCTTATTAAGCCAAGCATGAAAAAGATCTAAACTAAAAAAAGTCTTTGGCCAATAAATGTTGCTAAGTCAATGATTTTAATCTTTTCTTTTAATTTCTGATGAATTTCATCCAAACTGGGTTCGCTTAAATAACAGTTAAAATGGGAAAGACATTTAGGGCAAGGTACTATCATATATTCTGCTCCTGTATTTACTGCTTCTTGAATGCGATTTTGTCTGATTATACGTGTATATTCATTACAACAAGAAAATGCTGAAACACCACAGCATTGAGCGTCATCTTTAACATTTTCCATTTCTATTAATTTAACACCGGGAATTTTTGTGATGAGCTCTCGAGGTGCATCATATAACTTCCCCCCCAACCTTCCTATTCTACATGCATCATGATATGTAACTAATATCTCATCATCTTGGGGAAATCTCACATTATTGAGGATATTTTCTTTTAAGAAAAATTCAGAAAAATGTAACACTTCAAAATCAAAATCATCAATAATTTTCGGATAATCAATCTTCCAAGTTCGATATCCCTCGGCACAACTTACAATAATTGTTTTTACTCCTGCTTCTCGATAAAGATCTACATTGTATTGTGCTAATTTTCTGAAAGTTTCCATATCGCCTTTTGCCCATAAAATATCATGTCCACAACATTTTTCATTTAAAACTACTGGGGCGATATCAGCTCCATTTAATAAACTAATTATAGTAGTTGCGATATCGGTATAGTTTACATTTAAATCATATAAAATGTCTTCCATAAAAGGCAAACAACCAAGAAAATACGCAATATCTCCTGATTCCACGGTTTTCAGATCCTTATCCTTTAGAAAGGATAGTTTGTCTGTTGAAAGAGGGCTTTCGGCCATTATCTGAGAAATTAAAGGAAAGATTCCATTATGAGTTTCACATAGTTTTAATTTTCCTGTCTGGGAAGTATCTTGACCATATATTTTTCTTAATTCTAAAACCAATTCAGGAATTCTTACTCCTGCTCTATCTGAAGTCATTGGACAATAAATTGAACATTGACCGCAGGTTAAACATTCCCAAATATTATTATTCTGTATTGCTTCTTCTAAACTGAGGAAAGAAATATCATTTATCAAATCCCTTGGCGAGAATATACCCAGATGTGAGATAGGACAAACGGTTACACATCTATTACAATTATAACAATAATTAGCTGAGGTCTTTACCTTCTCTATAATCTTTAATATTGTAGGATCCTCAATTTTTCCCTTTTCTTTGGTCTTAGATTCTGTCATCATAAATTATATATTTTATTGAGCCTATTTAGGTATATTAATCATAGAATTAAAAAGATATGATATTAATTATTAAGTTAAAGAAGATAATTCTTACTTAAAGAAATTAAAAGACATAAATAAAAGTGTGAGAATTTGTACTTTCAACATATAGACTTAGCTAGATTTATTCAAATTTTTCTTGTACAAGGATTTTTTGGATTTTTCTTTCTATACTTAGCATATCGAATTCTAAAACGAGAAGCAAAAGGACTAAGTTTAATCCTAAGCGGTTTTTATTTATCTACTACCATAGGAGTTGTCGTTAATATTGTTTATGCCTTTATTTTTTTTGAGCCTATAGTATTATTTTTGCATTTCCTTACTTACTTTTTTCTTTGCTTATCTTTAATGTTTTTGTTAATCTTTGTTCTTGTATTATCAAAATCGGAAAAAATTGTAACAAAAAAAGTCCAAGCGATAGTATTTATCACTTTTTGTATAGGTTTATTAGTCTTATTATTTATTCCAGATGGGATTATAATCAATGAATCAACAAACTGGAAACCAGATTGGAGTTGGCTTTTTCTAATTTATAGCTTCATAATCTGCACATCAGTAATAGTTCCAACTATTTTCTATTCTATAAAATTATATATCAGATTCGAACATGAAGAACTTAAAAGAAAATGGAAATACTTTTTACTCGGAATATCTGCTTATTTTTTTCTGTATTATGGAACATCAATCTCAAATACTTTGGCAGATCCAACATTTCGGATAATTTGGTCAGTTATATCACTTCCTACTCTTATTTCATTATACTTCATCTATTACGGCGTGGTTAAACAACTATAATACAAATAGAATTTTCACTTATGTATATAAATGATATCGATATGTTAAATGCATTTAAATTAATAGATTATGATATTATTAACAATAGCTATTAAAAATAATGTGATGATATTATGACCTTCTACCAAACTTCTCCATTAAATCCAGCGAGAATAATAACAATATACTTTGCTCAAGGCCTCTTATTTGTTTTTTTCATTTTCTTAGCCTATAAAATACTCAAACGTGATCGAAAAAGACTCAATTTGATTTTCAGTGGATTTTATCTCTCAGCAGTGGTTGGAACTTTAATAAATTTTATTTATGGTCCAATTGATAACCCCGATATAGTAGTAATTCTTAATTTTCTAACTAACTTTGGTATTTTTTATGCT
>Ga0180438_10011722_pt1 | contig 10543 bp, 5 predicted proteins | sample SS_ome_12_FD_132455 | JGI IMG/M metagenome (GOLD analysis project Ga0180438, IMG submission 132455) | Hypersaline lake sediment archaeal communities from the Salton Sea, California, USA - SS_3_D_2 metaG | ecosystem: Environmental > Aquatic > Non-marine Saline and Alkaline > Hypersaline >... | reverse complement strand
AGCGGTGTGGATTATCATAACCAAATCATTGACGATGACGAGGAGGGCGCCAGCTGGGGGAATGCAAACGGCAAAACGGAGCCCGAAGAAATTATCGAGTTATTTATCACTCTCCGGAATAATTCAGGAACAACACTCACCTGTGTATCCTCCCTGATTGAAACTTTTGATCCCTATGTAACCCAATTAATCCATAATGAGGCGCTATATGGAGATATCGCCCCCCAATCGGAGGGGATTAGCATGAATCCGTATATTATTGAGATTGGCGATTCTGTGCCCCAGAATCACCGACTTTTTTTTAATGCTTCCATTTCTGCCAACGAAGGAGCATGGAGTTCCACTTTCACGATTCCGGTATATTCAAATCCTGAAATGGTGATAGATCCGAACTATTTTGAGGAAGATTTACTGACAAGTGAAACCATAACCAGGGAAATTGCGATTGAAAATATTGGTATCTGGCAATTGGATTACAGGATCGGTGTTCTTTCGAGTTTTTCGCTTCCCCAGGGAGATGAACCGAGCACGCCGGGAATAAAGAGAGGATTCGGAGGACCAGATAAAACAGGATATACCTGGATCGACAATACTGAAACAGACGGACCTCCCTATAATTGGTTCGATATAAAGGAATGGGGAACACCTTTGATGTTGAATGACGATGGTTCTCATAATCAAGTTCTTCCTTTTTCTTTTCCTTTCTACGGGAGTATGAAAGATTCGGTATTGATTTCTGCCAATGGTTATCTGTGTTTTGGAACAAGGGGGGATGCGTATTCTCCCCATCCCATTCCCTTTTGCCAGGAACCGAACGATTACATAGCTCCCCGGTGGTGTGATTTCAATCCTGACCAGGGAAAACAGGGCATTGTGTATTATTATTTTGATAAAGACGAGCAATGTTTTATTATTCAATGGGATAAGGTAGAGCATTACCCGGAGGGAAATCCTGAGACTTTCCAGGTTCTTTTATATGCAAGTGGGGAGATATTTTTCCGATATGATACGGTATCATCGGAAAAAAACGCTACTGTGGGAATAGAAAACGCGAGCGGTGAAGATGGTTTATCAATTTCCCTTTTGGGAAGTGATCTTAAGAAAGGAAGAGCCATATATATCTCTCCCGGAGTAGATTGGATAACAGCCACACCCGATCAGGGGACGATCGGACCGGATGAATCGAAGGTTATTTCTCTGGATTTCAAGCCAAAACTGCTGGAGGAAGGAATAAAAACCCTTCGTATTCTTGTAAACTCGAATGATCCCGGAGGAATTGTTTCTTTACCGGTGATTGTTGATATTCACGATCCGGGTCCCCGTATCGTTCATACTCCATTAAAAGATACGCACGATGAGCTTGGTCCGTATCTTGTGGAGTCTTTGATTTATTCCGAGAAGGGGCTCGGGCTGCAAGGTCCGCACTTATTCTGGAAAACAACAAGTGATTCTCAATTCACGAAAACCACCATGACATTGGCATTGGAAGACAAATACCAGGCAGAGATTCCAGGACAGATTCCAGGCACAGGCATCTGTTACTACCTCCGGGCTGAAAACAGGGAAAACATTGTAAAAACGTGCCCGAAAGAGGCTCCGGAAAAGGTTCATGAATTTTCAGTGATTTCTCATCCGGTTTGCGATATTCTCGGAGAGTTTCCCCTTGAAAAAACTCTTCCTCCTGATGTTAAAACAATCCTTTGCCCCGGTTTTTCGCTTCGTAATGCGGGGAATGACAAACTCCAATATAGCATTGAAATTCAGCACCTGGATTTCTTCAGCAATCAAGTTATAACCTCTTCAAACAAGGCAATGCCTTCGCCCTGCCGTAATGCAGGAAGCGTGATCCGCTCCTGGGAGATTCCGGATTACGTGGATTGGCCCTGGGGAATCGCATGTGACGGAGCCAATGTATGGATTGGAGGAACAGGGAATGAACCTTTTCCTCCTTATAGCTGCGACAATTTCGAATTCACATCCGAAGGGGTTGCAACGGGCAGGTATTTTTCCTGTAACAGCTGGCGGACCCTCTGGAGTGCGGATATGACATGGGATGGAACCCACCTCTGGCAAGTAAACGTAGGAGGCAACAACCACATTTACCAGATATCCCCTTCTGACGGAATGGTTACAGCAGAGATCGGGGATCCTGAAGGCATATGGGACGCTAGCGAACAACGCGGTCTTGCTTACAGATCGGATGACGACACTTTTTACGTAGGCGGATGGCATTGCGGAAAAGTGTATCATATTCAGGGATTAAGCGGCACACATCCGGGAAAAATTATTTCACAGTTTGATTTTCCGGAAGTCTCGGGGCTGGCATGGCATCCCTGTGGCACGCTATGGATCGTCACTCAAGGTTCACCCGACATGGTTTACGAAACCAACCCGGGAAGCGGAGAAATTTTGACAAGTTTTCCGCATCCTGCAGGAGGAGAATCACAGGGAGGAGGATTGGCTATAAATCATATGGGGAATCTATGGATTACCACACAGGGACAAAAAACAGTATATTTGGCGGATTCGGGGATCAATTGGCTCTCCTGGCTTTCATGCTCCCCTAGTCAAGGGGATGTCTCAACCAATGAGGAAGAAAATGTTTGTTTAATTTTTAACACGACCGATCTTTCACAGGGAAGATATACAGCAAATCTTTGTATAAAGAGCAATGCGCCTTCCCAACCTGTTATCGACCTCCCGGTAGTTCTCCATGTGGATTTTGACATGTCAAAGGCAAATTGGACATTTATGATCTATATGAATGCGGATAATTCTCTTGAGGAAGCGGCTCTGGAAACCTTTGTAAAAACCTCGTCTGTTGCCCTGACAACAGAAACCGCGGTACTGATACAGCTGGATAGAATCGAAAACGGAGACAGTTCTTTCGGAAACTGGGATGTTTGTCATCGATTTGTTATGAGTCCGGGTATGCTTCCGGAAGAAGCGAACGCGGTTTCTGACTGGGGAGACGGTCAGGGAGGCAGAGAATTGAATATGGGGGATCCGGATACGCTCAGAGATTTTATTGTTTGGGGAATAACGAAACATTCTGCCATGCATTACGCCCTGGTGATCTGGAACAATAAGGATATGTGGATTAATGCATTCGAATCCCCCCATGAAATGACAGGCTTCGATGAAACAGATAAAGATCACCTTACTCTTCCTGAATTGCACACCTCGTTGGATAAAATACCCTTATCTATTGATATCATAGGGCTTGAATCCGGTTTGATGAGCATGGTGGAAACTGCTTACCAGCTAAGGGACCAGGGAGAGATCATGATATCCTCCCAAAACACGATAGCGCCAGGCGGCCTGCCCTATCACGCCATTATATCCGATTTAGCAACCACCCCAAGCCTTGGCGCCGAGGAGCTGGCAACCGTATTTATAAACCGGTATGCCCAAAGCAATAACATGGATGTCACATTATCTGCAACATATCTCAACAGGATGCGGTTTGTATCCCAAAGCATAAATGACCTGGTGTTCAGCCTAATGGATAATGATAATCATTGGGCATGCGTATCCAGAGCCCGGAATTTATCAACTTTTTACGATACATCAGAAGAGTGGTGCGATTTGATGATGTTTGCCCGGGGTATAGAGAAATTCGCAAAGAATGAGGATATTCGTTCAAAAGCTGTTAAGCTTGAGAACTCACTGGAAAATGCCAATTTAGCCTTTCATTTTCCCCCCTATCTTCCATCGTACGGGCTCTCAACATACTTTACAAATTCACAAATACATATCACCATAGACAATCACTACAGCTGCGAATATCTTTCCTATGCTTGCGACACCTTGTGGGAGGAATTTTTGAAGGCTTTTTTGAACAGGGATGTAACAGCTCCTTGTGTGCTTCATACGCCACTTTGTGATACAACGGATACAAACGGTCCCTATATATAGAGGCAGAAATAAACGATGCCTCGGAAATTATCAAAGCAGCTGTATATTGGAGGAAAAACGCGGGGGTGATCCAGAAAGCGGAGATGACCTTATCCGGAAATGAATACAAGAGTATGATCCCGGGTCCTTGTGAGCCGGGAGACCACTTCAGCTATCGAATACAGGCGGAAGATGCTATAGGAAATATAGGGTGCTATCCAGGTCCTCTAGCAACAAAATTCCGTACTTTTGATATCAGCGTACCCCTGGAGGGATTGTGGGAATGCTTTGAAAAAGAAAGCCACCCGTTCGATTTAAGCAATAAACGCTTAAATTTTTCGTATGATCCCCTTGAGGCTCATCGTTATCAATCCTGTATAGAGGAATTTACGGATTGGACCATAGAGCCGGAAAAGGGAGAAGAACTTATTCTCGGGAATGACGCCTTTATTCCTATTGAATTAAAAAAGGGATCAATTCCCCTTTATGGAGAATACTATGACAAAATATATGTGGGATCGAATGGCTATATCAGTTTTATCCAGGGAGATACTTTTCATGAACCCACAAAGAGTCATCATTTCCTTCTACCTCGTATCTCGGTAGCTTTAGCGGATATCAATCCGCTACAAGGGGGAAAAATTATCTTTGAGGAGTTGAGTGATCGCGCTGTGATCAGTTACCTGGAAATAAAGCAAACGGATAATCCGGGAACCAACACATTTCAGCTGGAGTTGTTTTATCATGGACTTATTCGATTAAGTTACCTGGAAATGGCGATAGAAGAATGCCTGGTAGGGCTTTCAAACGGGCAGGGAATACCCGGAGGCAATCCTGTTGATTTATCTTTAACGGGGCTATGCTTGGCGTCCACTCCCCCGGAAGTGATTCTGGAATCTCCTTCCGGGGAACAAACAGGACTTTTTCTTGTTCATTACAAATTATATGATGAGGAGGGAGATTCTGCAGATATTCATGTACAATACTCCCAGGATGGTGGAACGACATGGAGGAGAGCCACGGAGGGTTTTGGGGGAGAGGGGGATAGGGGACTTTCAAGTTCGCCCGAAGGTACGCAGCATATTTATTCCTGGAATTGCCTGGCGGATTTTGGGAGCGGATATTTCCCCCTTGCTATGATTCAGATCACACCATACCGGTTTCCTGAGTGCGGAATGCCGGGGCACACAGAGCCTTTCGAGGTGTATAATCCCATGCGGCAGGAGATTCAGAACTATCTTTTAAGCCAAAGCCTCCCTCTGCAAATTAATCTAACAAGACTTGACGTTAACAAAGATGGAATTGTAGATATTGCCGATATATTGATGACGATTATACACATTAATTAGAAAGAACTATCAAGACATTGGAAAAAAGACATTATCTAAGAGCGATAGATGTTATTAATTTATTTTATATTTCATTAATCGGAATATTAATTCTCATTTTCCACAAGCGCCAGGAGAGCTGGGCGAATTATTTTCTGTTTCATGTGGCTTTATTTTTTTCGCTTTTGATATTTTACCGTATCACGGCAAACTTACCCAGGAGAATATGGCGATTTTTTCGGGATTTAATGACCCCTCTTTTATTGATATTATATTACGAAGAAACAGAAAAGTTAAATCATATGATCGTCCCTCATTTTCTTGATCCATTTTTCGCTCATGTGGAAGAGGTTATTTTTGGATGTCAGCCCGCCCTTGAATTTTATAAACGGATTCCTCATCCTTTATTCAGCGAATACATGCATTTCTCGTATTTCAGTTATTATCTTCTGATTCCGGGGCTGGGTATTCCGTTGTGGTTCGCCAGGCGACACCGTGATTATGATTCTTTTATTTTCGCCTGCCTTTTAAACATGACATTCTGTTTTACTTTTTTCATATTTGTTCCCTGTGCGGGTCCATGGCATTATTTCGCTGAACAATCCACACGCTGGGAATTTCCGGGTTATATTTTTGTAAAAGCAATGGAAATTGTGTTGAAATACGGGGAGATTGCCAACGGGGCATTTCCGAGCAGCCATGTTGCCATGGCAACAGTGATTTTACTATGCAGCTGGAAATATCACCGCAAAATCTTCTGGATCATGCTTCCTTTTGTAATAAGTCTTTTTGCGTCCACTGTATATACTCAGGCTCATTACCTTATTGACGTTCCCTCGGGATTTGCTGTAGGAAGTATATTCTTTTTAATAGGAGACAAGGTAAAACACCGAATGGAGAAAGCGTTCAAACTTCGAATTTCAGACGATGAGATAGCGAAGTGAGGAAACTGAGGAGAAGAATTGCCCGCGAATTACGCCAATTAACGCGAATTTGGGAAAGGGATTCTTATCCCAGAATTTGGGTAAAAGATTTAAAATAATCTGGAAAGATTTACGAAAAAAATGAAGATCGGTATTGATGGATCCTGCATTCTTTCTCAAAAAACGGGAATCGGTTATTTTACACAGAGCCTTTTGATGGAACTGCTCAGCCTGGAAACGAAACATGAGTTCACACTGTTTTTAAACTCGTATCATCATCCACTTCCCAAGTTGGAGTTTTTAGGCAAATCTCATATCAATCTGAAGCATTTCCGTATTCCGGGCCCCTTACTGATTCGTGCGTGGAGATATCTGCGTTTTCCCCCGATTGAATTTTTAACGGGTTTTTTGGACTTGTTTCATTCTCCAACAGGTTATATTCCGCCGCAGATTCACGGGAAAAGAATTGCCACAGTATACGATCTTTTTTTTATGAAGCATCCCGAGCTTTGCGATAAGTTGGGGGGGCGTTATTATGCAAAGGTTTTGCCCAAGAGGCTTCCCCGATTCGATCATATTATTGTACCCTCGATTGCCACAAAACACGATCTTAAGGAAATTTTGGGCATTTGTGAAGAAAAGATAACTGTGATATACGGGGGTGTGGATCAACAAAGGTTTCACATCATATCAGATCAAGATATGCTGGAGACGTTTCGGCAGGAATACTGCCTTCCGCGAAATCATATTTTGAGCGTATCCACGATAGAACCCCGGAAAAACCTGGAGGGTCTTCTGATTGCGTATCGTCGATTGAAGGAGATATTGTTTCATCCCCCGAAGCTGGTGATAGTGGGTCGCGAAGGATTAGATTCCGCAAGAATCAAATCAATGGTTCGTCAACACGGTCTTTCGCAGGATGTGTTATTCACCGGTTACATTCCTGAGGAGCATATAGCCCTTATATACAATTCAGCTCTAATTTTTGTATATCCTTCCCTATGGGAGGGATTCGGATTGCCCGTGCTGGAAGCAATGGCGTGTGGTGTACCCTGCTTGATTTCGAATACACCGGCGCTGCGGGAGGTGAGCGGGGAATCTGCGCTTTTCATGGACCCCTATAATTATTACGAGATGGCGGAGAAGATGAAAGACCTCATCACCTCCCACAGCTTAAGGGAGCAGCTGGAGCGGAAGGGCTTGAGCCATATTCAGAAGTATACCTGGAAACTGACAGCCCAGAAAACCCTTCGCGTTTATGAAAAGGTCATGGGGATCGGATAAAGCCATAAGAGAAGGGATTATTGGATGGGTGGGGATCCCAGTGTTTTTCGCAAGACAACCCTGGAAGGCAGAAGCTGGCGGATATTTGTAATTTCGCCGTTAAGCAAACGATGCATGGCATGAACCGCCTCTTCCCCCTCCTTTTCAAGGTCCTGATGAACCGTGGTCAATCCGATGCTTTTGGCAAAGTCAAGATCGTCATGGCTTAAAAGGGAAAAGTCGCTTGGAATATTAATGTCAAGGTCCTTCAGGAAATTAATAATCTGGAGTGCAATGAGATCATCGATGCTGTAGATCAGGGTAATTCCTTTTTTTATCATATTTCTTGCGTGGGTGGCTTTCATGGTAAGGAAGTTTGTGAGTTTGATCAGTTTCATCTGATTGGAATTAATTCCATGATCGCTGAGAGCGCGCTTGGCGCCTTTAATGCGGAGCCTGGATGAGGAGTTGAGGATCGTATGAATAAAAACGCACTTTTTGTGCCCCAGGGAGATAGCATGAGACATGAGTTTATATGCAGCAGCTTCATTATCCGGAACAACGTAGTTCTGGGTGGGGAAATTTTCAAGCACGCTGTCGATGCATAAAAACGGAATGCGATTTTCCACAAAGAGCCTCGCGATCCTACGATTTTCCCGCATGCATTTATTTGTGGATGCCTCGGTAAAGATCGGGGAGAAAAAGATTCCGGAGACCCCATGTTTTATGAGTTCCCTGATGTAAGATTCCGCCTTGGTAAAGGAATAATCCGCATTGCAAAGGATTATGGAATAGCCGAGGGAAAAGGCGGTTTCCTCTATGGATCGTACCAGGCGATTATAAATTCCGGTTGCCGGAATACAGGGAACCATGATCGCGAGAAGCCGTGGTTCGGAAACTTTTCGGGACAACACATAAGTGCCTGATCCGCGTGTACGGCGTACATACCCAGCCATTTGGAGTTCCTTTATTGCGCGATTCACAGTCATGCGCGAGGCTTTAAAACGCACAGTAAGTTCGGTTTCCGGGGGTATTTTGGACCCGGGCGGATAGGTGCCATTGAGTATATCGCTTTTGATACTTTCACAAATAAGTCGGTGTTTAGTTAATTTTTTCACTTCCGTGATTCCTTTCACAAGGGACATGAGAGAAAAAGGAAATTGTACAAATCAATATCCGAAAGTTTCAATCTTTTTATAAAGAGTCAAGCTGATTTCCTTATTGCTCAAAGGTAAATCAACAGTTTTTACGAGTTAATTACCTCCATGACCTGTTTTGCAGCTCTTAAGGATGCCCCGGGTCCCCCGAGTTTCTCCTTCACGCGATTAAGGGAATATTTTATATTTTCGAGTTGTTTCTGGTCGCGTAGAAGTTCAATGGTTTTTTCCGCGATGTTAAGTGGAGTAGCTTCATTCTGGAGCAGTTCCGGAACGATCATCTCCCCGGCGATGATATTGACAAGCCCGATATAGGGCAATTTCACAACGCTTTTGCCAATCAACCAGGCAAGAAAAGAGACCTTGTATATAATCACCATGGGGCAGTTGAGAATTGCGGTTTCCAGTGTGGAGGTTCCGGATTTTACCAGGGCGAAATCCATTGCGCTTCTTACATTATACCGGAAGGCACCCACCACTTTTATCTCCACATCGGAAGTGCTCAAATAATACCGAATCAGTTCAGGTTTGATTGTTGAAGCTCTAGGAAGCGCGAATTGAACATCGGGCAGAGCCTCTTTTATTGTTTCCGCAGCCGTTACCATGGAGGGAAGGAGGCGATCGATTTCGGGCTTTCTGCTTCCGGGCAGCAATCCAATGAGCTTTTTGTTGGGGTCAAAGCCGAATCGTTCGAAAATCTCTTTTTTTGTCATGGTAAGATTCATAACATCGAGAAGGGGATGCCCCACGTAGCGCACCTGTTTCATGCCGCTGGATTCACAGAGTTTTTTCTCAAAGGGGAACACAACGAGCATGCGTGTGGTCATTTCTCTAAGGGTGTTAATGCGGCTTTGGTGCCACGCCCAGACCTGGGGCATAATATAATAAACAACCGGGATGCCGCGTTTTTTTGCAGCCCTCATAACCTTGAAATTAAACCCGGGATAATCGATCAGGATAACGGCAGCCGGCTTTACTTCGTCCATGTAACGAATGACCTTGAAATAAATGCGAATAATGCGTTCTGCATTTTTCACCACCCCTGTGAGCCCGATAATAGCGAGTCGATCGACAATATTGGCAAGGAGGTTTACACCTGCCTGGCGCATCTGTCCTCCTCCAATTCCTGTGATTTTGAGCTGAGGATCAAGTTTCAACAGCTCTCGAACAAGATTGGAACCGTGCAGATCGCCGGAGTTTTCACCGGCTATGATAAAGAGATCTTTGGCGCCCACGTCTGAATTTTTTCCTTTATCTGATTCGAAATACGGCTGATAGTATCCAGGGCATCCCTGGCTTGTTCCCCTGAAACTACGGGTTGCAAATCTTTTTCCACGCAATCAAGGAAGTGTTTGAGTTCCAGTTCAAGCTGGTTTTTAACCTTGAGGCGTATTTTTTTACGAACGATACGAGCGGGTATCTGCCCCCGTTTTGGGTGTTTCACAGGGACCTTTCGATACACCTCCATGGATTGACTTCTGTAGTCAATGGAAATATAGGCATCGCGTTGAAAAATGCGGATTTTTCTCATGGGTTTGGGAGTGACCCGGCTTACAGTGACATTTGCGGTGCAGCCATTTTTAAAGCGAATCCGGACATTCGCGATATCCTCCTTATCCGTAAGAATAGGGACACCGACCGCATCAAAGGATTCAATGGGACTATTCACAATCCGCATAATAATGTCGATATCGTGGATCATGAGGTCGAGGACCACACCGATGTCTTTGACCCTTGGCAAGAAGGGACCCAATCGGTGGGATTCGACAAACATGGGGCGCTCGACAATACTTTTCAGCTTCAAGATTGCAGCATTAAAGTGTTCGATGTGTCCAACCTGAAGAACCAGTTTCTTTTTCTTAGCCATGGCGATCAGTTCATCCGCCTCTTCCACGGTAGTGGTGATCGGTTTTTCGATAAAGCTGTGCACTTCGTTGTTGAGGAAATCTTTGGCAACAGGGAAATGATGAATCGT
>Ga0180438_10011721_pt1 | contig 10544 bp, 7 predicted proteins | sample SS_ome_12_FD_132455 | JGI IMG/M metagenome (GOLD analysis project Ga0180438, IMG submission 132455) | Hypersaline lake sediment archaeal communities from the Salton Sea, California, USA - SS_3_D_2 metaG | ecosystem: Environmental > Aquatic > Non-marine Saline and Alkaline > Hypersaline >... | reverse complement strand
TGGGCGGAGGCATGGGCGGCATGTACAGCGGCATGGGGACTTACAGCGGAACCACAGTTTCGTCGACGTCCACCGTTCTGACAATTCGCGCAAAGAAAGTTGAGGTGGACGACTTTGCCAAGGGCCGGACGGACCTCGGGCAATTCCAGGAACACGTGCAGATATTCATGTACTAAACTTTTCTACATAAAGGAGATTATCATGACGACAAAAAGAACAATTCTTGGATTGGCAGTGTGCTTGTTGTTGGTGACGACCGATCAGCGATTATGGTCTCAGGGATCCGGTTCCGGAGGATTCTCAGGCGGTTCCGGCTCTCAAGGGCCCCGCGGCTCAAGACCGATGCAGAGGCCTCCTCGGATGAATCGTCCCGGCAGGCCCGACTTCGAGCGGATGAGAAACATGAGTCCGGAGGAGAAGCAGAAGTACATGCAGGAATTTATGGAAAAACAGCGTAAGGCGATGGAAGAACAGGAGGCCCTCGCCATGCAACGGACTCTCGGAGTCGACGATAAGCAATGGAAAGTCATCGAGCCGAAACTCAAGAAAGTCAAGAACTACAGAGAGCAGGCATTCATCGGCACAAAGCCGCCTTTCCAGAGCAGCTTCACGAGCTTCGGCACGGGTCCGGGGGGTCAGGGTGGCGGCTTCGGCGGGGGCGGAGGCAGCTTCCAGTTCCAGGCCGGAGGAAGCATGAGCGGAATGGGCGGCGGAAACATGACACCCATGGGCGATCCCGACCGCCCGCTGACCGACGGCGAAAGAATCATCGAGGAGCTTCAATGGCTGCTGCGCGACCTCGAGCCAAACCCAACCGACGTAAGGCAGAAAATGGACGAGCTGCGCAAGGCAAGAGAGAAGGCCTTCCAGCAATGGGTTCGAGCGCAGGAGGACTTGCGCAAAGTATTAAACCTGCGCCAGGAAGCAACGCTGATGATGATGGGCCTGCTCAACTGATATTAGAGCACCGGGAGATATTCGACGAGACGAGACGGAGACCGGGCATTTCATTGGCCCGGTCTTTTTCATGCGCTCGGAGAGCTTGATTATATTTTCCGCTGTTTCGATTTTATTTTGACGAGCCGGCCGATTCCAGCTATCTTGTTGCGCCCTAAGAGGGGAACCGAAACAAATAGAGTAGCGCATATCAACCTGCCATAACTCGTATTGGGAGACGCAGATTGGCGCGGTTAAAAAAACAACTCGGTTTACGAGACGTATTCGCGGTTTCGGCCGGGGCGATGATCAGTTCCGGCCTGTTCATCCTGCCGGCCATTGCTTATGCCAGCGCGGGACCGGCCGTCATACTATCGTATATTTTCGCCTCGATCCTGATCGTTCCGAGCGCGTTGAGTCAGGCCGAGCTTGCTACAGCCATGCCGCGCGCTGGAGGAACATACTTCTACGTCGAACGAAGCCTGGGGCCTATCTGGGGTTTGTTTGGAGGACTGGCTAACTGGTTCTCGGTTGCGTTGAAGAGCGCTTTCGCCATTGTGGGCATGGCCGTGTTGATTGAAGTCGTCCTCCAAGAGGTATTCGGCTTTCAAATGGTCGAGTGGCATCTCAAAGTCTTCGGCATCTTTTGCTGCATCGGCTTCGTAGCCATTAATATCGTGAGTGTCAAACACACCAGCAGATTCCAAATCTGGCTCGTGGGTATATTGCTGGTGCTGCTCGCTTTCTTTGTTATCGCCGGTGCCGGACAAACACAGGCTCTGCGATACAAGGGATTCCTGGCAAAGGGCTGGTTTGCCATCTTCGCAACGGCCGGGCTGGTCTTTGTGAGCTTCGGCGGTTTGACCCACGTGGCCAGCATCACGGAAGAGGTAAAAAATCCGGGTAGAAACCTTCCACTCGGTATGATCCTGGCCTGGGCTGTTGTGGGCCTGTTCTACGTCACCGTCATTACGGTGACTGTCGGTCTCGTCGACGGCGAAGAACTGAGTGGCAGTCTGATGCCGATATCGCTGGCGGCCGGAAAATTCCTGGGCGCTCCGGGCTTTGCCGTTCTCGGCCTGGCGGCGATAGCAGCTTTTGTCACAACGGCCAACGGGGGAATCCTCTCCACGTCTCGATACCCTATGGCGATGAGCAGGGATCAGTTGCTGCCGCCGATCCTCGGCCGAATCAGCGAGCGCTTCGCAACGCCGTATGTCAGCGTCATTCTGACAGGGGCCTTTATGATTTCCGCCATAGCCTTTCTCGAGATCGAGGTTTTAGTGAAGACCGCTTCTACCCTGATGCTGATACTTTTCGTGCTCGTCAATGCCAGCGTCATCATTATGCGAGAAAGCCGGATACAGAGCTATAGGCCGAAATTCAGGTCTCCATTGTACCCGTACATTCATATTCTCGCCATTATGGCCTACGGCGCATTGATCGTAGATATGGGATGGGTGCCGTTATCAGTCACGGCCGGCTTCGTTGGTTTGAGCGCCTTGTGGTATTTGCTGTACGCTCGCAGGCGCATCGGTAGAGCATCGGCTGTTCTGCACATTGTCGAGCGAGTCACCGACAGAGCTCTTCAGGCCGTCACTCTGGAAAACGAACTGAGGGACATTCTGCTCGAACGGGATGAGGTCATCGAAGATCGATTCGACAAGCTGATACGAGAATGCGCAATACTGGATATTAAAGACCGGACGGACTCCGAGAAGGTCTTCCGCGAAATTTCCGCAATCCTCGCTGAGAGAGTCGGTAGTCATGAGTACGTACTGTTCGAGAAATTCCTCCATCGCGAATCCGAGGGCGCCACAGTGGTCCAACCGGGGTTCGCTATACCACATATTGTGGTTGAAGGTCAGAATAAATTCGACATATTGCTGGTTCGAGCAAAAGATGGCATAGAATTCAAGGGTACAGACGAGCCGGTCAGGATAATGTTTGTTCTCCTGGGGAGCAAAGATGAGAGAAACTATCACCTCAGGGCCCTGATGGCAATCGCACAGATCGCCCAGGAGAAGGATTTCGAGCAGCGCTGGCTCGCGGCAAGAGACACCGAGGCAATAAGAAACCTGATCCTGCTCTCAACCAGAAGAAGGGACAACAACTCCTGATAGTCCTATAATATATGCCGGCTTTTCACCGTTTCTTTTCGGGAACTGTTTACTTATCAATTCTGAGATAGGCTTTAAGAGGGTCGGCTAAAACGCCGAAAAACTACCCGGGAATGTCTGTATCGGCGGCGAAAGACCATCTTTGCCCCGGCGACGGCATATTCCGAGAATAACGCGGCCCGGAGCCGAAATACGGACTAAAAGGAAAAAAAGCGTTACGCCTGGAACGTAGGCTGGCACTTTCATACGTATTAATCAGGAGTTCGTTGGTGCTCTTATGGCTCTAATAGGAAGGAAAAAAAATCGTAAAAGGAACCGGCACACAACGGGAAATCGCAATTTTTTAGTGAGGAATGGTACTATGAAAAGTCTGAAATCAAAACTAATGTTGGCCTGCATGTCGATCTTTGTCCTCGGCGGCTCGAGCGTGGCCCTGGGTGTCGACAACGATAACTGCGTTAATGCAGAACCGATCGGCGAAGTCGTAAACAAGGCCTTCGAAACCAGAGAGGCGACGTTCGACGGCCCCGGCGATTGTCTGACCAGCCCGAACATCTGGTACTGTTACACAGCCTCCTGCACGGGAGAAGCCACGGTCAGCCTCCTCGGCAGCGGATACGACACGAAGCTCGCCGTCTATAATGGATGTGCGTGCGAGCCCTCGTTGGGTGAGATCATCGGGTGCAACGATGATGCCGGCGATAGTTTCCAGTCGGAGCTTTCTTTTCCTGTGATCGCCGGTAATAAATACCTGATCGAAATCGGCGGCTACGCTAATGATGTGGGTAATGGGATACTGAATGTAAGTTGCGTCAGAGATCCGTCTCAGGAACCGCAAAGAGATAATTGCGCTCAAGCGGAGGCTATAGGGGATGTAAAGAATCTGCCGTTTACTACAAACGGAAAGACGTTCGACGGACCCGGACTGTGCCTGACAAGCCCGAACATCTGGTTCTGCTACACCGCCACCTGCAGCGGCGACGTCACAGTCAGTCTTCTCGGAAGCTCTTACGACACGATACTCGCCGTCTACAACGGATGTAAGTGTTACCCGACCGAGCAGGATATGATCGGGTGCAACGACGACTTTGAAAGTGCTTTCCAGTCGCAGATCACCTTCGCTGCCGTTGCCGGCGGTAAGTATCTGATTGAGGTCGGCGGCTACGCATCCGAGACGGGCGAAGGCATACTGAACGTAAGCTGTCAGGGTACATCGGGCAACGTCAAGCCGGACCTCGGCGACGCTCCCGACAGCACCAACAATTTCGGTAACGCCATGGCCGCATATCCCTCAGTTACGGGACATTTCCCGACCGTCTACGAGGACGGCAGCGGCACCGGGCCTTACGGACCCGTGCATCTGAACGCAACAGCAGTGGCCGTCCTGGGCAGGCTCGTAACCGGCGAATCCGAAGCCGACACGGGCCCCGATGAGGACGCCACGAACAATATCCTGCCCTTCCAGAATTCGACGGACCTTGACTGGGCCGACGATTCCGTTGGAATGCCTGCTGTGCCGCTGTCTCTGCCCAATTGCGGCTGGGTCCAGTTCGACTACGAAGTCACCGTCATCGATCCGAGCGTGGATCTGTGGGTCAATGTATGGTTCGACTTCAACCGCGACGGCGACTGGGACGACGTGGTGGAATGCCCCGACGGTCGCATGGTCCCCGAATGGGCGGTTCAGAATCAGTTCCTGTACGATCTGCCCGCGGGACTCAACAACGTCACAACGCCCGGATTTATGTCCGTGCACCCCAAAGATAAGCCCGACCGGATCTGGATGAGAATCACACTTGCAGAGCAGCCCTGGACGGGCGGCAGCAATCCCGGCGAGCAGGGTAACGCCGGCTCCGGGCCCGTCGAGAAGTACCAGATCGGCGAGACGGAAGATTACCGTTTCGTACCCGATGTGCCGGCTGCAACGGAATGCCCGCTGTGCGAAGACCTCAACGGCGACGGCGTAATCGACATGGACGACCTGGCGGATTACGTATCCAAGTGGCTGACAACCTGTCTGTAATCCACCACCTAAAGCAACCTACAGGGGCTGTGAGTGTTCGACTCACAGCCCTTTTTTGTGCCGAGCTTAGGCTCGATACTGAAGATGCAATCACGATACCCCGTCCTCGTTAGCTGAAGCAGGATTTGTCCCGCCGTCCCCACCGGCTCCCAAAACCGCCAATCCCATTGCGGCAACTCGCTTGAGAAGATCAACCAAACTGCCGGCGCCAAGTTTGTGCATTACATGGGCTCGGTGTGACTCGATGGTTCGTATCGAACGATTGAGCAGGGTCGCAATTTCCTTGTTGGTCTTGCCGCCAAGGATGAGTTTCAATATCCTCTCTTCACTCTCGGTCAAAGGTTGGCCCAGTCGGCCGTGATTGCCATTGGCGGCCAATAGAGATTCGACCTTCCGTACAAAACTCTTCTTGTCAATCGGTTTCTCGATGAAGTCGACTGCTCCGGTCTTAATGGCTTCGACAGCCGTTGGTATGTTCCCATAGCCGGTCAGGATCATAACGGGTATCCAGGGGCTGCGACGTTTGACCTGTCTTGTCAATTCTATGCCGTCCATCCCCGGCATCCTAAGATCGGCAATGAGCAAGTCGCATCTTTGAGAGTCCAGACTTTCAAGGCAATCCGCGGCATTTTCAAAACAACTGACGGCTAAGCCGATTCGCTCAAGAGTCGCTGCAACCGCTTGAAGTATCTTCGGTTCATCGTCAACAAGGAAGATAGGTCGGCCGTTGCGATTGTTCATTGATGCTATTCCTTGATCCCATGCCGGAGCACTGCGTATGCTCTGATAATTGTAGTATCCAATGACCCGTGGAACCGGATAAAGGGCTGCAAGCGTGTGCTGCTCACAGCCCTTTCCAATGCCCTCATGAAAAAACACAACAGATTCTACTTTGTGTGAATGACAATTGAACCGCGGCCGATGGACTGGTCCATGCCGTTGTCGTATATCACGTTCTCGGTTTCGCCGTCTTCCCACCAGATCTTGATTCGGAAAGTATCAGGGGAATCGCCCGCCCAAAGCATGAAACGATAGCTGCCTTCGCCGTTGATGGCGCCCCAGCCCTTGAATCGGGCATAATCCGATCCGGTAACCACCAGCCACTCATAGCTGCTGCTATGGAAGTTCAAGTTGCCTGTCTTGAAATTGAACTCGGTATTTCCGATCGGGACCGAAGCGCCTTTCTTATACTTTGACACGAACCCGAAATTTGCCTTTCCAGTCATTGAGGTATCGGGTTTGTATGCCCCTTCAGGCGAATCAATCCAGCCGCCGCCGGTCACAAATCCGCCGGTCGGGTCATAAACGACAAAGAAAACTTCACTCTCCGAAGAGTTACCTTCTGCATCCGTTGCACCAACTCGCAGAGTGTAGACTCCCGCCTCCTGTACAATATCTCCCGGATAGACCTCCTTGGAATAGCTTGACGGATCGGTCAATTCTGCCAGCACAACAACAGAACCACTGCCCAAATCTGATACGGCAAAATCCAGTGCCAGATCGCCTACGGCATAGAGCCCGTAGAGCTGCGGCGCATTGATGGAGATTTCAGGCGGGATCGTGTCTTCGACGACCACTGTACGCTGGACCTGCACCGCGGCGTTACTACTGGCGTCAGTTGCATCATAAGTCACGATGTATGTTCCACACGTTGATGTATCAACCGCGCTTGAGTCGATTAGTACAACTACTGCCGTATCGCAGATATCCGATGCTGTTGCGCCAAGTTCCGCGTACTCATCAATACCGCACTCCAATTTTATCGTGGCATCGCCGTTGAGGACAATCGTCGGCGGTGTGGTGTCGCTAACTGTAATGTCGACTGTGTCACTGGCTGAGAGTTCTCCGTCGTAGACGGTCAGGGTCACCGTTGTCGTCCCCAGCGGAAGCGTGACAACAGGATTGACACCCGTTGCCGGGTCGCCTGACCAATCCCATGTGTAAGTCAATGCTTGTATTTGACCATCATCGCTCGAGTCGGAGCCATCCAGGGTAACGGATGCTCCATCGGGACTTGTAGCTTCAACGGTCTGATCAGGACCGGCATTGGCCACCGGCGGCGCATTGGTAGGCGGGCTATCACCTAACAATGCGAAACTTTTATATCGCCCCGTGGCAATACCAACAAACCCCCCGCCGGTTGGAGTGCCACTTACCTGACCTTCATAGTCCGAACCCCATGCCACAATAGAACCATCAGATCGCAACGCAAGAGAGTGAAAAAGACCAGTATTGATGGCGATAAAGTCGGAGCCCGATGGTGTATTGCTCACGACGCCCTCATTGTCCGCACCCCATGAGACGATAGAGCCGTCTGATTTCAGAGCGAGACAGTGGAAATATCCCGCGCCAGCGGCAACAAAGTCATTACCTGAGGGCGAGTTGTGTTGCCCATAATCATTGTTACCCCAGACGACAATAGAGCCATCGTTTTTCAACGCAACATTATGATTCTGACCCGCAGATATAGCAACGAAGTCGCTGCCTGAAGGCGTGGGATAGTTGACTACGCCATTAAGAGGGCTAAACCACCCCCCCCACGAGACAAGAGAACCGTTGTATCTTAAAGCAACACTGTGGTAGCCTCCGCCATCAATCGCAACAAAGTCATTGCCCGATGGTGTATTGCTTACAGACCCGTTTGTATCCGCACCCCATGAGACGATAGAGCCATCGGGTCTGAGGGCAAGCATATGCCAATATCCAGCAGCGATGGCCGCAAATTCTCCGGATGGGGGCGTAAGATAGCCCCACTCGACCACAGTGCCGTCTGATTTAAGACCAAGAATATCGTCGTACCCTCCATCGACAGCAATAAAGTCACTTCCACTCCCCGCGGTTGTAAAACGGCCGTCACCCCACTCTACGATTGAAGACGCGCTACTGGGGCACGTACTTGCCAAAACCAGAACCGAAATCATTAAGAAAACGTTGCATTTGCTAATCATAATACTTCTCCTTTCCAAATTCTATTGTTTTGCACCAAGAACACACTCGTTTCCAGGACTCCATGCCGCCAGCGTGCTAATTCACCTCCTTTCTGTTCACGGTCGTTCTACCGTTTGAACACACGGCGATTAAATTTAAACGTACATTCCTCCATTAACCGGCGCTTCTGCAAAACCGGTTCTTCCTGCAAGCGGTAAAGCCCGATAGCTCCCACAGGGGCTTTACTTGCTACTCCTCCCTGAACGCGACATACTACATCCGGCCGATTGGCAAGGTGTACAAGCCTCCACAGCTCAGGCTGCCTTCAGCAACCGGCAAGTAGATGTCACTTGTTCGAATCATCAATTGTCTCTGTGTCTGCGTCGAGTTGGATGATGTCCCACTGGGATCGAAGGTCTCTGCCCCAAACCACGGCTTTAACCTGGGCCTGTTCGTCCATGCGAATATATCCCTGCTTGAGTTCCTGCGATATCAACTGCACGCCCAACGGATTTGCATTCACAATCCAGTATGACCACGCATCCGGATCGAGCCGGCTGAGCGCGAGGTTTCCCTGCTCGTCAGACGTGAGATATTTGGCCTTGGAGACGGAGTATAGCAGCACGTTGCCGCCATGACCAAGACCAACGCTCCCGTTGGCCCATCGTGCCTCCCACAGCCCCGCATCGCCCGGCTCGCTGTCACAGTCCACGCCGTCGCCGTCGGCGATTAAATACCGATCTGTCTCGATGTGGCGAATATGAATCCTCCTGGTGTTTGTATACTCAGTAATCGTGGCCGAGGTCTCCGGTAATGCATGCGATTCGGCTGGCCGGACCACCTCGGGCTGTGCTTGCACGGGCCTTTCCACAGTGCGCCTGTTGGTCAATCCGATACAACAAAGCAGTCCGACGAGCCCAATGGCCAGAGGCGAATATCGATACGTTTGCTTTGTGAACCGTGATATCATGTCGACGCGTTGTGTGATCCGGGCCTTTCCTCCGAGAAACCCCGCCGGTATAAGACTCAACCGTGACCCGGGCAACTGTTCGATCAGACGAAGGACCGTGTGTCCATAGGCGGAGGTCTCGTTGGGATGCAGCCGGGACAGGGCCAGCCCGTCACAGGCTAACTCCCGGTCGGCCTGCATTCGCCGCAAACCGTAGCCGATCAGCGGATTGAACCAGTGCAGGACGTGCAGGGCGCTGGCGACCGTGCCGAGAAGAATGTCGTGACGTCTGAGATGAGCCAGCTCATGCAAAAAGATGTGGCGCAGCTCGCTGCGGTCCATGTCGGCCAGGATTCGGTCGGGCAGCAATATGTGCGGTCGTACGAGTCCGTACAGCGAGGGACTGTTGATCCGGTCGGTTGCGATTACCCTGACGGACCCGCGTGTGCCCATCTGCCGCCGACAATCGTCCAGCAGATCGAGAATCTCCGGATCGGTTACGGGGCGGACGCGTCGAACCAGACGCAGAATACGCATATTGCGTGCCAGGATATAACCGGCCAAAAAGCAAACTCCGGCTAACCAGAACAGTGATAGGAAGATCACTGTCCTGGCGGTCAGTCCGTGCATCACAGACGACGTGAAACGCTTGCCGGAGGTGGTCTTCGACGTGTCGTGTGCAACTGTGCCGCTCCGATCAAGCATCTTCGTCGCCGGGCTATCATCCGTTATTGTAGAGCGTTTATCCGCTCCCTCCGCCGGCCTTATAAATGTTCCGTATCCCTGCAGAGGCGCTCGCGGCACAAGGTTGTACACGCTCAATCGGCTCTGAGGCGCCCACGGCAGAGCCATGCGAATCAGCACCAGGAGCCACAGAAAACAGCGTGCGCGAACACCGAGTCGGCGGCGCAGGACTATCTGAACAAATAAGACCAGGCAGATCATCAGGCTTGCCTGGCACGTTGTTCGCAGGAGCCAGCCTATGGGCGTGTGTACGTGTATTGCCAGAGCATCAATCATCTACCGGGTTCTGTTCTCATCAAGCATGCGTTTGAGTTCTTCGATCTCCTCCGGTGAGAGCTGGGCTTCTTCGATGAAGGCGGCCAGCAGCGGCGTGACGGTGCCGCCGTAGACGCGATCGACGAACGAGCGTCTGGCCTGTCTGAGACAACGTTCCCGACTGATGGCGGGCCAATAGCGGTACTTGCGCCCCTCCTTCTCGTACTTCAAGACCTTCTTGCCGAGCAACCGATTGATGAGAGTCCGGATCGTACACGCGTTCCAGGTCACCTTGCCCTTTAGCGCGCCGATCACTTCATCGGCCGTCAAGCCGGGCGACGACCACAAAACCTGCATCACCAGCCACTCTGAATCGGATATCCGAGGTATCTTCTTCATATATCATCCCTGTGCAATTACATTTGTAAATGCCGGTCAAGGGAAAAAATATAGCAATTTTGGGATGGCCGGGGAAAAATCGTATCCCCCTGATTTTAGTGCCGGGATAATTTGGCAAAAAAGAGGTCTGGTTCAATCCCGGGTGGCAGCCTCAAGCGGAGCTTGGGGCTGGCAATACTCCAACAAGCAG
>Ga0180438_10011719_pt1 | contig 10547 bp, 6 predicted proteins | sample SS_ome_12_FD_132455 | JGI IMG/M metagenome (GOLD analysis project Ga0180438, IMG submission 132455) | Hypersaline lake sediment archaeal communities from the Salton Sea, California, USA - SS_3_D_2 metaG | ecosystem: Environmental > Aquatic > Non-marine Saline and Alkaline > Hypersaline >... | reverse complement strand
CTCGAAATTGTCCTGACTATAAATATTCCGTCCCCAATGATATTTACCGGCTGGTCGGTAGCGGAATTTGGCACTGCCATGCCAGCGGTCAGTACCACTTTTGGTGACAATATTCACAATCGCTCCATTCGCCCGGCCGTATTCGGCATTGTAACCGCCGGTCAAAATTTCCATTGTCTGAATGGCTGAGGTATTGGCGGCCACAAAACTGGAATTGGAGCCACCGTCGCGGATTTCCATGCCATCCACCAGATAGGTCACATCCATTCCAAAACCACCCCGCACGCCGCCGTGAATGTTGACGCCAGACTGAATTTCAACGGCTTCGGCCACTGAATTCACCCAGCTATTTTCAAATTCATCAGCGGTTATTGTCTCTTTACTCGCGGTCAGGTCCAATTCAACCACCGGCCGGTCGGCGACAATGATGATTTCACCGGTCTCAAGCACTTCGGGCGATAATTGATAATCGACCACGGTGGTTTGGTCAATCTTCACCCGTACATTGGTTTGAGTGACTTTCGCGTATCCCATCATCGAGGCCTTAAGTTGATAATTTCCAGGGGGAATATTCATGATTAAATATTTTCCTGTTTCATCTGAGGCTGCTCCTAAACGTGTACCCTCCAGGATGATATTGACTCCTGGCAGCGGCTCGCCGATTCGCGCATCTTTCACGGTTCCCACAATTTTACCGGTGGTACCGGCCTGCAAGAGCGTCGACACGCAAGCAAGGACCAGGATAAAAAATAAACCCTTTTTAATCATTCGCGCCTCCTTTTTGTTTGTAAATAATAGGATTGAAAGGCATTTCGTTTTGGTTAAGTTGTTTTCGTTTTCCGCTTCAATCCTCGTTCCGTCCGCTCTGCGGCGGAATGCAGTCGAGACGGTCTCCGTCTCGAATAAATAGTATTAATCAATTTTTCCACGCTTCCGGCTTTTTAATACTCGTCGCAGAGCGACTAAACTGCATTCCGCTGCAGAGCGGACGGAACGAGGTTAGATGATTTTTTTAATTCTTCTGCCAAAAATCATTCTGCCATTTTAAAAATATTAGTTTGCACCTGATTTTAAACCAATCAAACGGACACTCTACCAATTTATCCCACTAGAATCGGTTGAATCGCGAATTACCAATTTTGTATCCAAAACAATTTGTTGCGGTTGGTAGTCTTCATTTTCGCTGTTTATTTCTTCGATCAGCACTTCAACCGCTTTTTCACCCATTTCAAAGGCTGGTTGATTCACGGTTGTTAACGAAAGGGGATAGCGCAGCGATTCAACGGTATCCCCAAAGCCAACCAGGGCAATATCGGCCGGTATTTTCAAACCGGCTTCGCAAATTGCCTGATAGGCCCCTACCGCAATTAAATCATTAGAACAAAAGATGGCATCAATTTTTTGCTGGTTTAAATGTATAAAGTTACTGGTCATTCGATATGCCTGGTCTTTATTGAAATCACAGGACAGGGCGTGTTCTTCCAGTTGGTTTCGCCGAATCGCCTCCTGGTAACCGGCGTAGCGGTATTTACACACCGAGGGATAGTCAGTGCGCCCCAGAAACAGGATCTGGTGTTTTCCGATTTGAATCAGATGTTCAACTATTTGAAAAGCGCCGTTTCGATCGTCAGAGATGACGGAGCTGACATTTAATCCTTCCAAAATTCGATCATAAAATAAAATGGGCAAACCCTGTTGATGCAGTTTTTCAAACAGAGTTGTATCGGTGGTAGTTTGGGTGACGGAAATGAGAATGCCGTCCACGCCCAGACTGGCGAAATATTCCAGCGAATCGCGCTCAATTTCTTCATTCTCGTTGCTAAATGACAGAAAAAGTTGGTAGCCTTTTTCGCGAGCCTGCTGATAAAATCCTTTAATAATCTCCGGATAAAATGAAGTTGCGAAGGAGGGAACAATCGCTCCAATCATTTTGCTGCGCTTTTGGGCCAGACTTCTGGCCATGAGATTGGGCCGATAACCGAGCTGCTGCGCTACCTGTCTGACCTTCTGCCGGGTTTCTTCGGAGATGTCGGTGGCATCACGCAGGGCTTTGGAAACGGTGGTAGGTTTCACCCCCAAAATATCGCCGATGGTTTTCAGGGTGACGGTTCTGGATTTTTGTTTCATTGTTTGTAATGGTGTATTATGCTGAAAAAGTACATATCATTTGGATTAGAAGGAGTTTATCTACTTTTTTCATGATTCTCATCTTTTTTTATAGTACCTCTATTCAAGAAATCCGAAATCGTGAATGAATGACGATCTCAACCCTACCCCCGACCCCTTCCCTTGGCAAGGGAAGGGGAGAAATTTTTACGAAACCGTTGTCGCAAGCGATTTCGCAACCGTTGTAGTTAAAATATTCGAATCATCAATAAAGATCAATAGGCTAACGGTAAGGAAACTGTTAGCTAACCGTTACCAGCCTGAGAAAAACGACTTAATTTAGCCTTGACAATGAATTGTATTATTTCTATATTACTTTCGAGTCAGATTTTAAGGAATATCGATTACAGAGCGCCGCCCAGTTAATTACTAAAGTTTCGCACATCCTAAAAATGCTTAAGAGGCACAAAAACAAAATTTCAAAAAGCCTCTACATAATTTTAAACAAGATGTTAAAACAATATTCCAAAATGGATAAAAAAGAACATTTATTATTAAAGAAATTAAAGGCATCCTGAAAAAATATTTTTTGAAGGCGTTTTCTAATAAGCGATTAACATGCATGAAATTGAATTAAAAAAAATCGAACGCAGAGGCGCAGAGGTCGCAGAGAACCGCAGAGAAAAGATTTTGTCTGTTTGTTTTTTGGGTGTTAAATAGTAGATATACTTAACCTATGATTAATATGATTTTTAAACCAGTTTGCAATAAATTTCGATGATTGTTTTTTAGTTACTTAACAAGTGCGCAACTTGAGTTAATTATTTTCAAAGCCGGACTGATTCTCGACGATATTCATTATTGAAAAATTTACCCGACCTAAATCCAAATAAAAAGGAGAAGTCGGCATGATAAAACCCACATTCATTATTTTAATTTCTCTCGTTACATTAACGAGTTGTGAATTAATTTCCACCAACCGCCTATATAGTCAAAATAGTGATAAGGTTACCACATATTCTCCCGAGATTAAAGCCCTACCAAATTTTGAATCAATACAAAGCCAGCTTGATTATCTGTGGAGTCAGGCATCAATTTATGAGAAAAAATTAGCAAGCAAGGGATATTCGTTTGATGATTTCGGGAAAATTTGTGAGGATCTCGAACAAGTGAATGAGAATGAATATTATACTCACTTTGGTATCACACCGACTGATTTCAATATTCTATGGCAAGTGTATTGTTGTGATCTTATTTGCTGTGGAACCGTTTGTTTACCGAAAAATGCTTATGAAATAGAAGCCTACGAATGGCTCAATCCCTGTGGCGATTTGGAACCGATGCGGATGGGAGGCGGCGGCGTGGCAGCGGTCTCATCAACCCTGCCGCCACAAGGTAATCATCGCTATGAAAAAGAAAATCTGACGGATGGAAACCTAAGTACCGCCTGGGTAGAAGGTGTAAACGGCTACGGCATTGGCGAGTACATCGTTTTTAAATACGTGCGTCCTCACCACGATAGTACTTTATATCTGCAAATAAATACCGGCTATGTAAAAACTCTGCAAGCGTGGAAAAACAATTCACGTGTTAAAGGCTTTAACCTGTATTTTAATAACATGCTTCAGGGTTACCTGGCTCTAAAAGATACTCGGGATACCCAACTGTTTCGAGTGCCAGTGCCGCCTCACTATTCAGTAAGGGGTATGAACTGGATAACCATTAAAGAGGTCAAATTCGAGATTGCCGATGTATATAAAGGAGAAAAATATGATGATGTGGCAGTGACAAGACTCGATTTTACAATATATTCAAGTGTCGAACCGCGGATAAGATAGAGCTGAATCGATGCTTTATCCCTGAAAACCGATTGGCTAGCCAACCATGCGATTAAATATCAAATCAAAAGAATTTTATATTCAAAAAATCGTCAACAGCCAGACCTTTGCCGCCAGCAAAAACTCTCAGGAATTGCTTTCCTATTTGTATGAATCCAGTAAAAGCGGCTTTCCCCCGAAGGAGACCACGATTGCGGTGGAAATTTTTGGCAAGGATCATTCCTATAATCCCGGTGAAGACCCGGTGGTGCGCGTCGCCATTCACAAGCTGCGTGAAAGATTAAGGAAATATTATGAAAAGGAAGGAAAAAACGACCGCCTTCGAATTGAGATTCCAAAGGGGCATTATGAAATTACATTTAATCAGGTTACGGGTTTAAAACGAATATCTGACACCATTCCCATCTCGACTTTGACCGGAATCCTACTACTCATTATTTTAATCCTCAGCACGTTGTTAATTGTTATTTCTGTAAAATATAAAAATTTTCAACGAACAGAATCTTCAAAGGCCCACCTCCTTCAATCGCACCCACTGTGGTCGGATTATCTGAGCACTCCTGAGCCAGTTAATGTGGTGCTGGCCGACCAATTCTTTTTCAAGGAATTTTATGATGAACGCAAGTACGTTATTAGCCGGGAATATCACATTAATTCTGCCGAGGAATTAGATTCCTTTAAGATAGTTTATCCCAATAAAAGCATTGCCGACAAACCCGCCCATCTTCGGCAATTTGATCGGAATAGCCTCTGGGCCTTACAAAACATTTTACCGATTTTATCCCAAATGAATAAATCGTATTATTTTACCTGCTCGTCCGACTTGGAACCGAATCATCTGCGCAAAGATCACATTCTTTATATCGGCTCGTATGTTGAACTGCGGCTCTTAGGCTCATTTTTACGGGCATTAAATATTTCTTATCAGAAAAATCCCCAACGAATTATTTATAAGGACGATTTATCAAATGCCTGGCGCGACATACCGTTTCGCTGGACCGAAGATCAATATCACAATGATCTGGCCGTGGTTGCCAAATTGCCGGGCCCGAATAAGAATCTAATTATCCTTTTCACCTGTCTGCAACAGATGGGAAATTATGCGGCGTCAAAATATCTAAGCAGTGCCGCCTCTACGCAACAAGTGAACGAAAAATTCCTGGAAAAATATGAAACAGTCCCCCGTTTTTTTGTGATTATTTTCGAAATCACCGGTTTACAAACCGTTGACTTTGCATGTGAGATCAAGTTTTTGATGAAGGTGGAGGCTGATTTCAGGTTGTGGTGAGAAATAATGATGTTTGGTTCGAAAAGAAAGTTTGCATACGATTTTAAATATAATGCAGGTGAACAATTAACAAGGAAAATAATGACTTCCAGAGAACGCATTTTAACCGCTTTGCGTCATCAGGAACCTGATCAGATTCCATTGGATCTCGCCAGTACGCAGGTAACCGGCATTTCGAAAATTGCCTACGAAAATCTCCGGAAATTCCTGCACTTACCTACAACCGAAACAAATATTTGTGATCGGATTCAGCAAATTTGTATTCCTCATGATGATGTGCTCCAAAAATTTGGTGTAGACACACGGGGGCTGTGGCCGCTGACAAATCACAACTACGATTTTAATGATCAGGACGACGGTGAATATCTCTCGCACGTCGATGAGTGGGGCCTGGACTACCGCTTTCAAAAAAAGCATGGCTTGTGGTACGATTTGTACCTGAGTCCGCTGGCCGGAAAAACCCTTTCCCGGGAAATCATTCAAAATCACGCCTGGCCGTCTGGGGGAGACAAAGCCCGAATCGCCGGACTCAGGGAACAAGCCCTTGCCTTCCGAGAAGCGGGATTTGCGGTGGTCTTAAAAAGTATTTGTGCCGGGCTCCTGGAAATGGCAATTCGAGTCCGTGGCATGGAAGATTTTTTAATTGATCTGCTAACGGATCCGCAAAATGCCGCTTTAATTTTAGATAAAATATTACAGGTTAAATTGGATTATTGGGAAATGGCCCTGGCTGAGTTGGGCGATGTGGTGGATATTCTTGCTGAAGCAGATGATTTTGGTACGCAAACTTCACAAATTATCTCCCTGAATACTTTTCGTGAAATGATCAAACCTAAACAAGAAATGCTCATTGCTTTTATGAAAAAGCGGGCGCCCAACGCGTTCATCTTTTTTCATTCTTGTGGCAACATTCGGGATTTTTTACCCGATTTCATTGAAATGGGAATTGATATTATTAATCCGGTGCACATCACCGCCAGTGGAATGGAGCCGGTTCAGCTAAAAAAAGATTTTGGTGACGCGATTGTATTTTGGGGCGGTGGCATTGATACCCAAAATACCTTGCCACACGGCACACCCGAACAGGTACGCGCCGAAGTCAGGCGAAATATTGAAGCCCTGGCCCCTGGCGGTGGATTTGTTTTTAACACCATTCACAACATTCAGGCGGATGTTCCTCCAGAGAATATTGTAGCCATGTTTGAAGCATTACGTGATTAGCTTTTCAGGCAGAATGATTTTTATTAAGGTTCGTCGTATGCAAAATGAGTACGCAAATAATTATCGCTGGGTCATTCTTTTGCTGCTGTTCGCTGCCACTACCATCAACTATTTTGACCGCATCGTTTTGTCATTTCTCATTCCTGAAATTAAGAAGGACTTAAATCTCGATGACATTGACTACAGCCACATTTTAAGTGCTTTTCAATTTTTGTACACTTTTGGATTTTTAATCGCCGGCAGAGTGATTGACTGGCTGGGGACGAGAATCGGCTATTTATTATCGATTTTAGCCTGGTCGATTGCGGCGGGAATGCACGGCATCTGCAACGCAGCCTTTTGTTTAGCCACCTGGCGAGGAGTACTTGGCTTAACCCAATCGGGTAACTTCCCGGCGGCGGTGAAAGGAGTCGCCGAATGGTTTCACGTGAAGGATCGTGCGTTTGCCACTTCGATGTTTAACAGTGGTTCGACTATTTCGTCGATTCTCGGGCCAATGATTATTACGCCAATCTTTCTTCTCACTGGTTGGCGCATGACTTTTTTTGTTTTCGGGGCACTTGGCATTTTGTTGGTTCTCCTCTGGCTGATACTCTACAAACAACCTTCCGAAAACGCCGCGCAGCTTCCGCTTGAAACTCACGACAAAAATCAATACAGTTGGAAAGCTGTCCTGGGATTTCGGGCCACTTACGGCATTATGATCGGCAAGTTTTTAACCGATCCGGTGTGGTGGTTTTATCTTTTCTGGATGCCGAATTATTTATCGTCCCAACGGAATTTTGATTTGAAAGCGATTACGCTGGCAATTCCCCTCATTTACATTTTAGCAACTTTACTGGGTCTGGTTGGCGGATGGTTGCCCGGCTTTTTGATGCGAAAAGGCTGGGAAGTCAGTCGTGCCCGAAAAACGACAATGTTTTTATGTGCCGCCTGTTTACCGGTTTCAGCAACGGCCGTGCTGGCGCATAATCCCTGGGTGGCCGTACTGCTGGTGAGCCTGGCCTGCGGTGCTCACTGTGGTTGGTCAGCGAACATTTTTACGCTGTCAAGCGACTGTTTTCCATCCTGTGCGGTGGGTTCAGTAACCGGTATGGCAGGATTTGCCGGGGGTTTGGGCGGACTGCTCATTGCAACGCTGGCACCCGGTTATATTGTGACCTATTTTGGCTATTTCCCGATTTTTATTATCATGGGGATTTTGCATCCGCTGGCTTATATTGCCGTTCATTTTTTAATAAAAAAATACTAAATAAAAGAAAAGGAGCTGAGAAATGGAAAATTTAACCCGTCGTAATTTCATCAAACAATCTGCTGGTGTGACCCTTGGTGCCGTCACCGGATTGAGCCTTTGGGGGACCAAACAAAGCTGGGCCGGCGCCAATGATCGCGTACGAGTCGCGGTGATTGGAATTCGCGGAATGGGACAAAATCATATTAAAGAATTCTCAAGCCTCGAAAACGTGGAAGTCGCAGCCATCTGTGACGTTGACGAAAATCTGTTCGAGGAGCGAATTAAAAAGCATTTTCTGGACAAAGGCAAACCGAAACCCAAAATCTACACTGACCTCCGCAAGCTCTACGAAGATCAGGACATTGACGCCGTAACCATTGTGACGCCCAATCATTGGCACGCCCTTGCCGCAATCTGGGCAATCCAGGCCGGCAAGCATGTGACGGTGGAGAAACCTTGTTGCCACAATTTTTTCGAAGGACAAAAGCTGGTAGAAGCCGCTGAAAAATATAATGTAATTGTTCAGGATGGCGCGGAGCAGCGAAGTTTTCCCGGCTCGCAAGCAGCAGTTGAATTCATGCGAAATGGCGGGCTGGGAGAGGTTTATCTGGCCAAAGGTATCTGCTACAAGTGGCGCGATACCATTGGAAAAACGCCGGATGAACCGGTTCCCCCTGGTGTTCACTACGATCTTTGGCTGGGACCTGCCCCAAAAAGACCGTTTTCGAAAAACCGCTTTCACTATAACTGGCACTGGAACTGGGAATACGGCAATGGTGACATCGGCAATCAAGGGGTGCATGAAATGGATGTGGCCCGCTGGGGCCTGGGGGTTACCCTACCAACAAAGGTCTGTGCAATGGGTGGGCATTTTATGTTTGATGATGACCAAAACACCCCCAATGTTTTAATAGCGATGTTTGAATTCCCCAGCAGCGCCGGTGGCGGCGACAAAAAGAAAATCCTCCAGTTTGAGGTCAGGCACTGGATTACGAATAATGAAGGCAGTTTAAGCAAGGGATTCAACATTAAGGATGAGGCTGGTGGCTACATGACAAGTAATGTGAATGTCATTGGCAATCTTTTTTACGGCTCAAAAGGCTATATGACGAAAACCTCCCGTGAATGGAAAACTTATCTCGGAAAGCATCGGGAGCCGGGTCCGACAGGGAGTGGCGTGGCAAATCATTACCAGAATTTCATCGATGCCATTCGAGCCAACGACCCCAACCGCCTGTCGTCATCCATCAGAGAAGGATTTTATAGCTGTGCCTTAATTCATTTGGCAAACATTTCCTATCGATTGGGACGCTCACTAGAATTCGATCCCAGGCAAGGGCAATTTCTAAATGATTCAGAAGCAAATGCCCTGCTCCGGCGCGATTATCGAAAACCGTTTGTGGTTCCGGAAAAGGTCTGAAAATATTCTAAGGTAAAGTGGTTTTGAGATTCACTGATTGTAAAAACTCATATAAATCCTTTCTTAAAAAGAGGACTTAAAGGCTGAAGCTTTTACTACGTCCCGTCCATAAAGAATTAATTACGAACTTTTCAATGAGCTTATTTCACCAACAATAATTTCCTCGCTTGACATTCCTTCGCGGTGGTCATTTTCAGAAAATACACGCCGGAGCTTACCGGCTGGCCTTCATTATTTGTTCCCTGCCAGATGGTTGAATAGGCGCCAGGATTCAAGCGCTGCTTAACCAGGGTTGTCACTCGTTTTCCATTCACATCGAAAATAGTTAAATGTACCACGGTTGATTGGTTCAAATTATATTGAATGGTGGTTTGGGCGTTAAATGGATTGGGATAATTCGGATGTAAAATGAAATCTGGTAAACTGTTGAGTGCGTCCGAATTAGGTTGAATCGCAGAGGCTTTACCAATAGGCGCCCCTTGAACCCAGCTTGCATTAACAATTGACATCTTCCAGTCGTTTGCTATTCGATTCAGGAGGGTGTCACCGCTGCCTTCATTCATTTGCCAGTAGCCGATTAGTCCCGGTTCAATCCCCATTAGATATTGGTGAAAATTTTGAGTAATTTCATTTTCCGTCCGTTCGCGATTCCAGATGCGGACTTCATCGATGACGCCATCAAAACCCGTCTGCAAATCCACAGCGTTACCGATGATTAATCGATAATCTGCATTATCATCGATACCTACGGTAGGACTCCTTCGTTTGGTAAGTTTTTGTTGTTTTGCATTAATGTAAATTACCAACTGATCAGGAGCACGATACGTCACGGCAATATGCTGCCATTTATCCAATTCGATTGAGTTCGCCGGCGTTGCGAAGGTATAAATTTTTTTTGCATGTACCGATTCGAAAACCAAACAATTCGAATTATATCTTAAATCAATTATTTTACCGACGACATACAGTGAAAACTGGAATTTATCAAGGATTCGGCCAAAGCCACCGTCAACGAGCGGTCCCCAACCAGCAGGCTTAATCCAGGCTTCAATTGTAAGACTATCGGTTAAATTCATCGTTGGCGTTGCCGGGTAATGGATATGGCTTTGCTGACCATCGAATTGAAGGGCACTCTCGCCATCAAAAGCGCAGACGAAATTCTCACGGACAAGATGGGTTGTGTCGTGCTCGTTTCCCACGGTTAAGTGCACATTATAATCGCCTGGTTGTTCATAAGTGAATACCGGATTTTTTTCTTGAGAATCAATACGGCCATCATCATCAAAATCCCAATGCCAGAATTTTAATCCTAAATTGTCAGTAAACTGGCTGGTAAAATTGACTGTTAAAGGGGCATGTCCGGTCTTGGGTTCTGCTTGAAAACCATAATGGTATAAGCCATTTTCCCACCACACAATTTTACCGTTACTGTAACCGCCT
>Ga0180438_10011718_pt1 | contig 10548 bp, 11 predicted proteins | sample SS_ome_12_FD_132455 | JGI IMG/M metagenome (GOLD analysis project Ga0180438, IMG submission 132455) | Hypersaline lake sediment archaeal communities from the Salton Sea, California, USA - SS_3_D_2 metaG | ecosystem: Environmental > Aquatic > Non-marine Saline and Alkaline > Hypersaline >... | reverse complement strand
ATCATCGCCGGCAACTGGAAGATGCATCTGGGCCGCGTTGACGAGGCGCTAGCTTTCGTTCGCAGCATCCGCTATCAATTGAACGGGATCGAGGGGGTGGACAGCGTGCTCTGCCCACCCTTCACCGTGTTAGCAGCCGTGGCCGAGGTGATACGTCCCACGCGCATCGGCCTGGGCGCGCAGACGATGCACTGGGAGCACCAAGGCGCGTACACCGGCGAGGTCTCCCCCGCTATGCTGGCCCGCGTCTGCCAATACGTCATCCTGGGTCACTCGGAACGCCGGACCGGTCGTGTGGTCCACCCCGATCAAGCCGAGAGAACAGAGGGCGGTTTTGAGAGCGACGTGGCGGTCAACCGCAAGGTCCACGCCGCGCTGTCCCACGGTCTCACGCCCATCGTCTGCGTGGGGGAGAACCTGGCGCAGAACGATGCAGGCCAGACCCAGGAATTTGTCGGTGCACAGGTGTGCGCCGCACTGGCGGGCCTGACAGAGAAGCAAGCCGAGCGATGTGTGATCGCTTACGAGCCCCTGTGGGCCATTGGCACCGGCAGAGCCGCAACCCCCTCAGACGTCAATCGCGTCATTGGCCTGACCGTCCGGGGAGCTATCGCCGACATGTTCGGGGAACCCGCCGCTCAGCGCGTGCGGGTGCAGTACGGCGGCAGCGTCAACGTGGATAACATCAAGGCCTTTATGGCCATGCCGGAGGTGAACGGCGCGCTGGTGGGTGGGGCCAGCCTCACACCAGATTTCGTGGAGCTGGTACGGCGAGCGGCCCCCGGGCCATAGACGTACCTATGAAACGTCCCAAAGCACCGCCCACCTGGACGGCGGCGAAGGCGATCAGTTGGCCACTGTCGCTGCTGCCCGCACTGGTAACGCTCTTCCTCGACCGCGGCACAACAACCATGTTCGAACCCGACAAGTTGGCCCTCTTTCGGGCCCTGGTCCTGTTGCTGGTCGGCTGGCAGTTGAGCCTCTGGATGCTGAGACTGCAACCAGGTCCCGGACGCTGGCCGCTGGCCTGGCCCGCCTCCGCGATGCTGGGAGCGACGGCCCTCGCCACCCTCGTCTCCGTGGCGCCCCGATGGTCGATCTGGGGAAGCTACGAGCGCGGGCAGGGGCTCCTCACGTTGCTGGCACTCGTCGCTTATGCCTACCTGGTATACAGGTACCGCGCCGTCTGTCCACTGGATGAATGGGGTCCCAAGGCCACTGTGCTGGGCAGCGTGATCGTCGTGCTCTACTCCCTGGCACAGGCCCTAGAGCTGGACCCCCTACCCTGGCAGGTCGAGCCCGGCAGCTTCCCCATCTTTGGCACGCTGGGACGGAGCAACTACCTGGCCGCATTCCTGGTGATGGTCATGCCGCTTACCGCCGGGTGGCTGCTCGCCTGCCAGGATCGCGCCGGGCGCTGGGCGCTTGCCGGGCTGTTGCTTGGCCAGGGGACGGCCCTGCTGCTCACGCGCTCGCGCGGCGGTTGGCTGGCCCTGGGCGCTGCCGCCCCGGTCGCGCTGGTGGCCTGGGGTGCGTTGCGCGGCGCTCGGCGATGGCTGATCACGGGTATCTCCCTGGCTGCCTTGGGCATGGCATTGCTGCTGATCCTGAACCTCGCTGCCGGTGCCGATCTTCCCTGGGCGCAGTGGCCGCTGCTCGAGCGGTTGGCATCCTTGCGCGACACGGACACCGGATCGACTGCCGCACGATTGACAATCTGGCGTGCCTCACTCCGCGCGATAGGGCAGAGACCGCTGCTGGGGCACGGCCCGGGCACATTTTCCCTGGCCTTTGCCCGCGTCTACCCACCGCAGTTGATCTACTACCAGGGGCGAGGGACAATGGTGGATCGGGCCCACAACGAGTGGCTCAACCTGGGAGTCGAGACGGGAACGCTCGGGGTAGCGGCAGCCGTATGGCTGCAGGCGACCATATGGATAGCCGGCCTCCGCCGTCTAAAAGCCCTGTCACAACCGGCGCAGCAGGCGCACCAACTGGGCCTGCTGACGGCACTGCTGGCCAACGGCCTGCTCAGCCTGGTGTCGCCGCCGACGGCGGCCACGTTGGTCCTGGCCTGGATGGCATACAGCCTGATCCTGCCACCGGCGACGAGCGACGCCCAAGACTGGCATCCCGGCAGGGCGACGCCCCAACGCCAGTGGACAGCAGTTGGTATCGCCCTGTTGACGTTGGCGGGCGTGGGTTGGCTCTACCTACGGCCACTGATAGCGGATCACCTGGCTGCCCGCGCGCTGCGGCGGGACGACCCGACGTCGCTATTGCAGGCACAGCGGTGGGTACCCGGTCAGGACGTCTACTTTCACCAAGGAGGACGTCTGGCGGCGATGCAGGGCACACCGGCCGGGTTTGCCGAGGCCGAGCGCCAAATGGTACACGCCACGACACTCTGTCCGACTCAGCCTCTCTACTGGGCTGACCTGGGGTTGGTCACCCTGGCCTGGTCAGCACAAGACCCGTCACGGCTGGGACAGGCTGAAGCGGCATTCGACGCCGCACTGGCGATCAACCCCGACCAGCCGCTCTTCCTGCGCGGATTGGGACAGGTCTATCTGGCTGCTAAACGGTACGAGGAGGCCGAGAGCACGCTGCGGCGCGTCGTGACGCTGGATGCCACCGACGCCCAGGCCTATGTCTCGCTAGGGGAACTCACCTACGCCCAGGAGCGGTATGACGAGGCGGCGCTGGCCTACATGTATGCCCGCGATCTCTGGCCCGATAGCGCGGTCCCGCTGGCCGGCCTGGGCAGGGCCTACCACGCGCTGGGGCGCTGCCAGGATGCCATCGTCGAGCTTGAGAGCTCGCTCGTACTGGGACCCAGTGGACCGCTCACGTTTGCGGCGCTGGCCGACTGCTACCGCCAAATGGGCGACTCTGATATTGCAACGGGCGTCGTGTTGCGCGGTCTGCAACTATACCCCGAAAGCGTGGAACTACAAGCGCTACTGCCGTAGCACGGCTGCCCACGGTCGAGCAGCTTTGTGCGCTAGGCACTCACCGCCACCTCGTCCACCACGCCGACGATGACCGCGCGGACAGCGCCAGGGTCGAGGCCGAGGACCTGCCGCGCCCCATTCCCCTCGTCTATCACCAGCACCGTGTCTCCAGGGCCAGCCTGCACCACGTCCACGGCGATGTCATAGTAGCCGGTCTCCTGCCCCCGGAGGTCAAGCTGGTCCACCAGCAGCAGCTTGCGCGCTTCCAGGTGGGATATCTTGATCGTGGCGACCACCGTGCCGATGACCTTGGCGATGTACATCGTCAGTCGTCCTCCGCCAGATAATGCCACACAGCGGTGGGCTGCTGGCGGCGCGGCCCGCGCTCGACCTCGACCTCGTCCACGATCCCGGTGATCGCCAGATCGACGGGCACAAAGACCTCCGGCAGGGCCTGGGCTGCCTCGCGGCTGCCCACGACAAAGACCAACTCGCCCGGACCCGCCTGAGCGGTGGCGTCGGCGGCGATAGTGGGACGACCCTCCGGGTTCAGGTCCTCGTCGAGGAGCTGAACGACGAGAAACTTGATCCCTTCAAGCCCTTCGTACTTGCGGGTGACGACCACCGTGCCGATCACACGAGCGAACTTCATATAGCCTCCAGCGGCTCCAGGCGGACGTAGATCAATGTATCCCGCAGCTCACCAGTCGGGGTCATGGCGTGGTTGCGCAGCGCGGCTTCCAGTTCAAAGCCGGCCCGTTCCGCCACGCGGCGGCTGCGCTCGTTGCGCGTGTCGCAGCGGATCTCCACGCGGCGCGCCCCCAGCGTCTCGAAGGAAAAACGAGTGATGCCGCGCACCGCCTCCGTGATGTACCCGTGCCCAGCAAAGCGTCGGCGCACCCAGTAGCCGATCTCGAAGGAGGGCACACTCCAATCTATGCGATGCAACCCACTCCCTCCGACCAGGGTGTGGGTGCCTTTGAGAAAGAGCAGCAGCCACAGATCTTCCCGCGTCAGGAAGCGGGCGCGCGCCCGACGCACCAATTCCTCCTCCTCATCGACGGTGGGCACGTGGTCGGCCCAGGACATCCAGGGACGCAGATCGTCGATCGTCTCTGCCACAGCCGCTTGGACCTCCGCCCCATCACCCGGCACCGGGGACCGAATGGTCAACCGCGCGGTCTCGAAGGAATCGGGGAAATCGAACAGAATTGGGTTCTTCACAGCCGATCTACCACCCGTGCACGGAAGCGCGTGGCATCGGCGACGTTCTCCCACATCCCGGGGTGCAACTTCGGGATGACGACCTGCCGCACCAGCAGTTCCGGCCGCTCCAGCACGCCCACACCGATCTCGACCGCGGCTTCCACGTCGGCGACCAGGCCGGAGAAGAGCACGATGCCCTTGCCTCCCAGCCCATCGGCCAGCCGCACCTCGACCAGGCGCACCTGCGCCCCTTTGATACCCGCGTCGGCGGCGTGGATAGCGGCCGCGACGGTCACCGTCTCGATCACACCCAGGGCGTCGGTGCTTTCTGGCACCCGTTCCCCGCCGATAGACGTCACCACCTCTGGGTGCACCTGCGGCAGATAGACGAAATCGACGGCCGCATCGCCGCCCACCTCGCGGCCCGCCGCCAGGGATTCCTCGACGTCGGCCACCTCTCCGCCGATCAGCACCAGGTACTTGCCGGGCTGCACCGTGCCCGCCTTGATCACGTCAATCGGGGCGCGCTTGACCATCGCGTCGGCAGCCTGGATGCCCGCCGCGATACTGCTGAATTCAAGTAGGGCTAGAGCTGGTTCGATCATACGATTTGCACGCCAGTCATTGCGAACTACGACTCTGTAGCGCCTAGACGATGCGGAACGCGTCCTTCAGCACACAGCGGCGGATGCGGCTGAAGCTGATCGGATTGGTGATCCCTTCGCCGGTGGGGCTGGCGATGGTGAACGAGCAAAAGCCCTCACCGCCGTAGCCGACGCCGGCATACGAGGGACCATTCTTGACAAAGATACTGCAATCCATCTCCCGCGCCATACGGCTCAGGTTGTCGAGGTGTTTCGAGTGCATCACCGCCGTGTGGCGGAAGCCGTGCTCAGCCACCTTGGCCAGATCAATCCCCTCGTCGGCGTCGCGCACGCGCACCAACGGCACGATCGGCATCATCTGCTCCGACAGCACCAGCGGGTGATCGGCCTCCACCTCAACCACGACCAGGCGAACCTCTTCGCCCACGTCCACCCCCACCTCTTTCAGCAACACGTTGGCGTTCTTGCCGATGAACGCCTTGTCCATCATACCGTGCTGCCCCGCCGGCGGAATCTCGGTGAAGATCGATTTCATCAACCGGTTGAGCTGCCAAGAGTTGATCTCGTAGGCACCATGGTTGCACATGGCGCGCTTGAGTTCGTCGGCGATGGAGGCGACGGCAAAGATCTCTTTCTCGTCGATGCAGATGATGTTGTTATCGAAACTGGCCCCTCGCACAATGTCGCGCCCGGCCTGCTCCAGATCGGCCGTCTCGTCCACGACGACCGGCGGATTGCCCGGGCCAGCGCAGACGGCCCGCTTGCCACTCTGCATCGCCTCCCGCACCACCGCCGCGCCCCCGGTGACGGTCAGCAGTTGCACATCGGGGTGGCCCATAATCTGTTGAGCCGTCTCGATGGTCGGCTCGGCCAGGGCGCAGACCAGGTTGGGCGGCCCGCCCGCCTCGACGACAGCCTCATTGACCAACTGGACCGCATGGTTCGAGCAAGCACGCGCGCCAGGGTGAGCGTTAAAGACAACCGCATTACCCGCCGCCACCATCCCGATGGTGTTGCAGATGACGGTGGACGTGGGATTCGTGCTGGGGATGATGGATCCGATCACACCGTAGGGCGCGTATTCGATCAGCGTCAGGCCACCATCGCCCGTCCAGGCGTCCGGGTCGAGGATCTCGGTGCCGGGCACCTTGTTGGCGTTGAGCAGGTTCTTTTGGATCTTGTCCTCGTAGCGGCCCATCCCCGTCTCTTGCCAGGCCTCATAGGCCAGGACCTGCGCGTTCTCCCGCGCCACGCGACGAATGTGGGCGACCATCTGCTCCCGCACCGACAGCGGCAGATCGGACAGCGCCAGGTAGGCGCGACGGGCAGCCGCCACGGCGCTGTCCACGTCGGGAAAGAGGTTGTCGCCGTGGCGCAAGGCCGGAGCTGGCGGGGGAGGTCCAACGGTGTCCAGGGGCTCCGGCAGCGGACCGTGGCGCACGCGCTCCCCCTGGCGCAGTTCGGTCATCACCTGCCGGACGATGGCATCAATACGAGCGTCGTCAAGCATTATCCGGCCTCGGCCTTGTTATACATCACGGCGCCGTCCACCTCCAGCACGTCCACGATCGCCATAATGACGGCGTCACACGGGCGCCTGTCGGTCAGCTTTGTCTGGCGCGCGGAACTGCCGGTGGCGTAGAGCACCACCTCGCCCAGCCCGGCGCCGACGGCATCCGCGGCCACGCGGTAGCCTCCCGTCTCCCGGCCCTCGATGTCGAGTTGCTTGAGCACCAGGAACTTGAGGCCCTCCAGGGTCGACTCCTTGCGCGTGGCGACCAACGTGCCTACGACTTTTCCTAACAGCATATCTTAATCTCCCACGGTACAGGCAGCCGCCCGCCCCACCACCCACGGAGAGGCATAGAGCACAGGGAGCGTGTGGCAGGATCTCCGAGTATTCCAGCTCTCTATCGTGGGCAGCGATCTGACATCGGGACGGCTACTTGGCCTCGGTCCCACCCGGCTGGCGACCCAGGGGTAGCGTGCGGTCCACGTTGGCGTGAGGCCGCGGGATGACGTGGATGGCGACGACCTCGCCCACTCTCTCAGCTCCCCGCGCACCCGCTTCGACCGCCGCCTTGACGGCCGCCACGTCGCCGCGCACAATGGCGGTCACGTAGCCACCACCGGTCTTTTCGTAATGCACCAGTTCGACCTTGGCCGCCTTGACCATGGCGTCGGATGCTTCGACCATAGCCGCGTAGCTCTTGGTCTCGATCATACCCAGTGCTTCTGTGATGCCGTACTCCTCACTCATAGTGTCCTCCTGATGCTGGGTTTAGCGCACCAACCATCGGTTGCCGATACTAGTCCCGGCGCTGCGCCCCAATCTCGCGCCCGGTCATACTCTCAATGGCGGCGACAGCCGCCCCATAGCCCGCCATGATATCCCGTTCCTCGCCGCCCAGGTAGACGCGACCAAAGCTGCCAAAGGCGAGCACCTCCAGGATATTGATGTGGGCGGCCTTCTCCGCCTCGTTAGCCGCCAGTGCGGCGTAGCCCGCTGGCTCGACCTCCAGCACATATAGCGTCTGCCCCGCCAGCAACATATGGCCGTGGCGCATGCGGTTGATGAGCTGCACCTGATGGGCATCGACGTGGCGGATGATCGTGCTGGAGACGACCCTGGGCTTGATACGGTCTGATTCCTCCAGGCCCAGTGCGTCGAGGATCGCCGCGCTAGCCGCTCGCACCTCGGCCTGCTCGCTGTGATGGATCTCCAGCAGGCCAAACAGCCGCTCAACGATCTGCATACCTGGTCGGACGCGGGTAGCTTTCAGCGCGATGTCGGTGATGCGATTGATCTCGATACCCGGCGAGATCTCCACCCACAGCGACGCGTCGTACGGCAAGGGGAGGAAACCCCGAGCCACCGTGCCCAGGAACCCCGCGTGCTGCGGCTGCAGGCTGTCCAGAATGACGAGAGTGCGTAGATCGACTGTCATGCGCGTTCTCCTTTTAAATGACTCATTCAGCCCCTTGCATGATCTTGACGCTGGCACTGGCACCGATCCGGCTGGCACCTGCCGCGATCATCTTTTGTGCGTCCTCGAAGGTACGGATGCCCCCGGCCGCCTTGACCCCCATCGCCGGGCCAACCACGCGCCGCATCAAGGCGACATCCTCGACGGCGGCCCCGCCCGGCCCAAAACCCGTGGAGGTCTTGACAAAGTCAGCGCCCGCTACCTTGGCAAGCTGGCATGCGATCACCTTCTCCTCGTCGGTCAGCAATACCGCCTCGATGATCACTTTGAGGATCGCGTCACCAGCGTGGCAGGCCCGGGCGATCGATGCGATATCGCGCTCCACCAGCTCATAGTCCCGAGACTTGAGCGCGCCGACGTTGATCACCATATCTACCTCGGTAGCACCGTCGCGAATAGCCTGCTGGCTCTCAAAGACCTTGACCTCGGTAGGCGTGGCGCCCAGTGGAAAACCGACGACGGTGCAGACGAGCACATCTGAACCCTCCAGCAGTTGCGCGCACAGCTTCACGTTGGTCGGATTGACGCACACCGAGGCAAAGTGGTATTTGCGCGCTTCGTAGCACAGTTGCGCGATCTGATCCTGAGTGGCGTCGGCCTTGAGCAGCGTGTGATCGATCATGTGGGCCAGACTACCATCGGTCGGCGCAATGCCCAGCGTGCTAGCGATACGGTCGGCGCCGGCATCGACCACAGGCCGCACGCGCTCCACATAGTTGTGGGACGAGATAGGCAGGCCCGCCTGCGCGCTCGGCCTCCCCGGCTCTTCCTGCAACAGGATCAGCACCTGGCGCGTGATCTGCTCGATAATTCGCTCTAGCGTCGCTTCGTCCAGATTCTTCATCGCTTATCCTACGCTGCCCTTGGAGAAACGGCGCTCAATCTCCATGATCTTGTCCACCCGCCGCGCGTGTCTCCCGCCGCCGAAGGGAGTCTCAAGCCAGGTCTCGACGATCTGCCGGGCCAGGTTAGGGCCGATCAGTCCAGCACCCAGCGTCAGCACGTTGGCGTTGTTGTGCTCGCGGCTGTTAAAGGCCGTGGCCTGATCGTAACACATAGCCGCGCGCACGCCCGGCACCTTGTTGGCCGCCATGCACGAGCCAATGCCCGCACCGTCCACAATGATGCCGCGCCACGCACGGCCCTGAGCGACCAATTGCGCCACCGCCAGGGCAAAGTCCGGGTAGTCCACCGACTGGGTGCCCTCGGTCCCACAATCCACGACCTCGTACCCCAGCTCACCCAGGTAGCCTCGCAGCAGTTCCTTCAACTCGTACCCGCCGTGGTCGGCGCCGACGGCAACGGTCCGCTGTCCTGGAGAGGAAGCGTCGGCACGCGATGGGCCGCTCGGCGACAGCGCGGGCGCCGCTTCTGCCACCTCCGTCTCCACCAGGGTCACGTGCCGATCCATGGCTACCTGCCGGGCCAGGGGAGTGACGAGCGCCCCCTGAGGAATCGAGATCTGACCTCCGGCCGGAACAGCCCGAACCTCCGCCTCGGTCACAATCCGTCGGGCGGCTACAGGCCGGGAACTCTGCGGCAATCCCAGCGTACGATAGACCACGCGGCGTACCATTTGGCGGATGTGATTCTCGTCCGGCACTCTGAATCTCCCGATCCTTGCTCAGAACACTAGAGGGGGATTATACCACCACCGGGTGCGGAAGCCAAATACTGACAGACGTCAAATCCCCTGTCGGTCCTCACGGATTCCCCCTGTTCGATGCGCTCCCTCGCATAGATACGGAGCCCCATGATCACAGTCGAACGCCGATGCCTGCACAAATGGACCACCGATCATTCCCGCAAGGCATCTCGGCACTGGCTTGAAAAAGGACAAGGATGACGAATATCAATCAAAATCCGCGTCATCTGCGTTCGTCTGCGTTCTGCTATCCAGGTTCAATGACCCGTCCACCTTCCACAGGTTTTAGCCAGGTGAGTATTGACTTTTCCCCACCTCCCCGGTAGAATGGGAACCAGTCGCGAGTATCCGGTTTCCAATGCGCTGCCACGGATCACGGAAGGAAGGTGCTGCATGCCCTCACAAAAGAAACTCGTCCTGATCGACGGCCACGCGCTGGCCTACCGCGCTTTCCACGCCCTGCCCGACGACATGAAGACCTCGCAGGGCGAACTGACCAACGCCGTCTACGGCTTCACCTCGATGCTGCTCAACGTCCTGCGCGACGAGAAGCCGACCCACGTCGCCGTCACCTTCGACAAGGGACCCACCTTCCGCCACGATATGTACACCGATTACAAGGCTCACCGCGTCAAGATGCCCGACGAGATGCAGTCCCAGATGGCGCGCGTCCGCCAGATCGTAGAAACGATGGGCATTCCCATGTTTGAGCAGGAAGGGTACGAGGCGGATGACCTGCTGGGGACGCTGGCCCGCCAGGGTGGAGAGCAGGGCGTGGATACCCTCATCGTCACTGGCGACATGGACCTCCTGCAACTGGTGGACGAGCACACCCGCGTCCTCACCTCCCGCTGGCGCTTCTCCGACACGGTGACCTACGACCTGGAGGGCGTGAAGCAGCGCTACGAACTGGACCCGGCCCAATTGGTGGATTTTAAGGCCCTCATAGGCGACAAGTCCGACAACATCCCCGGCGTGCGCGGCGTCGGCGAAAAGACCGCCACAACGCTGCTCCAGCAGCACGGGACGCTGGATGAGATCTACGAGCACCTGGAAGACGTTCCGACCCGCTTTCGGAGCAAGCTGGAGGCGGAAAAGGACCAGGCATTCCTCAGCCGCCGCCTGGCGACCATCGTGCGCGACGCGCCGGT
>Ga0180438_10011715_pt1 | contig 10551 bp, 4 predicted proteins | sample SS_ome_12_FD_132455 | JGI IMG/M metagenome (GOLD analysis project Ga0180438, IMG submission 132455) | Hypersaline lake sediment archaeal communities from the Salton Sea, California, USA - SS_3_D_2 metaG | ecosystem: Environmental > Aquatic > Non-marine Saline and Alkaline > Hypersaline >... | reverse complement strand
TCAAAGGTGGAGTTCCCCGTTTCGAACACTTCCCGATCTCCTGTCCCGATCGTGCATAAATCGTAATAAAGCGCCGGCACGATACCGGGACGTTCCGGACTACCGGGACCTCCGCGTGCGGGGGGGACAGCGCCGATCCAGATCCGTGGGTCATTTTCCGACCGGGGACCCAGCACATCGTTGGTCGGTAGAGGCGCAAGATTTTCGGCGAATTCCCGCCAGATGGGCCTCATGTCGGCATCCAGATCGAGGATCTCGGAAGCGCGGATCAAGATCGGTGTCATCCCCCGCATGGCCGAGACCTCCTCCAGCGTATCCTGAGCCCCCCAGATCGATTCATGGTTGTTCACATAATGGATGTGGTATTTGCCGTCCTCACCCTTTTTTACATTCGGGAAATTGCGATAGAATTCGACGGTTCCCTTGAGCATCGGATAGGCGTGATCGCGTAGCCAGGTTTTATCTTGGGTGTACTCATAGCGAAGCCAGTATAAGAACGATATTTTGGCTGTAGATGCGAGTATGTGGGTGACGTGTCCGAAAGGACCGGCGCCTTTCTCCGGCACGATCCAGTGGCCGTGTTCCCATCTTCCGACGCCCCCCCAATTCCAGCGGCTGTTGTGTTTCAACTTCGTCTGGGCGAACCTGCGGAACCGCTCGGATCTCTGATCCCAGGGTTTTCTAACCAGGTACAAGTCCCTCATCTCAGCGGCGATGTCCTCCGGGAGCCTCTCGAGGCCGTCGAACCAGGTCGTCTCGGGAAGCCAGACACCCCGGCTTCCCCATTGTTGGCGGGCGGCCAGAGAACAGGATTCGTACATCCCGCTGTACATGGAAAACATGGGGTCCATCAGCTCGATGCGGTTTACCGGAGGCAGGGCGTTGTAGTAACAGCTCGAGTTGTGCCACCAGTGCTGCGATCCCCACTCCCGCATGTCGCCGGTCGTGTACCAGATCATACCGCCGTAACGCGGAGGGTAGTCGCCGCGCGAGCTGGAAGCCATGACATAGAGGAAATAGGTTGTGTTGCGCTCAACGAGGTCCGCGACACCATCCTCGCTATGCAGATGAACGTATGCCCGCGACCAAAAATCGTTCCACCAGGCCTGGTTGCTTTCAAGCAGCCCATCGAAGCCTTTTTTCAGCGCGGCATCCAATTCTTCGATAGCCAGATTCGCAACGTCCTGCTCCGGATCAAAGCTGGAAGCACTGGCCACTAGGATCGTGAAACGTCCCTTGCCGGGCTCGGATGAGAGCCGCACGGTCAGCTCGTTGAAGGTGCTGGCCTTCGCTTTTCGCCCCATGATTCCGATGGCGACCGCCGAGGCATTATAATACTCATTCTCGCGAAATTCCTGGGTCAGGATTATGCGGCGGTCACGAATTTCCAGTCGAGAAGTCGCGGTATGGGCGGCCGTTTGAACCATCACCGCGTTCCGGCGTGATAACTCGAAGTTCCTCCCCTGGAAATACTGCATGAGATATCGCAGCATGCGCAGGTCAATGTTCACCGGACTGGGCTGGTCCCGAAGATCCTCGATTTCGATCGCCATGACATCCCGCTCGTGCCAGGCCAGCACGCGGGCCGTAACGCCGTTGCCCTGGGCGATAACAAGCCCATCGTACACATTGAGCCGCTGACGGAAATTAGGACCGGCAAAGACATCTTCTCCGTAATCGACGAGGTTGACGTCAACATAGGCACAGCCGCTGGCGTAGTCGGTGTGTCTCCGTGGAAAGCTGGTGGTGGAGCTGTTCACGGCGAAGACATCCACGCGGTTTATCTGGAATTTCAGCGCCGCCGGCGTGGTCCACACCAGGCTGCCCATCCGGCCGTTGCCGATGGGAAGCCCCTCTTCGCTGCGCGTGGCAGGTTTGTCATAGGTTATATCCGCCCGGCTGACCAGGCCCCGGTGGTTCACTTCGATTTTGCTTTGGAGCATATCGGCGCTCAACCAAGGCGAAAGGATCGAAAGGATCATGATGATAATAATGGATACCGCTCTTCTCATGAACATCTCCTTTACTGGATTTTTTCCGAATAAATCCGCTTGTTTAAAGGTTCTTTTTCCAGAACTCAATCATGGTTTTGCGCAGATGAATGCGGGCGGGATTGTCCCTGAATCCGTGCTTGCGCATGGGATAGATCATCATGTCGAACATCTTGCCGGCCTTAATCAGTTCATCGACAAAGTGCCATGTGTTCTGAATGTGCACATTATCATCATAAGTGCCGTGAACGAGGAGCAGGCGGCCATGCAAATCTTTGGCATAGTTAACAAGGGCGGTCTTTTCATATCCCTCCGGGTTATCCTGAGGAAGCTTCATGACATACTCCACCCCGCTGTCGGTGTAGTGAAAATGGGTCACACCCGCTTGGGATATGCCGGCTTTAAACTCTTTCGATCGGGTCATAGCCAAGAGTGTATAACAGCCTCCTCCACTGGCTCCCCAGATCCCTACCCGATCCGGATCCACATAAGGCTGAGATTTCAGCCATTTGACCGCAGCCAACAGGTCGCGCAGCTCATTGTCGCCATAAAGTTCCTTGACGACCACAGCCTCGAGTTTTTTACTGATGGCCGTCGCACTGCGATTATCCACCTGCATAAAAAGATAGCCCTCTCGCAGCAGTATTTGACCGAAGTAGTTGGAGGACTGCCAGGAGTTGGATACTCTCGGCGCCGAAGGCCCTCCATAAACATAGATAATTACCGGATACCTCTTTTCCGGGTTGAAATCTTTCGGCTTGAGCATTTGTGCCGGAAGAGGGAATCCGTCGTCGGCCGGAATAGTCATCAATTCCGGGTACTGCATATCATATTTTGCCAGAAGCCCCGGTCTTGGCTCGGCCAGGAGGAGAGACCGCCGGCCTTCATTCGTATAGAGGGACAATGAGGGCAAGGTTGAAATATTCGAGTATCGGTCGAGATAGTATTCGGCATCCGGACTGAACACAACGGCATGGGTCCCATCCTCCTGGGATAGCCGCTGCATGCCGGTCCCATCAAATCGAATCCGATAAAGATGACGCTCGATGGAGGATTTTTCCAGGGCGGTAAAATATATCCAGCCGTCTTCTTCATCGATGGCGGTCACGGCTTTCCTGAGCCAGAAGGGACCTGATGACGCACGGATCGTCCAATCTCCCCTTGTGATCCGATTGACCAGCCGGCCGTCCATGGCGTAGCGGTAAAGATGAGCGTATCCATCTCGATCCGAAGACCAGATGAAGTGCTTGCCGTCTTTGAGGAAATAGAGATCATCATGGACATTGACCCAGGCGTCGTTTCTGTCTTTCAATATATGGGTGGCATCTCCGGTGAACCGATTTACAAAATATAGATCCAAGACGTCTTGATTTCGATTCATGGTGACCACACTGATTCGCTGGCTGTCGGGAAGCCATTTCGCCCGCACGATATATTCATAGGCAGGAGGTCTTAATCCGATCCCATGAATTGTCCCGCTGCTGATTTCGACAATTTTGACGTTGACGATAGGATTCGCCGTCCCGGCTTTTGGATACCGCTGTGTGATCACTCTCGGGTAGTCCGGTTTGAAGTCTAGATAATGCATGACACCCACCGGGGATTCATCGGTTTGCAGGAAGGCGATGGCCTCGGAATCATCCGACCACCAGTAGGCGATATCACGACGAGCGAAGATTTCCTCCCAGTATACCCAGGAGAGAGTCCCATTGAGGATCGTCTCTGAACCATCCCGCGTAATTCGCTTTTCAGTATTCCTTTCAATATCATACACATAGAGATCATTACTTCGGATAAACGCAAGTTTTTTGCCGTCAGGTGAAAAACGAACCGATTTCTCGACTTCTCCGGTTTCCAAGATCCGGTAGAAACGAGACTCCGAAAGCTCGAGCAGGAAGATATCCCCCTCGAATATGTAGACGGCTCTCCGGCCTGAATTATCAAAAGATAAAGGCCAGGGAAGGGCAATTGGCGAATATTTTCTCCCCAGGAATGACTTTAGGCTCGAAACGGCCGCCTTCATATCGACCGCTGGAATACACCTCCCGGTTGCCGGGTTGAATTTCTCAAAGGTACGCTCCGCTCTCGGTTTGCGAACATCGTAGAGAAGAGCCGTGCCGTCGTTCAGCCATACAAAAGACGGCAGGGCGGATATCGTACGGCTTTCCTCGCTGTATATCCACTCAACGGTAATCTCCTGCTTTTCCTGAGCAACCGCCAGCGAAATCAAAAATAGATAAAAAATGAGGGTGATTATCATCAAAGGCCCGAATAAGCGAGTTTTCATAAGAATTACCTCCTTTCTTCGATATTTCCCGAATGGATTCAGTTATTTCCTAAACTGTATAGCAAATCAGCGCTGAGAAGCAAAAAAAAATGCCTTGTGCAGGAAATATGCAGGAGAAGACTTAAGACGAAAAATATATTTCCACGCTGCGAACCCTATTCGTATCGCAGCGAATCCACCGGATTAGCCCGGGCGGCCTTCCACACCTGCATGCCCACAGAGATGAAAGCGATCCCCAGAGCGATGATGCCTGCCAGAAGAAAGATGCCGAGTTCCAGGCGCATGCGATAGGCGAAACCTTCCAGCCATCCGCGGCCAACCAGATAGGCCAGGGGCCAGGCGATCAGGCTGGAGATCAGCACCAACAGGATGAAGCTGCGGCTTTGTCCCCAAATGATGCTCGACTCTCTTGCGCCGAAGACTTTACGAATTCCGATCTCTTTGGTCTTCTGCTCGGCCGAGTAGGCCGCCAGTCCGAATAGCCCCAGGCAGGAGATGAATATAGCCAGGAAGGAAAATATTCGAAAGAGCCTACCCATGCGCATCTCAGACAGGTAGAGGCCTCCCAGGACGGTGTCGAAAAAACGGTATTCGAAGTCATAATCGGGAGCGAAACGGCTCCAGATGCCCTGAAGGAATTCCAGTGCTGCGGGAATCGCCCCCGGACGGATCCGTATGCTGAGATTGTCTCTCGGATAGGGGGCGAATTTGATCACCAGGGGCTCGATGGGATCATGCAGCGTCCGGCTGTGGAAATCCCTGATGACCCCGATGATGGTGGCGTCCTGCCCCTGCGAGGACGTTATGACCGGCGTGTTGGTGAGCCGCTTTCCGATAGGTGATTCATCGATGAATCCCATGGTTTTCGCGGCCGCCTCGTTGATGACGATGCCCTCTCTCAATTCTGTTATATAGGATCTGGAAAAGAACCGCCCGTCCACCATCTCCAGGCCGAAGGTTTTGAGGAATTCCAAATCCACCCAGAGTACCTCGAACCGCACTCTCCGGTTGGGATCCTTGCCCTGCCAGCCGATCTGGGAAGTGGTGGTCTCCCGTTTCCCGGGCAGGGTGTTGGAAATGGTTATGCTTTCGATATCGGGATTTCGCAGGATTTCTCTTCCTGCGGGGGAAATTTGCTGCAGCAGGGTGCCGGTTACGGGCATAGTGATGATGTTTTGTTTGTCGTAGCCCAGATCCTGTTGATGGATGAACCGGAGCTGCCCGGTGATGATGAAGGTCCCGATGATCAAAAATATAGAGACGGCGAATTGCAGGATCACAAGGCCTTTTCTCAACGACACCCGGCTGCCGACTCCGGTCGGCTCCATGGCCTTGAGGGCCTTCACCGGTTTAAATGAGGCGATGAAGAGCGAAGGATAGCTCCCAGAGAGGAGTACGGTTATGAGGGTGATGGCCAATATACCGCCGATGATATATATGTTCCCCAAAACGTGAATCGTCATCTCCTTATCTGATAGGGCGTTCAGGGTCGGGAGGAAGAACGGTATCAGCAGAATGGCGACTATGAATGCCAATCCGGCGGAAAGAATCGACTCTCCGTAGAATTGCCTGACGATATCCCTTTGCTGAGCCCCGAGGGTTTTACGGACGCCTACCTCACGGGCCCGTTTTATGCTTTTCGCCGTGGTCAGGTTGATGAAATTGATGCATGCGATGAGCAGTATGAAGCCGGCGATGATGGAGAAGAGTATCACATGAGTCATCGATCCGGGAGGTGCGTCCACCCATGTGCCGAAGGGCGCGAGATGAATTCCTGTCATGGGATACAGGATCAAACTGCCTTTGGCCCGGGCGTTGTTCCTTTTGTAAACGGTATCGGTCTTGCTTCCCGCGATAGAAGGATCGGCGCCTTCCTGAAGCATCACATAGGTGATATGGGAATTGCTTCCCCAACTGCTCAGATTTTCTCCCCACAGGTCGGACAAGAATTCAAAACGCGCCAGCACATCGAACTGCAGGTGGGAATTCTTAGGTAAACGCTTGAGCACGCCGGTGACCTGGAAATCGAATCGATTCTCCAAGCGAAGCGTCTTTCCCAGAGGGTCTTCATCGCCGAAATATTTTTCAGCCGTCTCTTCCGTAATGACCATGGCGAAGGGATGATCCAGGGCGTTCGAGGCATCCCCCTTGATGAAGGGGAAGGTGAACATCTCAAAGAAACGGACGTCCACGACGCAGAATCGATCTCCGTGAAAGGCTTTGTCTTGGTACTTGATCATCCGGCCGCCGATGGGGCGGTAACGGGTGGCCATCTGGACCTCGGGAAGTTCCGCCTCCAGCGCTGCAGCGAGGGGGGCACAGGTGGTGGAATAGCGTTCCTCGCCCGATTGGTAAAGCACGCGATACAACCGGTCGGCGTTTTCATGAAACCGGTCGAAACTGAGCTCGTCCTGGACCCAGAGGAGGATCAGCATGCAGCAGGTCATGCCGATGCCCAGCCCGGCGATGTTTATTACGGAATACGCTTTGTTCTTTTTCAGATGTCGAAAGGCGACTTTGAAGTGGTTTTTGAACATTACAGCACTCCAGTATACGGATACGCTTAAGACATTCCAGAGCGTACGGAAGATTTGAAACCAGTACCAGAGCCGGGCGCGGGCCCGCCCGTGCTGTTGAATCCTTTCCATATATAGGACTTCGCAATCTCCGGCAATGGATTCGGCCTCATCGGATCGCAGGATCCGCCTGAGGATCCGTTCTCCCAGGGCGGGAGGGGCTTGATTAGATTTTTCGGGGGGAGTCTTCACGGCATCTCCATCATGAGAAAGTCCCGCCATAAGGCGTCGTGTTCGTTTTTGAGCAGCTTCAACGACTCGATGCCCTCTCGTGTTATCCGATAGATCTTCTTACGCCGGCCGCCCCGCCTGGCTGTGGCATCTCCCATGAAGGAGGTGACACAGCCCTTGCGCTCTAGCTGCATGAGGGGCTTGTGAATGATTCCCACGGACCAGGAATTGTTCGTGAGCTGGGAAAGATGCTCGCGGATGGCCAGCAGATAGGCTTCCTCCTTGAGGTTCCAGATCGCCAGGAGAACCTGTTCCTCGCGCCGCGAAAGTTCAATCATGCGATGCCTCCGATCGTCTATTACTTAGAAAATGTAAAACAAATAAACAGGTGTGTCAAGCTTTTTGTTAGAAAAAGTAAAATAAATTGCGGCTGGACAAATGAGATGTTTTAGTGATAAAGAAAGTCTAACAATTTCCATGCAGGGCATTTTGATTGAAGTGAGATATAGAGAATACAAAGCTCGATGAAGCCATGGTGAAGAACGAAAAGAATCAGTCTTCTCATGCTCCCCCGGTTCAATTGGCGCGCCACCTCGGCCTCTTCGAGGCCACCATGATCGGCGTCGGCGCCATGATCGGGGCGGGAATATTCGTCCTCACCGGGATTGCCGCCGGCAACGCCGGGCCGGCCGCTCTGATCGCCTTCGGCTTGAACGGAGTCATCACGCTTTTTACCGCACTGAGCTATGCCGAACTATCCAGCGCAATTCCCGAAGCGGGTGGGGGATATTCTTTCATCAAGAAGGTCATGCCCAATTCCATCGCCTTTACATCGGGCTGGATGCTCTGGTTCGCATACATCGTCGCCTGCAGCCTCTATGCCAAGGGTTTCGGCAGCTATTTCATGGAATTTACCACTCGCTACATGCCGGCCGTCGGAAATGTTTTAACCCGAATCTTGGGAGAACACGGCTCGGTCGTGCTCATGACGATAACGGTCAGTCTTCTCTTTATTACGGTTAATATCATCGGAACTCATGCCAGCGGTAAGACAGAAAATATCATCACTCTGGCCAAGATCGCCGTGCTGGCCGTGTTCATTTTTTTCGGCCTCAAACAGGCCCTATCGGCAACCGATGTTACCGTGGCCAGTTTCAAGCCGCTTTTTCCCATGGGTTTCACTGGTGTCCTGGCGGCCATGGGGCTGACATTCATCGCCTTCGAGGGTTACGACCTTATCGCCACCGTCAGCGAAGAAGTGCGTGAGCCGCAGAAGACGATCCCCAGGGCCATCCTTTATTCTCTAGGCATAACGATCACTATCTACCTCCTGGTGGTATTCGTTTGCATCGGAGCGGTCCCATCGGCCGAAGGCCTGTCGAGCTGGCAGCTGCTGGGAAAATACAAAGAAATCGGAATCATACGGGCTGCGCAGAGTTTCATGCCGGCATTCGGAATAGTCCTCGTTTTGGGTGGGGGACTGTTCGCTACGTTGAGCGCTCTCAACGCCACGGTGCTCGCTTCCTCACGGGTGGCCTTTTCCATGGGCCGCGACTGGATGCTGCCCCACAGCCTCAGCCGGATTCATTCCCAAAAAAGAACACCGGTACTGGCCATTTCCATCAGCGGGCTGCTGTTCATCGGGATCGCCGTATTCCTCCCCCTGGAAACCATCGGTGTGGCCAGCAGCTTGCTGTTTCTTTTGACCTTTTCTCTCGTCAATGTGGCTTTGATAATCTACCGGAGGAGGAGCAAAACTCTCCCTCCGTTCAGGGTTCCCCTTTTCCCTCTGTTTCCCATATTGGGTTTTCTCACCAGTTTGGGGCTGGGATTCTTCCAGCTCATAAACGAAAGCACAGCCTGGGTTCTGACGGCGGCATGGATCGTGGTGGGAATCGTCATTTACTTCTTCGCCTTTTCCAGAAAGGTTAAGATCGCTGATGTCCCTAAATTCGTCCAGACTCCCGAGCTTATCGATTTGAAGAAGACCCGGCGCTATAAGATCCTGGTGCCCCTGGCCAATCCCACGCGGGTCGTCCCTCTGATGCACATGGCCGGCAAAATCGCCGGGTCCTGTAAGGGCGAAATTATTTCACTCAATGTGAGTGTTCTCCCCAATATCACGGAATATTCCGAAGCAGAGCCCTTCCTCCGTGAAGCCCAATCCATCATGCAGAAGGCCCAAAAAATCGCATTTGATCTCAAGGTCCCGCACACCTTTCTGATGAAGATCGGGCGTTCCGTGGCCGGCGAGATCGTTCAGGTTGCCAAGGAGAATGGGTGTCGACTGATTCTTTTAGGCTATAAGAAAGATGAAGACCCGCTGGAGAACAGCGTAATCCATCGCGTCATAAACAGGCAGCCCTGCGATGTCGCCATACTCAAGAGTGATTCCGAAGAGATTCCTTCCTTCCACCGAATTCTCCTCCCCCTAGGCGGGCAGGAAGTCCATGATCATTTGAAAGCGCGGATCGTCCATTGTCTATCCAAAGAAGGGGAGGATGAAGTCACGTTTCTAAAAGTCTTGGCGGAAGGCTCGGGCCGGTCGGCCCAAAGGAAGGCCGAAGAATCGCTCAAGCGCGCGGCCAAAATGTACAACATACCCCAGGCGAAGATAGAGGTCGCGGAGCATGCGCAAACAGCCGAGGCTATTGCAGCGCTTTCCAATCAACATGATTTTCTAATTCTGGGAATGCGAAAAGGAGCCTGGCTCAAGTCATTTTTCTTTGGAATGATTGCCCAGCAAATCACCGGGCTGGTCCGATGTCCTACGCTGTTGACGAAAACCAAGTCTCCCACCAGATCCGGGTTAAAAAGGCCTGTGGCACTTCCCGAAGAAGAGTCGTGTCTTTTGGATTAAAGCAGCGGGATCCGGCAATATGTAATAGCTGGAGGCCGTTCATGGGAGCATAAATGTCTGATTCCATGAGAGAACCCGAGCCGACTCAGCAGCAGCCCGTTCAGAAGTTCGGGACTTTTCTGGGTGTCTACACTCCGAGTGTGCTGACGATCCTCGGGCTGATCATGTACCTGCGGTTCGGCTTTGTGCTCGGGAATGTAGGATTGGGAATCACCATCCTGATCGTGCTGCTTTCCAGTTCCATTACCTTCATAACAGGTTTGAGCGCTTCGTCCATCGCAACCAATATGAGGGTCGGGGTCGGGGGTGAGTACTACCTGATTTCCCGGAGCCTAGGACTGGAACCCGGTGGGGCCATCGGGATTCCGCTTTTTCTCTGCCGAACGCTGAGTATCACCTTCTACAGCTTTGGATTGGCTGAATCACTCGTAACCTTTTGGCCCGCCTCTTGGGGTTCGGTGACACCGCGAACGATTCAGCTTCTCGCCGCCGGAATAATCCTCGTTATCACGGCTATTTCGGGAAAGAGCGCAGGCTTAGCGCTCAAGCTGCAGATTCCCATCATGGCGGCGGTGGGAGTGTCGATTGTCGCGCTGGCCGCGGGCGTGTTTTCAGGAGAGATGCGCGCACCGGAAATGGTCGCGACATACCGCACGGCGCCTCAGG
>Ga0180438_10011714_pt1 | contig 10552 bp, 2 predicted proteins | sample SS_ome_12_FD_132455 | JGI IMG/M metagenome (GOLD analysis project Ga0180438, IMG submission 132455) | Hypersaline lake sediment archaeal communities from the Salton Sea, California, USA - SS_3_D_2 metaG | ecosystem: Environmental > Aquatic > Non-marine Saline and Alkaline > Hypersaline >... | reverse complement strand
GGCCCATGATGTCGATTCTGCTTCCCCGGTTATGGGGAAGGGGGCTACCCAATCAGACTATCGGTCCGGGGACCATGTCCCCACGCGAGCTCACCCCCGCACAGCAGTTCGGCAATGGAATTCCCTGTAGTCGATCTCGTCCCTCCAGACGTGGTAGACGATCTCGGTCAGTTTCCGAGCGAGTCCTACTCGGGCGATCTTCTTGCCCTTCCTTCGGCCGATCCTCCGGTACCAGGCCCGCAACGGGCCCCGGTAGCGCACCGCCTGCGTGGCGGCCGCTACGAACATCCATCGAAGCAGGCGGTTGCCCTCCTTGCTGATGTGTCCGGTCCGTACCCGACCCCCACTGGCCTTGACTCTAGGGGTCAGGCCAATGTAACTGGCCAAATGCTTCGCCGATGGAAACCGGCGAATCTCTCCCAACTCCACGATGATCCCAATCGCTGTGAGAATCCCGATACCGGGAATCGACTGGAGACGCCGAACTCGAGGATCCTCCGCCCAGCGATCGAACAGCTGCTGTTCCACCTCAGCAATCCGATCGTCCAGCATGTGTAACAGCGTCAGTGTATCGTCCCGGATCCTCTCGGCGGTGGGAGACAAACCCAACTCCCGTAGCTCGGCCTCTCCTCGCTGGGAGTACCAAGTCCGGCTCCTCGTCGGGCGAAGATTCCGCCTCGCCAGTAGCGAGGTCAAACGGTTCTTCACCTTGGTCCTCTGCCACACCAACCCTAACCGGTGCCGTAGCAACTCCCGAGCTTCTCGAACCTGCTGCGGGGGAATCCACACCGTGGGTAGTAGATTGCCCCGCCCAAGCACCGCCAGCATCTCCGCATCCACCCGATCATTCTTCAACCGAGCCGAGGCAATCGCCTTGGTCCGCTTCGGATGCGACAGCATAGCCTTGTGACCCAGACCCTCCAGAAGATCCACCAGCCACCACCACGTCCCGGTGGCCTCAATCGCGACTCGGGCTCGCGGAAGTCCCCGGAAAAACTCCTCCACCTCCAACCCGTCGTGACTCAAACGCCGCTCCCAGATCTCCCCCGTCTCCTCCAGCACCGCCACCTGCGAGTAATGCTTGTGAAGATCCACTCCCACGTGTACCATCAGATCGGCCTCCTTGCTCAGAGTCGTCGCCTAACTACTCTGATTCCGAGCCTACATCCAGCTCGGCGGGAGGCCAACGCTCTTATGGCATCAGACTACTCAACCCAGCAACTGTCAGTCCCACTTGCGGTTGCGGCGTCAGTGCTGACCCCAAGAATGCTTGCGAATCAGATATGGACAGACGGTGCCGGGCTTTTCGGGACAGAGCCCGAATTGAGTTAACTCGCTATCCCGCAGGGGATTTCAGCCTCCAGTTTCGCTGCTGGATTGTCGCTGAGTGCTTGCTGTCGTTCAGGACGTCACGTGCGCTTGTGAGCGGATAAATCGACAGGGGAGCGACCGGGGGGGGAGGGATGCCGCGGGTCGTTTGTTGTTTGGGGCGGTTTGCGGGGGCAGGGGGGCGAAGCGGGAAGGGTGAAGGGGGAAGGGAGTGCGGACGTGGGTCGCGGGGCGCTGAAGGGGACAGTCCCCTTGAGCGCCGTGGCTGTGTTGCGAGGGCGTGGAGACCACGCCCCTACGGGCAATGGGCGCATGCAGTACGCCCGATCGGGGGCCGAACTTCCAGATCCCAGGCTGTGTGGACTACCTTGCTCTTTGCACCTACTTCAGCAGAATCGCCTTCCTCACTCTCACCTCATCCCCCGCCACCATTCGCACGAAATAGATGCCGCTGGCGGCGGGCGACCCGTGCTGATCCCGTCCGTGCCACATGAGCGCGTGCAGACCCGCACTTGCCTCGCCGTCGAAGAGGTGATTCACGAGCCGGCCGCGCACGTCGTAGATAGACACCGCTACCCTTCCGCCCCCGTCGGGGACGTAAAGATCAAAGTACACGAGTGGATTGAAGGGGTTCGGGCGCGCCGGACCGAGATCGAAGCGGCCCGCGACCACATCTCCCCCCCACGGCACGGAGCCGAAATGACTCCTCGCGAGGATCGCGTTGTTCCTCAAATCCTCAAGGCCGCGCCCGGCCACGACCGCCACGGAGAACACGGCAGATTCCGCCGGGGCAATCGAGAAGGGACCCGCTGCCATCACCATGGACCAGTCCGTGGGCTCGAAGGTCGCGGTGTCAATCACCCCGCCGGACATGAAGGCATACGCATCCTGGTCCCTGACTGCACCATACGGCCACACCCATGTCTGGTTGTGAATGAGATTGAACGAGGTTGGATTCCAGGGCTCGATGGCTGCGATTCCGACGTAGGTGCTCTCCGGATGCGCGGCATCGTACATGTATCCGACGCACCCGATATCAGAATACCCTCCCTCGTTCTGTCCGGAAGTCCCGGTGTCCCAGTCGAAGTAAAATCCCGCATAGAGTCCGTCGACCTGAGACGCCGTCGTGTTCTCGATCGCCAGATGGATGAGGATGTAGTCGTCATTGGGAGCGTCCGGAGCCGCGGTCGCAGTCATGTGAACCGTGAGATCAAGAGGAGTAGCCCCGTGGGCATCATTCCAGCTGGCCCGGGCCACCTGGTTTCCACCCTCGTGGGTGACTGCGAGAGCTCCGTCGGGGACGATTTCCCAATCGTAGTCGTACGACGCATCGGCAACGTAGTTGGAGTCCACCCCGAGCCACACGCATCCGGCAAAGAGATGGTTCTCCTCATCATCCACCGGGAAGCGGACCCCGCCTCCATATCGACCTTCGCCGTATTCGGTTCGCTGAGGTTTGTCGAAGTAGCCGAAGGCCCCCTCGTCGGTCACTCCCAAGAGCACGTTCCCCGTGTCCAGGTCGGCGTAGTGCATCCGCGGAACGCGCAGGATCGCGGCAACCTCTGAAACACCGGCGGCGGGGTCGTTGGAAGAGAAAAGCAGATTGCCGTAGTGGACACCGTGGCCGACAGGCGCAGCGTCGAAATTCAAGGCCAGGGCCAACGTGTCGCCCGCTGCAATGGCGCCCGAGTCGGGCGTTGCGTCCAGCCAGGGCAAATCCGTCGGAATGGTATCGGCCTCAGTCGACTCAAAGATCAGAGTCCCCGTTCCGCTATTCCAGACGAAGAGACTCTCCTCGGCCGTGCCGTCCTCCCATGCCTCGGCCGCCAGGGTATCGGCGAGGAGGGCGAGCACCGGAATCACTCCAGCGCCCGTTACGTCTACCAGGAGGCTGTCCTCCCACGGGTCGGGATCGTTGGTCTCCAGAACCAGGAAGGCCCCGTAGTCGTCCTCAACCTGCGGATGGAAGAGAAGGCTGACTTCGGAGGTATCCCCCGGGACGACGCTGAAGGGCGTCGAGGTGAGGATCGTGAAGGCGGTGTCCGCGACAGAGAGGGCGGCCACCTCCAGGTTCGCCAGTCCCACGTTGGCCACGGCCAGTGTCTGTGCGAGCGTGTCCACTCCCACCACCGCTTCGCCGAAGAACACGTACGGCAGGGGCAGGAGAATATCCGGGACCGGCCCGCTGCCGGACAGGTTCACATGCAGTTCCTCGTGGAAGGGATCGTCGCTCGTCAGAGTCAGCACACCGCTCACCGGACCCGGGCTGCCAGGCACGAACCGCAGGCCGACCAGGGCGCTGTCCCAGGGAGGCACCGTGGTGGGGAAGCCGGGCGTTGCGATCTCGAACGCCGGGTCGGAGATCTGAGCGTCCTCGAGGACGACATCCACGCCGCCCGCGTTCCGGGCCCAGAGGTTCGCCGTTGCGGTGTCGCCCAGGGCCACGATCCCGAAATCGACCGTCGTCGTCGACAACTCGACCGACGGTTGGGTCCCCTCGCCGTCCAAACCCGCGTACCGCACCACCGGCAGTTGGTGATTCGTCCCGACGGTCAACGTGCTGCTGAAGTGCTCGACGTGGGTCGGTGAGAACTCAACAACGATTTCGACGGACCCTCCCGTCTGCAATTCATACGGAACCGGCGGGTCGACGACGGCGAAGTACGGTCCCGGCGCCGAGAGGGTCACGATCGAGAAGGACGCGGTGTCTTCGTTGGTAGCCCAGAGGCTCGCGATTTCAACGTCGCCCATCGGGACCTGGCCGAAATCGAGAGACCCCGCGGAGAGGGAGAGCGGGAAGACGCCGATCCCCTCGAGGGACACGCCCGCCAGCCCGCCGTTCTCCGGAGCATCGGAGCCGATCCAGAGCGTGTCGGCCCGGTCACCCGCCCCTGCCGGAGAGAAATGGACGTGAAGGGTGTCCCACGCACCCGGCGGAACAGCACGGTCGGCTGCAGGCGGGTCCACCCAGTAGTCGGCCAGCGCCGCGTCCGCCGAGTACAGATGCAGCGTGTCATCGCCGGTGTTGGTCAGCCGCAGCTCCCACCCGCGCGTGTGATGCTCCAGAACGACGCCGAAGTCGTGCGAGCTCTCGGCCAGCGCGAGACTCGAGTGGGTCACCATCATCTGGAGCCCCACCTGGACCTCCTGGCTCCAGGGATCGTTCGACCCGACGACCAGCCGCCCGCCGTACATGCCGGGGGAGAGCGCCGCGGCGTCGAACACGATGTCGGTCGCCGCCGTGTCCCCGGGCGAGACCGTTCCCGTACAGGGCGACGCAGAGGCCCAGGAGAGGTCACCGCCCAACGAATCCTGGGCCGACAGCAGGAACGTGAGGTCGTACCCCCCGACGCTCTCCACGCCGAAGGGAAGCGTTGTCGTGCTCTCCGCACGCACCACGGCGAGAAGCGTCGTCGTGTCCACGGCCACGAAGGGATGGTCGATGGTCAGGAATCCCGCAGCGTCGCTGGAATCCGACTCCCATCCGTCCGTGATGGTCGCGCGGAGGTAGAAGATACCCGTGTCCACAGCAGCCGTATTCCACACGAAGAGGTCGGTCGTGTCGTCCTCACTCAGGGCCGAGGCGCCCGGGATGGGAAGGAGGCTGTCCGCACTCCCCTCCCTGAAGTAGAAGAGCGAGATCGTCGCATCCTGGTCCGTATCCCAGTCAACCCACGTGATCTCGAACGACGTATCCGCCGCCTCCTCTCCGGCGGGAGACGTCAGGTCGATATAGGGCAGACTCGTATCGCCGGACGTCCCAGGGTAGGTGGCGAAATCCACCATGCCGAGACCCACGCTGTCGTGCACGTCCCAGATGGTACTGATGTTACAGATCTGGCCGCAGCCGTGTCCCGGCAGGCAGTTTCCGGGGCAGCCGGCGTCGGCGATCGACATCTCGAGCGCGGTGCTGGCGCCCCACCAGTTGTTCTGCGCCTTGATCATGTTGGGGGTCAAGTTCTGCACGTCGTAGGAGGTGTTGTCGTGGATCTGGTTTCCGCCGTCGTTCAGAGGATCGGTGTCCGCCACGTCGCCAAGGTCCATCCAGCCCGGCCCGGATTCGACCTCGCAACGGACCCCCACGAGGTTCCCCGTCAGCGTGGTGTTGGTGACGTACGGATAGGCCCAGTTGACGGAGAGAATGCCGGGGCCCACGTTGCTCGACACCTCGCAGGAGTCAATCAACGGCTGACAGAGATAACCGCAGCGAATGCCGGCCGTGTGGTTACCCATCACCGAGTTACTCCGGATGATCGGCCGCGCGCCCCCCACGCTCTCGTGAATGAAGTCGATGCCGATGCCGTTGCCCGTGATCGTGTTGTCGTAGATGAGCGTGCTCATCCCCGTCTGGCCCACGTCCAGCCCGTCTCCGGTGTTACCGTAGACGTGATTCCTCCTCACCCAGAGGGAGTCGTTCTGTGTCACGCCGCCCGCGAAGGCGAAGTGGATCCCCGCGCCGTTGTCGTAGACGGTGTTGTCGGAGATGGACGACAGATCGTACGGCCGCGAGATCAGGATGATCCCGTACCCGTCGTTGTCGTAGACGTCGTTGTCGTCAATCCACACCCAGCTGGACTCGGCCGCCGAGCAATCGATCCCGGCGCTCCCGCAGTCATGAATCGTGTTGCCCTCCACGCGGAGAGTATCGGGGTCCCCGTCGACCACCAGACCGGTCTGCGTCACGTGGCGTATGATCGAGTTGGTGATCTCGGGCTGCCCCCCGTACCATTGGACCCCCTCGTTGCATCTCTCGACGATCACGTGATCCAGGAGCGAGCCGAGGCCCGCGCCCTGGCCTCCCGAAACCCCCAGCTCCAGGCCGCCCCACTTTTCCCCGGCGCCCGTCCCCAGTCCCGTGAAGGTCGCGTAGCTCGATTGCTTGCCCCCGTCCACGATCAGGGTCCCGTGAACGACCATCTTCTTCTGTCCGGTCTTGTCCGCGCTGATCAGGGTCTCGTCTGGAAACACCTCGAGCGTGTCGTAGGTTGAGATGATCACCTCGCCGAAGAAGATGAAGTCGGACGGAGACCCCGCCTGTTCCACGGCGCCGTTGGGGACGGTCACGAGATCATCCAGCGTGTAGTACTGCCCGGTCCCGAAGACCCACCCTGGCGTCCGGTACTCGACCCAGACTTCCATTCCCGTCTCTTCGGTCGTCTCATTGGGAACCGCCGCGTCGTCTTCGGCCCGCACGAGGAACTGATACTCCCGGCCGTTCGTAAGCCCGGTCGCCGTGTACGTAAGATCGAAGGAGCCGGGATCCGGCGACGCGGGGACGTGCGCCAGCTTGGTTCCGTCCAGGGGCGAGCCGATCGTGTCGTAGTAGACGTTGTACCACTCGGGCGGGCTCGCGCTGTCGGTCGCGGCATTCCAGAAGAGCGTGACCTGTCCCACGTCCGAAGTGACGTAGTCCAGACCGTCGCCGTCGTTCCAGACCGGGGGCGTGACGTCGTGGGGAGTGCCGTAGGTCTGCGCTTCGCCGGAGACCGACGACCAGTTTCCCGCTTCGGCCTCGTCCCGGGCGAAGGCGCCGTAGTAGTAGGTCGTCCCGTTGATGAGCCCCGCGTCTGCCAGTTGAGTCCCGGTCCCCTCGTACACAGTGACGGCGAAGGGATCGGACGCGCTCGTGGGCCACGTCCCGGTGCGGCGGAGAATCCGCGTCAGCGACCAGTCCGGGTCCGCCGGGTTGGACCACGTGAGGCCGATCTCGCCGTCTCCAACCTCTGTAGTGATGAACCGCGGCGGAGAGGGTGGGATCTCGTCTAGGGGGATGGCGTAGGCCTTGCACGAGCCGCAGTTGCCGTCGGTGTAGTTCGGCACCTCGTCGTAGGCGAAGGCGGTATAGAAATACGCCGTCCCGTTGGCCCGCCCTTCGTCGACAACGCTCGTCCCCGTCCCGGAGTAGACTTCCTCTCCGTGCCAGTACTCGGTCGGGTAGGTCGACGTGTTCCGTTTGATCAGCGTCCCGGCCCAGTCCTCGGTGCTCGGGTTGGTCCAGCTCAGGCTGACGGACGAATCCCCGGCTACCGCGCTCAAAGCCACTGGATAGTCGGGGGGCACCTGGTCGACGGGCGTCACGGTCGCGTAGGTGGCCGCCGTCAGATCGCTCTCGAGAAGCGTGGCGTCGACGGCCGTGACGTCGAGGTAGTACTGGACGCCGTTGGTGAACCCCGTGAGGTCGATGCTGGTCGTTGTGCCGGAGGGGATGAGGATCGGAGCCGGTCCCTCCAGGGCTTCGGTGCCGTTGTACACGGTCGAACGCCCGTAGTAGACCTGGTACCCGTGGGCGCCCGACACCGGATTCCAGGAAAACCGGATCTCGCCGTCCTGACCGATCCCCTGCGCGGTGAGTCCTGTCGGCGAGGCGACCAGGGTGGAGGCGACAAAGGGCAACGCGCCGACGTCGACCCCCAAGTAGCCGGCCCCAACGTAGGGCGAGCCCGCCATGATCCGGTAGTCGTGGTTCCCCGCGTCCATGTAGAACGGGTTGTAGAACTGGTCCCCCGTTCCCACGGGGCCGCAGTCGCCGACCCGGTCCTGGACGATGTTGTTCCAGAACCCGTTGTGATGCTCGTTCACCTCCGAGGACGTGCACGTCATTCCCCGGTAGCCGTTGGTGAAGAGGTTGCTCCGGATGGTTGCATCGGCGTTGATGAGCTGGAGTCCGGTCGCGTGGCCGTCGATCGTGTTGTTCCAGATGCCGTAGGTCCCCTCTCCTGCATAGATCCCGGCGATGCCCGAACCCCAGATCACGCAGCGCGTGATGTTGCAGTGCGCGGTCGGCTCATCCTGGGTTCGCGCGTAGATCCCGAAGTCCGACCCTTCGATCACGCAGCTGTCGATGCGGCTCGGGAAGCCGTCCGCGAGCCAGACGCTGACCGCGGCGTTCGCGGCGTTACGAATCGTGAAGCCCGAGAGGTGGGTGCCGTAGCCGAGGGACACGTTGCCGGTGCCCCCTCCATCGATGATCGTGGTGGCCGCGCCGGCACCCAAGAGGCCCATACGATCAGGAATATACAGGTCCTCGGTGTAGGTGCCGGGGGCGACCTTGATGTAGGTGGTGCCCACGCGAGGCACAAGCTCGAGCGCGCGGTTGATGGTCTGGAAGGGATGGTCCGCTGAGCCGTCCCACGGCGTGTCCGTGTTGGACTGGTCCACGAAGAGCGTGTCGAGCAGGTCCATATCGGATACGCTGAAGTAGGCCTCGTACACATCGATCCGTCCCCACCCGTAGTCGTTGTCCTCGCCCGCATCCCCCAGGTCCACCGCACTCGACATCAGCGCCGTCTTGAGCTCGGTCGGATGGGCGTCGAGGAACGCCCCGCGGAGAATCGCCAGGGCACCGGTCACGTGGGGCGCGGCGAACGAGGTCCCGTCCAGGCCGCTCTCGTACCCGCCGTCCACTCTGGCCGAGCGAATGCCCTCTCCCGGGGCACTGACTTCGGGCTTGATGTCCAGCCCCCCTGCACACGCGCAGGTGGAGGGCCCCCGCGAACTGAACCCCGCGATGTTGTCGCCCGAGTTGGTCGCCCCGACGGCGAACACGGTGGTGGCGTCCCAGCAGCTGCTCGCGGGCCAGTGGGTGGTTGAGGCACCATCCCCCTCATTTCCAGCGGAGAAGACGACCATGGAACCGGCGCCCTCGAGGTTCACGATGGCTTCCTCGAGAGGGCCCCACCACGGGTCGCCCCTGCCGCAGTACCCCACGCCCGGGTTGCCGGCACCCCACGAGTTATTGACCACGTGGGGCACATCGTCGATGGTGGCGGGGTCTCCATCGGGGTCGCAGGCCCAGTTGAGGCACTGGAGTGCCAACGCGGACCCCCCGACGATCTCACCGTTCTGCACCTCATATAAGTTCGCGGCAATCCACCGAGCTTCGGGCGCAACCCCGATCTTGTTGTCGCCGTCCTCGCCGCAGATAATGCCCGCAACGCCGGTCCCGTGTCCCTCGTCATCGATCGGGAACGTGTAGATGCCCCAGGGGTCGAACCAGGCCCGCCCCCGGGTCCCCGACCCCTGTCCCACCCATTGACCCAAGAGGGCATCATGCGCGCCGTCCACGCCCGTATCGATGATGCACACGATGACGCCGTCGCCCTTGTATCCGAAGTCATTCCAGACGTCATCCGCTCGGATCCTGGACACGCCCCACTCGACCCCGCGCGAATCGGGTGCGGCGGCCTTGCTGGAGCCGGGCACGGGCCGTGGTGGATGGAGTTTCATGTCCGGAATCACGTGCCCCACCTCGCGTCGCGCGGCGACCGCCTCGATCGCTTCCGGGCGGGCTTTGACGTGCACGGCATTGACGATCCAGAAGGCGTGGTACTCCTCGATCAAACCCAGATCGGCGTAATCTTGAATCTGGCGGAGGAGGTCTTCCTGCGTGCGTGAGGCCACATCCATCAGGTGCTCGACGACAAGCCGGTGGGTCAGGGCCCGGTCGTAGGGTTGCCCTTCGAGGGCCTCCAGTTGGGCCCGGACATCGGGTTTCTCGCGGAGGAGGACAATGGCGTCGACGAACTCGTCGGGTGCGGCACGGTCCAGCGCCTCCGCGAGCTCGGGGGCGATTTGACCGGCTTCGGCCGGCCGAGCCCCCAACGGCACCATCATTCCCAGGAGCGCGAGTGCAACCAGAACAAAAACCGCCCGCCGGGGAGCGGGCAGCAAGTGGGATCCGTAGCTGTCAATGGTCTCCTGCCTGGAGTTCTCGCGGCAACTCATGGCCTTCCTCCTCCGCGACTCGCCGGATCGGTAGTCGCCCCGTAGAGCGGCTCTTCCAGAGAGACCTCCTGTTAGGGTTCGATTCCCCTGTGCGCGCACAGAGGGAACCCGGCCCCGGAGGCCACTTCTAACACCGAAAGCAAGAAGGTCCGGCCGAGGCCGGACTCTGAGAGAAAGAAGAAAGCGCCTCAACGCATGTCGAACGCTGGAGTGCCCCGTCGCCCCCAGACACGGGGCCGCGTTGCACACCAACCCGATTGATGTCGCGGCATGAATTGCGTTGTTTCGTCTGCTATTATCCCACGAATCACGCCGGACTGTCAATGGCTCCGTTTCAGGATCAAGCGCCCTGGGGAACTGGGTGTTTCGGGTGTTTCGGGACATCTCTAAGAGCGTGGCCAGAGTCAAGGCATGATGCTGCCCTTTAGGTTTTGAGAATCCTGTGCGCCAGACATCTCTTCGGGCACTCAAGGCCCATGATGGTAATTCTGCTTCCCCG
>Ga0180438_10011711_pt1 | contig 10554 bp, 9 predicted proteins | sample SS_ome_12_FD_132455 | JGI IMG/M metagenome (GOLD analysis project Ga0180438, IMG submission 132455) | Hypersaline lake sediment archaeal communities from the Salton Sea, California, USA - SS_3_D_2 metaG | ecosystem: Environmental > Aquatic > Non-marine Saline and Alkaline > Hypersaline >... | reverse complement strand
CCAAACCAGACGTTTTAATGAAGCACTGACGGGTTTGAGTGATAAAATTGAAGTTATCACGATTAGTATGGATTTACCGTTTGCCCAGGCCCGCTGGTGTGGTTCAGCCGGAATTGAAAATGTAAAAACTTATTCTGATCATCGTGACGCCTTATTCGGCGTGGCCTTTGGTGTTTTAATAAAAGAGTTACGATTACTAGCCAGAGCTGTCTTTGTGGTCGATGAATCCAACACCATTCGTTATGTGGAATATGTTCCCGAAGTGACGAGTCACCCCAATTATGAGGCCGCCATTCAGGCGGTTAAATCGCTGTTGTGAGCTGAAAGCCGTTGGCGTGTTTCCTCAATGAATCCGGCTAGAAATCCCATTATTCAAGTGGTTTATCATTTTACTTCCGCCACTGTTTATGATAAGGTGCCTTTTGAAAAAAGCCTTGACAAATTTAAGATAAATCTGTATCAATAATAATGATTCCGGATTGTGGATTAACCGCTTATTGTACTGGCTTTTACTTGAGACCGGGGAACAAAAAGATGATGATACGGTTTAGAAGATGAAATAACGATTGAATCATCTCACTGGTATTTGAATAACTTTTACTGCAAATATTCATTTAACATGTTCAGGGATAAAAATGAAAATGCGAATTCAGAAATATAAAAATTTGATGTTTATTGGGGTGCTTTTAATCGCGAATACCTGTTGGAGCAGCCCGTCAAATGGAACCGTGGGATTTGAATTTTTACGCACCACGATTGGCGCGCGTCCGGCAGCAATGGGCGACGCCTTTGTAGCGATTTCTGGAGATATAAACAGTCTTTACTATAATCCGGCTGGATTGGCTGAGATTGGCGTCCGCGGCGGAACGGCGGCCTATTTAAAACACCTTTTGGATTTTCATTCCGGTCAATTGATTGGCACTCTGCCGTTTAATTGGGGGACGCTTGGCCTGGGTATTAATTATATTAATTTTGGTGAATTCAAACGAACGTCGCGTGAAGACCCGGAAGGGATGAATAGCGGGACTTTTGGTGCTAATTCATTTGCAATCACGCTGGGGGCCGGAAAAAAGCTGCGCAATTTTATTTCGCTGGGTGCGAATCTCAAATATGTCCGTGCGACAATCGAAAATTTTTCTTCCGATGCGTTTGCCCTCGATTTTGGAACGATTATTCAGGTACCTTTACCCGATCAAGACCACGTGAATATCGGAATTAGTATCGGCAATCTGGGTCAAACCCGCCAGCCATTTATTGAAACCAAAGATGATTTACCGCTGGTGGTTCGTGCTGGGGTGGCCAAAAAGCTGGCCCATTTGCCGCTGCTCTTCAGTGGGCAGGTATATAAATATAAAGGCGATGATGTGATGTGGGCCGTTGGCGGCGAGTTTATTCTCTCCTCCCGCATGTTCTTACGGTTGGGTTATGATTCAATCGGACGCTATCAAAAAATTGGTACTTCTGGCGACCGCCTCGCCGGAGCTAATCTCGGGTTCGGAATAATCTGGCGCAAATATCGTTTTGATTATTCATTCTCTTCGGTGGGAGATGTTGGTTCGCTCAATCGAATCGGATTTACCGGCGCACTCTAAGAGCTTGAGAAATAAGCAGGTCTAATTCTCAGCAGGAATTTCAGCATTTATTTAAAATTAAATGAAAGTGGCAACTTTACCAAGCCTTCACAGAAGGGCCACATTAGATTCCCGACGAATTTTAAAAATGAATCAGCCGCGACGTGTTTTTATCACGGCTTTCGGTGGGTAATTTTCATTTAACGCCATGAAAACATCACAATCCTATCTCCGTCGTTTAAAAAGAGATGATTATTTTCCGATGCCTGAATTACCAGGCGCGATAATCATCTTTTTTTTTCTAATATAATAATTTCGAGAAAATAAAATGCGAAAAATATATTTTGATCATAGTGCCACCACACCAGTTGATGACCGGGTGCTGGAAAAGATGCTTCCTTTTTTTTCCACGACTTTTGGTAATCCTTCCAGTATCCATAATTATGGGCGGGAGGCACGGATGGCGTTGAATGCCGCTCGTGAAAATCTGGCCAGCCTGATTCACGCCGCTCCTGACGAACTCATATTCACCAGCGGAGGCACTGAAGCCGATAATCTGGCCATTAAAGGCCTGGCGTTTCATCCCAATAATCAACGTCGACACATTATTACTACAAGTGTCGAGCATCATGCCGTTCTAAATGTGTGTAAATATCTGGAACAACGTGGCTTTCACGTGACTTATTTACCGGTTGACCAATACGGCATGGTTTCTCCGGATAAACTAACCGAGCACATTTCGGAGGATACGTTTTTAATTTCAATTATGCACGCGAATAATGAAGTCGGGACGATTAATCCGATTCAGGAAATTGGCGCCATTGCCCGGGAACACGGCATCTGTTTCCACAGCGACGCGGTGCAGTCTTTCGGTAAAATCCCCATTGATGTGAATGCCTTAAACGTGGATTTACTGTCTATTTCGGCCCATAAAATTTATGGGCCCAAAGGGATTGGCGCCCTCTACGTACGCAAGGGAATTCCACTCCAAAAGCTCAATCATGGTGGGCATCATGAATATGAGCGACGCGCCGGTACGGAAAATGTCCCGGCAATTATTGGCTTTGAAATGGCGGCTAGCCTCTGTCAGGACAATCTGCCCGCAGAAACCGAGCAGATTGCGCACTTGAGGAATAATCTACAGACACAAATTTTGGCCAGAATCCCGCGCGTTCATTTGAATGGCCACCCGGCACAGCGTCTCCCCGGTCATCTGAATCTGAGCTTTGAGGGAGTTGAAGGTGAGGCTTTGCTGCTTTCGTTAGATTTAAAAGGAATTGCTGCTTCCAGTGGTTCGGCCTGTACGGCTGGTACCACGGAAAATTCTCACGTCCTGCTGGCAATGGGTATCAAACCTTTTTTAGCCCAGTCCGCCATTCGATTTACCCTGGGCCGAATGAATTCGTCCGCGGATATTGAATACACTGTAGAAGTTCTGCCGGAAATAATCGAACGCTTAAGAAAAATATCCCCTTTTTAACAGGGGCTAAGCAATTGATTAAATTCGTAATTGATAAAAATAAAAAAACGCATGAAGCACAAAGAAGTCGTCGCGGTGGCATTAAGTGGCGGTGTGGACAGTTCCGTCGCCGCAGCATTGTTGGTGGAACAGAATTATTCAGTGATTGGATTGACAATGCAACTGTGGAATCACCCCGAGGTGGCGCACGCTCCGCAGTACGCGCATTCTAATCATGCACTAACCACCATTAATGATGCCCGGGCTGTTTGTCAACAACTGGGCATTCCGCATTATGTCATAAATATTGAAGCCGTTTTTGAAGAACAGATAATTCAAGAGTTCATCGAGGAATATTTAGCTGGCCGGACGCCCAATCCGTGTGTTCGCTGTAATTATCTGATTAAATGGGGGGCTTTGCTCCAGCGAGCACAACAAATTGGTGCTACCAAATTTGCTACCGGTCATTATGTGCGCTGTGAATATAATCCGCAGCGGCAACGCTACGTCTTGCTAAAGGGACTGGACACCCAGAAAGAACAGTCTTATGTGCTGTGGCGATTAACGCAAGCGCAATTAGCGCAAACTATATTTCCGGTAGGACATTTTACCAAAGCCGCCGTTCGACAGAAGGCGAAAGCACTTGGATTGAAAATCGCCCGGAAATCTGAAAGCCAGGAGATTTGTTTTATTCCTGATAATGATTACGAGCATTTTTTATTAGCAAAACGCCCGGAATTAATCGAGCAGCTCCAACAGGGCGAAGTCATTAATGAGGAGGGCCGCGTTTTAGGTTTTCATCGCGGCTACCCATTTTACACCATCGGTCAACGGAAAGGCTTACGAGTCGCGGCGGGGCATCGCATTTATGTAAATAAAATTGACCCGCTAACGAATCGAATTTATGTAGGACGGCGGGAGAAAATATTTTCAAAAGGTCTGCGGGCGCTGAATGTCAACTGGGTGGCTTTGGATGGGAATTTCAAAAGTATGTCTGTTACTGCCAAAATTCGATACAAAGACCCTGGTTTCCCGGCGATTCTGGAGCCCGTTAATACCAATGAAATATTATTGCATTTTTTAGAGCCACAAAAATCAGTAACGCCGGGTCAATCCGTGGTGTTTTATCAAGGTGACGAACTGGTGGGGGGCGGTATTATTGAAAATGCACTAAGTTAACCGACTCACAATTCAATTCAGTCAAAGTTAAAATTGAATAATGAAGATGAATGAAGAAACAAAAAGTAAAAAAATAACCGTCCCCATTTTAAAAAAAATGAAGGCGCGGGGCGAAAAAATCGCGGCCTTAACCGCTTATGATTACCTGCTGGCCAGCTTATTAGATGCCGCGGGTCTCGATTTGATTTTGGTTGGCGATTCCGGAGCAATGGTTTTTGCCGGCTATGATTCTACCATTCCAATTACAATGGACGAAATGCTTTATCATACCCGCTGTGTTCGCCGGGGTGTAAAACGGGCGCTGTTAGTGGCTGATATGCCATTCTTATCCTATCAAACCAGTGTGAGTGAGGCGATTCACAATGCCGGTCGTTTCCTGAAGGAAGCCCAGGCTGAAGCCGTAAAGGTGGAAGGCGGTGCATTTATTGCCGAGACGGTTAACCAAATCGTTCAGGCCGGAATTCCTGTCATGGGACATCTGGGTTTAACCCCTCAATCGATTCACCAGTTTGGTAGTTATTCGGTACAAGCCAAAAATGAAATTGAGGCAAAAAAATTATTGAAAGATGCACAAGTTTTAGAACAGGCCGGTGTCTTTGCGATTGTCCTGGAAAAAATTCCCGCTACCCTGGCCAAAGAGGTAACAGCAAGTATTCAGATCCCGACGATTGGTATTGGTGCCGGTATTGATTGTGATGGACAAATTCTGGTGACGCAAGATTTACTGGGTCTTTTTGAAAAATTCAGACCCAAATTCGTACGCCGTTATGCTGAACTCGGCGCCCAGATTCGACAGGCTTGCAGCAACTATGTGCAGGATACCAAGACACGTCAATTTCCCAATGAAAATGAAAGCTTTTAAATAATGGATATTATTGAAAATTTAAAGCTCATGCAGGAAACAGCCGATTCCCTTCGGCGCGTCGGTAAAAAAATTGGTGTTGTACCGACAATGGGATATCTGCATGAAGGGCACCTGAGCTTGATTCGGAAAGCCCGCCACCTGAGCGACGTTGTCATCACCACCATTTTTGTAAATCCCACCCAATTTGGTCCGGCGGAAGATTTTAAAAGTTACCCCCGTTCTTTTGCCCAGGATCAACGCTTAGCGAAAGCGGCTGGCACCGATATTATCTTTTATCCGACCTCCGAAAATATGTATCCGCCCGACTACTTGACTTATGTGGAAGTTGATAAAATCACGCAGGTTTTATGTGGTGCTTCCCGACCAACGCACTTCAGAGGCGTGACTACGGTGGTAACGAAACTATTTAATCTAACCAAACCACACCTGGCGATTTTCGGGCAAAAAGACGCACAACAAGCGTTGGTTATTCGACGAATGGTACGGGATTTGAATATGGATGTCGAAATCATCGTTGCTCCCATTGTTCGTGAAGCCGATGGCCTGGCAATGAGCTCCAGAAATGTTTATTTAACACCGGAAGAACGGCGTCAGGCCGTGGTGCTCTATCACTCGTTGCAACAGGCCCAAAAAATAATCGAAGGCGGTGAAAAAGATCCGCAGATTGTGATCGACAAAATCACTGAATTAATCCGCCAACAACCCTTAGCTCAAATCGACTACATTGCGCTGGTTGATACTGAGAAACTTAAGCCAGTCTCGAAAATTCAGGGAGAAATTTTAATTGCCGAAGCGGTTAAATTTGGCAAAGCCAGACTGATTGATAATATAATTTTAAATGTTTGATTTTTATTATATTTTTGGTTTAATAGAATTTTCAAAATCGACCGGGAACATCTTGATTCCAAGTTCAGTTTTATCATTCTACTGTCAAGCCTTTATCATGACTGATGATTTTAATGAAATGGGCTGTTTTATGAACGCATTTTCTAAAAATGTTCAATCAAGTTCATCGAAAAAAAGGTTGACATTAGGAGAATATTTTTGTTTATTTATAAGGCATTAATCAACAACGATAAACATGACCTGGAGGTGAATGTATATGAAAAATAAAAACCTGATCTTGTTTTTCATTTTTATCTGGCTTGTACCGACACTCGTTTTGGCTCAAGTCAAAAATCAACTTACCTCACCCGACGTGGGTCAGATGATGCGGTCTTCACTCTACGAAAATTTTCGAGGCTCCGGAATTTTCGGCATTGATCCATCAAAATTAAAATTTGATCATAGCTATAGCCTTTTCTTTTCCTCGTTTGGCGGTGACCAAAGTATTACCCAGGGATTATATTTAAATACCATTTCATATCAATTTTCAATTCCCCTCTCAATGAAATTGCAATGGGGATTCAGCCATCAGCCTTTCGGAGGCGGAATGATGAATTCAAACCTGGGTTCCCAGATATTTCTCTCCGGAGCGGAACTCAAATATCAACCCACTCAAAATATGGTGATGAAACTTCAATTTTATCAAGTGCCATCAGGCTATTATCGGATGTCGCCCTATTCCTATCCTTACAGCTACGGCAGTCGTTTCTACAGAGAGCGCTGGTGGGACGATGATGAATGGTAAGCGGCTCAGTTTTGATTATATATTTATCAGTGACCGAGACGCTCTCGGTCATTTTTTTAAATAATAAGGGCCGTTTATCCCAACCGTGAATTTAAGGGAGCCAGCATGAATGCACAAAGGCGTCGCGAGATAAAGCAACGTAAAGCCCAGCGGACAAAAAAGACAAAATTAAGAAAGAAAAAAAATGAAGATACGGTTAAGTTTTTAAAAAGTGCCGCTGTAACTTTATTGATTTGGGGACTTGTCATTGTTAATCTATTTCTGATCGCATCTTTCGTATCTAAGTTCTGGCGAGCACCGGGCGGAAATGAAACAACCATCACCACACACAAGAATGGCTCACCAGAATTGCCGGTCACGCCACGGATCAAAGTTGAGGTGCTGAATGGGTGTGGTGTCCCCGGAGTGGCCAAACAGATTACCAATTTTTTGCGGGACAAGGGTTTTGATGTTGTTAAGACCGATAACTACGAAAGCTTTAATATCAGAGAAACAACGGTCATTGATCGAGCTTCTTTAGATAAAGTTAATGCGATTGAAGTTGCAAAAGCATTGGGTGTCAACCTCGAAAAAGGAGTAGCCCCATTTTTAAGTCAGGATTTGCTTCTTGAAGTCTCCGTGATAATTGGGCATGATTATCAGTATTTAAATGCTTTTAAGGAGACCAAGTAAAGGACAAAACCACTTTAGGTTGATTTAATAAGGGCTTTATCAAACAAATTCTACGGTGGTTTAATCGTTAACAAACAAATTCACTTTAGCCGAATAAAAGCAATTGAATCATTTATAATTTCGAACCTGTACCGATTCAACAGCTTTCTATCAGCAATTACCCGCCCAAAATATTCACCAGATTTTTTTACCTTGCCATTAAACGATCTTATTTGAAAGGGTTTTTTATGCCAGTCGAATCCATTCAATGGAAGGATAACAAAGTCATTTTGATTGACCAGACACGTTTACCACTAGATTTAATTTATCTGACTATCGATGATTACCAGACATTGGGAACGGCAATTAGACGCCTTCAAGTGCGGGGAGCACCCGCCATAGGTATTGCCGCGGCTTATGGTGTAGTGATTGGCATTCAAAACTTTTCTGACAATGACGCAAAGATTAAATTTTTTGAACAGCTTGAAAAAATCATTGGTTTTTTAAAAAGCACTCGGCCTACCGCCGTGAATCTCTTTTGGGCACTCGACCGGATGCGAAAGGTGGCTTATCAAAATCAGGCGGCGAATATCTCAACGCTAAAACAAAAATTGCTGACCGAAGCCCTGCAAATTCACGAATCGGATCGAGAGACCTGTCGTCTCATAGGTGAATATGGTGCGGAATTAATATCGGTTGACATGAATATTTTGACTCATTGCAATGCGGGTGCGCTCGCTACCGGTGGTATAGGTACGGCTTTAGGAATTGTTTACACCGCCGCGAACCAGGGCAAAAAAATCCACGTTTATGCCGACGAAACCCGCCCTTTACTCCAGGGAAGCCGGTTGACAACCTGGGAATTGAGGCAGGCAGGAATTGATGTAACGCTCAATTGTGATAATATGGCTGCTTTTTTAATGCAACAAAACAAAATCGATATTGTCATCGTTGGTGCCGATCGAATTGCCAGGAATGGCGATACCGCCAATAAAATCGGAACCTACAATTTAGCCGTATTAGCACAGCAACATCAAATCCCGTTTTATATAGCGGCACCGCTTTCAACATTTGATTTTAATATCGAAACGGGCACCGAGATTCCGGTTGAGGAACGAGCACCGATCGAGATTACCGAAGGTTTTGGCAGACGCACCGCCCCTGATAATATAAAAGTTTATAATCCGGCTTTTGATATCACCCCTCATCTTTTTATTACCGGGTTCATTACCGAAAAAGGAATTATTACCCCCCCTTTTCAAGAAAATTTAAAAAATAAAGCTTGATTTGTTTATTAAATTAAATTATATTAATATGCTTTTAATCCAATTATAACAATTAACTTAAGGAGCTTTCGTATGAAAAGTATTTTTTCAATCTCTTTTCTCCTTTTGCTTGGTGTAGGGTTACTGTTAATGGTTGGTTGCCAATCGAAAGAGGTAACTTCGGCAAAAGTTTATATTCAACAAGATGACTGGGATAAAGCCATCGAACAGTTGGAGTTGGCGGTTGAATCTTTTCCAAATGACGCCGAAGCACACATGCTTCTGGGGCGTGGGTACGGTAAAAAAGGATGGCATAAAAAAATGGTCGACGAGTTTAACGCCTCTCTCGCCATTTCTCCCAAATTCGAAAATGAAATTTCTCAGGAAAGAACATATTATTGGACTAATGAATTTAATGCTGGTGTAAAAGCTTACAACGATGGTAACATTGAACTTGCCCAAAAACGCTTTGAAACCAGTATTATGCTCGATTCCAGCCGGGCTGATGCCTACAAACATCTGGCAACCGTTTACCAACGCGAGAAAATAATGGATAAGGCCATTGAAATCTATGAAATCCTGACTAAAAAATATCCCAAAGATATCGAGGCCTTACTGCGTTTATCTGACTTCTATAATATAGAAAAACAACATGAAAAAGCCACCGAGGTGTTACTGCAGGCCAAAGAACTGGACCCGGAAAATGTAGATCTCCTGAGTTCTTTAGCGATCACTTATGACATGCAGGGTGATACCTCAAAAGCCTTCCAGGTTTATAATGAAGCCATCAAACGCAGTCCTGATAATCCGGATTTACTGTTCAACCTGGGACGACTTTATTTCATGCGTGGTGATTTTCAAAATGCCATCGTCAATTTTGACAAAGTCATTGAAAATGACCCCAATGATTTTCAAAGCAATCTGAATGTCGGAAATGCTTATTTAAGTATTGCCGAAAAAATGGATAAAGAACTCAAGGCCAGGGAAAATGAACAGAATACAGAATTTCCTGAAGAACGGGAAAAAGTTAAAGATTATTACCGGAAAGTGATTCCTTACCTTGAAAAAGCATTAGAAGTTAAACCGGAAGAAGCACCGGTGTGGAATAATCTTGGCGTGGCTTACATTCGTACCGATCAAATGGATAAAGGAAAAGAGGCTTTTAAAAAGTCTGAAGAATTAAGCAAAGGCGAAAATTAAAGCTTCCTCATTGTGTTTTTCATTAATTAAACCAATTAATCTTTATAAACATCTGACCTTGATTATGGCCTGGTGAGTTTGATTAAATATACAATTCTTCTGTCAATTCATAAGAGCTAAATTAACATGATAATTAAGCTGGTTGTGATTGTCCTTCAGTTCAGTGTAAGGGCTGGATTATGACGATTTCAATCAGCTTTTTTTATTTTGATTCCTGACAATCATGCAGCAATTTTACGCTGCTTTTCAAATTAAAATTACTATCCCGAAATAACCTGATTCCTGAATTATTGTCGGGAAATATCAATTCCAATAACTCATGGAGGTGCTCAATGCGTATCGGTGTTTTAAAAGAGATTAAAAAAAATGAGAATCGTGTTTCCTTACTACCCTCGGGTGTCGAGATCCTGGTGTCTCACGGACACGACGTTTATGCTGAAAATAATTGTGGCCTGCAAAGCGGTTTTAGTAACGAGAATTATGTGGCAGCGGGAGCGAAAATACTGGAAACCGCGGCCGAAGTATATCAAACCGTCGATATGATCATGAAGGTTAAAGAACCTCTACCGGTGGAATTTGATTTAATTCGAGAGGAACAAATTGTCTTCACCTATTTTCATTTTGCCGCCTCGCGTGAACTGACCGAAGCTATCATCAAATCAAAATGTGTGGCGATTGCTTACGAAACAATTGCCGAGAAAGATGGCTCATTACCGCTGTTGAAACCAATGAGT
>Ga0180438_10011710_pt1 | contig 10555 bp, 6 predicted proteins | sample SS_ome_12_FD_132455 | JGI IMG/M metagenome (GOLD analysis project Ga0180438, IMG submission 132455) | Hypersaline lake sediment archaeal communities from the Salton Sea, California, USA - SS_3_D_2 metaG | ecosystem: Environmental > Aquatic > Non-marine Saline and Alkaline > Hypersaline >... | reverse complement strand
GTTGGATGGCGAACCATTTAGTAAAAGATATGGCTATTTCAAAACGCTACACCCTGACTATAATCTAATTAGAGCGGACGTTCATTTTGACCCTGGCTTTCTTGACCACGAATATTTTTTGCGAACTGAGCTTAGTCTTAACGTTGGGCTAAATGAGTTCATTCCTAATGTGTATTTTTGGGAAACAATGATTGAAGAAGGAGAAATGACTGTTGTGCTATGGTATCACTTGAAAGATGTGAGCCAATCAGGCATAACACAAATTAGCCAAAATGACTTGATGAATCATGAGATGGAAGCAAGCCAACATCAGAACTGGAAAAAGTATCAAAGCTATGGCTCATGCTTAATAAGCATAACAAAAGAGCCAGATGAAATAGAAAAAGTAAACGATGCTGTAATTTCAAAATTTAATTTTAAGCCAGAAGACTTTAACAAAGATAGACACCCGAGCTATATAATTGTAGATGGTGGGTCTTCTTGTTCATGGGCAGCACTACAAAAGCCGCATTGGACCCTAGTAGGACTATCTCCAAAATCAATAAAAGTAACTGCCCTTTATCAAAATCCAGAAGCACAAAAAAGAATAGACGCTGTTTCAACAGTTATGAATTTGAAATACCAAGGACATAATATAATTAGCCACTTATCATATAGCGAAAACTATATTGATGCAAATTGTGTCGTTCGTAAGAACTTGCCAAACAAGGCTAGAGAGATGATTGTTGAGCACTTTGAGGGGAGTGGCGTTAAGTATGAAATTACAGAAAGTACAAGCGATAAGAACTGGGGAGATGATTGAATGATTATCTTGACAATACTTGTGTGGTGGATAGTAATCAATTTCCTAATCTGGATGCCAATTACTATCTGGTTCCTAAAAAAGGGAGGGAGCGCCTATAAAAAGACACTCCCTAGCACAATACTTTTTTGGATCACAGCAACTATTTTTATATTTTTGTTTTCAACGTTGCTTACAATATTAACAATTCGCGAGTGGATATATAAATTATACAGACGGATTACCAAGCATCATTAGCATTTCCTTAACTAGTGGTTCGCGTTGAATATCTTCAGGCCCTAATCTTATTTCGCGAATATCAGATATGTGTGAAAGTACTTTAGACATGTCTTCAAAGTCATTTCGTGATTTTTTACCTAGGTCTGATTGGGATGGATCACCAACCAATACCATCTGAGACCCATGACCAAACCTAGTTAGCATCATTATTAATTGAGCGCGAGTTGCGTTACTTGCTTCATCCACAATAACAAAAGAATCTTTTAGGGTTCTTCCTCTTGCATAAGCCAATGGTAGGATTTCTATTTCGCCTTCTTTAATCTTTTTTTCTAGCGTGCATCTATCAAAATATCTATATAACTCATCAAATAATGGGACTAGAAATGGTTCTAGTTTTTGACGAGCCATTCCTGGAAGATAGCCGAAGTCCTCAGAAGATATTGCAGGGCGACACAAAATAATTTTCTTAAACTTGCCATCAAGATACTGCTGTACTCCATGACTTATAGCTAGTGCTGTTTTGCCAGAACCTGGCACACCAAGACAAAACACAATCTTGTATTGATTAAGTGCATCCATATAGATTTCTTGTCCGGGAGAACGCGGTTTGAGCGGAGAGCAAAGATGTGATGAGGTTGGTTTCTTTTTTGCCATTCGTAGCTCTTTCTAAGTTGAAAAACTAATGAAACAAGAATTAGACGGTTGGGGACAACCCAAACAAAACAAATACGAAACTGAAGTAAAAAAAGCCAAGGACAAACTTGGCATAGGTGAGAAAGCAGTTAAATACACTAAAGCTCTTATATTTTGGGCTAGACACGGCTTCCCTACTAGAAGCCCAGAAGAAGTTAGTCGTTTGTATGAAATCTGTAAACGGTGTGAGTATAACCAAAACGGTACTTGCGATTTGTGTGGTTGTAAAACTAACGAATCTAATATAGCTGTTGTGAATAAGATAAAAATGAAAACTGAAATCTGCCCGAAAGATAAATGGTAATAGGCGAGATAGCGGAGTAGGTTACCACTTCCCTAACGGACACTCTTCCGTCTTCATGGCAATTTTGTTGGCTACGGGAACGTTTGATTGGTTTGTGCGACACCCGCATATTTTACAAACCCCATTTTTATTACGGCTACAGTTCTTGCAAATATTATAAAGTCGTTCAATTTCTTTTTTATCACGTTTTGGCAAACCGCTACCAACCCATTTAAGAATCGCGCTTGTATAATGCTTAAGTTTCTGGGCCATAGAAACGTCATTTTCTATTTGTTGTTCCTTTTGTCTTTTTTGTCGTTTTTGCGGTGTTTCTGATTTTGGTTTTAACAGTGGAACATAATCAATTTTTTGCCTGTTTGTACAATTAGCATCGCAATTTCTATTTGGTCTACGATTGAAGTGCTTACTAGGAATCTGCACATGGCACTTTGTGCAATACCACGTAGTTTCTAATTCAACAAAACTACATTTCAAATCATGATTTTGTTTTTGTTTTTGCATTATAGATAGTAAAGTGTTTGGAATCCGGTAAATGAGTAAGATAGTAGTGACGGCCAATACTTATTGTAGCCAGTGGTTGATTCACCATATACATCATATGGAGTTTGTGATACCGTTCCGGTTGTTGGTTCTCCATAAACATCACAACATGCAATGTACATAGTTTCATCTGCTTGAATTTCTATAATACCACTTGGATTGGATGGGGCACTACTCCAGGAAACAGCAATGCAATTACTATAGCTGTTGTAGAGCCCGCTTTGCGGCCTAACGGCTAAGCACCTTCCTGGATAGCTTCCATAAGTTGAAGTATAACCGCTCGCATGAAAATCATAATAATATAAATATGGGGCGGTGTGAGTGCAGTCAGAAATAGGAGAACCTAAATAGTCAAAATCAATTTCCGTATTTGCCTTATGCCAGCCAGTAGAAACGATATATAATCTATCTTGTAGGTCTCCAGCTATTAACTTGTTGTGTATCTGATTAGCAATATATAAATCCAAACTAGAATCTATCACCAAATCATTATATGTGAATAAATCTCCAGTAATATTAAGTACATATTCGTGCGAATTAGAGGAATAGCCATCTACTTTAGCTTTGACAATTAAAGTTGAATTATAGCTAGAAAAAAACAAGTCGGTGATTTCAAGATATTGTAATTTCCAATCAGGAACAGTAACGCCTGGAGTGCCTGTAGCCCATCCATTCATAGTACCAACTTCACCAGGTGGCAAAGAAACCCAACCAGTTAAAGAAATCCATCGGTCTGTTCCAAAATGTTGAAATGTTTGGTAGTCGTCAGGCTCATACATAATACCACTTGCAGTTGGATAGACTTTCATATCGTCATCTTGCGCAGTATAAAATCTATCTGTATATGATAAGTCGTCTAAACTAAAGCGATATAAACCTCCAACAATTACCGAATCGTCCCAAATAATACAGTAATCAGTATTAGTGGCGGGGGACAATAGAGCGTGCGAATGGGTCAGTGCAGAGCCTTTATATATTCTATCACTTCCGCCAGAATTAAAAATAGCAAAAACATAATCGCCAGAAGCGCCCCACGATAAGGCATCAGCCGAATTTGGAAATGGAACTTCATGAGATACTGTTCCGTCAGATTGATTAAATGCGCAATAAGAATCATTATCATCAGAACGATAGTAAATATAATCAGAAGTACATTGTAAATCTGGATTATAAAAATCACCGTCAATTAAAAACCCGCTCATTGGAGCAGACCATAAAAATTGTCCAGTGTAATCATACTTTGATAGGGTATAGTCAGTTTCTTCATAGAGTTTTGTTGCTATATAAATATCATCCCCGTCGCAAGCGATAGAGCCAATAGCTTCATCAAACGCAGCGCTTTCCTGACTTTTATAGAAGGAAATAGGCAGTACAGTTCCAATACCATTAGTGTCGATACGTATAACCCGGTAAGAATTACAACATTCAATAGCGCAATCGCCTAATGCAATACTATCATTAGACTTAATAGTTAGGCTATAGTCTTTAAGTAATAAACTCATTAACATTCCTCAAACTTAGGTCTAACTAACCCATACCAAGATCCACCGTCGACTGATCTAAATGCTATTACTGGAGCCCCAGATACAAAGCCCCAATAAAACATATTGCTCGCTTCAATAACACTTCCTGCGTATGTAGTGTCACCATATTGAATGTCATTAGTCACGTCAATTGGAATAGTGGTTGTTCCATGTAAGCCAGAGCCAGTAGTTGCACCATAAACAATCTCACATACATCACTACTCTCGCCGCCCCCTCCACCAGCAATATACCAAGTATTAAAAGAGTCTTGTTTGACAAAAACATGGTCCCCATTGTTAATACTAGAAGACAAATTGTAGCCAGTTATAACAACTGGATCACCATCATTCAAAACATTAACAAAACCATCATTGTATTTCATTAGCTCCAATGTTCCGGTATATATAACAGGATCAGCAAATCCACTTATATCCATTGTTGCTTTTGCAACACAGCCCTGACGCGGAATTCCATGAGCGACATGTTGTTGCGTAAGAGAGTCATAAATACTATAGAATGGCGAGCCAGGTATTAATAAATTACCAAAAGCGCTTATCGCAGAAAAATTCTCGTCTGTAGATGTATCTCCAACATCATCATATAATGTATATTCAGAGATATTACAATTAACGTTTTCTCCAGTGGCGCCAGTAATAACGCCAGTCAAGAAAGATAATTGAGGAAACGTCCAAACCTTTCTAGTGTCGTCCCACCTAACATCAAGCGGACCAGTCTTCCAGCCAGAAGGATTCTGCAAAAAGCCAGACTCAAAGTAGTCAGTATAATCGCCAGAATTAGGAACTGGCTTTCCATCAGTATCATATCCCCACTGAGAAATTATAACAGGGCCTTTTAGTGCTAATACTCTATAGTCGTTAGAGTATGAATAGGGCGTTTGGTTAAGTGCGGCAGTTTGAGCAAGTAGAGACATGTCATGCCCACTATATCCAACAGGACAATAAGCTGCTATATCATCAAAATCGTAACCTGCTGGATTAGAATATGGGTTTTGGTATTTGCTGCCTTTATTTAAATTATAGTAATCATTAATTGGTGGCATTCCGGCTTGAGATAGAACACCATCTCCCATAGTAAAAGCAGAGAAGCCTGTAACACCACTCCCAATAGACACCGGGCGGAAAAACGCTTCCATTCCCATTGTAGCTTTAAGCTTATAATTAAACTCTTCAACAGATAATTCGTCTACTCTTAAAGATTCAACAGTAGTTTTAGCCTGCCCATTATTCTGTAATGTTTCAGCAGCGAAAATAATATGGGGTGAGTTTCTAGACCGCTGAATATTAGTAGAGTTTTTAGGTGATGGGGCGCGTGCTAATTGCGTATCTCTAAACTGTTTTTGTAAAATTCTCCGCTGGATTTTCCTTTCAGTCCTTCCCCTATCAGCCAACCTATCAGCATTTAACTTATTCATCTCGCCGAAACGAGGGGTGTAAGTTTGCATGTTATAAGTAGTTGTGACGCCATCAGGGCTAATTCTCACTTCAACATGTGATATGTTTGGACCATAGTTGCCTAACCACCTTCCTCCCTGTAGGGAAAAGCCATAACATGGATAGCCAAAATAAGTATAGGCTGTAGCATACCTATTCTCAAACAAATTCTCTCCAGCAAAATACCCACCATAAGTAGCCCCAATCTCAGCGCCCAAAGGTACGGTGGGATAACCTGCTATCTCAATAGTGCCCCTTTCAGAAAGGTTCATCAAAGACCTATTAGAGTTTACTAGAGAAGTAGCCGCTGCGTGCATCCTAGTATACCCATTATAATTCCATGGAACCAAATCAGCATTAGTCTCAACTGTAACAGGGCCGAAAGTACCAGCAACGCCCCAAGGCCCGTAAGTTTGCACAGTGCTTCTTAAACCTAAAGCAACTCCATCTGGGACTCTAAACTCGGGATACATATCTAAATTAGTTAATTTACCGCTTAGTAATTTACAATAACCTTGCGCGAAGAACTTTAAAAGCGGTGGCATGTTGTTGACTTGTATATCACCAGCCCAAAAAGTTTCAGAAAACATATTATAATTATTTATCCAATCTGGAAATTCAATATTGTTATCTTCAAAATGCTCATAAGCAGCTGAGTAATAGCGGTCCCATTTGTGACAAACTATAGCTAAATCCTGAACCCACTCTTTATCCGTAGTAAATGAAATGTTGTCATAATCTTCATGAATTTCATAATGAGCACGCGCTTCACGATATGCATTTTCTAATAACGCATAAAAAGTTAAGCTAGTAACTAACGTGTTATAAACACGAGCATATTCTTTCAAAACCTTCGCGATCAAACCAAAATTATCAACGTAATCAAATTCACTTTTGTCGTGAAGGGTGTGGTTCAATGAGAAGACAGCGTAAGGGCCAGTATGTAAGTTGTAATTTGTAAACGCGAAATCGGACTCTACTGAAACCGGAACGAACAAGTCATTTCTAGTGCCATCACTTGCCTGAGAGCCAATTATATAATCAAACTCTTTATAACCGCCATTTTGTAAACCAGGGGCATAATCAAACCTACAGAAGGCAGAGATTTTATTATTTGACTCATCTCTAAAAAATTCTGGAATTACACCTGGGTTTTTAGCGCCTAAAATATAAGCCTGCTCAGTCCACCCATCTTGACTTGGGTATTCAGTTTGAATAATAGCGCCACTCTCACCATCCTTCTTTATACAGGTGTAGGGAACACTTACTTGAAACTTAGTTCCGAAATTATTGGCGTACCCACTAATCCAATCATAGATAGCCTGCATATCAAGCTCAGCTTCTTCTTGGTACTCATCGGATTCAGCAGTATTTAAAAGCTCTTGGACTGGTTGTGGGGGTCTGCCCTCATCATCAACATCTAACAAAGCGTCAAATCCATTCTCAGAAGCAAAGTTGGCAACTTCAAACAAAGGTTTAATATTACTTGTATCGAAGATAGTACCCAAATCAGTTTGCAGCATAACCGCCATAGTCTTCCAACTATCAAAACCTTCTTTAGCTGCAAGCAATTCATTTTCAGTAATGGTAACCGTATCAGGAACTGAAAGTGTTCTTAAAGTGGCTTGAAGTCTAGTTGTAGGAACTTCAAATGTCCACCCACTATCTGTTTTAGTTGGGATTATAGTGTTCTTACTCTCATCCAAACCTATATATGGGTAGATGTAAGAGTCGCTTGTATTTTCTAATTGGTATAAAGTCTCCTTGTTCCCACCAATAATCATTTTAGAGGATGGATCATTCTTTAATTCTTTACCAGAAGAGATTTGAACATGCTCGGTTGAATAGCCTAGATAGGAAGCTATATCACCAAAAGCAGGCTGGGCTGACCTATCTATAGTCCTAACTTTAATTACTTTAGCTATCCCACTAATAGGAGCTAAGGTTGAATCGTCAACAAAAATAAGATCGGTATAGAAGCTAAGCTGGGCGGCTTCACATAATTGAGTAATAGCATCTAAAAGGTTAACGCTGTCCCCAGCAACTCTCCAGTAATAAAGAGAACCGCCAGAATTGTAAACTCCGTTAGGTAATTCGGATAGATCAATGAAATACTCTGAATAGCCAGAAGCATTATCCCATGCTACTAAACCATAGTTAGCCGTAACAGGACTAAACCCTCTATAAATATATCGACCAAACCTACTATACCCATTAACTTGTTTGGGGTAGGCATTGCTTAAAATATTAAAAGCACCCTTTATATAATACCAGGGCATCCCATTCGGATTGATTTCACTACCACCAAAATAGTAAGCTGGCGAACCTAAAACGGACCCATCTGGATACCAGTCTCCATTAATATATTTGTCCGCTGAGGGAAATTTGTCGGCGCCAGTCAGTTGCTTCAATGATGTTTGCGCGCATAATAATACACTATTAGTACTTTCTAAAAATCCGTACACATTGAATATGTTAAACATGCCAGCAGGAACTGAATCAGCACACCCGCCAGTAATAAGTTGAGCGCCAGCAAGAAGAGAAGTTGGGCTTGTTACAACAACAGTATAAATTTTACCATTAGGAGAGTGAGTGTATGTCCATGATTGAATTATACCAGAGTGCTCCCAGTCAGCTATTCTAAAATAAACTGGCATTCCAATAATATCATAACTCTCCCCCAAAAAGCCGGGATCGGCGGAAGCTGTATATTGCTTTTGCAAATTAGCGTCATAATAGGCGCGAGAATTACCAGCACATGTATCTTGAACTAAAGTAACGGTAAAGCTAGACCCTTGCTGCTCCCAGCCTGCCTCAGCATGAACATCTTTAATGGTACATCCTAAAAACAATGTTTGTTCAAAATTAGCAACCGAACTTGACGGGCCACAACCCAAAGCAATAACATTTAATGACATGTGAAATCCTATTAATTAATTACAGATGAATAACATCCGATCTGAGAACCAGCGGAAGCATCCATCCCACTAATATTTCCAAAGTTTACAATCCCAGTTCCACTTACAGTAACTGTATAAGCAGCAGCCCTTAAATCAACCAAATTACCTTCCCTACCATTAACTTCCATATCCCCAGTAATACTCCAGGTAGTTCCATTAAACCCAGAGAGGACTGTATTATAGGACTTGAAGTCGCCAGAAGTAGTTAGATCATGAGAATTGAAGTTGAAAGTGCCCTGCCTTACTGTTAAATTTGCTATGTCTAAATCCCCTTGTAAATCAATATACCCACTCACTGAATTGATTGAACCGCTGATTGTACCGGGAACTAAATCCCCACTGCCTTTATAGAAAGTAAGACTGTTAATAGAAGCGCCTTCTCCAGAGTAATGCCCACTTATATAAACCGTAGTGGAATTATCAATAATCATCCCATCTGAAAAAACAACATCTTGGAACTGTAATAAACCAACGCCAGAAACGCTCAAATCGACAGGGCTTGAAAAGATATAGGGCTGGCGGAAAACATAGCGGTCGCTGTTATAAAAACTGATAGTGTGGCTAGTATCACCTGAGTAATTTATATTACAGCCGTAAGTACCAGCGGGTAGATGATAAGTACCACTCTCGCCAGAGACATTAAAAGTGCCGCTTTCTATAGATGCTATTGGGGAGAACTGATTAAACCCTCTAGTTGGAGAGTTGTAAAAATCAAACACACCACCTGAAATAACGCCCGTATCCCCCAACAAAAAATCTCCAGTGAGACTTACTGTTTCAGGATAAAAATAGGCGCGCACATTTAAACCACTTAGAGTATAGTCACCACTATATAAAGTGCTATATTCATCTACTTTTAGGTTTTGCGCTGTTATGTCGTAACCAGTTATTGAAGATACCATAATTTTTAATTAGCAAAGTGAAGTGTCGCCATCGAAGGAACAGTCATCAACAGTCCATGTAACTACACGAGAGTATCTACCAGTTTTAGGCTCCCAAGAATCATTGTCTTGTGTTTTATAATAAGCGTCATACGTACCAGAAATATCAGTTTCAAATAAACAAAGTATAGCAGCTACTTCAGAAGTTGGTGGGTCGTTTAATAGAGCTACGGTACACCCTGTTGGTATCTCCATTACAGCCTCTATAGAAACAGTAGTGCTCTTACTAGTAACAGTGTTTAAGTTTTGTAAAATCGGCCCAGCAGCCCTACCTAATACAGGAATTGAAGCAAACACATCTACTGGGTTGTTATTACTAACTACAATCCTCTCCCTTTTAGCACCAGCAATACAGTTTAAAGGTTCGTCACTGTAAGAGTAATTATAAGTAATCACCCCATTAACTGGGTTTTTGCCAACAGTAGAGTTTTGAATTCTGGGATTCAATGTTCTATTAGTATAGCCCTGACTAATATATTGAGCGCGTGGAAATAATCTATTTTTAACAATTTCCCAATATCCACTAGCAGACTCGTACTTAGTTTCAGTTATAGCGTAGTCTCCTGAAGCGGAGCCAAAGCTGACAGTCTCAACTCCCTGAATTTGACCATTGATATTAACAGAAATCAAATCAGTTTCGGCGGATTGTTGTATATCTACATTAAAACTTTCAGTAGCATTACTAGCAACACCCGCGCCAGTAGAAAGAACAAACCAAGTTTCTGTTACCGAACATGCCCCTTGAGCCTCATCAACATTAGTTATTCTTGCGTGGTTATACGGAGTGAAAGTAGATACGTCTAAATTTATAACCCCGCTATTCGCTAAGATATACTCATCATAACCTAAATAGTCCTGTAAGTAATCTCTAGCTGTCTCCCATGCTTCTTGTTGAATTAATCCAGTAGTTAAACCATCGCCAGTGTAATGAGTTTTACCTACGGCGGTTAAATTGTGAGTCAGGCGGGCCTGATAGGGGTTTGAGTCAACAACGTAAGAATAGCCGCCCTCTTGATCTGCTACAGGAACATTGCTTAAATCTAGTGAATAATGGCTATTAGATGGGTCAAGCTCAACACTCCAACTCTCTTCAAAAGACGCTATTTGCTTGTTCTCTTCTT
>Ga0180438_10011709_pt1 | contig 10555 bp, 10 predicted proteins | sample SS_ome_12_FD_132455 | JGI IMG/M metagenome (GOLD analysis project Ga0180438, IMG submission 132455) | Hypersaline lake sediment archaeal communities from the Salton Sea, California, USA - SS_3_D_2 metaG | ecosystem: Environmental > Aquatic > Non-marine Saline and Alkaline > Hypersaline >... | reverse complement strand
TTCTCGAGGCGATGGCCTGCGGGACTCCGGTCATCACTTCGAACACTTCATCGCTTCCTGAGGTCGCCGGCGACGCCGCCGTTCTCGTTGATCCATACAGCGTTGAGGATATTGCCGATGCCATGGAGAGGGTCCTTACCGACCCGGACCTGAGGACCGAACTGTCCCGAAAAGGGAAAGAGAGGGCGAAGCAGTTCACGTGGGAGAAGTGCGCAAGGGAGACCCTGAAAGTGTACGAAGAAGTATACAGGGAGGCACAATGAACGTCCTCCTTCTGAACCCGCCGTTCATAGGGAGGTTCTCTAGGGAACAACGGAGCCCGGCGGTGACCAAGAGCGGGACCCTCTACTACCCGATGTGGCTTTGTTACGCCGCCGCTGTTCTCGAGGACGCCGGGTTCAACGTGAAGCTCATAGACGCTCCAGCCTCTGGCACGTGCATGGAGGAGATCCTCAAAATCGCAGAGGATTTCCGTCCCGGCCTATCGGTCGTGGACACGAGCACTCCAAGCATAAGGAGTGACTTCACGGCTGCACAGAGAATAAAGGATCTCCTGCCCGGATCTACGACAGTACTTGTAGGTCCCCATGTCTCCGCGTGCCCTGGCGAAACGCTTTCGATGGACAACGGCGTTGATATGGTTGCAAGGCGAGAATACGAATACACGGTGCTCGAGGTTGCCCAGGCTCTGAGGGAGGACAGGACCCCCTACGGCGCCGCAGGGATAAGCTACAGGATAGACGGGGACGTGAGACACAACCCTGACCGCGCCCTTCCTGACGACCTCGATTCAATGCCCTTTGTGAGTCGCGCCTACAAGAAGCACTTGGAAATAGAGGATTACTTCTACGCGCACAGCCAGTATCCCATAGTCACAACCATAAGCGGCAGGGGCTGCCCGCACCGGTGCGTCTATTGCGTATACCCGCAGACCTTCAGCAGCAGGAAGTATCGAAGAAGAAGTGTGGGGAATATCGTTGATGAAATCGACTACATCTTGAAGGAGTTCCCGCAGGCGAGAGAAGTGATGTTCGAAGACGATACCCTCACCGTCGGCAAAAGAAGGTGTCAGGCATTCTGCGAGGAGGTCTTGAGACGGGGGCTCAGATTCACATGGTCGGCCAACTCAAGGTGCGACGTCGACAGCGGGACCTTGAGACTGATGAAGAGAGCCGGTTGCAGACTCCTCTGTGTGGGCATAGAAAGCGGGGATCAGGCTGTCCTGGATAGAATGCACAAGCATCTTACCCTGGAGAGAACGAGGCAGTTCGTGTCCGATACCAAACGCGCGGGGATACTGGTCCACGGGTGCTTCATGGTCGGCAACCCCGGGGACACCAAAGAGACAATGGAGAAAACCCTCGAGTTCGCCAAGGAACTGAACCCGGATACCGCTCAGTTCTTTCCGATAATGGTCTATCCCGGCACAGAAGCCTACGAGTGGGTTAGAGAAGAAGGCTACCTGACCGCAGCGGAGTATTCTGACTGGCTCACCCCGGACGGCCTTCACAACTGCGTCGTCGATCTGCCCGGACTTTCAAGCAGGGAGATGGTGGAGTTCTGTGACCGGGCCAGGCGGGAGTTCTACATGAGACCCGGATATGTCGCCGGCAAGCTCTTTCAAGCGCTGAAGAACCCGAGAGAAGGCAGGCGCATACTCAGATCAGGCAAGACATTTGCCAGATACCTTGTCAGGGGGACTTTCGGAGGCGGCGAGAAGAGGTTGACGAAATGCTGATAGCGTTCTGGATATGCGTCGGGTTGCTCGCCTACTCGTATCTCCTCTACCCACTTCTCCTCATGGTGGCTTCCATCTTCTCGAGGAAGAGCCATTTCACTGACGAGGAATTCTGTCCGAGCGTGTGCATGATCATCCCGGCGCACAATGAGGAAGGAGTGATAGCGGAGAAGCTAGAAAACAGCCTGGCACTCGACTACCCCAGGGAACGGTTGAAGATAGTGGTGGTATCTGACGCATCAACAGACGCGACCGTGGCTGTGGCGGAACGGTTCATGAAGGACGGAGTCGTGGTCGAGGACTACGGCCAGAGAAGGGGTAAGATGGGCGTCCTCAACGCGGCAGTGCGCAAGATAGATGCGGAGATCCTGCTCCTGACCGACGCAAACGCCATGTTTGCGACTGACGCCGTCAGAAGGCTGGTTCAACATTTTGCTGATCCTCTGGTCGGGTGCGTGTGCGGCGCGAAGAGGATCTCCCGCGGCAGATCCGATATAGGCATGACTGAAGGGTTGTACTGGAGGTATGAGAATTTCTTGAAGATACTGGAAAGCAGGACGGGGTCCTGCGTAGGGGCGGACGGATCGATCTATGCGCTCCGGCGGGGGCTGTATCCATACCCGAGGGAGGACCGGGTCATAATGGATGATCTCGCAGTCTCTCTCAAGGTGGCCGAGCAGGGCTGCCGGGTCCTTTTCGAGAGAGACGCCACCGCGACTGAGGGAGCCTCGGTCAGCGCCCGCGACGAGTTCAAGAGGAAGGCCAGGATCCTGGCCGGCGCTCTCGTGGCGGTCGCCTACGGGAAGAAGTTGCTGGTTCCGTTCAAAAGCCCGGTCTGGCTCCAGCTCTACTCGCACAAGCTCATCAGATGGACGGGTGGGTTCCTGATGTTCGGGGCCCTCCTCACGAATCTGTTTCTGGCCGGGTATTTCTACAGGACTGTTCTGGCCCTGCAATCCGCATTCTACGCAGCGGCCCTCCTCGGACTCGTCCTGCAGGTCTGTGGACGGAGGGCGGGCAAACTTCACCTTGCTTTCTACTTCGTCTTTACCAACGCAGCCCAGATAGCAGGTCTCTTTCGCTACTTCTTCAGACCGGAGAAAGCCGCCTGGGAGAGACTCGAGAGAGAGGCGGCATGATTCTCTCACGGCTTAAGCCATGAGCGAGGTATAGGAGATGAATGTCAGAAAGAGAGCTCAGAGTTTCTTCTTTATGTTGACTTTGATGATCGATGGTGTCTCAGTCGTTCTCTCATTCTCGCTGGCTTACATCATCAGATTCCATTCGGGATTGATACCTGCCCGGTACGGCATCCCACCGTTTCCAGGCTACTTCTACGGCTCTCTGTTCGTCGCCTCGGTATGGATGTTCGTCTTCTACATGCACAAGCTCTACTACAGCGAAAGCGGCTATTCATTCGTGGACGAAGTATGGGAACTCCTCAAGAGCTGCGTGATAGGTTCGTTCGTGGTGGTTGCCCCGACCTTCTTCCTGAGGGACTTCGAGTACTCAAGGCTCACGTTCGTCATGGCCTGCGTCTTCTCCTTCGCTCTCATAGTCTTCGGCAGGGCGTGCCTGCGCGCTCTCCGGAAGCTCGCGAATGCGGAGGGCCTCGGCATCAAGAGGGTGGCCATAGTGGGCGGAGGCGAGATGGGGCGGGCGATCAAGGAGCGGATAGAGAGGAACCCGACGATAGGCTACAGGCTCGTTGGTCAGATAATCGAGCGGAACGAGCGGATCGAAGGCCTGAGGGAGCTGGGAAGCATAGACACGATAAGGGACATAGCTGAGCGACACGAGCTCGACACACTCATCATGACTTTCCCGCTCCACAGACACCACCGGGTGCTCAAGGTCCTGGAAGGATGCCAGGATCTGGGGGTCGAGTACAGGTTCGTGCCTGACCTGTATGAGATGATGATTAGCGCCACCGGCTACTATGAGCTTGAAGGCATACCTCTGATCGGTCTGAAGGAGTTCCCGCTCCAGGGATGGAACAGAGCGGTGAAGAGGCTGGAGGACATCGCCGGCTCGCTGATACTGCTTGCCGTCTTCTCTCCAATCATGATATTCTGCACGATCCTGATAAAGCTGACGTCGAAGGGCCCAATTTTCTTCAGACAGGAACGGATAGGGGAAGACGGAAGGACTTTCAACATATTGAAGTTCAGGTCAATGAGGATCAACGCTGAGGACAAGACCGGTCCTATTTTCGCGAAGGAGGGTGACCCGAGGATGACGAGGGTCGGAAGGATCATGAGGAAGTTGAGCCTGGACGAGATGCCGCAGTTGTTCAACGTTCTCAAGGGTGAGATGAGCCTCGTCGGTCCGAGACCGGAGAGGCCGCATTTCGTGAATCAGTTCAAGAATGAGGTCCCGAGGTACACGGAGAGACACAGGGTGAAATCAGGTATCACCGGGTGGGCGCAGGTGAACGGCCTCAGGGGGAATACTTCCATTCCTGACCGAATAAAGCACGATCTTTACTACATTGAGAACTGGTCATTGGGATTTGATCTTAAGATCATGATCAAGACCGTCATCGAGATGTTCAGGTCGAAGGCGGCGCACTGAGGTAAGATATGAGGATACTGGTGACCGGAGGGGCAGGCTTCATAGGCTCCCACATAGTGGACGCCCTCACCGACAGGAGACACAGTGTATGGGTCGCCGACGACCTTTCGACAGGGAAAGAGGAGAACTTGAACGACAGGGCTGAGTTCGTGAGGATCGACATCACCGACAAGGGCCTCGAAGAAGCTCTCTTCTCTGCCAGACCGGAGGTGGTCTTTCACTGCGCCGCTCAGATAGACGTAAGGAAGTCGGTCACCGATCCCCTGTTTGACGCCCGGTCGAACATAATGGGGACGATCAATCTTCTCGAGTCCTGCAGAGCCTGGGGATCACGAAAAGTCATATTCTCCTCATCGGGAGGGACCATCTACGGCAACGTGGACAAACCCGCGACCGAGGATTCACCTGTGCGCCCACTATCTCCATATGCTATTTCGAAGCTGTCCTGTGAGTACTACATAAGATGCTATTCCGAGTGGCACGGGCTGTATCACACCATACTCCGCTACGCGAATGTGTTCGGTCCGCGTCAGGATCCCCTGGGTGAGGCGGGTGTCGTCGCGATCTTCGCGAACGCGATGCTGAAGGGCCAAAAAACGGTTCTCTATGGGCACGGCCAGATGATAAGGGACTATGTCTATGTGGGTGACGCTGTTGAAGCCAACATCCTGGCGATCGAGAAGGGAGACGGAGAGACTCTCAATGTGGGGACTGCGAGGCCGACTACGGTCAGGGAGCTGTTTGAATCTATGGCGGATATACTGTCGTACTCAGCGGAGCCCGGCCTGGAGCCCGCCAGGAAAGGAGAACTCGCCTCCAATCTTCTGAGCCACGCGCGGACGAGCGAGGTTCTCGGGTGGCAGCCGAAGATGAGCCTGGAAGATGGGCTCAAGACCACGATTGAATGGTTCAAGGAGAGACTCTAATGCCGGTGAGACTGGGGTGCATAGGCGCGGGGTACTGGGGACCCAATCTGATAAGAAACTTCCTCTCGATTGAGGGGTGCGTCGTCGAATTCATCTGCGACGCGGATCGCGGGCAACTCGCGAAGGTGGGAGAAGGAAAGGTCGGGGTGACGCTCACAACGGACCATCGGGAGGTTCTCGAGTCTGATGTCGATGCGGTCGTCGTGGCGACGACTGCTGAGACGCACTATGATCTGGTAAGGACCGCCCTCGAGCTGGGCAAAGATGTATTCGTGGAAAAGCCGCTGACTCTGTCCGTGTCCGAGGGGGAAGATCTTGTGAGGCTTGCCGGGGAGAAAGAGAGGATCCTGATGGTCGGTCACATCCTGCTGTACCACCCGGCCGTGAGAATGCTCAAAGGTTACGTGACCGAAGGTTCCCTCGGGAAACTCTACTACGTATATGCCGCGAGGCTCAATCTAGGCAGAGTGAGGAAGGACGAGAATGCGCTCTGGTGCTTCGGACCGCATGATGTTTCCGTGATACTCCATCTTCTGGGGTCAATGCCCGAGGTTGTCAAGGCGAGCGGAGAGTGCTACGTGAGAGAGGGTATCTACGATGTTGTCTTCCTTGATATGCACTTCCCTGACAGGTCGATGGCGCACGTGCATGTCTCCTGGCTCGATCCCCACAAGACCCGAAGGCTGACCGTCGTGGGGTCGAAGAAGATGGCGGTTTTCGACGACATGGAGAGCAGTGAGAAGGTAAAGATATACGATAGGGGGGTGGACTACACCCCCGCGTACGCAAGCTATCCGGAATCCCTCACCCTGAGGATAGGGGACATTCACATGCCCAAGGTGGATGCGGTCGAACCCCTGAGGCTCGAATGCGAACACTTCCTCGAGTGCGTTCTTTCCAGGACCAGGCCTCTGTCAGATGGTGAGAACGGGGTCCGGGTCCTGCGCGTCATCGAAGCCGCGCAGAAGTCTCTTGACAGCCGGGGCGAACCATTCAAGCCCTGATTTCACCTACCCAGAGGAAGAGATGAAGAGCAAAGACGAATCTAGTGTACTTATCCATGAGAGCGCTTTCGTTGACGAAGGCGCCGAGATTGGCGATGGCTCGCGAATATGGCATTTCACCCACGTGATGAGCGGTGCCAGGATCGGCAAGAACTGCCGCATAGGGCAGAACTGCTTTGTGGGTTCAAGGGCGGTGCTCGGCGACGGCGTCAAACTCCAGAACAACGTTTCGGTCTACGACTTGGTAACGCTGGAGGAGAATGTATTCGTGGGTCCTTCCGCGGTCTTCACAAACGACATAAACCCCCGCGCCGCGTACCCCAAGGGCGGAAGGTGGGTCCCAACGCTCGTGAAGAAAGGGGCTACGATCGGAGCGAACTCCACTATACTGTGCGGTATCACTCTTGGTGGCAACTGCCTCGTGGGAGCCGGTGCCGTGGTGACAAAGGATGTCCCTGATTACGCCGTTGTCGTTGGGAACCCTGCCTCGGTGACTGGGTGGATATGCGAGTGCGGGCAGAAACTCCCGGCTGGCGATGATGGCGCAAGAATGATTTGTTCCAAATGCGGGCGGATCTACACGAGACGCGGAACGATGGTGAAGGAGGAGAAATGACGGTTCCACCGGTGAACCTGGCAAGGCAGTATCAGAATATCAGGGCCGAGATAGACGAGGCTGTCCTCAGGGTCCTTGAGAGCGGGATGTACATACTTGGTGAAGAAGTGGAGAAGTTCGAGAGTGAGCTCGCGGATTATCTGGGAGTAAGGCACGTGATCGGCGTCGCAAGCGGCACGGATGCCCTGCTCTTGTCGCTGAGAGTTATCGGGATCGAGGCCGATGATGAGGTGATAGTGCCGGCGTTCACCTTCGTTGCTCCGGCCGAGGTCGTGGCGCTTCTTGGGGGGAAGGTCGTTTTCACTGACGTGGAGTCCGAGAGTTTCAACATCGATGTCTCGAAGATAGAACCCGCCATGACAGGAAGAACGAAAGCAGTAATCCCTGTCCACCTCTACGGTCAGAGCGCGGAAGTGGATGAAATAAGCGATCTGCTGGGGAACAGAGACGTGTACATCCTCGAAGATGGCGCGCAATCGGTCGGGGCCACATACAGGGGGGCAAAAGTTTCCTCGTGGAGGCACCTCGGGGCGGTCAGCTTCTTTCCTACCAAGAACCTCGGCTGTTGCGGAGACGGAGGTGCGATAGTCACAAACGATGATGAACTGGCTGCGAAACTCAGGACGATAAGGGCGCATGGGAGCAGCAAGAAATACGAACACGGACGGCTGGGCACGAACAGCAGACTCGACGCCGTTCAGGCGGCGATCCTCAGGGTAAAGCTCAGACACCTGGATGAATGGAATGACAGGAGGAGGGAAATTGCTGCAGTCTATTCCGGGGAACTCTCCGATCTCGTGCTTGTCCCCGCTATGCTGGAGGATAGGGAGCACATATTTCACCAGTACACCATAAGACTTGAGGATCGTGACGGTCTGATGGCTCATCTAAGAAAGAGAGGCGTCTCCAGCGCGATCCATTACCCTAAGCCGCTGCATCTTCAGCCCGCCTACAGCTACCTTGGATACCGGGAAGGGGACTTCCCGGTGAGCGAGAGACTCGCCGAAGAAGTCCTCTGCCTGCCCATCTACCCAGAGCTAAACGAGCGGGAGGTCAGAGCCGTCGTGGAGGGGGTGAAAAGCTATTTCAAGTAGTGTATTCCCGACCGGCACTAAGGGTGTTGACAGGTTGCCGGCTTCATGGTAGCATGCACGAAATCCAGAAGGTCGATATGATTGAAGGGAGGTGGTGCCCAATACTTTTTGGGGAACTGGCTTAGCTGTACTTGCTTTTCGTGGGAGGAGGTTCGCTGATGAGGAAATTCCTGGCAGTTCTTGTTGCCGCGGGGTTAGTGTCTCTCGTGCTAGGGTGCCAGCCCCCTGGCGGTTCAATGGAGAAGGTGAATGAACTGGAGAAGATGAACGCGGAGCTCAAATCACATGTGGAGAAGCTGACCGAGGCGATGGATAAGCTCTCCAAGGACGTGGGTGAGCTCGCCGCATCTTACGCCGAGCACATGGAGAAACATCACAAGGGGACCACGTACACACCTCCGGCCAAGAAGCCCGTGACGAAGGTCAAGTGAGAGAGGGAGGATATGATGAGGATAGTCGCACTTTTGTCCGCGCTTGCTCTAGTTATGCTAATTGTTGGATGCGGAGAGGATGAACCGACGGGCCCGGGTCCGACTGTTGCTGCCCCGACCAGTCTGAATATCCAGGTTGCGGGAGCTGATTCGCTTTCGATAAGGCTTACCTGGACCGCGTCTACATCCACGGTTGATGGATATATCGTAACAGGCCCCGGCGCTCTTGTGGATACTACCACGAACACCTATTACGAACACACGCCCACCTTGCTGGGAGCCTATTCCGTCAAGGCCTACGTGGGAAGCAGCTCGAGTGCCACCGTCGATACGACAACTGCGCTCCATTCGGAGACGAACGAAGGACCCATCTACTGGCTGCAGGATCCGGATCCCGGGCATCCCAGCGGCTACGGTTGGGACGCTACGGGGAATGGCGCAACATACTCTGCTCAGAACGCTTACAGGGATTATATAGACCTGCTTCTCGACGCGGACGAGGATCTGAGGAGTCCCGCTGACACCTTCGGTAGCCTCTGGCATACCACAGGGATAGCCTACAACGCTTCCTGGACGTACTCAGGTATGACGGTTGCTCCTCTGTCAGGATATCTCAACTGGCAGAGCCCGGTCGTGAACGGCGTCTATGTTCTCTGGCTCGAAGGTGCCGCACAGTATCTCAAACTCGAGATAACGGAACACAACGCGTCTACGCACAGCATCAGATTTGATTTTGGATTCCAGAGAGTTGCGGGATTCAGAAGGCTCGGATAGAAGAACGCCTGTTATTAGGGTTGAGGAGCCCTGCGCCCGGTTCGGCGCAGGGCTCTCTGCTTCCGGGTGCGCGATACGGACAGAGTTACCTCCTCGCCAGACTACGGACGCAGCGAACCTGCCTTTCTGATCGAAGTACATAATACATAACCAGACATGAAGTTAGTAATCTGCTGTAAAGGCCCTGAATGAAGATTTGAGCTTACCTCCTCATTCAACAATGGATTGTGAGTGGAACCGAGCGCGTCAGGTCTCGTGAAACAGCTTCGTGCCTGGCGGAGCTGACGGGCGGTAAAGTCATGTCAGTCGGGACATTAGTATTGACTCACGCCCGCCGAGGGGATATAATATCCTAAATGGAGAAGGAGCTCTTGCGATTGGTTGACGCCAACGCGAATCGCGCTCGAGAGGGGTTGCGAGTAGCGGAGGATGTCGCGAGGCTTGTTCTCAATGACGAGACTATCGCATCTGAGTTGAGGAGTCTGAGACACAGGTTGACCCGGCTCTGTGCTTCGCTGGCTCCCGAGGGGAGTCTGCTTGCCGAGAGGGACAGCAGCGGCGACCTGGGCAGAAAGGTTGGTTTTGACTCCAATGAGAGACCGGAGAACATCCAGGCTCTTGTCAGGCGTAACATGAGGAGAAGCGAGGAGGCCTGTCGCGTTCTTGAAGAGACATCTTCCCTGGCTGATTCAAACTTGAGGGGACAATTCAAGGAGGTCAGGTACTCGCTGTACGACCTGGAGAAGGCTCTCTCCGAGAGGCTGTGACAGTTGTCGCGAAGGCTGGATCTCCTTCTCTACGTGATAACGGAGAGGAAGTATTCGAGGAATAGGCCTCTCGAAGAGCTGATTGAACCGTGCTTGAAGGGCGGAGCTTCGGTAGTACAACTGAGAGACAAGACCGCGACGACAAGGGATCTCCTGAGGCAGGCGTCCAAGCTCAGGACGCTAACCGAGAAGTACTCCGCTCTTTTTATAGTGAACGACAGGGTTGACGTTGCGCTCGCGAGCTCTGCCGACGGCGTCCATCTCGGGATGGACGACATGCAGCCGGAACTGGCTCGGGAACTGCTCGGGCCCGAGAGGGTCATCGGTCTGACAGTCCGAAAGCAGTCTGAAGCAAGGGCGGCAGAGATGAGAGGCGTGGACTACGTAGCAGCGGGTTCGATCTTCCAGAGCAAGACCAAGCGGGCGGAGATAATCGGCCTCGATGGTCTTGAAGAGATATCCAGGGGTACGACACTGCCGGTCGTCGCAATCGGCGGCATCGGGATTGAGGATCTGGAGGAGATCTTCAGGAGGGGCGCTCGAGGCGTCGCGATTGCCAGAGAGGTACTCGATACACAGGAGATTGAGCAGAGGGCAAGAAGTTTCAGGTTGGCTATTGAAGGGCTTGTTA
>Ga0180438_10011708_pt1 | contig 10556 bp, 11 predicted proteins | sample SS_ome_12_FD_132455 | JGI IMG/M metagenome (GOLD analysis project Ga0180438, IMG submission 132455) | Hypersaline lake sediment archaeal communities from the Salton Sea, California, USA - SS_3_D_2 metaG | ecosystem: Environmental > Aquatic > Non-marine Saline and Alkaline > Hypersaline >... | reverse complement strand
CGACAATGGACTCCTCGCCAATACTCCGGCGAGCATCGAGAGAGCCAAGGCGATAATGGCGAATTCCGATCTCATCGTCTTGGGCGACGCGACATCGGTCTTGGCGCTGTCCATCGTCTCTCCGAATAAGCGCTGGTTGTCTTGGGCGCGGAGCCGCCGAATAATGGCGTTCTTTGGGGATACAGCTTACCATAAATATTTCAGCTTTTATGATGGGATCGTCGCCGATTTGAACGCACGGCTTTTCTTGCTGCCTAACCTAATCGACCGGGCGACCATCCCGGCGATCCCGCTCCATCATCCGATGGTAGTCGAGGCGGCTCCAAAGTCGGAGAGGCTCTCGATTGCCCACGCTCCCGGCAGAGAGCTTAAGGCCCAGCAAAAAGGGACTGAGGTCATCGAGATGGTTATCGCCCGATTACAGGAGGAATTCGACTTCGACTATCGTCGACTTATGATGCTCCCGATCAAGGAATGCTTGGAATTAAAAGCGAGCGCACACGTTGTTATCGACCAACTGCCGCCGAAAGGCGCGATTCGAGGTCTTGGTCGGACTGGAACCGAGGCACTCGCCGCCGGATCGACAGTCCTCTCGACGATGTATGAAATGGGGAATGTAGTCGAGCACTTCCCGCCTCCTCCGGTCGTGGGGATCGTGTCCGAGGGAGATTTGCAGCAGAAATTAAAAACGCTTCTGGAGAATCCGCAGAGAATAGCAGAGATTTCCAGCGATTCATTCGAGTGGGCGAGAGAGTATCTCGCCTATGATAAATGGCTTCAGTACATTGGGAGATACTTATGATTTTGTTTGGGCAATCGGAAGGACTATGGGAAGCGCTAACTAAGGATGATCCGACGGTCGGAGAAGCGGTCTCTCATAGCGCCGGGATCAGAGGACAACTGCTCGACTATCAGGCGGCAGCGCTGTTCACGCTGGCGAAAAAATACAATTTCGGCGCCGCTAATATTCTCGAGATCGGGACTCTGGTCGGGTATTCGACATCCCTATTGGCCCAAGCTGCGCCATTGGCGAAGATCACGACGCTGAATCCGGCGCCGCACGAAGTGAGAGATGCCGCCTTTAATCTGAAGTTTTATCGAAACGTGACGATCCAGACAGAGAAATCGTGGGATTACCTCGCCCGATACAATGGGCCGAACCTCGACTTCATATTCGTCGACGGCGACCACAATCGGATCAGCCGAGATATTCCGTGGTATAATAGACTCAAGACTGGCGGAATGATATTGTTCCACGACTACCATCCGACAAAGAGTCGGATCGTGCATCAAAAGCTACAGGCGATGCGGACATTCCTCGGCAGAGACTTCGACGTGTCACTGGTCGACGCTGATCTTAATGGAATGGTCGGGATCATTAAACAGGACGGTGAAGAATGGCCTATGCAAATGCAGCGGAGTTGAGAGACCGAATCAACAAAAAGGGCAGCATAAAGGATGGCATTCTCACTGCGCTCATAGCTGCCGCCGAGCGGAACATTAACACGACCACGAATCGACCGGATGGATTCGTCGCCGCCGAAACCGGGACGGCTCGTGTGCAAGCCGGGAACGGCGGGCGGCATCTCCGCATTCCGGAATGCGTCGAGATCGTATCAGTCGCAGCGAAGGCTGCGACTACCGACTCAACCTATACGGCGTGGACGGCGTCCGACTGGATCGGCTTCGCTGGCGATCCGGAGGAACCGGAGTTCCAACCACTCGAGATCGGGAAGCCCTATGACGGAATTATGATCGCGCCATCCGGAGATTACAGCTATTTTCCTGATGGATATTTCTCGGGCAAACGGCGAAAAACACGAGTGCCGATGATCGAGATCACTTCGAAATGGGGATATTCGATCGAAGCGCCTCCGGACATAAAAGAAGCGTGTCTAATGCAGGCGGCTCGCTGGTTTAAGAGATTCGAGGGATCGATGAGCGATGCCCTCGCTTCAGATGAGTTGGGCGCCTTACTATATCGACAATCGCTCGATCCGGATATTAAACGAATACTTGTCGATGGGCGATATATCCGACCGGCGCTCGGGAGACGCTAAGTGGCAAAAAGTACATATACAGTCCGAGGTCTTGACGTTACAATCAAGAATTTAAACAAGGTCAAGGACGGTGTTGGTGGAGCCGGGATGAAAACGACGATGAGGGCAGCGACTCTAATGGTTACCCGATCCGCCCGAAAGAAAGCGCCAGTTGACACAGGCGTTCTCCGGAATAGCATCTCCGGAGAAGTTCGCTCGTTTGGAGATACCAGCGAGGGCATTGTCGGGACGCCAGTCAAGTATGCGCCATTTATGGAACTCGGCACGGCGCCACACTTCCCGCCGGTCTCGGCGCTCAGAGTGTGGGCAAGGCGGCACGGGATGAACGCATTCGTAGTCGCCCGGGCCATCTCCCGGCGAGGCTTGAAAGCGAGGAGATTCTTGTCCGGAGCGTTCGATGAAAACAAAGCGAGGATCGCTGCTCTCTTTGATGAGTACGTAAAAAAGTTGGTGGAATAATGGCGAGATATGCAGAAGACAAACTGATCGAGATATGCTCGGCGATCGACTTAACAATCGGTCGACCGTTGGAGCGAAAGGGACTGCTCTCGGACAGCCAGAATTATGACGAACTAACCGAGGGGATGAACGATGATCGCGTCATCCAGATTTATCCGGAGTCGGAGGGATCGGTCGATGGCTCATCCGGCGCGACTCAAAAGTTAACATTGGGCGACGAAGACGGCGCTGTTATTCAGGAAGAGATCACGATCCATCTCGATTATTATTGTCGCCAGCGCTCGAATCTCGCTGACGATATGGGACAACTGCTCCCGGGCATCGACGCGATCCGAGCCAAGCTGAAGGAACAGGACTGCGATCCATTCGACATTCCGAATTGCCAGTCATTTCAGTGGTCTTGGTTTCGGACGGTTTTCGTTTACGGTCAACCGGAGATAAAATATATTGGCGCTCGCTTCGTCTTGGTGTTAAGGTTTTACTAAATGAGGCAAAACAAACTGCACAAACGGCTGCTGCTAAATACGCAGAACGCCCAACGATTCGGCGAGATCGCCGCCTTTATTCGGCGAAATCGAGGAGATTTCGGGCTTATGGCCTTATTTGCAGATTGGGCGCCGTTTTCTATAGTGCAGGAAGCACAAATAATATCTGCCGGCAGATCCCATTCTTGGCTGGGTTTTTGTTATCAATGCACAATGCCAAAATGAGGCGGTATAACTATCGCAGTTGGGCGCTATAGGCCACAGAATCGAACACACGGCTCGACATAAAATCTGTGCAGTATGCACAAAAGGAGGTAATATGGCTGTATACCGATGGATTAAGAGAACGCCATCCGATACCGGACTGAGAAAGGGAGACGTCTTCGACAGTTCCGATTTCGCTCCCGGCGTCTTGGATTCGTTGATTCGATCCGGCGCCGTGACGCCTGCCTCAACGCCTCCGCTCTCTCAACTTGCCGGATGGACTAAGCGCTCGGCGAGATTGGAGGAGATCGGCATCGTCTCTGTTGGAGACTTAATCGAGGCGGACTCGGACACGCTCGACAAGATCAAGGATCACTTCGGATACAAAACTCGAAACACCATCAAAAAGTGGCAGGATGAAGCGAGGGCGGCAGTTCGCCCGGCGCAAAAAAAACGTGGTTGAAAGTAATATATTTATGCTGAGTATCAGCAAGGGAGTTTATAATGACTCAAACAACTGACCAAGTATCGAGCGGCTGCGGGATGGTAGAAATTAGCACTGACAATGCCTCATGGACTGACATCTCCGGAGTCGCCAACACCGTGACCGACAATGAGCAAAATAAGATTCACGGCGAAGCGTACACTCTCGAGGGCGATGGCGCTCTCATCGGCGCTGGCAAGAAAGAGCCTCTCGAGGTAAATGTCCAGATTGTCTACACTGAAAATGATGCGGAGGGATACGAAATCCTTCGTGAACATTGGGATCAGGAGGGATGTGATAATCCTATCTGGCTGCGCTTCTCTCCTCAAGGCGGCGACGCTGGGGATGAGCTTCTGACCAGTGGTGAAGGACGGATGATCTCATTCACGTTCCCGCAATTAGATGCCGCCGATGGAAATCCCATTATGAGCGGCTGCAAGATCAAGGTTCCCGGTTTTACTACCACCATTATTGCGAGCTAATTAGGCTCGGAAAGGACTGCCGAACATGGCAAAGACAAAACGACAAAGAGTCGACTCCAACCAGAAGGCCGAAGAAGTATCCGGAGTGATCGAGGCATCATCCGGCGAGATCGCCGTCGATGTCGACGTTGATAAAATGGAGTTGGAGGATTGGGAACGGCTCGATCCTCGCATCGATGGGATTTTAATGAATGACGTTCTGGACACGCTGGATCGGCTGGTCGTGGGCGGCGTCCGTGGTAAGGGGTATAGTGGTCTCGATCTTGTAAGGCTTCAGTTAGCAGTCGGAGATGCGCTCAAACAGGCGATGAATCCACTCATCTCGGGAAAAAACTAAATATGCGGCTCGCCGTTTATTTATGGGGTGATACCGGCGAGCCGCCTCTCGAATTGATAAAATACCAACTTCGGACACTCTATGGCGTCACGCCTTATGAATTGCGAAAAAACAAAGGGCGCGATCTAATCGAGATGATGCGCGATCTGCACGTTCGAGGATTTATCGAAAACGTCAGGCGAGCAAAGGCGAAGGGCAATGGGTAAAAACCTAATTCAAATTGTTATCAAGGCGGACGGAAGCAGCGCTGTCGCCGGTATCGGAGACGTTACGAAGTCGCTCGGCAGCATTGGAGGCAAGGCGGCAGCGGGAGCCGTCGCCGGTCTCGGCGCTGCTTCCGTAGCCTTTGCTGGTTTGGGAGCCGCCGGTCTCAGCGCTTTTACCGGACTCGAGCAAGGGATGAATGAGGTTTTCACTCTTATGCCGGGCATTACGGATGACGCGATGGGCAAGATGACCGGGCAAGTGAATGACTTTGCGAAAGAGTTCGGGACACTCCCGAATGAGGTTGTTCCTGCGCTGTACCAGTCAATCTCGGCTGGCGTTCCGTCCGACAATGTATTCTCATTTTTGGAGACTGCCCAAAAAGCAGCGACCGGCGGCGTTACCGAATTGGAGACGGCAGTCGATGGTATCTCATCCGTTGTCAATGCCTATGGCTCCGACGTCATCTCGGCGACTCAAGCCTCCGACCTTATGTTTACTGCGGTCAAGCTGGGGAAGACTGACTTCACCCAATTGAGCCGGTCTCTATTTAACGTCATTCCTACGACCTCGGCGCTTGGCGTCGGATTCGAGGACGTGACGGCAGGACTGGCGGCTCTCACGGCTCAAGGTACACCCACGACCGTGGCGACCACACAAATGCGGCAGCTATTTGTCGAGCTTTCAAAGTCGACCGGAAAGGCGTCGACAGCTTTTAAGGAAGCGGCTGGCGTATCGTTTAAGGAATTCATCGCCGCCGGGAACAATACTCAGGACGCTCTCATTCTAATGGAGGGCGCCGCAGGCGATCTCGGCATCGGTATCAATGATCTCTTTGGTTCCGTCGAGGCTGGGAATGCGGCGCTGGGATTGACCGGAAAAGGCGCTGATCGTTTTACCTCAAATCTTGAGGAGATGGCGGGCGCTGCGGGCGCGACCGACACGGCATTCGCCCGAATGGACACCGGACTCGGCAGAACATTCGACAAGATCAAGGCGAGAGGAGCCGTGTTCCTCTCAACCGTGGGCAGTAAACTTGGCCCAGCATTTGCGAGGCTTGGCGATGGGATCATATATTTATTTGAGCCAATAACCAACACAGTGCTGAAAATGTTCGACATCATCGGGCCATTTATCGACCAGATTGTGAACAAGGTATTCGACTTAGTCGATGCGTTCACCCAAGTTGGCGCAGGCGGGCTACTCGAGGAGTTGGGCCTTGGGCCGGGAGCCGCCGAGCTAGTCTCGAAAATTATGGCGGACTTCCAATCCCTCGCCGATACGATCTCGACGAATGTGGCGCCAGCTTTCTCGACGTTATCCGATAATATAATGCCAGCGCTGGGCGCCGGAATCGCTTTCGTGAATGAGCATTGGGAGGCGTTCCGGAACGGTCTCATTGCGGTCATTGCGGTCTTGGCTGGCGCGACGGTCTTCGCTACAGTCGCCGGTCTCATCGCTGCGATCGCAAACCCAATCACGTTGGTGGTCGCCGCCGTCGGGCTATTGGCGGCAGCGTGGACAGAGAACTGGTTCGGCATTCAGGATACACTGATGGCGTTTTGGGCATCGGCGCAGCCGGTATTACAAACGCTATGGGAGTGGCTCGGGACTAATATCCCGATCGCAATCCAAGCGTTATCCGACTTCTGGACGTCCGTCCTGCTTCCGGCACTTCAGGCGGTTTGGGACTTTTACACAAATATGCTGCTCCCTGCCTATGCTGAAATGTTCACTTGGCTCGCCACAAATATCCCGGCTGCGATCCAGACGGTCTCCGACTTCTGGACATCCGTCCTACTCCCGGCGATCGAGGTTATATGGGACTTTATAAGTGGATCACTCATTCCACTATTTGTTGAAGTGGCTGGACTTTTGACAGATATGGTCGCCCTCGCAATTCGGACTGTAGCAGCAGTTTGGCAGAACGTATTTTATCCCGCAATTGAAAAAGTCGCCAGCTTTATCGGAGGAACGCTCTCTCCGATATTCCAGACGCTGGGCGACCTCCTCGGCGGGCCAGTCTCCTCGGCGATAGACACGGCGAAATCTGCTGTCGACGCACTCAAGGGAGCATTCGACGCGATCAAGAGTGCGATCGCCTCTGTTATCAGTAAAATTCAAGAGTTCCGAGATAAACTCGCAAACCTTAGTATTCCTGCTTGGTTGACACCGGGATCGCCCACTCCGTTTGAGATCGGGCTGGTCGGGATCGGGAAAGCAATGAGCGGGCCTTTACTCACGGGATTGAATGTCTTTACCTCGACAGCTATTCCGAAGATCGCCGCCGTGACCGGCGAGATCAATGAGATGATAAAAGCGGCTGGTCTCGCTGGCGCCATCGGCGTGACCGGCGGCGGCGCACTCTCGGCGGACAATATGCTCGGAGCGGGCGCCGGGAATACTAGAAACTCGACTGTAGTAAATAATTTCAATATGAATGTGGCGACTCAAGCGACCACGTCGACGGTCACCCAAGACTTCCAGACGATGAGATCGTTTGTTTAGAGAAAGGAATGCGCGTGAGGATTGCAAAGTGGATAATGCTGGCTATTGCGGCAATTGTGGTTTTTGGGGATACCGGCGCCGCCGATGGGCCTTACAAATACTACATTCCAATAGTTGTTAGGAGAGATATAATGAGCGACTGGCAAATTGTTATTCCCGAGGAGACCACAAATAAAGTGCTGAATCCGTCCGCAGAAGCGGCAGGGAATTTTAGTTCGCCGGGAACTGTTCGGGCGACGCGATCGACTGATCACCAAAAGTTCGGACTATATTCGTTCTATGTTTATCCGGATGCAGACAACCGAGGAATCAATCTCTCGACGGCTGCGCTGGCGAATGCGATCCATTACGTGACAATGAGAGTCCGAGGAACGCTGCCGCCGAGTTGGGATTGGTCAGTTGATAACTCGAACTTTTATGAGCCGACACTCATCGAGGAGATCGACGAAGACTGGAGTCTCTATGGTCTCCAATTTGCGGCGTCGGAATGTAATGGATCGACCACGCTCCGAGTGTACCAAAATGGCGCTGGCTCCGGAGACTTCTACCTCGACGGAATCCAAGTCGAGGAGAAGGAATACTGGACAACCTACTGCGATGGGAGCATCGATGGATGCGCTTGGAATTCGGGCGCACACAAATCGGCGAGTAAAAGGACAAGCCTCTCGCGTGCGGGAGGGCGTGTTCGTGATTTTACCGACGATTACGACCTCGACATTAGTGGATTTCTTGGCGCTGGGACTGCTCCGACCACCGTTATCGCAGACAGTTATGCCCAACTTCCCGGCGCTCAGTTGAACTCAATTACTCAGTCACCACGAGTCTTTACTTTGACAGGCGTTCTCCGAGGCTCCGGTTCTTGGCAGGATTTAACCGACAAGCGAAATGCATTAATCGACGTCTTGGCGCACGATGCAGTCCCAAAAGATCACCTTGGTTGGCAGCCGATTCGCCTCCGCTATACTGGAGCAACAGTCCAGAAGGAAATAAGCGCACACTATGAAGGCGGACTCGATGGAAGCATTTCGGCTGACGCGCCGGGCTATTGGGAGCGTGTCGCCATAAGATTCTTTGCTCCCGATCCTATGTTCCACGCCATTGGCAATTCAGCGATGACTCTCGAAACCGAGGATGACACTGTGACTTATAACTATCTGGCTTATAGGTCAGCAGAAACCGGCATTTGGGAGAACTTGAGCAGCACTCTAAATTCAAGTACATTCGCCAGCGCCGTCGACGAAGATGGGACGTTCTATGTTGGAGGCGCGTTCTCAGTCGCTGGTGGCGCTGTAGGTAATTTTGTGGCGGCTTGGGATGGGTCATCGTGGTCGGCTCTCGGCTCCGGACTAAACTCGACAGTCTATTGCTTGGAAATTGGGCCAGACGGAACGCTTTACGCTGGCGGACTATTTACGACTGCGGGCGGATCGAGCGCTAATTATATTGCGGCTTGGGATGGGTCATCGTGGTCGGCTCTCGGCTCCGGTATGAATGGGCGCGTTTCGGCGATAACTTTCGGCCTCGACGGAACGCTTTACGCCAGTGGTTATTTTACGACTGCGGGCGGATCGAGCGCCAATTATATTGCGTCTTGGAATGGGTCGTTGTGGTCGGCTCTCGGCTCCGGTATGAACAGCAGGACATTGTCACTGGCAATTGGGCCAGACGGAACGCTTTACGCTGGCGGGCATTTTACGACTGCGGGCGGATCGAGCGCTGATTACATTGCGGCTTGGGATGGATCGTCTTGGACACAGGTCGGCTCCGGTCTTGGCGGCGATGCTTTAGCGCTGGTGTTTGGCTCCGACGGAACGCTTTACGCTGGCGGAATCGCCCTCGGCTCAAGCGATAACCAATTAATGGCTTGGAATGGATCATACTGGATCGAGTTGGGAGCTATCAACAATGGCAATATCAACGCAATGGCAATCACAAGAAGTGACGTAATATATCTCGGCGGGAGCTTCCTCGATATAAATGACAATCTAACTCTGACGGATGGATTGGCGAGATACAGTCGTGGTTCATTCTCCCATTTAGATATAAACTTTTTAGGACTGGCGGAAATAAAATCAATTTCTATTAGGGAATATGAATGGACATCTAACCTCGATCTTTTCCTTGTCCACAATAGGTCGGGAGGAACAACGCTCCAACAAGGTGCAATAACAGTTACCAACGATGGGAATCAGTCATCCTATCCTAGAATTAAGATAAAACGGGAAGGCGGAAGTTCGGCGACTATTGCGACTATTCGGAACAATCGGACAGGCGACGAATTGCTGCTAAACTATCCGTTATTGGATGGCGAGGAATTGACGATCGAACTCGAGACCATGCGAAAAATGGTCACCTCAAGTTTATTCAAACGGCGGCTTGATGCGATACTCCCAAACAGCGATTTCGGAGAATTCTCGCTTCTGCCGGGCGACAATGGGATCACGGCATTTGTGATCGAGGACGGCTCTCCAACGGTCACGGCGTCCATTGAATGGGTGCCGACCTATAAAAGCGCAGATTGAAAGGGCAAATAATGGCAAAGCGTAAACGGAAGCGACCACATCGGAATTTTACAAAAACCCAATTCGAGGAGCTTCGGCGGAAGCTAGACTCCGGATATAATGAGCTTCACGACTCACTCGAGGAAGCCTACTATGATTATTGGAAATCCGGAGAAAGCCGTCCGTGGCAAGGATATGACGTGCAGCCAACACCGGAGGAGTCGAAGGTTTTATTCGACCGGCTGCATGGTCTCATTTGGCTCCATTATTCCGAGGAATTACATTCTGAAAACAAGAAGCTGCCGGAAGGCCGCCGATACGATGAACGGAAATATGACATCATTCTCGATCGGACTGGCGCCATTGTTGGGCGGCGCTCGACGGCAGCGAGAGCGGAGATCAATAGATTGGAGACTGCCCACAAACTCACCTTGCAAAAGCCGAAGCGGATTCGGTAAAGGTCGGAATAAATGTCTGTAACTTGGCTAACTCCATCCGATATAACTCCCGGCTCGGCAAATAGCTGGGTCGATGCCGATGTCTCCGCCAGCGTTCCCTCGGGAGCGACTGGCGTTATCTTGCACATTCAGTGTACAAATTCGGGCGGCGATGAGGACATCGGATTCCGGAAGAACGGCTCGACGGATAACAGGACTGACTACTTGTATGGGGATGATAGTCATTTGTGGGCGGCGATCGGCGTGGACTCCAATCGAGTGTTGGAACTTTACGTCGGCTCGACGTCGAATGTGGACGTTTGGCTGGTCGGGTATTTTGACAGCGATGCAGTGTTTTTTACAAATGCCGTCGATAAATCGCTGACGTCGACCGG
>Ga0180438_10011707_pt1 | contig 10559 bp, 6 predicted proteins | sample SS_ome_12_FD_132455 | JGI IMG/M metagenome (GOLD analysis project Ga0180438, IMG submission 132455) | Hypersaline lake sediment archaeal communities from the Salton Sea, California, USA - SS_3_D_2 metaG | ecosystem: Environmental > Aquatic > Non-marine Saline and Alkaline > Hypersaline >... | reverse complement strand
CCCAGTGCCTCGCCGAGTTTCTCCTTCACGAGTTTCAGATTCTCCACGGTCAAGCCAGACTGCCCTTCCACCACCTCTGCAGGCTGCCACGCCTCATCCTCTTCCCGGATCGTCCGGCCTGGGTTCAGGACATTGTCCGGATCCACGAAGCCCTTGATGCATTTGAGGACAGGGAGATGGTTGGGAATGGCTGTGAATATCTTTCTTGCCAGGGCGCCATGGGGACGGTCGAAGAAGGCGCCTCGGTCCGCGAGGGACAGGTTGAGGTCCTCGAGGGCCTGGGTATGGTCAGCCTCGCTGAACCAGTCGTATACGGCATAGGCAGCCCTTCCCAGATCGAAAGAGACAATAACTTTCCCGACGTCTTCGCCCTTTACGCCCGCCTTCGTTGCTGCCTGATCACAAGCCGCGTCATGGTCTCGCATGCGCGAAAAGAGACTGAAGAAGGCCGTGTGGTTGGCGCTTGCCTCCATCCAGGGTTGGTCCAGTCTTTCGGTCATGGTTTCGATCAAATCGTCTGCCTCCCTGCAATCATACCCTGCGAAGAGCCTTCGCACCTTCTTCTCCTGATGGGCCACATGGCGGGCACGACCTTCGAAGCCTACGACCAGGCACCACGAGGGTACGTGCTTGTCCTGTCCGCTCAGGAGCCACTCCAGGTACGTGCGGTTGAGGCCGAGGTATTCGATCCCTAGCTCGTTTCGAGGCACTTCGCGCAGCGCGGTCAACAAAGCGTCATAATCATCAAAGGCGTAAACCTGACAGGTGCGGGCTTCGCAGACGGGCCAGAGCGTGACAGAAGCCCGGGTTACGACTCCGAAGATGTCGTCCGCACCGATGAACCACGTAGACAGGGCAGGGCCGCCGTCGTGATGCCGACCGTCTGCGCACTCTTCGCTCAGGGTATGGGCGCCGGTCTTCTGGATGCTTCCGTCCGCAAGGACCACCTTCTGGTTCATGAGTGCGTAGTCCGGGAACTTGGAGACGGCCTTGCCCACGACCCTGGCTGTCACGGATTCGACGACCGAAAAGGAGTTGGCCGCGACCGGGGCCACCGTTTTGACGCCCTGTTCCTTCAACGCCTCGTTGAGCTGATCCCAGGTCACCCCGCGTTCTACATGGGCCACGAGATTGAGTGTGTCGATTCGCTCGATGCGATCGAGCCGTGAGAAACCCAGAAGAAGTCCATTCCGTTCGCGATCTTCGGGCAAGAGGGTCCGGTCGTTGCAGGTGACAATGGATATCTGGTTCTTACGGGCCAGGTCTACGATCGCCTGCACTTCTTCGGTGTTCTGGGGAAAGACAGCGACCAGGCCCGGTGCCACCTGACCGGGACCGAGAAATCGGCTCGCCGCTTCAGTGCCTACTGCAACATTCGCCTTGCCGACAAGGGCCCTCAGTTCATCGAGTACCGGTTTTTCCTCTGCCCGCCCGACATCCGAAGTGGCTTCCATGATTCGCCTCCTTCTATTCGTCACTGAACGGCTTGATTGTACTGCTCTGAAGGGTCCTCAATCAAGATGATTCTCTGACAGGGGGAGTGTCTTGGGGCCAGGTCGTCATTCTAGATTTTAGCGAGAATCTTCTGGAAAGACCGGTAGTAAAATGTAGAATGGCGACCTGACCCCAAAATGCAGGAAATGTCCAGGCTAGGGGCTGGCCTTCGTCATGCGGTGGTATCGGATGACCGCGTCTGCCACGTTCATCCCGGATTCGATCGCCTGCTGGGTGCCCACCCCCTTGCCGCCGGCATCGCAACCCACGTAGAACAGCCCCTGTATCGGCGCCTTCATGGACGGCTTGTTCGGACCGCATTGCCCGACGACCTGTCCCAGGCCGATCGTCTCCCCTCCGTGACCGGGGAGCACGGAGTCACGGGTGAGGTTCGAGACGTCCTTGGTCGTGTACAGCTCCTTCTTTTCAATGGCGCCTTCCAGTTCCGGGATGGCCTTGAAGATGATCTCTTCTCCTGCTTTTGCCCAGTCCATGATCTCCTTCTTGGTCATGTCCGGGTTTGCGGGGCAGTAGGAGCCCGTCATGAAGATGTGCTTTCCCTCCGGAGCCGCGTTCGGGTCGTAGTTCGAGGGCACTTCATAGTAGACGACCCCCTCTCTGGAAGCCTCGCCTGCCTTGGCCTTCAGGAATCGATCCAGGCTCCAGGGGCTCTCGTTCGAGAATACGACGCCAAAGGGAGCATCCGTCACCTTCTTGTCGAGGTAGTACCTGTACCCCAGCAGAGACCATGAGGGGACCAGATCCTTAACGTAGTTTGCGTAGCCCTTGTCAAAGTGCTCTTCGCCGACCAGTTTCAGGACCGTAGGCTGGATCCCGGCATTGCTGATCACAATGGGTGCATGGAAAGTGCCTTTGTTCGTGACGACACCGGCAACCTTGCCCTGCTCGACGATGATCTTCTCTGTCCTGGCCTTCATGATGACCTTGCCACCGTGATTCGTTACCGCTTCACAACAGGCTTCCGCCACCCGCCCATAGCCCCCGATACAGAACATGCCGCCGCCGCGCAAGAACATGTCTTGAAGGCTTCGGATCGCCTCAGCCGCCTCGAGGGAATCGACCGGGACCATGAACATGCCGTCGCAACAAAGGCTGACGAGAAACCCGTAAAGGCTCTTTGGGACGTTGTGGCGGCCGAGCCAATCGTCGAAGGGAATGTCATGCAGGGTGGCAATCTCATGAGGGGGCATGAAGGTGAGTTCCGTGAAGAACTTGAGCGCCTCCTCCCTGTCCTCCTCCTTGACCTCGAGCCAGTCGAACAGGACGTTCGGGTCGAGTTGTTCCGGCGGCATCTCGGGCATGGGCACATACTCGCCGGATGAGTTCTTGTAGATACTGCCCCCGGCTCCGGGGACGACGAGCTGGGCCTTGTCCTCCACCCCCAGTTCCTTCAAGACCGCCTCGTAATAATTCCCTTCCACGGGCGCGCCGATGACTACCCATGCAGTGTGGGTGTACCCTCCCTTGGACAGGCTCATCGCCTTTCCGCCGGCCCGTGCATTCTTCTCTACCAGGAGTACGTGGAGCCCGCGCTTTGCCAGCAAACCCGCACAGGAGCTTCCGCCGAAGCCGGCACCCACCACGATGGCGTCATAAATAGCTCTTGCCATGTTCCTCTCTCCTTTGGAGGCTGTCGATAAGGGTCATCCGCTGCGTTCTACTTATCCCCCGCCTATGTTCAGTAGAATGTGGAGTTCGTCACCGTCTTTCATCGGCTGCTTGATTTCTTCGCGCAGGATCTTCTTCCCGTTGACAAACAACTGAAGTCGATCCCACATCTTGCCGTGCTTGTCGTACATCCATTTCTTCACTTCAGGGAATTGCGCCTCAACGGTGCGAAGGCATTCCTCAGGGGTCTTTGCATCCACCTCCACGACCTCCTGCCAGTCCGTTGCCTGACGGAGGAGATTCGACAGTCTTACTTTCACACTCATCGGTCCATCCCCTTACGAGCCGAGCCGGCCCTGATCCTGGCGTAGGATGCGGCACAGCCAAGCGCTTTGATCGCCACGTCCAAGTCGAAGTGCAGGAAATCCTCGCGCCAGGAGATGACGCGAACCGCTGTGACCTGATGCAGTGCGACTCCATGACCCGGGCCCAAGCCTGCCAGGGACCCTGCGTGAGAGGCGTAGGCAAGGGAGAACTCAGTACAACTTGGCAGCGAGCTCGGTCAATCCCAAGCTGTCCAGTTTCTCCTTCGAGGGTCGACCCTGGGCGTCGAGTCCCCTCAGCGGGTAGTACTCCTTCAGCATCAGCTCCATATCCGGCAAGGAGCCGGCAGCCCCACCCTCCGTGAAGGCGGTCATCATTCGTTTCGGGAGCCGGTCGTCTGCTTGCGTGACACCCATCAGGTTGTTCAAGCCCCGTTTTAGTAACCAGATGCGCTCGCCGCACGCCATCAGCTCGTCGAGATCATAATCAAAGCCGGTCGAGTATTTCATCATGTCGACCAAGTCGTTGACGGTCAAGGCAAAGAAGTTGAACTGGCAGATGATCGCAGCGTTCGTCAACATGCCGAGGTTCTCGCATTTGTGGACCACATCCGCCTTGCCTTCACTCGACATGCCCACGTAACCTCCGTCCAGTCCGACTTCCGGGTAGGCGCACCAATTGGATTCGAGGGCCAGGTCCAGATGCTGCAGATGGCAAGCGCCTCGGTTGCTCATGGCATAGGCGAGCCCCATGCCGTGCAAGGCCCGGCCGTCATGCATCGGGGAGTCGAGGCCCTTCACTTCACAGGTGAAGTCCGCGGAGTTCTTCCCGATCTTCTTCGCGGCCGCTCGGGTTCCCTCGGCCAGCACGTCCCCAAAGCCCTTGCTGAAGACGATTTTGTCGAGCATGGCAAAGATGTCGTCCACGTTGCCCCACCGCAGCGAGTCGCCGTCAAGGTCGTCCGAAGTGATCACACCTTTCTCGAAGCACTCCATCGCGAAGGCGATGCTGGCACCGCAGCTGATGCTGTCCACCCCGTATTTGTTTGCCAGCTCGCTCAGCTTGAGCACGGCCGGCATGTTGTCGTTCATCAGCAAGGGGCCGAAGGCAGCGGCCGTTTCATACTCCGGGCCGGGTCCTTCCTTCACCTGAAACGGGCCCTCGTCGACCTTCACCACCCGCTTGCAGCCGATCGGACATGCCTCGCAGGCATCGGGGCGTGTCAAATAGTGCTGTGTCATTACGCCCCCACCGACCTTTATCGCCATCTCTCCCGGATCACCCACCGAGTAGTTCTTGGTCGGTATATCGCCCAGCATACCTCCCACATCCATGCCCATGTTTGTGCCCATAGCGCCGAGTGACTGGGCAATGATGTTTTCGTTGACTTTCTTCGTCGCTTCTTTGCGCAGCGTTTTCAGGTCTTCCGGAAAAGCCGCTTCAACCTTGCCCGTGCCGCGGACGGAGATGGCCTTCAACTTCTTCGAACCCATTACGGTCCCACCCCCTGTACGAGCGGAAAAGGCATCCTTTCCGTTGGCGACCGCGGAGAATTTGACGAGATTCTCCCCCGCCGGTCCGATGCACAAGATCCTCGGCTTGTTCTTCCCTTCCGCGCCTGCCGTGAGAGCATCGACCGTTTCGTACACATCCTTGCCCCAGAGATCGGATGCGTCCCGGATCTCGACCTTGTCGTCCTCGATCGAGATGTAGACCGGCTTGTCGGAGGCTCCGGCTATGGCGATGCCGTCGTAACCGGCTCTCTTCAGGGCAGGGGCAAAAGTGCCTCCACCCGCGCCTTCACCCCAAATACCGGTCAGAGGGGATTTGCAGGAAACGGTAAAGCGTGAAGATCCGGGAAGACCGGTCCCGGCCAGGGGCCCTGCCATCAAGAAGAGAACGTTGTCTTTCGACATGGGATCCACATCCGGGGACACGCGGTCCAGGAACAGCTTGGCCGCCATTCCACTCCCCCCGATGTATTTTCGCACCACGTCGTCTTTCACCGTGGTGCTGGAGATCTTTCCGGAAGTAAGATCGATGTCCAAAATCTTTCCTGTGTGGGTCGGCATGGTTCTCTCCTTTTGCGAATGCTTGTAGGCCCCAAAAACTCAACCCCCTCTATTTAAGCACAATAGCCAAACACATGTGTCAATGCAAGGTAAAACAAATGTAAAAATGATGTAAACCGGGGCAGCCATGTTGGCGGTTGACAGGGTGAATACGCGTGCGTTAGCTTTTTGATGAACGGCTCGAGGTAAAGACGATATCCGGGAGGAAAGGAAGAGACCATGCATCATTCGGTGACACAGGCACTGTTTGAAATGTTCCCGCAAGAGGACAAGGGTGACTTCTATCATGCCTACCTCTATTTGAAGCACATAGAGCATTTCATGTACCACGCCCTTCAGACGCAAGGGATGCCCGCCAAGAAGCCAGACAGTGTAGTGAGTGAAGATGTTGAGGAGATGCTCGAAGCGGCTATCCAGGGCGTTGCCGAGACGGCAGGGAGCATAGAGACCAGCACCTATCACGGAAAGGTAGTGCAGTTGAAGGATGCACTGCAACTGGTGACGCAGAAGAAGAATATCTCGCTTAAGGCCCCTGAAAAGGTGATCCCCTACAAACAGGCGCGAGACATCATTTTGCAGAACCCGGAGTCGATTTCCGTGGGCGATTGCGCGTGCAGGGCGATCGGGGAGAACTCCTGTCTTCCCATGGATGCACTCGACGTCTGCCTTTTTGTGGGTGACCCCCATGCCTCCTTCATCGGTGAGTTCAACCCCAAGTTTCGAAAGGTCTCTCAGGAAGAAGCGGTAAAGGTCATCGAAAAATCACACGAGAAGGGCTTTGTTCACTGTGCCTATTTCAAGAAGGACCTGGGCAGACGGTTCGTGGCGATCTGCAACTGCTGCAGCTGCTGCTGCCAGGGAATGAAGGCGTGGAACATGTTCGGGGGAGCCATTCCTGTGCTCGCCCCTTCCGGTTACGTAGCCGAGGTCCACGAGGGCTGTGACAGGTGCGGTGCGTGCATAGATGCCTGCCATTTCAGCGCAATCAGCCTGGACGAGGAGACCGAGAAGGCGATCGTCGATTCGGGGAAGTGCATGGGATGCGGTGTCTGCGAGGATGTCTGCCCTTCTGAGCGGATCCGTCTGCGGAGGGATCCTTCCAAGGGCGAACCCCTGGACCTTGGTGAGTTGGTGACAGGATAAGAACTACAGGCAACGGACGATTCTAAGGGGGTAGTGTGAGGGGCCTGACCCCTGACCCCCGATCCCAGATCTCTCTGCCTTCTACACTTGCTGCGCCGAGGTCTACAGAGCCGTCCGGAAACTGTCACTATGTTTCCCAGATGGAGTTCACGTTATTCGGTGCTGTCGTAGGTTCCGTCGGAGAGTTGCGTGTGCGATCCCTGTTCCGATTCGATTTGTTTGGGCTCCGTCTCCCCCTCCCCCTACGAAGTCGCCCTGCACAAATCTCATTTGGAACAGGAGATAGCACCAGAAGCCCAATCCCCTCTCTTCCTCATCCAAGGCCTGACGACAGGCTGTCGAGAAATGGTCAGATGCAAGGCGCGCGAAATCCTGAGGAAGGAGGCAGGACTTTTCTGGTCCGCCGCAGTGACGAAGGATGAGTGCAACGCCGCAGATGGCCGTTTCTCGGCAGCCTGTTAGATGGCGCGGTCTCTGCCTTCCCAATAAGGATCCCTGAGCTTCCGCTTCATCAACTTACCGTTTGCTTCCCGCGGCAGCTTGTCGATGAAGTCGATCGTCCGGGGCATCTTGTATTTCGCGATGCGGTCGGCACAGAATGCCCGTATGTCCTCGGCGAGCTCATCGCCGGGTGTTTCCCCTGGAAGTAATTCGACGACCGCCTTGACCTCTTCCCCCCAGTCATCGTGGGGAATCCCGAATACCGCTACATCGGCGATCTTTGGATGGAGGATCATCTCGCATTCGATCTCAGCCGGATAGATGTTGACACCGCCGGAGATGATCATGTCCGATTTTCGGTCGCAGAGGAACAGAAACCCGTCTTCGTCCAGGTATCCGGCGTCACCGACGGTGAAGAAATCCCCACGCCACGCCTTGTTGGTTTTCGCCTTGTCTCCGCGATACTCGAACTTGATGCCCGCCATGCTCATGTACACGGTACCAATTTCGCGGGGCGGTAATTCTTTGCCGTCATCGTCGAAAATCTTGACCTGTGAGATCGGCCAGGGATTGCCCACAGTTCCGGGTTTCTTCAACCAGTCCTCCGGCTTTGCCAGCGTGCCGCCTCCTTCGGTGGCTGCGTAGTATTCATAGATCACAGGACCCCACCAGTCGAGCATCTGTTGCTTGATCTGGACAGGGCAGGGGGCCGCACTGTGAATCATGTAGCGTAAGGAGGACACGTCGTAGCTCTTGCGCTGTTCCTCAGGGAGTTGGAGCATACGGTTGAACATCGTTGGAACCATGTGCGACTGAGTTACCTTGTATCGGTCGATCCTCTCCAGGCACCCTTCAGGGGTCCATTTGTCCATCAGGACCACGGTGTGACCGAAGTGGAGGGAGAAGAGGCAGAACCGCATCACAGCGGTGTGATAAAGGGGTGCGGCCACTATGTGTACGTTGTCGTCTTCCGGCTGCATGTCAAAGAGCATCAGGAACATTCCTTGTTGAGCGCCGCTCTCATCAGGATTCTGCCCTGTCAGTGCGCGCTTCACCCCTTTTGGTTTGCCTGTCGTGCCGGCTGTGTATGTCATGATCTCGCCTGCTTCGCGATTGTCCGGAGCTGTCTCCGGTTGGCCGTCAATGAGTTCGCTGAAGGGCCGGAACCCAGGGACGTCTCCGAAGGCGAATCGCGCGTTTTCAGGGAAGTTCAGTTTTCTAGCAACACCAACTGCATTCTCAGCAAAGCTCTCGGAGCCAAAGAAGGCCTTCGCTTGGCAGTCATCAACGATGTAAGCAACTTCGTGTGCTGTCAAGTGCCAGTTGACGGGAGTCACGTAGATCCCGGTCTGGGCAGCACCCAGTGTTGTTTCGAGCATGGGGATCGAGTTGTTGGACAATAAAGCGATCGTGTCGCCACGTTGCAGGCCCAGGCTTCGAAGGCCGTGGACGACCTGGTTGGTGGCGATCGCCAACTCCTTGAAAGTAATCGTGCTGTGATCTGCATCCACGATGGCGATCTGATCCGGGTGTTTCTCTGCCATTTTCCAAAAGCCCAATTCACTCATTTTCATAACCTCCCAGTGTGTCGATCTCGAAGTTGTTCACAACAAAAATTTATGTACCACAAAGCATCGAGAGGAGGCAACCGCGAAAGGACCGTGATGGGATGAGGAGTGGTTGTGCAGGTAGTGGTGACAATGGAAATCGTAACCTTTTTACATTTCTTTTACAATCTGAACGTGTTGTCGGAAATATTCCTTGTTTTTTCTGGTGCACTTCGATATATCCTCTTATGTCCCCTTGAGCAGATTCCTTCCGACAATTCTTGACTGGAACCCATCGCGGCTCATACGGGAAGGGTTCCGTCGTGCAGTCATCGTGTGAACGGGAGCGGCAGTGGCTATAGAGAAAACATCACAGAGGGTGCAGGGGGCGTTCGGGTAGTGGGAGCCAAGAAGAGGGACAAGGAACCTGAGCCATTTATTGACTCCCATGTTCATATCCTTCCGGAAGAGCGTTTGGGCGGGCTGATGAGGTGGATTCTTCGGTTGATTCCGGCTCATCCCGTCCCTGAATCGGTAACGGCCCGAGATATCCTCGATGACCTTCGCCGAGAAGGGGTAACCCATTTCTTCAATTTGGTTTACCCACTCAGGGAGGAAGAGACGGATTCACTGAATGATTTCAACGGCCGGCTCTGCTCCAGAATACCCGGTGCCATTCCCTTTGCGAGCATGCATCAGGATACGGCGGACAAGGCGAAAGTCGCCGAGAAGGCGCTCACGTCTTTCCCCTTCGTTGGGTTCAAGTTTCATCCTTTTGTCCAGGGTTTCGATCCTTGGGACAAGCGCATGGATCCGCTCTATGCGTTTCTTCAGGAGGCGGGGAAACCGGTCATCGTTCACACAGGGTTTGAGGACTACTACGGAAGGCCCATGCCTGTCGCAGAGTTGGAGGGCATGCTCAAGCGGTACCCGAGACTTCCGTTCGTTCTTGCCCATATGGCTTTCCCGAAAGTGGAGACAGCGTTCTCTCTGCTCGAGGAGTACTCGGAACTCTATTTGGACGCGACTCTCGTCCTGCCCTACCTGCGGCCGGAATGCGAACCGTACCTTGCATCCCTTCCAGGCGGCCTCGGAATCATCGATCGCCTGATCGAGGGGATCGAGAAACACACGGGTCGGGTCCTCTACGGTTCCGACCACCCTGCGGGGATGGGGGGCTTATCGGATATTTACAGGGACCTGAGAGACCTGCCCGTCTCGGACTTCGTGAAGAAGAGCATCCGGGTGGATGCCCCCAAAGCATTTGTTTCCAGGTTCGATCCTGGTTTTGACTGGCGTACGAACCTTGCCCAATTGGACGATCAACGAAAAGAGGAGGTCACAAAATGAAAGCAGCTGTCTTGTATGAGCCGAACACACCGTTGAAGATTGATGATCTTGAGATCGACGAGCCCCAGGCGAATGAGATCTTGATCAAGAACGAGGCTGCCGGCGTGTGCCACAGCGATCTTCATTTCATGAAGGGGGAGATGCCCATTCCCGTTCCCGTGGTCATGGGTCACGAGGGATGCGGCATCGTGGAAAAGGTTGGGCCGGGGGTTACCTCGGTGCAGCCCGGTGACAAGGTCATCACAATGGTGTCGTTTTCGTGCGGGCAATGCCGGTACTGCGCTGAGGGTCGGCCGACCATGTGCGTGGAGAACCTGACGATTCAAATGATGGCTGAGCTTCCGTTTTTTGGCGGAAAACGGCTGCGCAAGGGCGACGAGGGTGTGTGCCAGGTTTTTGGTCTCGGATCCTTTGCCGAGAAATGTGTGGTGCACGAGCGTTCTGCAATCAAGGTCCGGCAAGACGCGCCCTCGGATGTGGTTTGCCTGCTTGGCTGCGGCGTTGCGACCGGTATCGGTGCTGCAATCAACACGGCGGGTGTGCGGGCCGGAGACAGCGT
>Ga0180438_10011705_pt1 | contig 10560 bp, 10 predicted proteins | sample SS_ome_12_FD_132455 | JGI IMG/M metagenome (GOLD analysis project Ga0180438, IMG submission 132455) | Hypersaline lake sediment archaeal communities from the Salton Sea, California, USA - SS_3_D_2 metaG | ecosystem: Environmental > Aquatic > Non-marine Saline and Alkaline > Hypersaline >... | reverse complement strand
GTCGCCCGCTGTCGAGGATCACCGTCCGCGGGCACAGATCCCACACCAGGCGCATGTCGTGGCTGGCGACCAACATCGTTTGGGGCAGTTGGCGCAGCAGGCGGATGAGGTTGCGCCGCGTGCGGGGGTCCAGCCCGGCCGACGGCTCGTCGAGGACCAGGATTTCGGGGTCCATGGCCAGCACCGTGGCGATGGCGATCCGCTTGCGCTCGCCCAGGCTCAAGTGGTGGGGCATCAGTTCTTCATGGCCGGTCATGCCAACCGCACTCAGCGCCCGCGCCACCCGCTCGCGGACCTCGTCCTCCGGCAAGCCCATGTGCAGCGGGCCAAAGGCCACGTCCTCAAAGACGGTCGGTGAGAATAGCTGGTCGTCCGGGTCCTGGAAGATGAGGCCCACTTTGGCCCGGACCTTTTGGACCGTTCTATCGCCCACGCTCAGGCCAGCCACCCGCACCCGGTCCCCGTCCTGCGTCCCAGCGCGGAGCGTACCATTGAGATGCAAAAACAGGGTGGACTTGCCGGCCCCGTTGGGCCCGACGACGGCTAGCTTTTCGCCGGCTTGGACGGACAGGCTGATGTCGTGCAGCGCCTGCCGCCCATCGGGGTAGGAGAAGGACAGGTGTTCGATCTGGATCACGTGGCTGGTCATCAGAAACTCCCTACAGAGAGGTGGAGCGCCATCCGGCTCAGGGCGGCGATGGCGACGAGTGCTGTGAGCCAGGCGAGTCCCACCCACGTATCGCGCGCACGCCACGTGAGGCGTGTGAGCGTGCGAACCTCGCCGGCAAAACCCCGGGACAGCATCGCCGCGTAGATGCGCTCGCTGCGCTCGTAACTGCGGATGAAGAGACTGCCGATCATCCCGCCCAGAACCCGGGCCCGCCACCACACCGTGCGTCCCGCGCCAACCGACCGTGCCGCACGGGCGGTCTGCAGGCGCAAGGCCTCGTCGACGAGCACGAACAGGTAGCGGTACATGAACGAAATCGTCGCCGTCAGCACCGCTGGTACGTGTAAGGAGCGCATCGCATTCAGCAGGTCCGGGAAGGGTGTCGTGGCCACCAACAAGCCGCTGACCATGACCGACAGCCAGGCTTTGATCACCACCGCGGCGAATAGGGCCAGCCCTGCGTCGGTGATGGTCAGCGTAAAACCAAAGAGCTGCCAGGACCACACGGCTTCACCTGCCTGGGTAAAGGGCAAGGAGACGGCCACCATCCCGGCAAATGGCAAGGCGATGGCCGAGCGCTTCAGTCCTTCGATCAGGGGGACTTGGGCGGTGAGCACCGCGCCGATTGCCAGCGCAGCCAGAAGGGCAAAGGCAATCCAGTTGCCGGGTGGCGTCGTGGTCACGGCCAGCACAAAGGCCAGGGTAGCCAGCAGCTTGAGCCGTGGATCCAGACGGTGGACCAGGCTGTTGCCCTGCCGGTAACGGTCCAAGAAGCTATGGCGCATCGGTTGCCGGTTGTGAATCGTCCGGGGCGCGCTCCGAACGGCGGCGCAATAGCCAGGCCAGTGCATACCCCAGGGCAAATAGCAGGGCAGTCCCTACCAAACCGGCCACAATGGTCGCCACTGCCTCGTTCTCGATCCCTGGGAAAGCATAGTCAGGGATGACTTGGTAAGGGGCATCCTCGGCTTGATCCAGGAACCCCTCGTCCTCGGCCACCCGCTCCAACCCGTCCGGGTGGGGGGAGGCCAGCGGAGAGAGGAGGGCCACCCCCAAGGCGAGCAACAGGCCGATCACCCACCAGTACTTCCGCAGTTTGTCCATTGTCCACCTCACGCTTCGGATGGCTGGCGCAAGGCCAGTAGATCGGGCCGGGTGACCTGGAGGAAGGCCAGCACCCCGACAGTAATCAGCCCTTCGCCGATGCCGATGAGCATGTGAACGAGGCCCATGGCCGGCAGCGCCACGACCCAGGGCGATGTGCCGGAGATGGCCAGTTCGGCTGCGGCTACCAACGAGGCAACGAACACGGACAGCCAGGCCGCAGCAAAGCCGCTGGCCATCATGGCCCAAGTCCTGTCGCCCAGGAGCCGCCTCAAGGTCGTATAGACCAGCCAACCCACCAGCACGCCGACGACGGCCATGTTGAACACATTGGCGCCCAGGGCCAGCAGGCCGCCATCCTGGAATAGCAGGGCCTGGACGGCCAGCACACTGGTAAGCACCAGCATCCCGGCCCATGGTCCCAGCAGGATGGCTGCCAGTGCCCCACCCAGCAGGTGCCCCGAAGTGCCCCCGGCAACGGTAAAGTTCATCATCTGGGCGGCAAAAATGAATGCCGCGGTGACCCCCATCAACGGAACCTGTCGTTCGTTGAGTTCCTGGTTCACGCGGCGCACCGCATAGCCTACGCTCCCTGCTGAGGCGAGCCACGTCACGGCGGCTGTACCCGTACTTACGAATCCGTCCGGAATGTGCATGATTTCGACTCCTCCCCGTTTTGATGGCGACGCACGCTTCAGGGCTGGTCTGCTGTTTTTGCCGGGTCATTCGCAGGCCAGAGGTTGGCACGTCAGCTCCATCACCACCTGGAGCTGATGCATGAAAAGTCTATATGCAAAGATTTGCAGTTGAATTATATCCAGGTTGCGGAAAATGTCAAGCGGCGCCTGCCCTTCGTTCGATGGACATTCCCTTGGTCCTCTATGCTTCTTTGCCCAGAAGAGCTGGTGACTCAACCTCCTGGCGACTACCAAAGCACCGGTCCACGAACTTGTTGCACCACGCCGAAGTCTGAAGCTGGATCACATAGGCCAGGGCAATAATGAGCGCGATATCGGCTCCCTCCTGGCCAAAGGCGTTCATGGAGATGGCCAGGGCGATGGATAGATTCTTGGGAGCCACACCGTAGATCAGTGCAATGGCATCGTCTCTACCAAAGAAGGAGCGTCCCACAAGGGTGCCTACCACGAAGGTGAAAGCGTAGAACAGAATAAGGGGGACAAATAATAGCAGTAGATCAACCGGACGGGAGAGAATTGTGTCGGCCTTGAGTGCCATCGCGGAAAACACAATGCCCAGCAGGCCCAGGGTCGAGAACAAGGGGAATCTTGGCCGAAAGTCCCGAGCATATGTGGCCTGACCGTACCTGCGGATGATAAGCAACTGGGTGGCGTAGCCCAGGATCAGCGGCAGGAAGACGATGATGGCGATTTGCTGAAAGATCTTGCCCATGGGGATTTCGACGACAGTGCCCAGCAACCAATCGGCGTAGAAAGGTGAAGCCAGAGAACCGAGGATCAGCCCGATGACGGCCATTTTGATGGCGGCATCAAGGTTGCCTTTGGCAAAACCGGTCCAGGAGATGGTCATGCCACTGGTAGGGAGCGTCGCAGCCAGGAGCAAGCCCAGCGCGGCGAACACGTTGTTGGAGAAAAAGAGCCGGCCGATGCCAGAGGCTACAAAAGGCACGATCCCAAAGTTGATGAAGAGAACGATCAACTGCAGCTTGTAATCGTGACCAGAGCGGTCACAAACACGTCGGGATCGGATCCAGATGGAGAACCTGGCAGAGGGCCTCTCCGACCAATGCATGGAACCCTTCCTGGTCACGCTGCAGCCAGGCGCCGGCACCGGGGCAGATTCCATCGTTCATCTGGGGGAGGAGTTTGTGTTCTGCCTGGAGAGAGAGCTTGAGTACCAGGTGGCAGGTCAGGCGTACCGCCTGGAGGCGGGGGATAGCCTGGTGTTCCAGGCTCACCAGCCCCACTGCTGGCGCAGCCTCGGCGACCGCCCGGCCCGGCTCCTGTTGGTGTTCCACGCAGCGGAAGCGTCGCAAAAATGGTGGCGGCAGCACCTGAACCAACAGGCCCGGTCCTAGGTGCCGGCCGCCCGAGACCGCCTCTGGGTGCATTGCTCAACTAGCAGTTGTCGGTGGAGAATTCTGCACATAATGCCCGGTCCATTTGCCAAGGCATTCGCATCTCAGAACTAGCCGATCAGGTTCAGCTCTCGGCGCAGCTCAGGGAACTTGCCTCCCGTCTCCTCCTTGACGGCAGTGTCAAAGAACCCGGTGACCCTTGTATACTCCTCATCTGTCAGGCTAAAATCGAAAGCGGCGACGGTGGCATCGAGCTGTTCTACCGAACTCACCCCGACGACGGGCGCTGTGACGGCTGGCGAATGCCGCACCCACGAGATAGCTACCTGCGCAGGATGAAGTCCCCTGGTCTCTGCAAAATCCAAAAGACTGCGAATGCCTTGTCCGTATTCTTCCAGCCAGGCGGGAAGACGGAGATCGGTCTGTCCGCGAGCATCTGCCGGGAGGGGTTTCCCGGGCACATACTTGCCGGCCAGCAATCCCATCACGAGGGGACGATAGGTTGTGATGGCTAGGCCTTCGGCAGTGGCTTGGGGTAGCACTTCGACTTCTGCGCCACGCTCGAGCAGGTTGTACGGGATCTGGTTACCCACGAGGGTGGCCCAGCCGTTGCGCTCAGCGATGGCATTCGAGTGTGCGTACAACCAGGCGGGGTAGTTGCAGCAACCGACGTACCGTGTCTTGCCCTGTTCTACGACTGCGTTCAATGCCTGCATGATCTCCACGGGGCGCATGCCCGGCTCGGGCCAGTGGATCAAGTAGAGATCAACATAGTCGGTCTGTAAGCGCTCCAAACTCTCGTCGATACTCTCGCGAATGCTCTTGCCGTCCACCCCCTTGTGCACCTTCGTGACAAGGAACAGCTTATCGCGCCTTCCCTTGAGGATCCGCCCCAGAATCTCCTCAGTGTGCCCCCCCACATACATGGCAGCAGTATCGACGAAATTCACCCCCCGGTCGATGGCCGCAGCCAGAATCCGGTCCGATTGGGCTTCGTCGCATCGATCCCCAAACATCATGGTCCCCAGGCACATCTCTGAGACGATCTCTCCGGTACTGCCAAGCTTGACAGTTTTCATTGTACTCGCGTCTCCTTTCCCCTTTCAGGCCTCTCATCATTCCCGCCCTCCGTAGCACGCTCCCAGCATGGACGGTCCCGGGATCACATTCTACCCCAAGGTCGATGCCATTGTCAAGCGAACCGACACTGTGCAGCATTCACCAGCAACTGTGGGCTTCCCTCCCTAGAGCCTGCTATGTTTCTCTTGAGAATTGATTGATTCTAGGGCTTGACAAAGGCAAGGGTATGGTGTATACTACTAGTATGGTAATTGTATACAAGTTGTGTACTAGTCACTGTCGTTAAGGGTTCGGCTTGCGGAGGAGCGCGTTAAGTGAAGAGAAAAACAGCGACGTCACGGCGAGTCTACACCTCGGTCAAAGAAGAGATCATTTCCGGAAAACGCGTGCCTGATTCCGTCCTGTCTGAATCCGTGCTCGCCGAGGAATTCGGAGCAAGCCGGACGCCGGTTCGCGAAGCCCTTTGCATGCTGGAGAATGATGGCTTTGTGCGAAGGATTCCCTATCAAGGCTACATTGTTACCAGTTTCACGGTTGATGAGGTCCTCGACATAATTCAGGTGCGGATCATACTGGAACGGGAGGCGGTGCGGCTGGCGGCCACATCCATGCAGCCGCAGGATATCAGGCAATTGGAGCAGGTACAGAAACAGGGCCTGAGCGGCGAAATCTCCCCGGTTGAGGCCAATCGTCGCTTTCACCAGATCATCGCCAGTAGAAGCGGAAATGGGATCCTGACTGGTTTCCTCCACAGACTCTATGACAAATGCAACCGTCTCGAGACGATTTATGCCGAGAAGCTGACGACGGAAGAGGTGCTGTGGGGACACGAGGAGACACTTGAGGCGCTGCGGCGGAGGGATGCGGAGGCGGCAGGCGAGACCGTGGTCGTCCAACTGAATCGTTTTAAGGACCTCATTCTGGGCCAACTGTAGACTATTCCACACAAGGAGAGGAAAGATGGCAGGGAGGGAGAAACGTAAGGTCCGGCTGGTGGCGCGATTCCAATGGCCGCTTCAGGCTAGGATTCTGCGGGCACGGGTTCCTGAGTTCATCGCCCAGTATCCCGAGCTGGATCTGGAAGTCGAGATCCCCGAAGCAGAGCTGGGTGTTACGGAGAAGGTGTTGAAGGCCATGTCCCTGGGACGCCATGAAGCGGATATCCTGGACCTGCATTCAAACTTTGAAGTGGCCTTAGCCGTCAAGGGGAACCTGAGGCACGGAATTCTCGATCTTACGGACCTTGTGGCGGACGTCAAGGATCAGTTTGTGGGTTGGGAGCCTTGCACCTGGCGCGGTCGCGTGTACGGGCTACCCAGCATGCTTGCCGGGTCCGCCTACTACTATCGAGAGGACATCTTCTCCGATCTGGGCATCGATCCCAACGCCTTTGACACATGGGACGACTTCATCCGGGCTGGGAAAGAAGTGAAACAGGCAACCGGCGCCTTCATGACTCCGCTGGACATTGCCAGCTACAACCAGTTTCAGCCCCTGGCATTACACAACGGCGGAGGCTGGTTCGATGCATCAGGCAAGCTGATTTTAGATGCCGAACGCACCGTGGAGGCGCTGCAGCTCTATCAAGATCTTCTTCTCAAGCACGAGGTGGCCTGGCCCGCGACCCAATTCTATGGATCGGACACGTGGCAGGCCTTTCGGGAAGGTCGCATTGTTGGCGCCTACATGCCCGAATGGTTTGGCGCTAACGAGATGCGACACAATCTGCCCGGCATGGCTGGCAAGTTCCGCATTGCCGTTGCCCCTGCCTTCCACTCAGACGAGGGCCGCAGTGGCTACCGCGGCGGTATGTGCGCCTGCGTGGTGAGAGGCCCAGACGAGGATGTGGCCTTTGAACTGCTTCGCTTCTCCCGACTGACGCTGTCTGCCCAGCTTGCCACCTTCGAGGAGGAATTCCTGGCTCCATCCATGCTTGCTGCCTACGACGATCCCGCCGTGGCAGACTACGAGTACGAGTTCTTGGGGGGGCAGAAGGTCGGACGGGTGTATGCGCGCATGGCTCGCCTCCTACAGCCCTTCCATGTGGGCGAGCAGCTGATGGAGGTGCAGCAGATCATCAACAGACGCGTGATCCCGGACGTAACCTCGGGAGCGGCCACACCCAGACAGTCACTCAGCGAGGCGGCGGCAGAGGTCAGGCTGAATCCAATAACTCTGGAAAATGCCCTCAGTCTTGACGGGGATGATGCCTTGCGCATCAAGGGCGACTAACCCTGAGAAAGGTTGCCAGGTCTGATGACTGCTGGCGAGACACGGTCTGAAATCGAACTCCTGTCGGAGAGCCTTGGCGACCGGCTCGCGGCTGCCCGAACCTATCTTGAGAGAGTGGGATTCGGAGCCAGAGCTACGCTGGATCACATCGGGGTCCAGACATACTCTCCGGCGGACTATGAACGTCTCAGAGATAGCTATCGCACACAGCTCCGGTTTCTCTCCGAGCGCGTGGCTGGCGGCAGGCGCATCACCAATTTTGCAATGCATCGGCACCTTCCCGGGCAGAACGAGGACCCGCCTCCTTTCTTGGAGCTCTTTGAGCCGACAGAAGCCCAGTTGGACGCAGGCAGGCAGCCCTGGCTCTGGCACCTGGCTTTTGTCGATGAGAGGATCGGGCAGGACTCGACACTGCTAGAACAGACAGGGGCTGAGATCTTGTGGCAGCTTGAGGTGGGAAGCAAGAAGGTGGTCTTCCTGGCGGGCCCACAAGGCCAAGAGATCGAGATAGCAAGCGAGTCCTTGGAAAGCAGGGGGCCAGCTGAGGGCGATTCAGCGGCGAGACGAAGAGCCTGACGGCGACAATCCTGGGGGACCTTGCAGTTGCCAGGCTGACTGCTGAGTGTCCCCCATGGGGACGATCGATGATTGGCATTGGTTTTCTCGGACTTGGGAACATCGCAGCCATGCACCGCGAGGCCATTCTCCCTCGCAGCGATATCGTCCTGGTCGCTGGCCACACGCGAAATCAGGAGCGACTTGCTTCGCTCAGTCAGCAATGGGGGTTCAAGCCTCACGGCTCGCTGGAATCTCTGCTCAGCGATCGCGACGTGGATGCCGTTGTGGTACTGACGCCATCACGCCTCCACTTCGAGCAGGCCAGGCAAGCGCTGGACGCGGGAAAGCATGTCCTGGTGGAAAAGCCAGTCGCCCTGCGGGGCGACGAGATTGCCCAACTCCGCTCAGAGGCACAGTCGAGAGGTCTGGTGTGCATGCCGGGCCACAACGCCGTCTACCGCCCGGCGCTCCAGGCGGCAAGAGAGCGGATCGATAATGGTTCCCTGGGCCAGCCGTACTTTGCACAGGTTTCCCTATCGCTCCCTATTCCCGATTCGGAGTTCCTGGGATGGCGCCGCCATGCGGCAGAGGGGGGCAGCGCGCTGGTGGATAGCGGCACGCATCGGTTGTATCAGACGATCTATCTCATGGGACCGCCAAGCCAGGTCTTTGCCTATACCGAGCACTACGTACAGCCCCTGGATGGCGAGGATGTCGCCCTATTGGGCCTCCGGTTCGCCTCGGGCGCGCTGGGTGTGGTGTTTCAGTCTTGGGCCAGTCTCGACACGAGCAACACGCCCGAATTGAGAGTACTCGGCACCAGGGGCACCTTGTGGTTGTCAGACCAGCTCTACCTCAACGGCCACGCCATCGCGCCACAGACGCCACGTCCTGAGACTTTCGTGCAGATGTATGGCCATTTCGCTGCCTGTGTGCGCGGCAAAGCGACGCCTCTTTCGACACTTGACGACGCCGAGCTCACAGCGCGAACCATTGAGGCGGCCTACCGGTCAGCTAAGGAAGGGAGCCTTGTCGACATACGGCCTGTTCAGAGCTGATTGCTCTCGGAAGAAGAGGAGATGGGCCGTGCCTAGCATCCGCAGTGCGGCAGAAAAGGAGGGGAGGGATTATGGGATGAGCCTGAGCTTTAGGAACCCAGTTTTGGACATTCACTGTCGCGGTATTCGGAACACATGCTAAAGGAGGAAAAGAGATGAAATTGCGCAAACTCATTGTGCTGCTCGCGGTATTGAGCATGTTGCTGGCTCAATGCGCGCCATCAGCCGAACCTACTGCCGAACCACCCAAGGAGACGGAAGTGCCTGCGCCGGCTGAGCCGACGGAGGAGGCGGATGTGGTTGAGGAGCCCACAGAAGCGGCCGTGGAGAAGCCGGCCGGTGGGACCTTTGTCTTTGCCCGGGCGGGGGATCCGATTACGCTTGACCCACCGAACACCAAGGAGAACGAGTCTGAGGCCCGCGTGGTGCAGATGTTCGAGGGGTTAGTCGCCGTCGAACCCGGCACGACGGACCTTGGTCCGGGACTGGCTGAGAGCTGGGAGGTTTCCGACGACGGCACGGTATGGACCTTCCACCTGCGTGAGGGGATCACCTTTCACGACGGCACCCCCTTCAATGCCGAAGCGGTCGTGTTCAACTTTGACCGAATGCGCTTTGAGGACAACCCCTATCACGTGGGCGAGTTCAACGTTTGGGCCAACATGATGGGTGGGTTTCCGGGGGTAATGAAGGACATCCAGGCGTTGGACGAGTACACGGTCCAGATGACGCTGGAGCAATCGATGGGCGCATTCCTGGCCTTCCTGGCAGGGCCTGCCTTCCTGATGGTGAGTCCTGAAGCGGTGAAGGCGGATCCAGAGAACGCCTTCAAGAACCCGGTTGGCACCGGTCCCTTCAAGTTTGTGGAGTGGATTCCGGGGGACCGGGTGGTCATGGAGCGCTATGAGGATTACTGGGGGGAGCCACCTGCCTTCGACAAGGTGATCATCCGCACCGTTCCTGACTCGACGGCTCGTTTCCTGGAACTGCAAGCGGGCACCATCGACGCCATGGATGATCCCAACCCGGACGACATCCAGCTGGCCGAGGAGGATCCCGAGTTGCAGGTGTTGCTGCGCGACTACTGGCCAGTGGGCACGATCAACGTCAACCACGAGGTCGAGCCGCTGGGTGATGTGAATGTTCGGTGGGCCATCGCCCATGCCATCAACCGTGAGGAGTTGATGCCGCTGTACAACGGCATGGCGGTTCCCGGCAACCAAGCCCAGACGCCGGCAAGTTGGGCATACAACCCCGACCTGCCCCCGATCGAGTATGATCCGGAGAAAGCGAAGGAGTTGCTGGCCGAGGCGGGCTATCCCGACGGCTTTGAGATGGACCTGTGGTATATGCCGGTCGCGCGTCCCTACTATCCCAAGCCCCAGGAGATTGCTCAGAAAATGGCTGCCGACCTGGCGGAAGTTGGCATCGACGTGAACCTCAAGACCGAGGACTGGGGTGCCTACATGAACGACCGCGCTGGCATGTTCCCGATGTGGATGTTCGGGGGTTGGGCGTCGGTCATGGACCCCTCGTGGCTCATCTACGTCTACTATGGCGAGAAGCGAGCTCAGGAGGGCAACTATGACAATCCTGAGGTGTTTGAGCTGATGAACAAGGCCCAGTGGTCGGTGGATCAGGAGCAGCGGGCCGAGTGGTACAAGCAGGCAGCGCAGATCACGTACGACGACATGGCGCGGATCCCCATCGTCTTCGCCCGCGCTGGCGCCGTCCTGGCACGGGCCGACATCCAGGACTTCAAAACGTCCGTCCTCCGGCAGGAGCAGTACAAGACTGCCTAC
>Ga0180438_10011704_pt1 | contig 10561 bp, 7 predicted proteins | sample SS_ome_12_FD_132455 | JGI IMG/M metagenome (GOLD analysis project Ga0180438, IMG submission 132455) | Hypersaline lake sediment archaeal communities from the Salton Sea, California, USA - SS_3_D_2 metaG | ecosystem: Environmental > Aquatic > Non-marine Saline and Alkaline > Hypersaline >... | reverse complement strand
AATTTTTAGACTTCCAAGGGCATAATATAAAGAAATAATATCTGGAGTTTTCAATGAATTTTGAAAATTAATGAATCCTAATTGATCACTCTCAATTATTTCTACTTCACAAGATTTGATATAATTATAAAGGAAATTGTTATTGTCCTCTAGATTTTCCTTTAAGAATTTGCGAAGCAGTAAAAACCAATATATAGTTTCAAGATTAATAGATTCATCGTTTGTAATTTCCAAATTCAACTTTTTATAAAAATCTGATAGCTTATTATAATCATTTAAATAAAAGCTGCTGATTTCTCGACGATTTATTGCTAAAAATGATTTAAATGGTTCTTTCTTAAATTCCGTAATATAGGGATAAGCTACTTTATCCTCGACATTAATCAATCAAAAAAAACCCCATAAACTATTTTGATCATAATGAAAATTTATGAATTTATTTTTTTGTAATTCTATCATATTTTTGTTGACTCATTCACTTCCACAATAGTAGAGAAAAGATGATGAAAAGAGGAATAAAATGGGGTTTTAAATATGAATAAACCATTCTTCATGGAAATCAAGAAGATCCAACCTAGTCAGTTATATCTCAATATCCTGAAAATTGAAAAAATCATGAGTAAATATGACATTATTGCTCCAGAATTGGTTGAACCCGTCCCTATAAAAAAATTGAATGATGAAATTATTTATACTGATGGTCATACTCGAGCATATCTTCTTTGGTTAAATGGTTATAGAAATATTAAAGTCGAATGGGAAGATGAAGAGCTAGATTGGGAGGCATACAAGATATGTGTGGAATGGTGTAAAGAAGAGGGTATTCTGTCTATTTCTGATTTTAAAACTAGAATCATTGACGATGAATCATACCAGATTAAATGGATAAAGCGTTGCCAAGACATGTTCTTAGATTTAGAGAAAAAAAGAGAAATGAATGATTAAAATAAATTTTTTTTTTTAGAGTGGTGGATCACTTATAAAACTAAGTGTATTAATTACTCCCATATTGTCATATATCAATGGATTCTGAACAATGACTAATGGTGCTTGATTAAAGGGAATAAAGTTCACTGCGGTATTAAATGCAGAATTTATTGTCTCATTCTCATCAAGCTTATCCCAAAATACATGGAAAAACCATGATCCCGCCCAACCATCTCCATTAGCATTATTGATCCAATACCATGATGCTCGATTTGAAGAAGCAGTCACCATAATACAATTCGGAATATTATACCAGCTAGCTCCTACATTGGGACCACTACTTAAGAAATTACCACTAAAACAGCAGTCAATATTTATCATCATTCGCTTACAACTGATTTCTTTTACCAAATTATAGAATTCTAATTCAGTAATAAAACTATTATCAGCTTCGAAATGAAAAGTAGCGCTTCCGTCAGGCAAGATCTTATTCGAACCATGATCGCACATATAAAAGATCAGATAATCGTTTGGATTTATTGTATTTGCAAATGAGCCACTTATACTAACATTTAATTCATGTTTGAAACGAGAAGCGTTCACATCATCATTAAGAACGTCAATAATAGCACCAAGAGTATCATCAAGAATTCCATCATTTCTGTAAATATTTACTATACCGTCAATATCATTCTTCCAATACAACATGAAAAAGATATTATCATCAGTATATCCATGATTTTTCAAAATCCAATACACCTGCAGTGTCTGAGCAGGAAATCCATCAGAATTTATTCCTCCTGGGCTTGGAGGAGGTTCAACGGGATTTGTTAAATTAACACTAATCCATTTATCGATTTTGATATTATCAAAATATATTGCTTTATTCACTATATCTGGAAAAGAAGCTTCTACACTTAACACCAAATTGAGGTCAGTTATTTCATTATCTGTTTCATTATTACACACTCCCGTTAGATTCATCTTGAACCAACTATTTGTTATATCCGTGATTCCATCTGACCAATCAAATCGTACTGTTTGACCTGTAGAATTTAACCATTGTAGCCCTATTCTAGCACCTGTTCCACCAAGAGCAACCCCACTTTGTATAAAAACATCTACACTAATATTATATAAGGCATATTCTATAAGATCATAATGTTCAGAATACTCCAACGAAAATATACCCGTTACGGGGGTATCTATCAGCGTAAAGATCGTTAAAGAACCAGGAGGATTACCAAAAACCGAATATTCACCACTGCATTCAACTCCACTAAAACTCCAATTCCCTAAACCTAAATCAATACTAGAGTCACCACCATCATTAAAATCTCCATCTGGTTCGCTTTCGTAAAAATCATTTGCACTTCCTACTATTATTGCCTTTCTCTCTCCAGGAATGATCACAGGGGGGGGAGTACTTGGTAACATGATAATTATAATAGATACTGCAACGATCCCAATTATTAAAATAGCGATAATTGGAATGATCATTTTTTTTTTCATTAAATTTCACCTATTATTTGAAAACTAATTTCTAAATAGAATTATTATTAACGTAAAATAAGATAATTTACCAATTTAAATATTTTTACCAACTCTAGAACAAAATAAAAAATTAGCTTTAAAAGATTATTTAAAACAGAAGTTAAAAAATAGGAAAATACAAAAAAAGAAAAATAAAAAATTAGAACTCTGGTTTTTCGATTATATCTAATAAATTATACGTGGAGATCATTTCAAGAACGCCCATGACTTTCATACCATGATTGTACATTTCGTTTGCATCGAAAAGATTCCTCCAACAAAAAGGACACTCCGTTGTTAAAAAATCCGCTCCTACTGCATTGGCTTCATCACATCGAAGACTTGCGGTTTTTAACGAGAAATCAGGATATCCTGCTCTTACTCCACCACCTGCTCCACAACACATTGAATTTAATTTGATTCGATACATTTCAACAAATTTGATACCAACGTCCTCTTCAAGCTTGCGTAGAATAACTCGAGGAATATCAAACCAATCATCGATCATTTTGTCTATTTTGCGCATATCAAACATAAGATTCTCTGATTTTCTAATCATTTCCTGCTCCATATCAACCGCGAAGTGCCGTCCCGTATGACAGGGATCATGATAAGTCACCACTTTTCCCTTAAGCTCTTTGTTTGGTTTGAACTTGATTTCTCCCTTAAAATCCTTAATTCTCTCATATTCGGCTTCAAGTCCCTTCAATTCAGCTTCTAATCGCCTATCTGGTTTCGCCTTAAGCTTTTTCTTGAGTTCATCGATTTTACCGGGTAATTCCTTTTTCTTCTTTGGAATTGAAATCAAATCTGAAATTAACTCGAATGCGTGTTGTGTTTTGAAAGGAAGTTTTTCTCCTTCTGGCATCCATTTTGGATAATCAATGGTGAATGTTCGATAACATCCCGCGCAAGAGAAATACAATTTATCATATTTTTTGAAATTCTCGAGATTGGTATTCATTAAGTCTTGTGCGGTATCAACTGCTCCAATTCGAAAGAATGGACTTCCACAGCATACTTCATCATCAAGTAAAGTAAAATTCATTCCGAGCTGATCAAATAATTTTGCAGTTGCTATTGCCACTTCAACTTGACGATAACTTGCGGTACAACCAACGTAATATGCGATGTTTGCATCTTTATTATCAATATATTTTTCTAAACCAGCATCTTTCGCCCATTTCATTCGTTCATCTTTATCTCCACCATATGGATTATTCAATTCTTTGACTAATTTATTTACAAGTTGATGTTTTTCAATCATAGGAACTCCGGATTCCACTAAAGCAGCTCTTAGAGACTCAATAATATCTACTGTTGGCACTTTGTTTTCACACTGAGCTGAACATTGACCACAAGTAATACAAGGCATTAATACATCGCGGACCTCTTCCGAGAATTCGAGATCTCCGTTTAAGATAGAACGCGCGATCCACATTTTTCCGGCATTCCAGAACGCTTCCCAGCCATATTCAATTCCAGCGGGACAAGCGTCCACCATGCCTTCATATAACACTGTACCTTGTTTTCCTGTAAATTCACCGATTCCTTCTCTATCTGGTTCTCCAGAATAAGCGAAGCGGCATGCCTTACAATGAATACATCGGAATATCTCACTTTTCAATTCTTGTAATCTTTCCATTCCTGTTTTTGCCATTTTTTTTACCTCTTTTATTTTTTTAGTTTCAGGGCAACGCTAAACGCCCAGGATGCATTATCATATTTGGATCTACCAGCTTCTTAAATGCCCGTAAGTATTTCCAATACATTGAGGCATTATAATAAGCTTCGATATGAACAAAAGGATCAGGTCTATAATTTAACCAACCTTGCTTTAGTCCATATTCAGTAGTTTCCCGATTTAAGTCTTGGACCTTCTCGAAATCTTCTTGCTTAGTCGAATCAAAGCAGACGATGGGCATACAAATTGCTTGGCGACAACGTTCGATACTAGCTATCCACATGACTGGAGGGAATCCATATTTTTCCATTGCAGCGTTATACATCTCTGCGAAGTGTGCACATTCATTCCAAGGCGTATACCATGTAATGAATAAAAATCCTGCCTCCCAGAAGGAATATGGAATAGCGATTTTATTTGGTTTCTTCATTCGACTCGCAATTTGCTTCGGATGTAATTCCCAAGGTTTCATTGCTTCAGGATCTTTTGCTCGGTTCTTCTTATAATCTTCAGCCATATTGTTAATACGATTTACGACATAATCCAATTCCTCTTGTGTTTGTGCCCAACATTCCCAATTCATCCACCACTTGCTTACGCCAATCTTTTCAAAAAATTCATAATTGTGTGGAATTTTATCTTTTGGCCAGCGAGTCATAACAAGGGGATAATTTCCTCCTTGTACCATAACGGTGTTATGACTAATGCCAAATTCTTGTTTAGCTACTTCAAGTGTCAGATCTTGCATATCATGAGGATTACTCATACCCCAGGCAACGACGGTTTTAAATTTTGGATGGGGATAAATTTTTACTGCTACTTTCGTTACTACTCCTAAGGCACCTTGGCTTCCCATTAAGAAAGACCACATATCAGGTCCTAAGCCATATTTATAAAATGGCTTAGCAAAAGGAAGTGCCCACGAACCAGTTCGAACAACGTCTCCATTAGGGAACACCACTTCACCGCACATAAAGTTATCACCTTGGGGACCAACAGAACTCGTATAAAGTGAAAAGCCCCGGTCAATTGCGTCTCCCATAACTGTGGCAGCAGGTGGGGCGCCATCAGCAATTGGGGGTGCCCAATCAGGATAATTTTTATGCATATAAGCCCAAAGTTGCCCATTGGTGACCCCTGGCTCTACAATAGCATAACGATTCTCTTCATTAACTTCGATGATTCTATCCATCCTACTTAAATCAAGTAGTACTCCACCTGGCTTAAGAGTAGGGCATGCGAAACCACCTGACAATCCTGCTGAAACAGGGCTTACAGCGATTTTTTCTGCTGAGCAATAAAGCAAAATTTTACGGATTTCTTCAGGGAATTTAGGTCGAACTACGATATCTGGAATTTGAGATTCTAAACCCATGACAGATTTGGCAAGATATGAGGCTGTAATAGCCTTATTATTAGTAGCGTAATTTTTGCCGACAATCCCGATCATGGCTTCTAAATCTTTTTCATTTGGAAGTTTATAGCTCATAACTATTAACCTTTTACTCTCTCTTCATATATTTTGATTTTTATAATAATGTGAAATATTATTTTGGAAAATTCACTACTAAATTTTAAATTTCGCAATATAAATTTCCAATAAAAATAGTATTTTATCTTATAACAATAATATTTGTGTCTTAAAAAGTAGATTTCCTTCTAAAATTATTATTTAAACAGAAGAAATAACATAGACGAATAGGTGGAGATTGCCAAAAAATTAAGATTGATTATGAACGCGCTCAATTTCTTTGTGTAATGCCTGTATCGCGAAGGGTTTTTCGATAAATGATGCCACTCCGATAGACAAGGCTTTCTGTGCTATCGATTTATCTGCGCTGGTGAAAATAATTTTGGTCTCTAAATTCATGTTAAGAATTTCGATTGAGGCATCAATGCCATTTTTCAAAGGCATACGATGATCCATTAAGATTATATCAGGTTTGGATGGCATCGAAAGAATCATCTCAACCGCGTCTCTTCCATTACCAGCTTTCCCAACAACATCAAATCCGAAAGTGGTGAGCATCATCTCATATAGTCTCTGAAGTGAGAGATCATCTTCCACTATTAAGATCTTAATCATTCTCTACCACCTCCGGTAAAAGAATAACAAAGTTACTGCCTTGAGAGTAGTCACCTGCGACTTTATCTTCGACCCAAATCTCTCCTTTGTATAAGTTTAGAATCTTCTTAACTAGTGTTAATCCTAAGCCTAAACCACTTACGAATTCTTTGGCGTTATACCCTCTTTGGAATATTTTATCTTTCATTGTATCTGGAATTCCAATTCCATTATCTATAAATTCATACTTTGCAAAAGATCTATCATCTTTTTTTATTTTTGAAATATTAATAACGATTTTGATTAATTCATTCCGATTATATCTGATTGCATTAATTAGAATATTCTCAAATAAGTCCGAGAGTAATTGATTAGCATATACATCTATCGTATCATAAGGGGAGTTAATTGTTATCTCAACATTTTTATCATGAAAGCTTTTTATTAAAAATTCACGATCTTGATTTAAAACTTTAAGAGCGTCTACTTTTTCTATAGCGAAGGTTAGATCTTCAACATCAGAGAGAGTGCGCACATTTGAAACGAGATTTGACCCTCGATTGACTTGATCTTTGATAATACTTAATAATTCCCTACTTTCTTCGGGTAGCATTTTATTTTCCAGTTTAAAGTTTAGTAAATCAATAGCAGAGAGTATATTTTGAAGAATATTATTTATATCATGAGCAAATAGATCTTTATAAAATTTAGAACGGTTGAATGATCTTCTATATTTGAGTTCCGATTCTTTTAGTTTCTGTTCTGTTTTTTTCTTTTCAGTTATATCCTTGATGATAAATTGAACTAAAGTTTCATCCATAATATTAACTAAAGATGCAGAGGCACTTACCCAAATTTTCCTTCCCGAAGTTCGGGATATTGGGAAAGAAAATTCGTCAACACTCCCTCCATGAATTAACTTTTGAATGATCTTCTCGAAATGGGGGATTAAATGCTTATTACCTTCGTTTAAGGAAAGAATTTTAGTAAAATGTTTGCTGACAAGATCTTCTACTGTGTGAACAGAAAGAATTTTATTTGTAGCCGAGTTGCAATCAAGCAAAACTCCATTCATATCGACAAGAAAAATTGAGTAAGGAGAACTATTAAATAATTCTCGGTATTTGAGTTGAGATTTTTTAATCGACTCTTCTGCTTTTTTTATTTGAGTGATTTCTTTTGTAATTTCAACAGCAGCTACAACCTTGCCTTTTTCGTCATATACAGGATAACCTCTAATTTGCCAGATCCGTCCATCAGGTGTAGAAATCTCTTCAGAGCATGGATTATGAGTCTCCGCGGCCCTAATAACCGGGCAGCCCACACAAGGAGAGTCTCTCCGAGGCCAAATTTCATAGCATTTTCTGCCAATTAAATTGTGAATTTTTAAATCCACTGAATCAGCTGCCGCTTTATTCGTCCATAATATTCGATTATCCAAATCTTGATATACTATATGTTCACTTATACTTTCTAAAATTATAGACTTCTCTCGTTCTTCCTTTCTAAGTGTTTTTTCAATTTCTTTTTGTTTCGATACATCTTGAGTAAAAACGACTACAAAATCATGAGGGATGTATATAAAGGTGGCTAAGAACGTTTTTTTTTTTGTTGAATTAGTCAGATCGTATTGGATTTCTTTACAATAATTTAATTTATTATTATAGCAGTTTTGAATATCAATTGCTAATTTGGAATTTTTTTCAAATACTTGAGAGAGTTTCTTTCCAACATCAGATTCAATCTTACTTTTAGTATGAAGGTACATTGATTTATTATACTTGACTAGATAGAAGGCATCCTCCTTTTTTTTCCAAATAAAGGAGGGTGTAGGTGAAGACATATAAATTGATTTATATATCTCGTTTTCTCCATCTATAATATTGTTGAAATCACTCATAAAGAGACCTTCATTTCTTTCGTCTTGAATGAAACAATAATAACTGCCGACTCCTATTGAATAATCTAGTAATAGAAGAATTATTTAATAATTCGTATTTATTTTTCGATGATTTAGATCTATTTAAAAGTAGAATAAAATGAAGTAGTTATTTTAAAAATCTTTTTGAAGAGAAACGAGTCCCTATAAACATAAAAAATAAAGCAAAAATTAATGTCAGTGGAAGTTGTCCTAAAACAATATATACAAAGTTTGGCTCAGCAGAAACAGAATATAACGCGATGGAAAAACTAAAATGAATAAGTGAGTTTAAAAGAGCCAATTTCCAGTTTGGGGATAAATAACCTAAAATCAAATTTGGAAGTAAAAAGGACAGAATTATATTAGCGGTAGAAAGTAAAATTAAAGCTGGCATAAATCTTGTGAATAACTGTTCAGGAGTGAGTAATCTATTTAGATTTAATGTTTCATATATAAAAATTGTCGCAAAAATGCTTAAAAAGATTAAAAATGGAGAGATGGGTCCTACTATTATCCAAGATAAAAAAATTCTCCAAAAAGGAGAGCTTAAGGTTTTTCCTTTTAGATTATTATTTATTACTTCTTCCATATCCTCTTGTATTATTTTTTCTGGGTCGTAATCTGGAGCATATAAATTAATAAATTCTAATAGAATACCCCTTAAAATGGAAGATACTAAATCGTTATTATCATTTGAATTTACAATTGTAGCTCCAAGTAGTTTTTCTTCTTCTATAGGGAACAAAATGAGCTTGTTATTCTCACCCAGATCTACATTCTTCACTATACTATTCAAAGCTTCTCTACTAAAGTTAGCGATAGATGTGAAAAATCCTATGAGAATATTCTCATCATATTGTTCCTTCATAAAGTTTTTAGAATACAGTAGAAAACCTTGTTCATCCAATATATATATACTTTTTATCATTTATTTCCCTCAAATTATCTTTAATTATACTCTTCTACTTCTTTTTTTTTATCAATATATTCAATATATTCACTTAATGATGCTTTAGATTTTTTAAAACTAAATAATCTTGGCCCAAATAACTCTGTTAGTTTAATAAGAAGATTATATGGATTTTCTTTTACAAAAATTTTAAATTTTTCCATCTTTCGTTCCTCAATGATTAAATTTACTCCTTTCAATGCATACATTTGGTTAATTTCTTCTTTATCGGGATTATTCAATTCAATATTAATTATTTCACCCTTATGTGGAAGATTCTCAATCAAATCATTGTATGTTCCAATACTGGTTTCTTGTTTCGTTATTGTTAATATCTGATCACAGTTGCTTACCACACCCTCAGGAGCGTGAAAGATCAATACAATATGGAAATCTCTTTTTAAATTATCCATATAATTATTAAATTTCTTAAACTCTAATCTTCCTAACATTCCAAATGGTATTGAAAACATAATTATCGAAGGTGATTGAAGTAAAGCTCTCCCAATTGAGAATAAGAGAAACTCTAATGAAGTAAGTTCTGAAAATCTTTTATTTTTTTTATTTAATAATCCAGTTACGTCTAAAGCATGCCTTACAAATTCTTTTTTCTTACTAATTCTTGTGGGAAAACCCCCGATAAGATCACCCATAATCTCATCGAATCTAGGACTTATTCCAGCACTCTTTAATGTTAAATCTAATTCTCGAGATCTTTTTTTCAAAATATTATCAAGATCAATATCAAATTGTATCGCTTTCTTTATTTTCATGGTCACAATTTTCGAATCGTACGCTTCAGGTAATATAAAAATATTTTTTTTCTCTTTCTCAGAAAGCAATTGTACATAACGACCAAAAACTTCAATAGTACCAGAAAAATCTGTATAATTCCCTTTTATCGCCTCAAATAAGTCTAATAATTCAATTCTATGATCAACATTTCTTAGGATTTCCTCGTCAAATATAATCCCCAATGATTTACCTCGATGTATATCGAATGATACATCTTTAATTTGTTCATGAATAGTCAAATTATTTACAACTAAATGTTGCGAGCTTCTTTTTAATGGGTCGATATGAACTCTGTTTGCAACAATTCTGCAAATTTCATCAATAATTTCATACATATGCAAAGGATGTAGTTCATTCCAATTTTGAATTAGATCCTGATTTAGAAATTCTTTCTCACTCACAATTTTTGTAAGATTTTTTGAAAAAGTAATTGTTGGTAGTAAAGGATATTTCTCAAAGTTAATTTCTAAGGAAATAGTGAAATTAGGAAAGAAAATACGGATTTCTCTATGAAAGGGGATATTATCTATAGCATAATTTTCATATTTCTGATCAATTAAACTAACCTCCTCTCCTAAAATCTCTAGATGTTTTCGAAATTCTCGTCGAATCAACTTTCTCATGCGTGATATGATTTTTAGAGGACTTACAAGACCATCATCATCAAAATCAGGTTCAAAAATTATT
>Ga0180438_10011703_pt1 | contig 10563 bp, 10 predicted proteins | sample SS_ome_12_FD_132455 | JGI IMG/M metagenome (GOLD analysis project Ga0180438, IMG submission 132455) | Hypersaline lake sediment archaeal communities from the Salton Sea, California, USA - SS_3_D_2 metaG | ecosystem: Environmental > Aquatic > Non-marine Saline and Alkaline > Hypersaline >... | reverse complement strand
TTTGGATTTGTTATTTTTCTTTGTGTTCTGGGAATTTGGCTTGGTTCCGATGTATTTCATTATCAACCAGTGGGGCAGTGAAAAAGGTGAACGCGAAGTTTGGGGAGGTCATAAGGTCAAAGCCCGTACGTACGCATCATTCAAATTTATGATTGTTACAATGGTAGGCTCTTTGGGTCTGCTCCTGGCTATTCAGATGATTGGTGTTGCAGCCGGGACTTTCGATATTTTAGTGCTTACAGAAAAATGGGTATCCTTAGATAAATCGACATTCAATATTCCAATAGAGACGGTCAAGGCGATCGCATTCTGGGCATTTGCGATCGCATTTTTAGTGAAAGTACCCGTATGGCCTTTCCACACCTGGCTGCCGGATGCTCATACTGAAGCGCCGACGGCGGGTTCCATGTTGTTGGCAGGTGTTCTGCTGAAACTGGGAGGCTATGGATTTTTACGCCTGGTGTTACCTTTCTATCCAGAAGAATCGAAATACTTCGCCGGCGCACTTGCGTTTCTGGCAGTCGCTTCAATTATTCACGGCGCACTAGCAGCCTGGGGTCAGGATGATTTTAAACGGCTGGTTGCCTATTCCTCTGTAAACCATATGGGTTTTGTAGTTTTAGGTATCGCGGCTGCTGCGTTTGCATACGGAACAATAGATGCCACCATTGCTCTTGAAGGAGCAGTGTTACAAATGTTCAATCATGGTCTATCGGCAGCAGGGATGTTCTTCCTGGTTGGCGTGATATACGAGCGCACTCATACACGAAGTTTGAAAGAATTCAGTGGCCTTTTTTCTTTGATCCCAGTTTATGGAGGCATCCTAATTTTTACGTCAATGGCATCCCTTGGCTTACCAGGATTAAATGGTTTTGTATCTGAATTTCTTGTAGTAAGAGGCGCATGGCCGGTATTTACCATTTATACAGCCCTAGCCATGATCGGCTTGTTTTTTACCGGGGCTTACATTTTAAAAGGCATCAAAATGACTCTGCAAGGCCCGATAAATATTCGTTGGTTGAACCACCTCCAAGAAATTAACAGCCGCGAACTATTTGTGATCATCCCTTTAATGATCTTGATGCTCTGGATCGGAATTTGGCCAGCCTGGATATTATCCGTAATCAATTATGCAGTGATGTCTCTATATTAATTTGATTCGTGCCGCGTGCAATTACTGCACGCGAACGAGGTGATAAATGCAATTTCCAATTCTCAGTTTTGTTGTTTTTACACCGGTGGTGGCCGGCATCTTAATATTGTTAATCCCCGGTGAACGTAAAAACGAGATTCGGGTGACAGCCCTTGCTGCTGGAACACTGGCACTGGTCCTTTCGTTGTGGGTTTATTTTTCCTATGATATTGCAGCTGGTGGTTATCAATTTGTGGAGAAATATTCATGGCTGCCGCAACTTGGGGTTTCTTATCATGTCGGTGTGGATGGAATGAATACACCACTGGTCCTATTAACAGGAATAGTTATGTTTACCGGCGTGTTGATTTCATGGGGGATCGATGACCGGCCGCGCGAATTTTTTGCATTCTTGTTTATTCTAGCTACGGGCGTATTCGGCGTTTTTGTTGCGTTGGATTTATTCATGCTAATCTTTTTCTATGAAATTGCAGTATTCCCGATGTACTTGTTAATTGCAATCTGGGGGTGGAAAGTCACTCGCGAATATGCAGCCATGAAATTGACCCTATTTTTATTTGTTGGTTCGGTATTCGCCCTGGTTGGCGCATTAGCAATGTATTTTGCATCCGGTCTTGGCACGTTCGATATGCTCGCTCTGGAGAATGCGGATTTCTCGACGACATTCCAGCGTTTTTGGTTTCCATTTGTCTTCTTCGGCTTTGCTGTATTGGGTGGTATATTCCCGTTTCATAATTGGAGCCCGGATGGTCACGTTGCTGCACCAACCGCGGTTTCGATGTTCCATGCTGGTGTGTTGATGAAACTGGGTGCGTTCGCCGCGCTTAGAGTTGGGATTATGCTGCTGCCAGAAGGCGCCAGTTACCACATGCCGTGGATCATCATTTTGACCCTGGTCAATGTTGTTTACGGCGCGTTTATTGCTTCAGTCCAATCAGATTTCAAATATGTGATTGGTTTCTCTTCAGTTTCCCACATGGGTTTGGTGTTGATGGGTTTTGCCACTTTAAACGCTGAAGGTATGCTTGGCGCAGGCATTCAGATGTTTTCTCACGGGATAATGACAGCATTATTCTTTGCTGTGGTTGGGATGGTTTATGATCGGGCTCATACGAGAGAAATCCCCAAGCTGGGTGGCTTCAGGAAAGTCATGCCGATTGTGACGATAGCATTTATTGTTGGCGGATTGGTATCGATGGGTATGCCAGGCTTTTCTGGCTTCGTCGCAGAATTTCCGATATTTATGGGTCTTTGGCGAAGTTATCCGCTGATTGCGATCATTGCCGTGATTTCTATTGTGATTACTGCATCATATATTATCAGGATTATCGGACAAGTTTTCTTCGGAAAGATGCCAAGTGAATTCGTCGGCCATATCACCAGGATTAATAAGTTGGATAAAGTCGCCTTGATATTTCTTTCTGTAATACTCATCCTAGTGGGTGTTTACCCACCAATCATGGTGCCGCTAGTCTCTTCGGGTGTAGATAACGTACTGCGCCTTATTGGAGGTGCATAAGTATGTCTCTTGATGCTTCGATGTTTCTTTCGATTTTGCCCCAGATCCTTCTAGTGGTTTTAGGTGCAGTCGTACTTGTTCTTGAATTAATCCTCCCGGAAGAACACCAAAGGAACATTGGCTGGGTGACAGCAATTGGTACGGGGATAATCCTGCTATTAAGCATACCAGCTAGACCGGATGCTGAATCTGCAGAGTTGGTGTGGGGCGGTATGCTGCGGCATGATTGGTTAAGTTACACATTTACGATGCTGGTTATTTTTGGAGCGGGAATAACGGCGCTTTTTGCCATGGATTACAAAGAGCTGGGGAGCCGAGGCGGTTTCTTTGTCTTATTGATCGCTTCGACTTTAGGTATGGCGTTCATGGTATCCGCTGCGGATCTTATAACGTTATATGTAGCTATTGAGACTACTGCAATACCTCTTTATATCCTGGCTGGCTTCTTTGTAATGAGAGATGATTCCACTGAAGCAGGATTTAAATATTTTTTGTTCGGCGCATTGACATCAGCGGTATTATTATATGGCTTTAGTCTATTGTTTGGATTTTCCGGGACAACAAATATATACCAGATCGCGAATAATCTTCAAAATACCAGCTTGCCGACCGGTGCATTGGTCGGGACTCTTTTACTGGTACTGGTTGGATTCAGTTTTAAAATCTCCGGAGTCCCTTTCCATTTTTGGGCTCCAGATGTGTATCAGGGCGCTCCAACTCCGGTTACTGGATTTTTATCAACAGCTTCAAAAGCCGCTGGTTTTGCTGTTCTAGCACGGGTACTGTTAGTGGTTTATCCGGATATTTCGCTTCAATGGGGCGCTGTACTCGCAGCGATGGCGGTAGCGACGATGACACTCGGCAACCTACTAGCGATCTCCCAGAAGAATATTAAGCGCATGCTGGCTTATTCTTCTATTGCCCATGCAGGTTATGCATTGATTGGGCTAGTGGCAATTTCTCGGATTGGTATCAGCAGTATGGTACTGTATTTGATCGTTTATCTAGTAACAAACCTTGCTGCATTTGGTATTATCACAATTTACAGCCGTACGGTTGGCTCGGATGATATGACAGCCTACTATGGGATGAGCCGACGTTCACCATGGTTAGCGATTGCACTATTAGTTGCTTTTCTCTCATTAGCTGGTATGCCGCCTCTCGGGGGTTTCATTGCCAAGGTATATGTGTTTGCTGCGGCTGTGGATGCAAATATGATTTGGTTGGCAATCATTGGAGTGATCAATGCAATTTTCGGACTATATTATTACTTGACAGTCCTAAAATATGTTTATTTATTCAGGTCTGAAGATGAGGATAAACCTATCACCATAACACGTCCGATGAAATTAGCTATCACGGTGTTAACTGTCGGGATTATATTGCTTGGTACAATATTCGGACCCTGGTTTGATTGGGTGACTACAACCGCAACTGCTGTTTTTTGAGATTGGAGATGATTTTGTTGACTCTGCGGGACTGCTTATGATACAATTCTCCAACTATGGCTCCAACCGTCGAAAAACCGGGGGAGTACCGATTGCAACGCACTTTTCGACTCACAATAGCAGTGTTTATCGGTCAGGTGGGTTGCCTAACATCAGTTTTTTTGATAGCAGCTCTTTTAGGTGGAATATGGTTGGACAATCAATTCAACACAAAACCGTTATTTACCATAGGGTTGTTAATCATTAGTGTACCGATCACTTTGGTAGGAATGATCTGGGTGGTTAGAAAAACGACGGCGAAAATTCAAGCCACCAATGTGAAAACCACAGAACAAAACACGCAGGAGGACAATATAAGTGGATAAAGCAAAACCAAGAATATTCGGTATTCCAAACCGTTTCATTGTCCTTGCATTATTGGTATTGGGTTTTTTTGCAGCGAGGATATACCCACCCGTTTTGCCCCACATTCAAGTAGCACCTGAGGTTATATCGAAAGGACCCATTCTCGTACTGCCAGTAATTGGTCCCATTTTTTGGACAAACACCATGACTGCAATGGTGATTGCGGATGTTATTATGATCTTAATTGCGATCGCGGTAAGGCGCGCAGTGAAAAGCGGCGGTTTAGTTCCGAGTGGATTTTCTGGCGCGATTGAGGCAGTTATTGAAGTCCTTTACAATTTGACAGAAGCAACCGCTGGAAAATGGGCAAAAAAAATATTCCCCTGGTTTGGCGCAATAACTTTATTTGTTTTAGTAGTCAATTGGACAGAGCTGATCCCGGGAGTAGATACGATTGGACTACTTGAACCTGCAGATGCACACGGCAATCCAGTTGAAAAAGTATTTGGTAATGTATACACCATTATGGATGCAGAAGAAGGTGCTCATGCTGAGCATGGTAGTTTTACTTTATTTCCATTTGTGCGAACACTTTCAACTGATTTAAATTTCACTGTTGCGCTCGCATTAATTTCTGTGTTTATGACCCAGGTTTTTGGTGTCCGGGCACTAGGTCCTGGTTATTTTTCAAAGTTTCTAAATTACCATGCATTGGGAAAAATTTTCACCAACCCAATGGGGATTATCGATTTTGGAGTAGGTATATTGGAGATTGTTTCTGAGATCTCGAAAATCCTGTCGTTTTCCTTCCGGTTATTTGGGAATATTTTTGCAGGTACCGTCCTTCTCTTCGTAATAGGTACACTTGTGCCAGTTCTGGCGCCATCCATTTTTTATCTGTTAGAAGTATTTGTGGGTTTGATTCAGGCGTTTGTATTTGGCATGCTTACTATGGTGTTTATGTCCCAGGCAATGGCAGGACATGGTGAACAAGATGGGGAGCATGGTCATTAAGTGAATATCAGGTTACATTAATTTTGTCACTGTTTAATTAAGAATAAAAAACAACAACTATCGTTTCAGGAGGCATAGAAAAATACAATGGAAGTTGCAGCAGCAAAACTTATCGGAGCTGGTATAGCTATGGTGGGTACAATTGGTGCCGGTTTAGGTATTGGTATTCTTGTAAGCGGTGCGGTTCAAGGTATCGCGCGCAACCCGGACGTCAGCGGTGAAATACAGACGAACATGTTCCTCGGCATTGCTTTCGCCGAAGCAGTTGCTATCTACTGTCTGGTCGTCTCACTACTCATCATCTTCGTCGGATAAATTTATAAAGTAAAAGGAGGCTGGCATTGGAAGCATTAGGCCTAAACCTTGGTTTTCTTTTTGTACAAATATTTAATTTTTTGATCATCTTTATTATGTTGAGGGCATTTGTATTTAACCCCATCGTTGACCTGTTGAATAAGCGCCGGGCCTCTATCGCGCAAGGATTACAGGATGCTCAAGTCGCAGCTGAAGCAAGAGAGAACGCGGAAAAAGATGCTGAGGAGATTCTAGCGAAGGCACAGACGGAAGCAAATCTAAAGATTCGTGAAGCCTCAGAAAGAGCGGAAAAAGCGAGCAAAGAGATTCTGGCTGAAGCAGAGGTTGAAACTGCAAAGGTGCGAGAAGCTGCACTAGTTGATGCTAAATTGGAACGCGAGCGGGTCCTGGCAGATGTACGTGGACAGGTTGCTGCACTGGCAATAGCAGCAGCTCAGAAACTTGTAGGCGAAGCTCTAGATGAAAAACGCCAGCATGCTCTTCTGGACGAATTTTTCTCAGGAGTACAATCCGGAAAAGTAGTGCTATTGGAAGATGTAAGTCTAAGTGGAGCTTCGGCAGAAATCACGAGCGCGCTCCCTCTAACCGATGAGGAAAAGGAAATCGTACGCAAGGATATTATTTCAAAAGTTGGCAGTCAAACGGTAACGTTTAGAGTTGATCCAACAATCCTCGGCGGATTAGTAATTAAAGTTGGGGATAAGGTGTTGGATAGTTCCGTTTCCGGGCAACTTGCATCGCTGGAACAAAGTTTAAGTTAAAAGGATATATCAATCCAAGAGTTGCAAATATTAAGAAAATTTTTTGTATTGAATAAAAACGCCCAGGGTGATATAAATCAACCGGGCGTTTTATATTTAAATTTTGTCTATTGAAGATTATTTTTGAAAAAAATGCAAGATAAAATTATTTCAAATCTTTTTGCATCAATTCCAGTAAAAACTTCAGGGATAATACCTGATACTGCGGTAAGGGGTGTTACCCAGGATTCGCGGGATGTCAAATCCGGGTATCTATTTGTTGCCGTTCCAGGTGGCAAAACGGACGGCCATTTATTCATTTCCAGTGCCATTCAAAATGGAGCCAGCGCAGTCGTTGGAAGTCGTGAAATTGAAGGCCTTGAGATTCCTTACATAAAAGTCGAAGATAGCCGGATGGCGCTTGCTCATCTTTCGGCAGCTTTTTATGATTTTCCAGCTCGAAGTCTGCTGATGTTGGGTGTTACAGGAACGGATGGAAAAACAACCACCGCAAATTTAATTTTCAATATTTTGGAAGCTGCGGGATTGCCTGTGGGGATGGTTTCTACAGTAAATGCAATAATCGGTGATAAGAAATTAGACACAGGATTTCACGTTACTACCCCGGATGCTGCACACATTCAATATTTCCTCTCGAAGATGCGAGATGCTGGTTTAACACACGTGATATTGGAGACCACCTCACACGGGCTGGCTCAACAGCGTGTAACAGCATGCGACTTTGATATTGGAGTAGTGACCAATATCGCGCACGAACATTTGGATTATCACGGCACCTATGAGGCGTACCGCGGAGCAAAATCAAAATTATTTACAGGATTGGAATCCAGCCACCGGAAAGATTTTGATCCGCCCAGGGGTGCAGTCTTGAATCGTGATGACCGTTCTTTTGAATATCTATCAAAAAACACGAAGGTCCCGCAAATTTCATATGGTATAGGAGGGGGAGCCGATGTATCAGCAGTAAATATCTCAGAATCTTCAGAAGGGATATCGTTTATTGCGCAAGGGCAAAATCTGGAGGGAGGCGAATTCTCAATCCCTTTATTTACACCACTTTTGGGCTTCTACAACATTTCGAATGTGTTAGCAGCCACCGCAGCTGCCAAGGGGATATTAGGGTTGCGGAAGACCGCAATCCAGAAAGGAATTAAGAAGTTGGAATTAATTCCCGGGCGCATGGAAAAAATTGAGATGGGTCAAGATTTTCTGGCGATCGTAGATTTTGCACACACACCGAATGCTTTGAAAAACGCTCTGGATGCCGGGGGTCGATTCGTGGAAGGGAACGTTATTGCAATCTTTGGGTCAGCCGGATTACGGGACAAGCGCAAACGCCGGATGATGGCGGAAATATCCGCTGATCTAGCTGACTTCACCGTCCTAACCGCTGAGGATCCAAGAACGGAATCACTTGAAAAAATCCTGGATGAAATGGCCCAAGGAATGGCTGCAAAGGGCGGCGTTGAAGGCAAAACATTCTGGCGTATCCAAGACCGTGGAGAGGCTATCCGATTTGGAGTGAAATTGGCAAAACCAGGAGACCTGGTAATCGCATGTGGTAAAGGTCATGAACAATCGATGTGTTTCGGGGAAATCGAATACCCATGGGATGACCGCACCGCAATGCGGGCAGCATTATCTGAATACCTTCAGCTGCCAGGTCCGGATATGCCATTCTTGCCCAAGCAAAAATAATCAATATTTGTATTCTTCTCTTACTGGAGAGAATATATCCAGGACTTTGGCTGGATTTTCACCGACGATCACCTTATGCTTCACTCCACCCGGGATAATATAAATATCACCTGGCACAAGTCTGCGAGTTTCTTCATCGATCGAGAACTCCAAGGTGCCTTCGAGCACAATGCCTCCCTGTTCATGAGGGTGGTTGTGGGTGGGGAGAATGGAACCCGCATCCAGTTCAACCACAGCTAACATCAGTCTTTCACCCCAAAAAGTCCGGGCGTAAATCCCCGCCAGCAGTTCTTTGACTTCCCGATCATCCGGATGGTAGAAATACATTTTCTTTTCTAATCAGCTTTCGATTACCAGGCAGGTTAATGTATCTAGAATGCCCGGGATCGGTTGAATTTTTGTTGCGATCATGCGGCCAATCTCATGCACATCCTCTGCTTCTATGACTGAAATAACATCGTAAGTTCCAAATGTCATATTTGCTTGTTTCACACCAGTAATCTCTCGCAAGTTGTTGACAACCTCCAAGATGCTTCCAAGTCGAACATTGATCATTACGTATGCTTTCATTTATTCTCCTTTCGTATCCATTCAATGCTATTCATTATTCTTACCTCCACGGAGATAGATCAACCAATACACACCAGCCACAAAAATTGCTCCACCAATAATATTCCCAATCGTCACGGGTAGGAGATTATTTATCATAAAAGTTTTCCAGGTTACAGCTGCATAATCGGAAGGCATTTTCCCGATTGATTGCCAGAATTCCGGTGAACTGAAATCCTTAATAAATAAGCCAATGGATATAAAATACATATTTGCGATACTGTGTTCGAAACCAGCGGCTACGAATGCGGTGATTGGAAAGATAACAGCCGCGATCTTATCAATTGTGCTGCGAGCACTGAATGTCATCCATACTGCCAAGCATACCAGGGTGTTGCATAATATTCCCAACGCGATTGCCTGGATAAAACCTAATTGGACTTTTCCGAAGGCGATATTTAATGCCGTTAAGCCAACTGCTCCGCCACCGAATGTGTATTGTTTACTGAGAAATAATAAGACAGCCGTACCAACTGCACCGATAAAATTTCCAACATAGACAATACCCCAATTTCGTAAAAGAGCGCGTGTGGAAACTTTTCCATTTGCCCATGCCATGACAATCAGGTTATTTCCTGTGAATAGTTCAGCTCCTCCTACGATAACCAAAATCAGACCCAGACAAAAGACTAAACCAGCCAGCAGTTTATTAAATCCGAATGGGAAATTTGTGCTGAAGGCTGTTGAACCGTCTGCGGTTTGAATTGCCATATCTCCAGAGATGATTGTGGTAGCAAAAATTGCGCCCAGAGCAATAAATGCTCCTGCAAGCACTGCCAGGGCAAATAATGTGAGGAATGGCGCAAGGGATTTGCGAACACCCACGTACTCCGCATGGGTAGCCATTTGCTGCGGTAATAAAGCATCAATTCTAAAATCTGTACTCATAAAATCACCACCTTCTCACTAACTTTGTGAAAAATATAACAAATGCATAGTTAATCATAGATTATCTCTGCCGCAAGGGACAAAAATCACTTTGGTATTATGATTAAATCATAACCGAAATATAAACCGATGTATTAATTTCCATGACTACGATAATCTTAATATGCTTCTGGATTGTGAAAGTGGGTTATGTGGTATGCTTGCGGACGTGTTTTCGAATGAATTGATCGACTTCTCCCAGATATATAAAGGTTATCATGGGCCTGTTTCTGTTCTGGATTGTGGGGAAAAGTGTGCTCCGTACAATGAACGGGCTGTCCCTTTCTGCTGTGATATCCAGCATACTGTTCCAACTTTATATGATGATGAATGGGAATACCTGAGAAAAAAAACTGATCTATGGTATGAAATGAAAGAGAATGAGGTCATTAATTTTGATTCATTGAAAATTGATATTCCCTCAGACCAGATTTTGATGGCATGTAAAGGTCACCATTTTTGCCAGCGTGAATACCGGGCGATTTCATGCAGGGCATTTCCATTTTTTCCGTATATTAATCGAATCGGTGAATTCATCGGACTGTCATATTATTGGGAATATGAAGACCGGTGTTGGATCATCAGTAATCTAAATGCAGTTACTCAGGAATTTATAAACTCAACCGTTACTACTTTTGATCTTATCCTGGATAAGTTTCCTTCTGAACGAGAAAGTTTTTGGTTTTACTCGACAGAAATGCGCAAGGAATTTGAAAGAAAGCAGCGTGCAATAACTTTGATCCACCGGAACGGATATTTCTGCAAGATATCACC
>Ga0180438_10011702_pt1 | contig 10565 bp, 9 predicted proteins | sample SS_ome_12_FD_132455 | JGI IMG/M metagenome (GOLD analysis project Ga0180438, IMG submission 132455) | Hypersaline lake sediment archaeal communities from the Salton Sea, California, USA - SS_3_D_2 metaG | ecosystem: Environmental > Aquatic > Non-marine Saline and Alkaline > Hypersaline >... | reverse complement strand
GGTATGCCGGGGGCCGAGGCATTGGGCCTCCATCTGGAGGGGCCCTTTCTCAACCCGGCTCGGCGAGGCGCGTACGACACATCGTGGCTGCGAGCACCCAACAGGGCGGAAGTGGAGGCACTTCTCGCAGCGGGTCAAGGTTGCATCCGCATGGTCACGGTGGCGCCCGAGCTGCCGGGTGCGGCGGAGGTAGCGGCAGGCCTGCGGCGCGCTGGGGTGGTTGTGGCATTGGGGCACTCTGACGCGGACTATGCCACAGCCAGTGCTGCACTGGCTGGCGACTGGACGCACGTGAGCCATGCCTTTAACGCACAGCGCGGGTTTCACCACCGCGAACCAGGCGTGGTTGGCGCGGTGCTCACTTCACAGTCGGCTACGGCAGAGGTCGTCGCCGATGGGGTGCACGTACAGCCGGCAGCGATCCGCGTTTTGGTGCGCTGCCTAGGCACCGAGCGCGTCGTCGCAATCACAGACGCCATGCCCGCCGCTGGCCTAGCGGACGGAGAGTATGGGTTCTGGGGTCGGACTGTCAGGGTGAAGGACGGTCAGGCGCGCCTCCCCAATGGGACGCGGGCCGGCAGCGCGACAACACTCGACCAGTGCGTGCGCCGCATGGTCGGCCAGGTTGGGGTTCCGCTCCACGAGGCAATGGCGATGGCTTCGCGCAACCCGGCAGGCGTGCTGGGGCTGCACAGGCTGGGGAGCATCGCCGTGGGGAGGGACGCGAATCTGGTGGTCGTCGATGACGCCGTGCGGGTCTGCATGGTGTGCGTTCGCGGCCGGATGGTGTACCGTGCCGAATGAGGTGCAAGGTCGCAGTGTTCACGGGATCGCGTTTGGGTCAGGCTGCGCGCTACGCCTATAATGCGCCACAATGTTCGCCGCGGGAGGGCTACAATGCGTGAGAAGCTTGAACTGCAGGGTGGCGCAGGGCGGCTGGAGGGTGACTTGTACCTGCCTGAGGGTACAGCGCCGTTTCCGACGGTGATCCTCTGCCATGGCTTGACCAGCTGCAAGGAGAACTATGCCGACGTGGCGGAGGCGCTGCAGCAGGAGGGCTTTGCGGCGTTGGCCTACGACTGTCGAGGCCACGGCGCGAGCGAGGGCGGTCTGGATGGGGATGCGTGGCGCGATGTCGGGACAGTGCTGGAATACTGCCGCCGGCATCCGCGCGTCGATGCCAAGCGCATCGGGCTGCTCGGTGCGAGCATGGGGGCGCACGACGGTCTGCGCGCAGCAGCGGAGTACGCGCTGCTGCGCACGGTGGTCGCCTTTTGCACCGCCCCGGGTGCGCTGCTGAAGATGGGTCTGCTCAACAGCGCTTACTGGCGTTCCATTGCAGCGGTAGGTGGCCGGGTGCGCGTTGTCCTTCCCGACTATCTGACCTATCTGGAGGGCGAGGACATCTTCGGCCTGCCGAGACGCATCCAGCCGCGGCCGATGCTGTTCATCCACGCCCGCGACGACGAATTCATTCCCTACGCGGTGAGCGAGCGCCTCTACGGTGCGGCAGGTGGCGAGAGCCGGCTGTTGCTGCTGGACAGTGGCGGTCACCGCGGGCCGCGCCACGACCCCAAGGTGCAGCGCCAGGTCGCGGATTGGCTTAAGGAGAAACTGTAGCTGCAGCCGCTGTGGTCGGGCCTACAGGTGGGTGGTTTGAAGTGCGGCTGCTGGTGCCCACCTCGCCTGCTCGCTCCCCCAAAAAAGGTCCCTGATGCGGTTCATTGGGCTGCGGGGCTGTCGACGGCTGGCGCATATCAATACCGTTGAGGAGAAGCGATGACCGCCTTCAAGTGGTGGCAGACGGCCGTTTTCTACCAGATCTACCCACGCAGCTTTGCCGACGGCAACGGCGACGGCATGGGCGACTTTTACGGGATGATCGAGCGCTTGGACTATTTGGAGGACCTGGGCATCGATGCCGTTTGGCTGTCTCCTTTCTACCCGTCTCCGCAGTTCGACTGTGGGTATGACGTCAGTGACTACTGCGATGTGGCACCGGAGTACGGCACGCTTGCCGACTTTCGGCGCTTTGTGCAGGGTGCACACCAGCGAGGGATACGCGTTATCCTGGACTGGGTGCCCAATCACACTTCGGACCAGCATCCCTGGTTCCTCGAGTCCCGGATCGATCGGAACAGTCCCAAGCGTGACTGGTATGTCTGGCGCAATGGCCGCGATGGCGGGCCGCCCAACGACTGGTGCTCCGCTTTCGGCGGGTCGGCCTGGGAGTTGGATGAGAGCAGCCGCCAGTACTACTATCACTACTTCTTCAAGCAGCAGCCGGATCTGAACTGGCGCAACCCGGCGGTCAAGAAAGCCATGTTCGACACCATCCGCTTCTGGCTGGATGAGGGCGCCGACGGGTTCCGCCTCGATGCCATCGGCACGATCTTCGAGGACGCCGAGGAACGGGACCAAGAGGGAGGGCTCTCACAACCGGAGCTCTACAGGGCATTTCGGCTGGCCCAGGGAGAAGAGGAGCGCGAGGCAGCCTGGCGGCGAATGAAGCAGCTGTACGCGCGTCAGGTCGAGCAGCCGGAGGTGCACGGACTGATGCAGGAGTTGAGGGCTCTGGTCGATGGCCATCCGGACTGTGTGCTGGTGGGCGAGAACGATATGATCGACTACTACGGGGATGGGCACAATGAACTGCACATGCTGTTCAACTTCCCGTTGATGCGCACCGATCGGCTCACGGCAGAGTGGGTGCGCCGCAACCAGGCGCTGCGCCTGGCACAGTTGCCCCCTGGAGCTTGGCCGTGCAACACCTTGGGCAACCACGACTGCGAGCGGGTGTACAGCCATTTTGGTGATGGTATGAATGACGACGCCATTGCCAGGCTGTCTCTGGCATTGATGCTCACGCTGCGTGGCACGCCTTTCCTTTACTATGGCGAGGAAATTGGGATGACCGATCTGGAGCTGGGCGATGTTGGGCAGTTCCGGGACAATCTGGGCCTGTGGTACTACCGCATGGAGCGGGAGGTCATGGGCTCGACGCCGCAGGAGGCCGTGCACTGGGCGGCACAACGGGGGCGCGACAAGAACCGCACCCCGATGCAGTGGGCAGAGACGCCCAACGCCGGCTTCAGCCCGGCGGGCGTGCAGTCGTGGCTGCCGGTGAATCCCGACTACGCCAAGGGTGTGAACGTTGCCGCCCAGCAGGCACATCCTGGCTCGCTGCTCAACTTCTACCGACGTTTCCTGCGGCTGCGCAAGCAGACGCCGGCGCTCGTGGTTGGCGAGTATGAGCCTCTGCTGGACGAGTCGCAGGAGTGTCTGGCCTTTCTGCGGCGCAGTCCAGACCATGGGCAGACCTGCCTGGTGGCGCTGAACATGAGCGATCAGGATGTGAGCGTCCATCCGGAACTGGATGCACCAACGGGACGCCTGCTGTTCTCGAGCAGCGAGCGCTGGCAGCGGGTGGAACTATCGCCTTTGGCGCTCAGTCCCTTTGAGGTTGTGATCGTTGAGCTGCCCTTTTCACAAACTGAGGAGGCGTGACGACCTGCTGCTCGCGGCTCAAAAGCGTCCTGTGCACGACTTGAGGAAATGCGGGCCAAGGGCCCGTACTATCTGAGGTGGAGTATTGATGGAGCGTATCGCCTACAAGGGCTGGCCCAACTGCTACCGGCTTGCGAACGGCCTGGTCGAGCTAGTGGTGACCGCCGACGTTGGCCCGCGGATCATTCGCTTCGGACTGGTGGGTGGCGCAAACCAGTTCAAGGAGTACGAGGAGATGTTGGGCGCGACCGGGGGCGCGGAATGGCGCATCTACGGGGGACACCGGCTGTGGCATGCGCCAGAAGCCTGGCCGCGGACCTATGCTCCCGACAACGGCCCAGTGAGAGTCGAGCCTCTGGGCGAGGGGGTACGCCTGGTACAACCGACAGAGCCAGACACGGGAATCCAGAAGGAGATGGAGGTTGCGCTGGCACCTTCAAGGGCGGCCTTGCGCGTCACGCACCGCCTTTGCAACCACAATCCGTGGGCCGTTGAGCTGGCGCCATGGGCACTGTCGGTGATGGCCCCGGGCGGCAGGGCCATCATTCCCCTGCCGCGACGGCAGACCCACGCCGAGAACCTCTGTCCGGTGAGCAAGGTCGTCCTGTGGGCCTACACCGACATGAGCGACCCGCGCTTTACTTGGGGCCACGAGTATGTGCTGGTGCAGCAGGATCCCGAGGCCGAAACGCCGCAGAAGATAGGGGCGACCGTGCCCGACGGCTGGCTGGCCTACGCTCGCGACGGGATGCTGTTTGTCAAGCAGTTTGCCTGCCACGAGGCAGCCAAGTACCCTGACCTGGGTGCTTGCGCAGAGGTGTGGGTGGATCGGGACATGCTGGAGCTGGAGAGCCTTGGTCCCCTGGCAGTGTTGAAGCCGGAAGAGGCCGTGGAGCACGTCGAGCACTGGCTTCTGATGGAAGCCGAAGCACCACTGACCGAGGCTGACGTGGTCAGGGATACGCTGCCGCGGATCAAGCGGGCCTTGAGCGCTGAGCTTACCTTCCCACAGCCATAGGCCACGCCCAACGCCCGCCAACGGCCGCAGCCGGGACACCACGCGTGACCCGGCCTTGTTCGCCGTGAGCCCTCGCAGTGCAAGGCCGTGATGCTTGGGTCGCCCCTCTACCAGCTAGCCCCTGGTTCGTCCCTGTCCTACAGACCGGGAATGCGGAACTCGGCGATGACCGGCGCGTGATCGGATTCCGGGTACTTGATGTCAGTAGCAAAGGCAACCGACTCGTCGTGCAGAATCTCGTTGTGGATCTCCGACCCGGCGTAAAAGGCCAGCAGGCCCCGGGAGACCAGCAGGTGATCGATCATCCTCGGTGTACCCTGATGCAGGAGTGAGAAGCGGGCCGGCTCGGGGATGGTGCGCTCACAGGGCACCATCACTCTGGTCGCCAGCGCAGGGTTGCCGGTGTTCTCCACATCGCCACGCAGCGCCTCGACCGGGACCTCATCGGATTCGGCGTTCAGGTCCCCGCAAGCCACGATCAACGCCTGCTCGTTGGCGTCAAAGAGCTGGTCGATCAAGATGCGCGTCTCCAGAGCCTGCCCGACTCGGCGCATGGCCGAGAGGAAGAACCCTTCGGCCCAGCCACTGGCGGAACGCCAAGTGTAGGAGTCGAGCTTCTGCCCCTCTACGTTGGAAGGTCGCTTGGACTTGAGGTGGAGGTTGATGACGTGCAGGGTTCCTCCCGGCCCCAAGTCGATCTTGGCGTACAAGAGCGGACGTTCCCAGGTGATTCTCTTGGCCTCGTCCTCAGCAGGTGTGGAGGTCACCTTGCGGTAGAGCGGCGCCAGGGCATAGTCATGCTTGTACTGCTGGTGCTCGACGATGGGAAAGCGGCTGACGATCACAAGGTTGCGCTCATCATAGACATCGAGACCGTCCTGGGTTGTGGTCGATGCCTGGTGGTAGTTGGCATAGGACGTGCCGGCCAGCAGTTGCTGCAGAGCCAGCAAGCGCCGTGGCTGTCCCTCCTCCTCCTGACCGTTGACTTCTTGGAGGCAGAGGATGTCGGCATTCAGTCGCTCCAGTTGAGGGCGCATGACTGCAATACGCTCCAGCAACGTGGGGGTCGCTCCGGGTCTGTCGTCCAGGTTCTCAAGGTTGAACGTCGCGATGCGCAATACTCCGGCCATCTTTTGGGCCTCCTTTCCGCTCACATGATGCTTCTCTATTCACGCCGTTGAGTCCATCGGACGGCAGGCGCGGTGCCAGCCGCCCTGCCACCCCAAGTCTTGAGCTGCAGATCAGCCATCTCGGCCGTTTCGCAGGCGCGCTCACCAGACAAAGTCGGCCACAGCCTGCCAGCGCTGGGCCCCCGCATGCTGCCAGCTCCAGAAGTTCACTGCCTGCAGTCCGGCGGCCTTGACGGCAGGCAGGAAGCGGCGAATCTCGTCCGCCCCGGTGCTCCAAAGCCACTTGGTGCCGTCGCTGTTGTACTGCAACTCGTCGTAAGCGGCGCCAGTCGGCACGATAGGGCCGGTCCAGCCGATGCTCTGGTACTGGCTCAGGCACGTCTGCAGGTTGCCGACCGGATCCGGCGCCGACCGCGATACCCAGTACACCTGTGGCATCACCATGCTGCACACGTCGAGGAAGGGCTGCCAGGGAAAGTCGCTGTGCCAGAGTGGGTAGCGGTAGGAACTGAGGGCGACGGGCAGGTTGTCCAGCTGAGCGCTGTGCAGGTGCTGGCGCAGCGCGGCGGCATAGCGCGCAGCGTTGGGCCGGATGGCATCGCGCTTGTACTCCTTCTCGGCGTTGATGACAAAGCCATCCAGGTTGTACTGCTGGACCAGATCGACGGCGACACGGGCCTCTTCTTCGGGTTGCTCCCCGAAGGTGTACTGCCAGCCCCAGACTTGAAAGTCGGGGATGGCGCGCAGCGCCGCGACCAGCGGAGCAACCCGGTCGTCGGTGAGCAAGACGTTGTAGCGGTAGGGCGATGGGCCGTGGGCAACCTTGATCAGGACATGGGTGAGGCCAGCTGCTTGCGCCTGTGCCGCGATCTGCTGGGGGTCCCCGGTCTCGCACTCGTTCACCCACCAGATGAAATAGCCCTTGCCCTGCAGGGGCTTGGGCGCGAATGTGGGTGGTGGAGGTGGCAGGGCCGCTTGGATCTGCGCCTTTTCCGCAGCGCTGAGGGTGTCGATGCTGTTGATGGCCGGTCCGGCATAGACGCCCTGACGATCCCGCACCAGGTCGGTCAGCCCCGCTCGGGCCAGCAGCGTCCAGCCGCTGGAGAGCCCCAGCGCCTCTGCTGCAGCGTACACCGCGTTGATCACAACTTGATTGGTGAACATCTCTCCTCCCTTCTCTTCTGCCCACTGAGAACACGGCTGACGTTGACAGAAACGAGTGGCCTGCTCAGGTCGGACTGTGGCGGGACAGGTCAAGCATGAGGCGCTGTGCTGGGGAGGAATGCAGCGGTGTTGGGCGCAGCCCGCCTCGTATATGAAGCGTGGTCGCCGTGGCCACTATTCAGACACTGCCGGCTGTCTGCCTGGACAGGTCCGTTCATTCGTGGTCACACCTGCATGGTGCGACCCTTGGAGCTAGTGCCTGACACCTCAGGCGGGGCGTCCTATCTCCCCTCCAGGGAGATGAAATCTGGCGTTCATCAACCGTCGCCTTCCACAAAGACCATGCCCTCGATCTGCGTGACTGCGGCAATTGTGGCTTGGCGCAGGCGCATCTCCACGGGTGAGCGCTCGGCTGCTTCGGTGACGGGCAGGCCAGCGGTGAAGGCTTCGAGAATCTCGTAGAGAGGGACCGTGCCACGGCTAGCCTTTGGCTGCAGAGGCTCCAACTCAAGCACGAGCTGCCGGACGCGCTGCGGTGTGACCGTCGCGATGAGGTTCTCCAAGTCCTGTGGGTTCATGGCTTCTCCGCATCTTCCTGTTCCGCGGCTCACGGCCGCGCCTCGTCAGACGGTTCACATGCCGTGGAAGCCGACGCTGACCTCCTCGCCTTGCAGGATGGTGGGCACGTGTCTGCGCCCACCGTTCAGGGCGAGCATGCGCTGAAGAGCTTCTCTATCAGCCTGCACGTCGTGCTCGACGAAAACAACGCCTTCGCCCTCCAGCTTGCGCTTGAGAGCGCGACAGTAGGGACATCCAGCCTTGATGAATATCTCCATCCGCGACATGCTCTGCTCCGTGTAGATGCCGCTACTCCCCGGTTGACGGTGGGGCGGAAACGGCCTGGTCAGGTCCAAGGCCCACCTTCAGTACAGATTGCTGCACCTACAGGGCTAGCAGACTATAGCCCAACCAACCCGCCATCAGCAAAAAGAGGGCACCTGTCGCCAGCTTGACCGCGGCAGCGTTGCGGGTCATCCAGTCGGTGAGCTGCTGCGAAGTGGTGCCGAGGTAGACGACCAGAAAGACCACAATGAGAGGCACAACGAACATCACGTTGTAGACCACCAGCGCTAGCGCCGCGCGGGCGCGCCACTCGGGCAGGCCAAGCACAAAGACAATGGTGGGCAGGTAGACCTGTCCGGTGCAGGCCAGTTCCACGATGGACACCGCAAAGCCCACCAGCAGCGAGGCCAGGACGTAGTTGCTGGCCTGAGATCCCTCGCGGATGAGACGGCGGATCCAGCCGCGCAGGCGATCCGGCAGCCTAAGACTGATGTCCTTGAGCCGGCCCGCGCGGGCCTTGCGATAGTCGGAGAAGCTGCCCCAGGCCAGGGCCAGACACAGCAACAGCGTCAGCCCGTTGAGCCACCTTCCGATGGTATTGAGCACAGGGAGGGCGCTCAGAAAGCGCACAAGGCCAAGGCCAACGCCAATGTAGGCTATGAACACCCCAGCGGTGAATGCGGCCCCCGTCGCCAGAAGGGCTGCTCCCTCGCGCTTGCGCACTGCCAGATACGAGACCAAGAAGATCATGGTGGCAAAGGCGCAGGGGTTGATGCCGTCCAGCAGCCCGGCCCCGACCACGGTCCACAGTCCCAATGATCTGAATCGCTCTACAATGGTCTGCTCGGCCTGGCTCTGGCTGGCCTGCCAGCCGGCCCACGGCTCCTCGGTGCCTGACGCCAGATAGGGCTGGATGAGGCGCTCGATGGCCGCGGCGCGGATGTCGTCCGCCAGCAGGTAGGCGTCGGCAACGAAGAAGGAAGGCGCTGTGAGGTGCCTTTCAGTCGGGACGCCGGCCTGCTGTGAGAGATACTCATTCAGTGCCGCGTCTTCCTTGATATCAAAGCGTTGCACCTTCAACTGCGGGTATTTGCGCTCCACGTACTGCAAGTCGATCTCAGCACGGTCGCACTCGTCGCAGCCAAACTGGCCAAAGTACGCCGCGTGAATGGTGGGTGGGTCTGGGGTCGGAGTGGAGTCCGACGAAGGTGGCGTAGCTGAGGGCTGTGCCTTGCTGGCCACGGCCGTACGCTGGGCGCTGTGGATCACAGTGCACTCCGGACACAGCGCGATCGGTGTGCGGTCTCCCACAATGAACTCCGCGCCGGCGGGGAGCTCCACACCCCCCAGCGCCAGATAGTGCTCGACTCGTTCGGCCAGGTGCTCGCTGATGGCCCGCGGCCCGATCAGCGCGTCATCGCCGATGAAGACTTCAGGGATTGAGACAGACTCGACCTGGAAGCGCTGCTCCAGAGCGAGCAGCAGCTCGAGATTGTCGCTCTCGGAGATGTCGACTTCCTCAATGGCCACTTGGTCGCCATAGGAGGCTAGCAGCGGCTCGATGACCTCAGCGTGCACGATGTCGCAGGCTGCGCAGCCGGACTCGTAGAAATAGTAAAAGGCCACAATGCCTTCGGCACGAGCTGCGAGCCCCCAGGCTGCCAGTGCAAGTGCCACTAGGACGATGAGCCTGCACCAATGCTTTGCTACAGGGATTGACATGTGATCGACCTTAGTAGAGTGTGTTTGCTTTGCCTGCAGGAATGCAAGGCAATCGCCGCCCTGATGCTGGGTTAGCTTGAGGCTTCATCCATCTCGGCGAGCCATTCGAGGATGTGCTGTTCAATCTCGTCGCGAGCCTCTCGGAAGCGCTGCAGTTGCTCCTCAGGGGTGCCCTCGAAGGCTACGGGATCGTCGATGGGCCAGAACAGGCGCTGGCCCACGCCGGGAAAGGTGGGGCAGAGCTCCTCGGCTTTGGCGCACACGGTGATCAGGTAGCCAAAGTGCACACGCCCGAGCCACTGCTCAATCCCCTTACCGTAGTGCCCGCTCATGTCAATGCCGGCCTCTTCCATCGCCTGGACTGCAAGGGGATGAATCTCCAGAGGTTCCAGGCCACCGCTGAAGACTTCGAATCGATCTCCTGCGTGCTTGCGAAGCAAGGCCTCGGCCATCTGGCTGCGGGCCTGGTTGTGGGTGCAAAGGAATAGGACCTTGGGCTTCATGGGTTGACGCTCTCTCCATTCATTGTATGTATGCGAGCCACGGCTTGGCACTGAACCGCATGGACAGACCTCGCTAGTGCCGCTGGCGCAGCAACGAGCTGAGCATATCACGTGGTGGAAAGGTTATGGCGCCTGGAGGGCACAGCCGAGCGCAGGCGTCACACCCCACTTCACAGCTCATAGGATTGGCAACGCGCATCGTGCCGCCCGAGTCCCTAGTATAGACGCCATTGGGACAGAACTCCAAACACTTGTCGCAACCATCGCATAGAGTCTCGTCGACGAGCGGGAACCAGGGTATGCGCTGCCGGGATATGCCGTGCCAACTCTGCGTCTTGTGGGGGGTCGCGCCTCTCTCCCTCTGCGCTGAATAGCTGGCATACTCGCGGACCAACGCGGCACCGAAACCGGCCTCCGCTGAGGCAGGGATGTAGTTGTGCTTCCTCGCCAGCGAAACGAGTTCAGCTGCCAGCTCGTCGCTGGGAATGGTCTTGAGCTCGTACAGGGCCTTATTCCTTGACAAATCGTCTGGATTTGTTAGTATTTCTGTCGGTCATTGACCTAGCGATTCGAGGAGGTAGCATATGATCACTGTCAAGGACCTTTTCAAGTCATATGGCCCGATCGAGGCGCTGCGAGGGGTCAGTTTTCGCATCGACGAGGGTGAGATTGTAGGTC
>Ga0180438_10011701_pt1 | contig 10565 bp, 6 predicted proteins | sample SS_ome_12_FD_132455 | JGI IMG/M metagenome (GOLD analysis project Ga0180438, IMG submission 132455) | Hypersaline lake sediment archaeal communities from the Salton Sea, California, USA - SS_3_D_2 metaG | ecosystem: Environmental > Aquatic > Non-marine Saline and Alkaline > Hypersaline >... | reverse complement strand
GATGAATTCTGGCAATGGTGGTCAGAATTTGCTTGATGACTGGCATGGCGTCTGGAATTTTATGCTTGATGCATTGATGGAGACTTCCTTGATTATAAAACCTTTGCACCATTTCTAAATGGTCATAATCTTCGTTTTTGATTTGATAGAACTCATAGATCGAAGCTATACCTGGTTCATTTTGAAAAGTTTGGAGATTACTGATGTCCCTAAGAAATCGTTCGACGGATGTCGGCCGTTTTGTTTGCAGGATTTTAACAGCAACGATTTCTTCACGATTGTATTGTAAGCTGCGCATCACGATTCGAATTTGTCCTTGTCCAAAAGGTTTTTCGCGATCGAGAAAAATATCGATCTCACCCGATAAATTGTTGAGGCGTACTGAAAACTGTGTGTCGATGGGGAAATGAATGAACGCGGGTTCTGGCGGGAAGGTGTGCCGATATTTTTCGATATATGTACAGATGTTTTTGAGTTCGCTTTGTGGGATCTCTGATTGCAATGACTCAAGTTTTGCAATTTTTGAATCTAACTCATTCATAAGTCTCTACATACATCAGTATCGAATAATCGACAACGCGCTCACTATATAATTTTAGTGACAAGTTGTGTTTTTACAGTTATTATGGGCTTTGCTGTTGAACGATACGTCTTAACAGTTTTGGTCTGAAATTTAACCTCTTTGGGTGGGATGATTAATTATCGTCAGCTTAAAAAAGATTTATCTCCTAACATTCTCAGCGAAGGGCAATCTCTCTATAAACAGGGAATGGTAGAGTCGGTTCGTATTACCTCTCTTTCCCCGGAAACTGTGCAGCTAAACTGTTCTGTTTTAGGGAAACATGACAACACCTATACATGTGAGATTGAAATCAATCGGCGTGATTCGTGCGTTATGGATTCCGATTGTGACTGCCCCTATAACTACGACTGCCAACATTTGGCCGCCGTGTTGTTTTATTTAGAAGATCATTTCGATGAGATTGTCGTCTCATATTCAAAAGAAACAGATCCCACAATCATTGAAGATCTGGACGATAAGGAAAAAGAGGAGCTATTAGAAACGTTTAAGGAAGCTGAACACAAGGAAGTCGTTCGGAAAGGAAAAAAATATGAAAAGGAATTGATTCAGGAATATAACTTTGCCTCTGAAGTTCTTGGATTGTCGCCGTTTTTTGTCCCCGATGAAAAGTTGTCACAGGATAAAGCCGAATTAGTCGTGATCTTTCAGCCTCCTCATCAGCCGATATGTGATCCTAGAAAGCCCATAGAGGTCAAGCTAGCACTCCGCGTTCCTTACAGATCAAAACCTCTGAATATTTTGAATGTGAAAGAATTTCTGGATGCTATCCGGTATCATGAGGCTCTTTATTTGGGAAACAAGCGGTTTTTCTTTGGATTCCGTTCGTTTGCTCCAGAAAGCGCACAGATCTTGCGTATGATCATGGATTTTGGTACGTTTCCTGATCCAAATGATGATGAGAGTAATTTAAGTATTGTCTCTCTTGAGTCAGAAGCTTTTGGAACTATCTTGGCCCATGCGTTTGATTTGTTGATGAATGGGTCCAAAGGAGGGGGAGTCAACTGCGATCAAGTCGAGATGCCATGCTTCTGCTCAGGGACAGTAGAAGAGCCGCTTAGGATGTCTAATTTTCCAGCTGAGTTGAAATTTGAGTTAGAATATCTGGAAGCGCCGGCGCCGAAGCTGTTTTTAAAACCTTCTGTCATTATTGCAAGTCAAGAAGCGGTCCTTCTGGATCAGTCGATCTTATTTGAATGTGGAAAACCGGGACTGCTGCATGAAAATGTGTATTACCGTTTCCAACCTCAAATCAAAAGAAAGCATTTGCGCCATCTTCCTCTCATTCGCGATATGACGATTCCAGAACCGCTGTTTGGCACCTTTGTCGAAAATTCGTTGCCCGAACTTTTGCGTATTGCGCGGGTGACTCATCGTGATATGATAGATCGTTTCGTGACTATCCCTTATGTCGGAGATATCACGGCTGTTTGCCAAATTCAGTATTTGGACGGCGAATTAGAAGCAGCGTTGACGTTTATCTATGACGGGATTAGCGTTCCTGCAGCCCCACAACATTTGAAGGCACCCCATATTCTTCCCTTTGTGACGGAGCAGGGAATTTTGGCTCGGAATTTAACCGAAGAACAAAACATCATTCAGGACTTGTTTCAGGATTTTATTTATGACCCGAAACATGGTTGTTATGTGGCCAAAAATGACAAAAAGATTGTCGAGTTTATGACAGAGGTGGTGCCAAGGAATCAAGCCAAGGTTACCTTTAATTGTCCTAAGAACCTGTTGGATAAATTTATCTATGACGACACGACGTTCGAATTAAAGCTAAAAGAAACGGAAAAGGTCGATCATTATAAAGTTGAGCTTAAAGTGAATGGTGAGCTCAAAGGGTTTACGATTGATCAGCTTTGGGACTGCTTAGCGTCGAAACGTTCGTTTATTGAACTGCGTCGAAAAAAAGGGGAAAAGGGTAAGGGTTCACGAGCGTCGACTCAGTTGCAAAAAGTTCTTGTTTTAGATCTCGAGAAAATTGCCCCCATCATACAGATATTTGATGAACTGGGAGTCAATCAGCTGGACAATCATGTGGAAGAGCGCCCTCTTTGGAGTTTGGCAAGCATTTCAGAAGAGCAGTTCAAAGATCTTCCGATTAATTTTTCAATCTCGAAGCGGCTCAAGCAAATTCAACGACAGATGCTGGGTGAAATTCCGATCAAACCTTCTCCAGTTCCAAAGGAGGTTAAAGCAACATTAAGGGAGTACCAGCATGAAGGAGTGGAGTGGTTGGAAAGGCTCCGTTCCATGCATCTTTGCGGGATTTTGGCTGATGATATGGGATTGGGTAAAACGCTTCAAGCGATCGTCACATTGACACAGTATAAGAAAGCTCACCCCGACTCTCTTTCATTAATCGTCTGCCCGACGTCTCTTGTTTATAATTGGGAAGAGGAACTTCACAAGTTCAATCCAAAACTGAAGGTGCTGGTTGTGGACGGCACACCACCTCAGCGTAAAAAGCTCATAGCAGGTAGTGATAAGTATAACCTCATCATCACTTCATACAGTTTATTGCAAAAGGATATTGAGCTTTACAAAGATATAGTCTTTGGCTACACAATATTAGATGAAGCTCAGCACATTAAAAATCGCGGAACCAGGAATGCTAAATCGGTGAAGATGGTACGCGCTCGCCATCGCCTGATTTTGACAGGAACACCGATTGAGAATTCGCTTGAGGAATTGTGGAGTCTTTTTGACTTTTTAATGCCGGGATTACTCAGCTCTTATGAAAGATTTGCCGAAAAGTATATCCGCAATTCAGCCTATGCAGGCGGGAATGTTTTAGAGGTGCTTCGCAAGAAAGTGTCACCCTTTATTTTAAGGCGTATGAAAAAGGATGTGTTATCAGAGCTTCCTCCCGTTTCACACATCGTTTACCACTGCCACATGTCCGATGTTCAAAAGGAACTTTATCGCTCTTATGCTGACACAGCGTTTAAAGAGCTGTCCCAGTTAGTTGAGAAGGAGGGCTTCAATAAAGTTCAGATTCAGATTCTTGCGACATTGACCAGGCTGAAGCAAATTTGTTGTCACCCGGCGATCTTTGCAAAAGAGTCACCAGAACCTGGCGATTCGTCAAAGTATGATATGATGATGGAGCTGTTGCAATCGTTGATGGAGAGTGGGCATAAAACGGTGATTTTCAGTCAATATACGCGGATGCTTCAGATTATGCGGAGAGACTTAGAGCGACGTGGAATTCGCTTCTGCTATCTTGACGGTTCGACAAAAGATCGCATGGCAATCGTGAACGAATTTAACGAAGATCCCAATATTTTGGTGTTCCTTGTCTCGCTAAAGGCAGGTGGAACAGGATTAAATTTAGTGGGTGCCGATACAGTGATTCACTACGATCCTTGGTGGAATCCGGCAGCAGAGGATCAGGCAACCGATCGTGTGCATCGGATTGGACAGACGAATAACGTTTCATCTTATAAGTTGGTGACACTGGGGACAATTGAGGAGAAAATTCTGGATATGCAGAACCTAAAACGGGGATTGATGAAGCAAGTGATTGGGAGTGACCAAGAGGCAATGTCTAAATTGACATGGGAGGATGTACTGGAGTTGCTGAAAATTTAATATATCGATGAGGACTTATGGCTGAAAATAAAAAAAGACACAAGAATATAGCCTCCATGGTTAAAGATTTATCCGTGGGGACTGTCGGGAAATTCAATAAATTTCGCGATGTTTTTTCAAATGACATTGGAATAGACTTAGGAACAGCGAATACACTGGTTTTCGTCAGAGGAAAAGGAATTGTTCTCGCTGAACCATCCGTTGTCGCCGTTGATTCTTCTACCAATGAAGTGTTAGCGGTCGGGCACAAAGCCAAGGCGATGTTGGGGAAGACTCCGAGAAAAATTCACGCTGTGCGTCCTATGAAAGATGGGGTCATTGCTGATTTTGAGGTGGCTGAGGGAATGTTGAAGGCGTTGATTCAACGGGTCACCCCGTCAAGGAGTTTATTTCGCCCAAAGATTTTGATCGCTGTCCCTTCGGGTATTACGGGTGTGGAGAAACGTGCAGTTGAAGATTCAGCGTTGCATGCCGGCGCGCAGGAGGTGATGTTGATCGAAGAGCCGATCGCTGCTGCAATTGGTGTTGATCTCCCCGTGCATGAGCCGTCGGCGAATATGATCATTGATATTGGTGGTGGTACAACTGAGATTGCGATCATTTCTCTTGGGGATATTGTAGAATCTCGTTCTTTAAGGATTGCCGGAGATGAGTTTGATGAGTGTATCATCAACTATATGCGTCGTACGTACAACTTGATGATTGGTCCAAGGACAGCTGAAGAGATCAAGATGACCATAGGGTCAGCTTATTCACTTGGAGATAATGAATTGGAGATGGAGGTACGGGGACGTGATCAGGTGGCAGGACTTCCGGTGACAAAGCGCATCAATTCCGTCGAAATTCGAGAGGCGTTCGTTGAGCCTATCCAACAGATTGTGGAGAGTGTCAAGTTGACTCTTGAAAAATGTCCTCCAGAACTTGCAGCCGATCTTGTGGAAAGAGGGATGGTTGTAGCTGGCGGAGGCGCTCTTCTAAAGGGGTTAGACAAAGCATTAATTAAAGAAACAGGACTCCCTGTGATTCTCGCTCAAAATCCGATGTTGGCAGTTTGTTTGGGAACAGGAAAAGCTTTAGAGTATTTTGACCGGTTAAAACAGCGAAAACAAGTTATGGCATGAGTGTAGCATTAATGGAAAGAAGTACTGGGAACTTGAAGCTCGATGAGTGGATTCGTGAAATACAACATCTTTGCCAACCAGATGCAGTTTATTTGTGCGATGGATCGGAAGAAGAGTATCAGCGGATGACCAACGAATTGGTTAGAAGCGGCACATTTACAAAGCTAAGTGAAGATAAGCGCCCAAATAGTTTCCTCGCACGTTCGACATCGGAAGACGTAGCTCGAGTGGAGGAAAGCACATTTATCTGCTGTCAAAAAAAAGAAGACGCTGGTCCTACCAATAATTGGTTTAATCCGGCGGAAATGAAAGCAAAATTGACTAGACTGTATCGCGGATGTATGTGGGGACGGACGATGTATGTCATTCCTTATAGTATGGGGCCTGTTGGGTCTCATATATCAAGGATTGGCGTTCAGATTACCGATTCTCCATATGTGGTTTGCAACATGCGGATCATGACGCGAATTGGCACCCCTGTGTTAAACGCACTGGGAACAGGTGATTTTGTTAAATGTCTGCACTCTGTTGGTCACCCGCTTGAAGAGGATGAAGTGGATGTCCCTTGGCCTTGTGAAACAAACAACCGGTATATCTGCCATTTTCCGGAGGAGCGTACCATCTGGTCCTACGGAAGCGGGTATGGAGGAAATGCGCTTCTTGGGAAAAAGTGTTTTGCCTTGCGTATTGCTTCGGCCATTGGAAAAGATGAGGGGTGGCTTGCAGAGCATATGTTGATCATGGGGCTGACAAGTCCCGAAGGAAAAAAGACATACATTGCAGCGGCCTTCCCCAGCGCATGTGGGAAAACGAATTTAGCGATGTTAAGACCCACATTGCCCGGCTGGAAAGTGGAGACCGTCGGAGATGACATTGCTTGGATGAAATTCGGGGATGATGGTCGTCTTTATGCAATCAATCCTGAAGCGGGATTTTTCGGGGTGGCTCCTGGTACTTCTTTTGACTCAAATTATAACGCGATGAAATCGCTCGAAAAAAATTCTATTTTCACCAATGTTGGCTTGACAGACGATGGCGACGTTTGGTGGGAAGGGATGACCGAAACACCCCCTTCTCATCTGAAGAATTGGTTGGGACATGAATGGACGCCGGATTCTAATGAAAAAGCGGCCCACCCCAACGCACGGTTTACAGCCCCAGCTACGCAATGTCCCGTCATCGATCCCGATTGGGAAAATCCCCGTGGAGTGCCGATTTCAGCGATTATCTTCGGTGGGCGACGCTCAAGTGTTGTGCCCCTTGTATGTGAAGCGTTTAACTGGCAGCACGGAACATTTTTAGGAGCTAGCGCTTCGTCTGAAACGACTGCAGCCGCAGCGGGAGTTGTGGGAAAACTGCGACATGATCCTTTTGCGATGCTCCCATTTTGTGGCTATCACATGGCCGATTATTTTCAACACTGGCTAACCGTTGGTGAGCAACCGGGGCGGCAGCTACCTAAGATTTACTATGTCAATTGGTTCCAAAAAGATAAGAATGGTAAGTTCATTTGGCCAGGATTTGGTGAAAACTCGCGGGTTTTGAAGTGGATTGTTGAACGAACCGATGGTTTGGAACATGCTACCGAGACTCCTATTGGCAATATCCCTGCAGAAGGAGCTTTGGATTTATCTGGATTAGACCTTGACGAAAGTGCGCTGACTCAGTTATTTGAGGTAGATAGTGAGGCTTGGGGAAAAGAAGTTGAAGAGCTTCGTAATTATTTTCAGATTTTCGGTGATCGCCTTCCCCAAGGAATTCGTGATGAACTTGACAGCCTCGAAACACGATTGAAGGGATGAAAAAACGTGGGGAAATAGAAAAGTTAATTCGTCGATTGCGTCAGACTCTGTTTATCAGTGGGTTTCTGAACATCCTCCTTTTTACCCTGATTTTCTATCATTGGTCAACTCCGCACTTATTTGATCTCCCCGATTCAAGACCCGAAGAACCGGCGTTAACACAACACTCAACGAGTGGCCAGTTGATGTTGGAAAGCTATCAGATGCCGTTTCATCAACTCGTATCCAACTTAGAAAAGAAGGATTTAATCGAGTGTGGGTATGCAACCCGTGATTTTTCTTTAGCCTGTCTGATTGCTAAATATCATTTTGATCTTTCTCGTGCGCTGGATGGACTTTCACTGCAAAAGAGATTAATCACGTTTCAAGGACAGGAACATTTAGGGCGGTTTCCTCTTTATCCAGGACTTGGCGATCAGCATTATCAGCAGATCATCTCTTTTGCTAAAACTGAGAAGTGGCCGTTTACTTCAGAAGGACTTTTTGTTCGTATGCAGCAGCATCAGCACCAGATTCCCAAATCTTTGGCCAGTGCGTTTATGATGACTCAGCAGTTCAAAACGCTTCGTCAACGATTTCCAAAACGAAATCCATTGGAGATCGCAAGAATGATGTTAGATGCGAATTGGAAAACTTGCTTGGCGGCACTGAAGATGCGGTTGCCAGAGCAAACGCTGATTGAATTTTTACATGCGGGGTCGTCAACAGCTGCTAAGATTCTGTTGGAATCTGATTTTCATTATGCTGTGAGACAGTTGGACGACGATTTAACCTTAAGAATTTTTGAACTACTAGGTGAAACTCATCCATTGGCCGAGCAATATGCACAGCATTTGCTCCAGACTCCTCGTGGCGATAATGTATGGAATCTTGCCAGGACTCAGGTAGCAGGGCCAGAGGTCCAGCCGCAAGAGATGCTTCACATGGTGCAGGAGGGAGACTCTCTTTGGAAGATCTCTAGGCTTTACAAGGTTGGTGTCGATGATTTGAAACGTTTCAATCAACTCGATTCCGATCACATCTGTCCCGGAAAAATTCTAAAAATTCCCTAGTTGTGATTTATCACAGATATAAAGAGGTAAAGAGAGAGTTTTTACTAAGTCTCGGTGTCTCTTTGTCTTTGGGGTTAAGATTTTTGGTTTGAGTTGACTATTGTGATTGTTTAAACGGGATCGTGACCACCAGGATGGAAAGGGTGACACTTGCAGATGCGCTTGAATGTCATCCACAGCCCCTTCAAAGCTCCTTTTTTGTTGATCGCTTCAATCGCATACAAAGAGCAGGTCGGCGTAAACCGACAATTAGCCCCCAATAAAGGACTCACGCAAACTCGATAAAGCCGAATGAGAAAAACAAGGATTTTTTTCATGCTAAATCCATCTGAACACATCCTTCATTAAGGTGATACCCACTTCAATGAAAATCAGGATAATAATGATCCATTCCAAACGGCTGGTTTGTTGGTGGTTGAGTTCGCTGTTGAGCATGTCAAACAACTCGTGCACAACGCCAAGTCGTTGGTTCAGCACCTCAACCCGTGGGCTTAAATCTAGGTAGTTAGCGATCATTGTATAAACCGGCTCCACTTCGGGATAGACCCAAAAGAATTCGGGTTTATCGAGAATATCGGAATGAAGATTGATGGAATTTCGCTCAATGAATAACTCGCCCATTTTACGACGTATTTGGCGGCGAGAAAGACCTATCCTTCCCTGTTTGGCCATCTGCTCTGGCAGGTGTCGCATCGACTCAACAGTTTGATCAACACTTTTTTCAAACGCATCGAGTTTTACCGATTGAGCTAGGCTATGAGAAGCCGCCAGAATTGTCAGTGTACTGTTGTTTGCCAGAACGATCTCGTCATTGACAATTTTAAACGCTTCACCAGAGGTAAAGGACATATAATCTTCAATGGGTGTTGCAAGGGGGGTTACTTCAAATGGCTTCACAATGGAGATGAATTCTTTTTCTTGTTCATTGGAAAGTCCCCAAAGAACAAGACATCCATAATCAAAGTAAAAAACCGTTCCATTGTCTAAAGCAACATGAATTACATCCTTTTCAGACGCGACTTGAAAGGATTTTTTTAACTCTGTTGCAAGATCAGTGATCTTGTAGGCATCGGCTGTGCAGGCGAAAAGGCACCTCATATCTTAACGATAAATCTTTAATAATTAAAGAACAAGGTTACTTTACTCATCCTAACTTGATCTAAATCAACTAACTTGTATAAAATTTTTGATTAACCATAGGAATACAATTGGAACCTTTAGGGCGTCAATTTCATGTTGTGATCGATATTGGTGGGGTGTTGTCTGCTAGTGAAGTAGCAGGAGAGCAGTTTTTCCTACACGAAGGGGCTATTATCACTGCCAAACACACACACTATGTTTTTCCCTTTGTTTTTGATTTTCTGAAACTTATTTTCAAACAGAAGGATCTGAACGTGTCATTTTACAATGACAATGACCAAGAGGACTCTGAGCTGTTTGTTACATCTATTTTAGAGCAAGCTCTTGGAAAAATGTGGTATGAAAAAAATCAAGATCGCATTGCTGTCACATCTTTGGAAAAAGGGCAGATGACGAAAGATCTCTCAATTTTTGAGACGTTCATACCGCTTGAAGATACGGTTTTGATTGACGATCAATTATTTCGAAGAGCGAATGGTCAAGAGAGAAATATCCTGAAAGTTCCTTCATTTTACTACGATGACTTTGCAAAGATAGGGTTTAGCGCAGATCAATACGATTCTGAAGGGACTCGAAAGATTCCTTGCTATTTGTACAGTGACAAAGGGATTCCTCGTAAAATACAAGAAAAATGTCTCCATGGTAGCTGTATTCTAGTTGAGAAGGTTACGGGAAAGTATTTTGGCTTTGTTATCAGATTCACCGATAGTTGTGGAGACTATGTACAAATTTCAACCAACAGTAGTGATTGGAAATTGATCATTATTTTGCGTCGCATGCTTTATCAAGGGGAGGGGCAGGTTAAAGATCCGGATGTCCTTAGTAAGATCTATTATCGCGTGAGATATTCAGGACGAATGAGCGGAAAGATTGCAAAAATCTGGCGTAGAGGGAATCGTATGTGTTTTGTTGCGGGTGTTCTTTTCTCATCACTTGATGTGGCACGTAGTCAGGGCGAACCATTAGTCAAAAGTTTATCCCGCTGGCAGTACATTAGGTATAAAGGACAAAGAGAAGAGCAGCCGCGCTATGATGATATTGCAAGATTAGATTACCTGTATACGTTGGGTCTTGGGAAATTACGATTAGTCAGCAGTAATTTGCAATTTATGAAGCCCTGGCATTATTTAGAACTGATTCAAAAAGATCTAACAGTTGAACAAATCAAGCTTCTTAAAGAAGCTAAACAGAATGAAAACTCAAGGAGAGGTTATGACTCAATATGTGTGTAATTTCATCTTGGTGTCTGAAACACCAATTGAGACATTTG
>Ga0180438_10011700_pt1 | contig 10565 bp, 7 predicted proteins | sample SS_ome_12_FD_132455 | JGI IMG/M metagenome (GOLD analysis project Ga0180438, IMG submission 132455) | Hypersaline lake sediment archaeal communities from the Salton Sea, California, USA - SS_3_D_2 metaG | ecosystem: Environmental > Aquatic > Non-marine Saline and Alkaline > Hypersaline >... | reverse complement strand
TCACGGGTGACATTGAATCTTTGTCCCACTTGTTCCAGGGTATAATCCACGCCATCCTCCAGACCGAATCTCATCTTCAGTATCTCCGCTTCTCTTTCTGTAAGAGAATGCAAAGCCTCTTCGACCTGTGCTCGCAAGCGGCTTCGTATGGCGGCTTCCTCGGGAGAACTGTTTTTATGATCGGGGATGAAATCGCTGAAGGCAGTGTCCTTGCTTGCGTCAACAGGCACGTCGAGTGAAACTGTCGGTTGGGCCAATTTTTTCAAATCCCTCACTTTGGTAACCGGAATCTTCATCTTTTTTGATATTTCCGCTGCAGAAGGCTCACGATTCGTTTTTTGGGCAAGCTCTTGAGAGGAACGCTTTAATTTTGAAACGGTTTCCACCATATGGACCGGTATCCTCACTGTACGCGCTTGATCGGAGATCGCACGAGTAATGGATTGCCTGATCCACCAGGTGGCATAGGTCGAAAATTTATGTCCGAGGCGATAATCGTATTTATCCACAGCTCTCATCAATCCGATATTTCCTTCCTGGATCAGATCCAAGAATTTTAACCCCCGGTTCGCGTATTTCTTTGCAATGGATACCACCAGCCTTAAATTAGACTTGACCAGCTCTTTTTTGGCACGGTCGCTCAATTTTTTCCCTCTGGATATAGAGCGCAGTGCTTTTCGTAATCCTTCCGGGCTGAGGCCGGTTTGCCTTTTTTGTTGCCGCAACAACCTGTTGATCTGTGTTCGTCTTTTTTTGATCTCGGACTTTTTTCTCTGGCTTCGGGACCTCTTCAGGGCCGAATTCAACTCCTCCTTCTCTACTTCCCATCTGTTGATATCCTGGACCCTTTCTCTGATATAATCGATCAGATCCTTCCAGTGGTGGGAATGGATGTTCAGTTCCCTGATGAGCTGGCTTCCCTCCACTGCCAAGCGCCTTTGTGCAATGGACGCTTTTTTGTTCAGCGGAATTTTTTTCAATTCTGCACTCCATATTTTTAAACGGCTCATTTTTTTCAAGATCCACGCGCGTTTTTTATTGAGCTTAGCTCCGGAACGTTCATATTGCAGGTCGAATAACTTAGGGATGGTTTCTGGATCTTTCTTGATCTTTTCTTCGAACGAGAGGACATGGTCGACTGCGAGAAATGTTTTAGAGAGAGCTTTTTGGATGATCTTTTTACCCTTCTCGATCTGTTTGGCCAGAAGAATTTCTCCTTCTTTGGTGAGGAGGGCAGTCCTGCCCATATCTTTGAAATAAATCTTCACAGGATCCTGCGAAGGATCTAAATGAGGAATGGAAAGAAAATCTTTCCTTCCAGATTTCGCTTTATCTATGAGAACAATTCCCAGATCGTCCAGCAACCTGAAAAAGTCGGTGAACTCTTCTTCGGAATCGAATTCTTGCCTTATTTTTTTTTCGATCTCGTCGGTGTAGACATAGCCTCTTTTTACACCCGTAGACAGAATTTTTTGGATGGAATCCCTCTGGGATTCATCTTGATCTGTCTTTTTTAGAGATTTTCGTAGAGACATAGTACTACTATAACTCAAATTTAACTCATTTCGTTTCAATAAGATAGAAAATATTTGAATTATTTTATAACCCTTAAAGAACCCTTGTCGATTGTATCCGGACTCTCCAGGATAGTCAGGATAAATGTGTCAAAATTTAGGCGCTCGATCGTTAAAAATCCTGTTTGAAGAGAAAAAATTCCTGTTTGACAGGACTTTTCAACAAAAAAACAGACAAATTGTTTGTGGCTCATTATAGAAATATGCGGATGCGGACACAGGACTTATGTTTTGAGGTCATTCTTGGAATGAACAACCGTCAATCCGCTCGATGTCTAAAGCGAAATAAAATTATTTGCGCTGGGCTCGAAGATAAACGCGCTTCTGGCATGAATTTGGCTGTCAAATAGGACATAAAATGAAATTTTATCCCCAAAAACAGGACGAACTCAAACTTACGAATTTTAGAATATCTTTACAGGTACACTCATGAAGGAGGAGAAATGATTCCAGAAATCGGTTTGATGGTCGGTTTGTATATCATGACCAGGATGTTCCAGCTTTTGCTGCCTCAGGGAGTACAAAAACAAAACACGGTCGTTATGATCCTCGCCGCCATAACGGTTGTGGTGACGGTTTTTGTCATGGCAGACCTCTTCATTAGAGGCGCCAGCTTCGCAGCGTCTGGATTTTAGAGCTAACTTCTAGCCAAAGTTACATCTTACGGTCCGCTCTATAAGAAACCAGTCCCTCGCTTCTCCGCCATTCTATCGATTCTTTACGCGACTGTAATTCCATCGTCCAGATACACATCCTGGACCGCATTCAGTATCTCCACGCCCTCTTTCATGGGACGCTGGAAAGATTTGCGGCCGATGATCAGACCCATACCGCCCGCACGTTTGTTGATGACGGACGTCCGTATAGCCTGTGCAAGATCGTCTTTGCCCGCGGAAGCTCCTCCGGAGTTGATCAGCCCGACACGGCCCATGTAGCAGTTGATGACCTGGTACCTGGTGAGATCTATTGGGTGATCGCTGGTGAGTTGCGTGTAGACATTATCGTGAGTTTTCCCGAATTCGAGGGCTTTGTATCCTCCGTTGTTTTCCGGCTGTTTCTGCTTCACGATGTCCGCTTCGATGGTGGCGGATAGATGATTGGCCTGCCCCGTCAAATCGGCTGAGAGATGATAATCTTTATCCTTTTTAAAGGCAGGATTCCTCAAATACGCCCACAACACAGTGACCAGCCCCAAACTGTGAGCGTGCCCGAATACCTCGCTGATTTCTTGGATCTGACGGTTGCTCTCCTCCGAACCGTAGTAGATCGTCGCTCCGACGGCGACAGCACCCATATCGAACGCCTGCTCCACACTCGCGAATAGGATCTGATCATAAGTGTTGGGATAGGTTAAAAGCTCGTTATGGTTGAGTTTGACGATGAACGGAATTTTATGGGCATAGGTTCTTGCCACCGAACCCAGCACGCCAAGAGTCGAGGCGACCGCACTGCATCCGCCTTCGATGGCTAGCTTGACGATATTCTCAGGATCGAAATAAATAGGATTGGGGGCAAAGGCCGAACCCGCTGAGTGCTCGATGCCCTGATCTACGGGCAAAACGGATAAATATCCGCTGCCTGCCAAACGGCCTGTGTTGAAGATCGTCTGCATGTTCCGCAGAACAGCGGCCGATCGGTCTGTCTGAGTGAATTCCCGGTCGATAAAATCTGGTCCCGGGAGATGCAGCTGATCCTTCGGAATCGTATTGCATTTGTGATCGAGCAGATAATCGGCCTCTTCTCCCAGCAATCGTGCGATCTTTTCTGTCTTCATATGTCCTCCTCCTTAAGCAATGATATGAAACCCTGGGCAGCTATTTCAAGCCAAAAGGTCCTTTTTCTTCTCTTCGAACTCTGTCCTGTAGATCTCGCCTCTCGCGTATCTCTTTTTTAGGATGTCCAGGGCATCCTCTTTTTTCTCAGATTCGCCCGGCCTGTTGTGCCGGGCGATCCAGTATACCAAAAGGATGATTCCTGCGATTAAAAGAATCCAAAAAGCCCACATAAAACCTCCAAACACCATGTGATCTCCCCACATTTTATTCTCCTTTCTGTTTTCAGAGGAGCAAGTTCCATGCCAGCCTGGAATCGCGGGATAGATAAAATTGGCCGTCATTAAAAAATTGGCACGGATTTGGCACTTGAAGAGATGGAAGAGCATACCGATTGGCCGGCTTCCGCTCCTAAAGCAAGAAATGGAGCAGCGAAACATCCGGATTGAATCGACGATGAAGTTTAGAACCTGGTAAGAGAAGGAGGAGACGCCGAATGCGCCATGAGATCGGATCACAATATCTGGGAAAAGGCAGGTGCAGGTTCCGTGTGTGGGCTCCTTTGGTAGAAAATGTCGTTCTCAGAATCGTATTTCCTTCAGAACAACTCGTTTCAATGGAGAGAACGTCCGATGGATACTGGCAGGTGGAGCTCGAGGGGATCGCTCCGGAGACGGAATATTTCTACCGGCTGGAGAAATCCAAAGACCGGCCTGATCCTGCATCTCACTGGCAGCCGGAAGGTGTTCACGGTGCATCCCGGGTGGTACACCACGAGCGGTTTCAGTGGAGAGATTCCGATTGGGCAGGAATGCCTCTGGAGAAGATGATAATGTATGAGCTCCATGTGGGGACATTCACGTCAGCAGGCACATTGGATGCGGTGATCGGAAGACTGGATGACCTTCAAGAGCTAGGCGTCAATACTCTCAACCTTATGCCTCTCGGGCAGTTTCCCGGCGAAAGAAATTGGGGATACGACACGGCTTACCCCTATGCTGTTCAAAATTCCTATGGCGGGCCGGGTGGATTGAAGAGGCTGGTCGACGCCTGTCATAGGAGGGAGATGGCCGTTATCCTGGATGTGGTGTACAACCATTTGGGGCCGGAAGGAAACTACCTCGGGGATTTCGGACCTTATTTTACCGACACATACAAAACGCCATGGGGTGGGGCTGTCAATTTCGACCAGGCATACGCGGATGGAGTCAGAAATTACTTTATTCAGAATGCCCGGCACTGGTTCGGGAATTATCACATCGATGCGCTCCGGTTAGATGCCATCCATGCTATCGTCGATATGAGTGCTCTCCCTTTTCTCAGAGAGTTATCCCGGGAAGTGGACATATTCGCCAAGCAACAGGGAAGGAAATGTCTGTTGATAGCTGAGAGCGATCTGAACGATGTCAGGATTCTGAAATCCCGGGAAGAGGAAGGAATGGGTTTGGACGCTCAGTGGTGCGATGATTTTCATCATGCCCTGCATGCTCTGCTGACCGGGGAAAAGGCGGGATACTACCAGGATTTCGGAGAAGTGTCCCCATTGATCAAAGCCCTTAAGGAAGGCTATGCCATAACCTGGCAGTATTCGGCCTACCGGAAAAGGCACCACGGCAGTTCTTCACGGGATCGGCCAGCCCGGAAATTTGTGGTTTTTTCACAAAATCACGACCAGGTGGGAAACAGAATGAGGGGTGAGCGTGTCACAAGCTTGATTTCTTTCGAGGCGCTTAAACTGGCGGCTGGAACCGTGATATGCTCACCTTATGTTCCGCTGATATTTATGGGAGAAGAGTACGGCGAAGACGCTCCGTTCCTTTATTTCATCGACCACTCGAACCCGGACTTGATCGAGGCTGTCCGGAAGGGCAGATCCGAGGAGTTCGCGACGTTCCAGTGGCGGGAAGCGCCTCCAGATCCTCAGCGTAGGGAGACTTTTATGCGGTCCAAGCTGAACTGGGATAAACGGAAGGAAGGGAAACACCATACGTTGAAGGAATTTTACCGCTGCCTTCTGGGATTGAGAAAAACGGTCCCTGCACTCAAGTATTTGAAAAAGGAGCTATTGGAGATTATCGAGGTTCCGCAAGACAACATAATCATCTTCCAAAGGAGGTGGAAAGAGAGTCGAATCCTGGTTATTTTGAATTTCGAAACTCAGGAGCGGGCCGTCAGGTTGGCCTTTCCCGAAGGTAGATGGAAAAAAATTGTCGATTCCTCCGAACGCATGTGGGAAGGACCGGGCTCTCTGCTTCCCGGATCTTTAGCGGGAGAGTGGAGTCTCACGTTGAGCCCTTCCAGTTTTTCGATATATCAACGGGAAAAATCCGCATGAGCAATCGCATGGATGTTATCGGTGATTTTTTTCTGCCCTCTGTTAAAACCCGCACCAGGAGTATCTGATGCGTATTCCTATCGCCACTTATCGCATCCAATTCGGCCCTCGGTTTACCTTTGGAGACTGCCGGACGATCGTTGACTATTTGAAGCGGTTAGGAATGACCGACATTTATGCTTCTCCCGTATTCAAAGCCAGGAAAGGGAGTCTCCACGGATATGACGTGGTCGATCCCAGCGCCATCAATCCGGAGCTGGGTGGTGAAGAAGGCTGGCGGGAGCTTCTGGGGCTACTGGCGGAGAGAAACATGGGATGGATCCAGGACATCGTCCCCAACCATATGGCCTATGATTACGCCAATGACATGTTGATGGATGTTATGGAATGGGGAAAAAAATCTCCCTTTTCGGAGTTCTTCGACATAAGCTGGGATCATGTCTACGAGAACCTGAACGGGAAATTGCTGGCGCCCTTTTTGGGGAACTATTACGGCAAGTGTTTGGAGCGAGGAGACATCCGGCTGGAATATCATGAAGGGGAAATCACGGTCAACTATTATGACTTGAAATTTCCCTTGAGAATGGAATCTTACGCCGCCGTTTTGGGAGAAAGAAGCGAGACACGTTCACCTCGACCCTCAACACCGGATAATCTTGCGAGGTGTCTCGATTCTCTTCAAAGGCTGGTGCGATCACGGGACCGGACAGATCCGGAGAGGACTCTCCAGGAAAGGGCTCGCATGAAAAAACAGATGAGAGATTTGTTTTCCGGAGATTTATCCGTCTGCAAACACCTGCAGAAAAGGCTTGACACTTTTAACGGGAACACGGAAAACCCTGCGAGTTTCGATCTTTTGGACCGGCTCCTCTCTCAACAGCATTTCCGCCTCTCCTTCTGGAAAGTGGCCACAGAGGAGGTGAACTACCGGCGGTTTTTTAACGTCAACGAGCTTATCTGTCTCAGGACCGAACAGAAAGAAGTCTTCGACTATATTCATTCGCTCCTGTTCCGGATGACAGAGGAGGACGGATTTTCAGGGCTGAGAATCGATCATATCGACGGCCTCTACGATCCTGCCGCTTATTTGAAAAGACTTCGGAAAAAGACCGGCGACCTATTCATAGTGGCAGAAAAGATCCTGGCCTTCGATGAGGACCTCCCCGACTGGCCTGTTCAGGGAACCACTGGCTATGAGGCCCTGAATCGGATCAACGGGATATTCTGTAAAAGGGAAAATCGAAAAAAATTCGATCGCATCTACTCCCGCTTTACGGCGCAAAAAACCTCTCTTCCGGAAATGGTGAGGGATAAAAAAAGAATGATCATCGGTAAACACATGGCCGGGGATGTCGACAACCTGGCTCATGCAGTCAAAAAAATCGCAGGACACTACCGCAGCGGCAGGGACTTCACCCTGTATGGGTTGAGACGCGCCATCGTTGAGATTCTGGCTCAATTTCCAGTATACAGGACGTACCGGAATAGCCAAATGTTCAGCGCGCAGGATAAGCGGATCATAAATCGGGCAGTGGATGATGCGGGCAAAAAGATACCGGAGTTCCATTTCGAGCTCCAATTTATCCGTCATTTGCTTTTCCAGAGTCCGGATGATGATTTGAGCGAGGAGGATAAAGCGGGGTGGATGGATTTTGGCCTGCGGTTCCAACAGTTCACAGGTCCTTTGATGGCCAAGGGATTCGAGGACACTGCCCTGTATGTCTACAACCGGTTTTTATCATTGAACGAAGTGGGAGGAGATCCGGGCCGGTTCGGTCTCGAACTGGAAGATTTTCACCAGTTCAGCAAACAAAGGTCCCTCCAATGGCCGCATGCCATGACGGCCACCGCCACCCACGACACCAAACGGGGCGAAGATGTGAGGGCCAGGCTCAACGTTCTCTCTGAGATACCCGATGAGTGGGCGATGGCGGTCGGGTCGTGGCGGCGGATGAACAGGGGAAAAAAGAAAAGGGTGGGCAGGACATTGGTCCCGGACCGCAACGATGAATATTTCCTCTACCAGTCAATGGTGGGAGCTTTTCCTTTTGATCGGACCGAAATATCTTCTTTTAAAGAGCGGATGAAGACCTATGCGGTCAAGGCGGTGCGGGAAGCGAAGATCCATACGGAGTGGATAAAACCGGATACGGCCTATGAGCAGGCGCTTCAGGAGTTTGTGGATGTCATCCTGACCCCCTCCAGGAAAAACGTATTCCTCGAAGAATTCCTGGGTTTTCAGCAAAAGATCGCTTACTCGGGCGTATACAATTCCCTGTCGCAGACGCTGTTGAAATTGACTGTACCGGGGGTTCCGGACTTCTACCAGGGGACGGAATTATGGGACCTGAACCTGGTCGATCCGGACAACCGACGGCCCGTAGATTTCGCAAAACGTTCGAGTCTTTTGGATGACCTCATCGAGCGGTCACGCAGAGATATCCTGGATCTCATCAAAGAGCTCCTTTTAACGCCCCAAAACGGACGAATCAAGCTATTTTTGATTTACCGGGCGCTCCGACTGAGACAACGAAGAACCGAAGTTTTCAAAAAAGGTGCATATATCCCCCTCGAAACGGCGGGAAAGTGGAAAAATAATATCCTGTCCTTCGTGAGAGATTTTGAAGGGGACAGGAGCCTCAGCATCGTTCCCCGATTCTTGACGTCATTGATCGAAGAACAAGAAGCTCCTCTAGGAAAAAAAATTTGGGGCGATACATCCATCCGGCTTCCCGATGAATATTCCGATAACTGGACCGATGCCATAACCGGCCACACCCTCCATGGCTGCAGGACAGTTCTCCCTTTATCTGAGGTTTTCTTGCACTTCCCGGTGGCACTGCTCTTCAATGGAGAGCCCTAATGTTTCAGCACTCAGCCATCCATTTGACATGTTGTTTGTAACATTGACAGCGAATAACAATAATGACAATATTTTAAGGAGGGAGAAATGTCATGGAAACAATCAAAGTCATCGAATTGATTGGAATTAACCTAAATACCAAGGACAATGCCTGAATTTCAATTCATCGGTTGCATCGAGATCAAGGAGTTGCTGGGGCAAAAAGCCGACAACGAAGCCCAGCTTTTGGAGATGATAGAGGATGTTCATCCGGATTCGATCTACTACCACATGCACAGTTATTTCCTCCGCCATGTCTATCTCTCCGGCCCCTTTCCCAATGATTTCGCCAATTGGGCGGCCATAGAACTCAGAGACAATGTGCTGGGTGAGAAGCTGGCAAATGTGAGTGTTTCCCCGGAAAAGTCACTCGAGGATATCCGGATGGATCTGGTCGAAACCATCGATAAACACCTCAGCGAGATGAGATTCGTTGCGCCGATTTTAAGAGGCAGCCCTTTTCATTTCATGAAATCTCAGATCGTGGAGGTCCCTCTGGGGACGGAAGCGCAAGATCTCTCTGAATTCATCCAGGCTTTGCAGGATGTTCATGCCAGCGCTCTTTATTATCATATTTTTGAAGCCCGGATCCGGGTGCGGAAGGGACGCAATGATTTTTCCATCTGGTTGGATGATGTCCTGGGTTACGCACAACTGGCTGAAGGGATCGAAGGAATCGATTTCTATATGTTCAGTCTGGAGGGATTGAGGCTCAAGATTCTCGACCTTTGCCGGCAGGAGCTGGGGGAATGAAACCCTTGGGGACATTGTTGGAGGCCTACCGGCATATCTCCCCACCGGGAACACTGGATCTGATCTACAAGCTGGGAGAGAAGCTGCAGGGGAGATCCATGCTGCACGTCAATTCCACCAAAATGGGAGGAGGTGTGGCCGAGATGCTGCATCGGCTCGTCCCTATGTTCCGGGAGCTGGGCATAGAAGCCAGATGGGAAATCATAACGGGCACTCCGCTTTTTTTCAAAACCACAAAATCCTTTCACAATGCTTTACAGGGAGATGAAGCCTTATTGACCGATGCGATGTTCGAAGAATACAGGAGGGTCAACGAGGATAATGCCGCCCGGCTCGATCTGTCCGCAGACATGGTGGTCATCCATGACCCCCAGCCTGCGGCTTTGATCGGCCACAAAGCCGAAGGGAAAAAGTGGCTGTGGCGCTGTCACATCGACATTTCCAGGCCGCTGAGGAAAGTTTGGCATTTCATGAAACCCTATATTTCCGGGTATGATGGAGCGATTTTTTCTCTGCCCAGCTTTGCCCAGCGATTGAAGATCCCTCAGTATCTTGTCTATCCCTCTATTGATCCTTTGAGCGACAAGAACAGAGAGCTCGAGCCCGAAGAAATCGAAGCGGTCAAGGAAGAATTTGATCTGACCGATGATAAACCCATCATCCTGCAGGTTTCCCGTTTCGATAAGTTCAAGGACCCGGTGGGACTTATCGAAGCGTACAAGATAGTCAGAACACATCAAGATTGCAGGCTGGTTCTGGCCGGAGGGGGGGCATCGGACGACCCCGAAGGGGAAGAAGTTCTGGCTCGAGTACGGGAAGAAGCCGCGAAAGACGAGGATATTTTAGTCCTGGACCTGCCTCCGGATGCAAACCTTGCCATCAACGCTCTTCAACGCTCGGCGGCCATAATCGTCCAAAAATCCGTAAAGGAAGGCTTCGGCCTTACGGTGGCTGAGGGAATGTGGAAGGGGAAACCGGTCATTGGAGGAGCTGTGGGAGGAATCGTCGCTCAGATCGTATACGGATTGACAGGGTATACCGTCAATTCCATCGAAGGCTGTGCGTACAGGATCAGGTCCCTGCTCAATAATCCGGACATGGCCCGCAAGCTGGGCGAGGATGCCAGAGAGTACACCCGAAAGAATTTTCTGATTACCCGGCACCTGATCGATTATTTATCGCTGATGTCATTGATGATGGGTTTAAGATGACATCAGGCCCCACACCAC
>Ga0180438_10011697_pt1 | contig 10567 bp, 9 predicted proteins | sample SS_ome_12_FD_132455 | JGI IMG/M metagenome (GOLD analysis project Ga0180438, IMG submission 132455) | Hypersaline lake sediment archaeal communities from the Salton Sea, California, USA - SS_3_D_2 metaG | ecosystem: Environmental > Aquatic > Non-marine Saline and Alkaline > Hypersaline >... | reverse complement strand
TTGAAGGCCTTCACGGTGTCTCTCATGATAGGCAACCTCAGGTTTATATGCGCATTTACGATTATAGCCTACCACCTCCCGAAAACACCTGTCAACAGGCTTCCGGAGCTTTGAAGTGGAGCAGGCGAGCGACTATAATGGTCGTGGATGGATGTTCTGGCGGAGCTCAACCCGGCACAGCGGGAGGCAGTCGAGGCGATAAGCGGTCCGGTGCTGATCCTGGCGGGGCCGGGTAGCGGCAAGACCAGGGTCATCACCCACCGCGTGGCGTACCTCATCACGGTCTGTGGCGTCAGCCCCCTCCGCATCATGGCGGTCACCTTCACCAACAAGGCCGCCCGCGAGATGGCAGAACGACTCTTCAACCTGGTGAGCGGCTCCGCCGAGCAGCTGACGCTGGGGACATTCCACGCCATCTGCGCCCGCATCCTGCGGCAGGACGGCAGGGCCCTCAGCATCGACCCCCGGTACGTAATCTACGATGCCGACGACCAGCAGAGGCTGCTGAAGCGGGCGATGCAGGAGATAGGAATCGACCCCAAGCAGTACGCTCCGCCGGCGGTCGGTGCGGCTATCTCCTGGGCGAAGAGCCACATGCTGGCGCCGGCCGACTACGTCCGGCGGGGACGCAGCTACTTCGAGGAGATTGTCTCTCGCTGCTACGAGCGCTACCAGCAGCTGCTCACGGAGAGCAACGCGCTCGATTTCGACGACCTTCTCATGAAGACGGTGCAGCTCTTCCAGAAGAGCCCGGACATCCTCTCCCGGTACCAGTCGAGATACCTCCACATACTGGTGGACGAGTTCCAGGACACCAACCTGGTCCAGTACGAGCTTGTGAAGCAACTGGCAGCCGGGCACCGCAATATCTGCGTCGTTGGCGACCCCGACCAGTCGATATACTCGTGGCGCTCCGCCGACCTGCGCAATATCCTCAGCTTCGAGAGCGACTACCCCGATGCCAAGATAGTGCTCCTGGAGCAGAACTACCGCTCCACCAAGACGATACTGGACACCGCGTCCAGCGTGATTTCGGCCAACGCACAGCGCAAGCCGAAGAACCTGTGGACCGACAATGAGGCCGGGGAGCTGGCGCGGGTCGTCGAGACGTACACCGAGCAGGAAGAGGCCCAGTTCGTTGTCAGCGAGATTGAGCGCCTGGTGGACGTCGGCGAGGCCAGGCTGGGCGACTGCAGCGTGATGTACCGCACCAACGCGCAGTCAAGAGTCATTGAGGAGGCCTTCATCCGCTACGGGGTCCCGTACAAGCTGGTGGCGGGCACGCGCTTCTACGAACGGCGGGAGGTGAAGGACGTCATTGCCTACCTCCGGCTGGTCCACAATCCGCAGGACACCGTGAGCCTGATGAGGATTGTCAACGTCCCCGGTCGCGGCATAGGGCAGCAGACGCTGGCCCGGCTGTCCGAATGGGCGAGGTCGCTCGGTATCGCACCGAGCGAGGCGCTACGCCTCCTCGCCGGGTCCCCAGAAAGCGACAACGCGCCGGAGCACCCCTTCAGCCCGCGCGCCGCCCGCCTGCTGGCCGACTTCTGGACGATGGTCGGAGACCTGATGGCAAGGAGCCGGGAAATGGACCTCATCGCCCTTTTCGACACCGTCGTCGAGAGTACCGGCTACCGGGACTACCTGGCCAGCGGGGAGGGCGGCGAGGAGCGCTGGGAGAACATCCTCGAGCTGCGCGGCGTTGCCCAGGAGTACCGCCACCTGGGACCGTCGGAGGGGCTGGCCGCACTCCTCGAAGGAGTGGCCCTGGTGTCCGATGTCGATAGCCTCGACGAGACCACCGACCGCGTGACCCTGATTACGCTGCACCAGGCCAAGGGCCTGGAGTTCCCGGTGGTCTTCATAGTCGGCATGGAGGAGCGACTCCTCCCCCACATCCGGTCGTTTGACGACCCGGCGCAGATGGAGGAGGAACGCCGACTCTGCTACGTGGGCATCACCCGCGCGAAACGCCGCCTGTACCTGGTGTACTCTTTCCGCCGCACGCTCATGGGCAGCAGCACCCTTACCAGGCCGTCGCGCTTCCTGGAAGACATTCCCCGCCACCTCATCTCCACTCCGGGCTGGTGGCAGGAAGGTACCGACCGCGTCACCGAGGCGGTCTACTCCTGGAACCGGCCCCCGTCCGATGCTCCCGACCGCCCACGGGAGCCGGTCGTCCCCGGAGAGCTCCCGCACCTGAAGGCCGGCGACCATGTCAGACACACCCAGTTCGGGGAAGGCGTTGTGGTGAGCTGCAAGGAGGTAAGGGACGACAGCGAGGTGACGGTCGCGTTTGTCGACCAGGGAGTCAAGAGGCTGCTGCTCAGCTACGCCGGACTGACGAAGACCAGCTGAAACCAGAGACCCCTGATTATGTCATGCGGTCAGGGGGTTCTCTGAAGGAAGCTTCTTCTTCAATGGAGGCCCTATCCCCTTTGTCCCCTTCCCGAGCTGGTAATAGGCCCAGTCTGCCATTTGTGGCTGAGCTGGTCGCCCGGAAACGCGGATGACATCTCGCGACCGTCCCCCGTCCACCCGCATGCGTGCAGCGGCCGTCGACGGTGACCGCTGAACGGCCGTTAGCTTCAACTCAGATGACTCTCCATGCGGAGTTCGATTCCCTCTGCCAGAACGGACTCCCACACATCGGGATGCTCCGGGTCAGGCGAACACAATACCCAGGCTCGCGCATGCCACTTCGCCGTGTTGGCATACCGGAACGCATGCTGAACACGACTGGTCTGAAGAGGAAGCTACCTCAAGGGGATGCTTAGCTCGAGGATACAGGAGCACCTGACTAAGAGTGAGGGAGTGTCAGGTCAGACGCAAACCCAGCAACCAGGGTCAGTAGCCATCATATCACCGGTCTCTTCATAAGCCCTACCCCGGCAGCCAGAGCAGGTGAGTTTGTAGTTGCAGGCACCACACTCACCCTTGAGCAGGTCTCTCTGTCGAAGCTGAGCCAACAGTGGCGAACTCTCCCAGATAGTAGTGATGCTCTGCTCTCTAACATTGCCGAGTTCAACCTGGAGCAACATGCACGGGTTCACTTCACCATTTGACTGAACCATCACATAGCCCATCGGCATCCCGGCGGCACAACCCCTGCTATAATAAGGAACCCTGTGCAACATCTCTGCAGGAAAGTGTTTGGGTGTCACGTTCTTCTGCTGGAGCAGAAGAGGGTACATGGGACAGGCGGGGACTCTTATTATCAGAGGGTAGTCTGCCTGAGTGTCAGCGAGAAACTCCATCGCCCGCCTTCTCTCATTGAGACTGAGCACCTGGTCCCTGGACTCTTCCCTGGCTCTCCCTGCTGCTACCAGGTCAAAGAGCTCAGCGGCGTTGGCACCACACTCAACTGCCAGGCGCAGCATATCCTCAAGTTGTGATAGACTGTCCTTCCTTACGACCATATTGAGCTGGAAGGGCAGGCCAGCACTACGGCACGCCTCTAGCCCCTTGAGGGTCTCTTCAAAGGCACCGTCTATCCCCCTGAAGGAGTCATGTGTCCGGGCATCAGCGCCATCGACCGAGATGGCTACTGCCATAACACCGGCATCCACCAGTCTCCCTGCCATCTCTTCGCTAATAAGAGTACCGTTGCTCCCGATTGTGGTTCGTATTCCTCTGGACGAGGCGTATTTCAGTATGTCCAGAAGGTCCTCACGGCACAGTGGCTCGCCGCCATCGATGATGAGGAGGCCTATGCCCCACCTGGACAAGTCATCTACGAGCTTGAATGCCTCTTCAGTTGACAGCTCATCGGGGGCTGCCTGCTCAACCGAGCTACTGTAGCAGTGTTTACACTTCAGATTGCACTTCGTAGTGATGCTGTAGGAAACCATGAACGGCGGCCTTATCTGCATTCAGAACCTCCCTGGTTCAATTCTCCAGTTCGACAGGGCAATTTCATTGCCACCTGCATCTCTCACCGATAAAGGAGGCAGTTCATATGACCATCTCCAGCTGCTTCATCACTTCAGCCTGCTTCTGCCGGCCAGGGTATCTCCCCGAGGGCAATGCGGCACAAATCGACAATTTGGATTTTTCTAAGTCCAAGCTGACCCGTGGGACGTCGCATTACGCGGTCGCATACCGGACACAGGGTTAGCAGGGCATCTGCCCCACATTCGATGGCATCCCTGACATTCTTCTCCTGGAACTCGACAGCCATGTCCAGCCTGGTACCGATAATGGGAGCAGTGCAACAGAGGGCGGTCTCACGCTCATATTTGCGGAGTGGTCGCTCCACCCCAATCAAGTCGAGTATCTCGTCGAGGAAGACATTCTTCTCCGGCGTATATCTGGACGCACACGGTTGCTGATAGGCTATCCTCTTTCCCAATCTGGTGATGCTGCTCTGGTGGTCCCTGAGATAGTCACGCAGGTACTCGAAGATATGCATGTATCTGAATGGCACTTCGATGCCGTAGTCCCTGGCTTTGGCGTGCACCATGGCGTAGCAGTCATCATGGAAGAAGACGATGCCTTTGTCCAGGCTTGCCAGGTTGTCAACAAACCTGCGGGCATACTTCTCGATGGGACTCTCCTTGCCGTAGTGCTCCCAGCCAATGAGACAGTAGTAGTCTCCCCCCTTCACCAGAGTCATTCCCTGGAAAAGCTGACCATCGAGTGCCCCTTCCGGGATGTAGCGCTCCATCGTGCATATCGACATGGCAGGTCTGGCAGGGTCACCGTGTACTACCTCAGTGGGTGCTTCAAAACTGGCCTTAGTCAGTTCTTCTTCACTGATGGGGAAGACTCCCGCCTTTTCCACCGCACCAATGATGAGGCTAAGTGGGTCAGCACCGGTAGGGCAATACTCGCGACAGGCACAGCAGGTAACGCACTTGCTCACTATCTCGGCCTCTTTGCCCTCCATGAGTGACTTGATGTCAGATACGGCCTTGTCCCTGTCATAGCTGATATAGAGGCACTTCGTCAGGCAATCGCCACAAAGGTTACATTTAGAAGCATCCCACATTTCTTTCGCTCCATTTCAGCATAGCTGCATCCCCTGGGTCGATTCTGCCAACTGCCTATTCACCCGGAATCGTCATCGGTACCCGCTTTGGGCGCGCCCCGACTTTGCTGCTCACCCATAGAGTCTTTAAGCATGTCCATCTGTCGTCGTAGCTTCCTCTGCTTGTAGTACAGGAAGAACACATAGCCGAAGACAACTGCCCAGATGATGGTATAGGCTGCAAAAAGATAGCCCAGATTCTCCATGACTATCACACTCCTAATCTGCCTGTGTATTCTTCATATTCCTGATATCTGCCTCCATGTTCCTGAAGCGAGTGCTCTGAACAACCAGCATGATATATAGGACAGTGAAGGCAACAATACACACAACCAACGTGAAAAGCATGGACGGGACAAGCCCACCCTCGAAGATAATTGCCCCCGGATGCTGAGTCCGCCACAGCATCACCGCCAGAGCAACGACTGGCACATCGATGAAACCGACAATACCAAGCACGGCACTGAGCCTGGCACGCTGGCTATCTTCGGTGACATAGCTGCGTAGCAGCAGATAGGCTACGTATGTGAACCACAAGACCAGAGTAGCCGTCAGCCGCGCGTCCCAGGTCCACCAGATTCCCCAGGCCGCCTTGGCCCATACACTCCCGGTAACCAGGACCAGTGACGTGAAAACAACGCCGACTTCCGCCGAAGCAGAGGCAATCGTATCCCATTTCACAGCCCGTTTCATCAGATAGAGAATGCTGCACACAAAGACGACGAGGAATGCCAGGAAGCCAATCCAGGCCAGCGGGACGTGAAAGTAGAAGATTCTCTGCACGGCTCCGGTTTCCTTGTCGGTCGGTACGTATATGAACACCATGTAGAGTGCAGCTACCATCAGGGCAAAGCCCAGACCAACAAGGACGTAGTTCCTCAGAGCACCGCTGCCATTCATATACATGTCTCCTCAGTCTGAAGCGTTTATCCCTCAACCACGTATTGAAAGACCAGGGTGGCTACCACCAGGTAGATTATGTCGAACGCTATCATTATCTGCAGCCAGGTCAGCATGTCTCCCCAGGGGCTACCCTGTAATACCAGCGCCGTTGCCTCCACCGCGGCGATGATTACAGGAACAACGACAGGCAGGAAGAGAATCGGCAGCATGATGTCCCTTGCCTTGATGTTGACAGCCAGTGCCGAGAACAGCGTACCCACCGAAGTGAATCCCAGTGTTGCCAGCACGACAATGAGGACCAGTCTCGGCAGGAAGAGCGGCAGGTTCAGGAGGACCAGGAATATTGGTGTGATGATAATCTCGATAGCCAGCATGAAAGTGAAGCTACCCAGCAGCTTTCCCCAGTAGATGGTCATATGGTCTACAGGGCAGAGCAATAGTCCCGCCAGACGGGAATTCTCCCTCTCTACTGCAAAGACCCGGTTGAGGCCGAGCACACCGGCGAAGGTGAAGGCTACCCAGAGAATACCCGGAGCTACGAGATTCATGGCAGCCGTTTCAGGCTCAAAGGCGAAGTTGAAAATCACCACAACCAGAAGGGCAAAGACCAATACGGAGGTGACAATCTCCTTGGTCCTGATTTCCAGCAGGATATCCTTCCAGAAGATGGCCAGGACCTTGCTTAGCGACCCTTTCATTCACCTGTCCCTGTATAATGCTCGTAGATTTCCTGGAAACTCGCCGTGTCAATCTCTTCCCTGGAAGCCTGGTAGACGATTCTACCCCTGTTGAGAATAACCACCCTGTCTCCCATCTCAATCCCCTGCTTCAGATTATGGGTGGCCATCAGTATCGTGCGCTCCGGTGTATTGATGGATTTCAGCACATCCCTCAGCATAGTGACAGCCTGCGGGTCAAGGCCTACCTCAGGCTCGTCCAGAAACACTATGGACGGATTGTGGATCATTGCCCGCGCAATGGAAACCCGCTGCTGCATGCCGTGCGATAGTATGCCGACCCGGTCGTGCAGACGAGATTTCAGCCTTACCCGGGACAGGACCTCGTGAATATGTTCTTCCAGGTCAGGTACATCGTACATCTTTCCGTAGAACCTGAGGTTCTCATATACGGTCAGGTCATCATAAAGGAAGGTCTCGTGACCGACCAGGCTAATCCTGCGCCTGATTCTGACCGGATCGTTACGGATGTCCTCTCCGTCCAATCGCACCGTGCCGCTAGACGGCTTACTCAGTGTGGACAATATCTTGATCAGGGTAGTCTTCCCGGCACCGTTTGGACCAAAGACGGTCACATGTTCGCCCCGGCCAACCTTCAGGTCGATATCACTCAGGGCGCGATTGTTCCCGAATGACTTGCACAGTGCCTCGACCTCGATAGCCCACGTGGTCAAGATAGGTTCCGTCTCATTCATTGTCGGTATCCGCATCCTCAGGCAATCTCGATTCGGTCGGCCATGGAGCCTTTCCTCTCCTCACCAGAAGATAGGCACCAAGACCGATAATCAGCACAGCCGCGATAGCCCCGAGGATGGTGAATAACGGATTGTCGTCCCCCCCCGGTACACTCGAAAGACGGATGTCAACGGTATCACCTCGGGCAAGACTATCCCCCGTGAAATGTATGAACTGCTCTCCGGTCTCGGTAGCTATTGGCTCGGCCGGCGTCAGACGGGTACTGGCAACCTCAACATCCTTTCCCTGAACCATAACATGCAGGACATCAGTGGGGTAATCAGCGAACAACTCGATAGCCAGTTCTCCAGAGTCAGGGCTGTCCAATATGTAAGAGAAGACGATTTCTTTCTCACCTGGAGGAAACACCAACGTATTGGTGACAGTTGTGTTATCGACAAGGAAGTAGTCTCCTACCGACTCTTCCGGCACCCCAAAGTCCGTCGCTCCCTCCGGTAATGCAAAGACCAGCGTCCCCTGTATTTCTCCAAAGCTGGTCTCTTCTGAACCAACGTAGGTCTTGTCTCCCTCATTAAGCAGCCACATTACTTCCGTCACCGAGAAATACCCATCCTCGGCACGCAAGACTACGTGCAAAAGATGGACCCTTATCGCCTGGTCGCTGGTGGTTGTGTCACAAACCGGAACCTCGATAGACTTCTCTGTCTCGTCAGTACTGAAATCAATCGGATAGTAGTAGTCAATCTGCATATAGCAGACCCTTACCAGATAGCTCTCTCCTACCAATATATCCGTGAAACGGAACCTTCCCTCCTCATCCGTCTGGCTGGTCTGCGATTCCCTTATTTCACCTTCAACCAGGGCAATCAGGGCAACGTCCAGGCCGGCGACACTACCTCCACCCTCGGTCTCATTGACCACCTGCCCTTCAATCACCCCTTGCTCTGAACCCTGAGCAGCAAGGTTGCCCGGCGGTCCTGTGGCAAGCAGAATCACCAGCACAAACACCGATATACGGGTCAGCTTCTGCATCATCTATCCTTATGCTGAGACCCAGGTCAGTCCTGGTGAGAGAAGGCAATGACCCCACCCAGCAATAGAAATCCGCCCCCCACCCACATCCAGACAACCAGAGGGTTTACCACAGCCCTGATGGTAGCCGATTTGTCCTGCTGGTCAAAGCTGGTCCAGACCAGAGAAACGAAAACATCCTCAGTCGGCGTGGTACGAATTGCCACCTCGGCAAAGGTATCCATATAGCCGAACCAGTAATTGATCTCCGGGTACACATTGCCAATCAGGCGACCTTGCCTGCCAATGGATAGTGTAGCGATAGCGCTCACACTCGTCTGGCTTCCCTTCAATGTCAACTCGTCATAGGACAGATCATACTCCCCGACCTTCATAGACTGACCAACGTCCAGGGTCGCCGTGTTCTCTATACTGTAGAACGATGAAGCCACAATTCCAAGGGCTACGAGAATGATGCCGATATGCACCAGAAAACCACCGTACCTGGGACGGTTGCTGCTGAGCAGAGCCAGCGATGCCCGGATGTAGTTCTCTTTCCGACCCTGGTGCCGGGCTTTCGCTCCCCGGAACCATTCCAGCAAGATAGTAAGAAAGGGGAAGCAGCATACCGTCGCCGAGATAAGGTACCATTTGCCACCACCGGTAATGACAACGGCTACAACGGCCAGCAGCGTGACCAGAAAACTGAACAGGAAATTGCCCCTTGCGGATTGCCACGAAGTCCTGGCCCAGCCTAACAGGGGACACACCCCCATGAAAAACACCAGCAAGAGCATAATCGGTCCGGCTAGCTGGTCAAAGAAGCTGCGGTTGATGGCTATCGTTGCTCCACTGACCAGCTCAACTATCCGCGGGAGGACTGTTCCAACAAGGATAACCGCCGTTAGCAGTACCAGAATCATATTGGTGGTCAGGAACGCACCTTCCCTGGAGACAAGGGCGAAAGACCTCTCGTCCTTCGGCAAGTCCTTGCGGCGAGCGTAGAGCAGTCCCAGAGAGCCGGCCAGCGTAATCAGCATTGCCGCCAGCAGGTAGGGTGGGAAATGAGAGCCGTAGAAACCGTGCAGTGGTGACTCAATACCACCGTGCGTGATGAAGGGAATGAGCAGCGTGAATTCAAAGGCAAAGATAGCGAGCGCCAGGCTCCATCTGTGCAGATGATTCCTCTGCCTCTGGACCGAAACTGAGTGGACGAAGGCGGTCATCAATAGCCACGGCATCAGACCGGCATTCTCGACAGGATCCCAGGCCCAGTAACCTCCCCAACCCAGCTCATTATAGGACCACCACATCCCTACCAGATTACCCAATCCCAACGTACACCAGCCAAACAGTGTCCATCTCCTGACCCACCTGACCCACTGAGCACCGGGGGTACGGGTCATGAGTGCCGCTATCGCTATGGCAAAAACGACGGACACTGCGGCAAAGGAGACATAGAGCGTCGGCGGATGCACCAGCATGGCGACATTCTGAAGCAGTGGATTAAGACCAAATCCTTCTGCAACTGGGGTTGGGTTCTTCTCGAATACGTTCGCCACGAAGGTCACCATGGCCAGGAAGAACAACTGTATCGTTGCCAGGATACAGAGTATGTGAGGCAAGATTGAACTATCGTACTCGTGTTTGCGGAAAGCTATCAGGGCAGAGAAGAGTGAAACCAGCCATCCCCAGAGCAATACCGAGCCGCCTTTGTCGGCGTAGAGGGCGCTCATAGCATAGGCGGCGGGTAGGCTGCTGTTGACGTGTTCGGATACAATCTTGAGGCTGAAATCTCTGGTAAGAAAGGCAAATACAGCCGTGGCCAGAGCCAGACTATAAAGGGCAGCAGTAGTGATAACAGAAATTCGGGCAATTGAGATGAACCGGCGAGAGCCTGTGCGAGCACCTATCCCCGCGACCACCACCGATGCCAGTGCCGCCAGGAAGGCCAGTACTATGGCGCCCTGCCCTATGCCTGCTGTTCCCAACGATCACTCTTGCGGCTCATATTTTGAGGGACATTTCAGGATGATTGTACTCGCCTGGAATACCTTGTCAGTGCGATACTCCCCCTCAACGAGAACGTCGGAATCCTCCTTGAGACCGTTGGGCCTGGCACCTCCGTACACAACCAGCAGGTCATCACCCCCCTCGGTAATGACAAACCTCAACTCAATGGTGTCGG
>Ga0180438_10011696_pt1 | contig 10567 bp, 9 predicted proteins | sample SS_ome_12_FD_132455 | JGI IMG/M metagenome (GOLD analysis project Ga0180438, IMG submission 132455) | Hypersaline lake sediment archaeal communities from the Salton Sea, California, USA - SS_3_D_2 metaG | ecosystem: Environmental > Aquatic > Non-marine Saline and Alkaline > Hypersaline >... | reverse complement strand
TTTCCTTTACAATCTTCTGGCGGCGTTCTTTTGCTTCTTTTTCGGTGATGTAGCCCGCGTTGAGGTCGGCATCGATGGCCATCTGCTTGCCGGGCATTGCGTCGAGTACGAACCTTGCGCCAACTTCGCTGATGCGCGTTGCTCCTTTGGTGATTACTATGAACTGGATGACGACTATGATGATGAACATGACCAATCCGACGACGAGACTGCCGCCGGCGACGAAACTGCCGAAGGTATCGATGATCGTGCCGGCGTTGCCCTGAAGCAGAATGAGCCGAGTGGAGGCCACATTAAGTGCGAGCCGGAACAGCGTCGTTAAGAGCAGAAGAGACGGGAACGTAGAGAGTTCTATCGGCTCATTGGTTGCCAGCACAATCACGAGAACGGCAATCGCCAGAGATATGCTGCAGGCGAGCCCAAGATCGAGCATGTATGTCGGCAGCGGGATGAGAAGAGTGGCAAGAATGGCCACGAGGCCCGCGGCGAAGAGAAGATTGCTGCGGGTGGCCAATGTATTGGTCAGGCTGTGGGAGCTACTTGCGGCAGGTGTCTGGTTCATTTGGCATTTCTCACTGTCCGCGTTACGGGCTCGCGGGGCCGTAACGTTCATTTGGCGGATTTCAGTTCGGCATGGTCGACGCCGAGGATTTCTCTGATACGGATAGCGAAACAGTTGTCCACGACAACGATGTCGGCGGTTGCAAACCGGATGTCCTGAATATAGACATCGGCGGGCTGGCCGACCATGCTATCGAGTTGAATGACCGAACCCTGGCCGAGCTGGAGAAGCTTTTTGAAGGGCATGATAGTCCTGCCCATAATGACGGTCAGAGGCATCTGAACATCGAGGAGCAGGTCGAGGTTTTCCTCGCCGGGGGCCACTTCAATCTCGACGGCTTCGGCGAATTCGGCCTGGCGTACTTGGGCGGCGTCTTCCTGAGGCTGGAGATCCTGTTCCTGTTCCTGTTCTTGTTCCTGTTCCTGTTCAACGTGTTGCGTAGCTGCCATACGGGGTGTTCCTCTTATTGTGGTTGTATCTTGTCAGTCGGCCTGCGGCGGGGCGATTACGGCGGCATACTTGCCGCAGAAGGCTGCCGGAAAGGCATTGAAGGTTTTGTTATCGTTCAGAAGCAGTTCAAGGGGCTGGGAAGTTTTTTTAGGCAGCAACAGTACGTCTCCGGCGCGGAGGTTCATGACGTCGTCGAGTTCGATGGCGGCGGAGCACAGCCGTGCGGTCAGGTTTATAGGGACCTTATCCAGGTTTCGCATGATTCTATTGGTGATTTCCGGCTGTGCCAGCGGTTTGCCGCCGGCGGGCAGACCCGCCGTGGGTTCGAGCACCGCGGACGAAAGAACAAACGTGAGTTCAAGCTCGCCTTGCGGATACCGGATACGATAGGGGAGGCAGGCGAGGTCGTGAAAGCCTTCGTGGCTGAGGGGCCAGGCGCCTTTTACAAAACCCCTGTCCTTGAGCAGGGCCACTCCGGATTGCCGCATGACCTGGATAAAGCTGTCAGTTATGGCGGCGGCGACGTCCATGAGTATCGATTCTTCCAAGGTGGAGAGTCTGCGATCCGATGCCTGAACGCAGCGGGTCTCCCGCAGCATGAGAGCCACCAGTCGAGCGGCAGCATCCACGTTAAAAGCGAGGAACCCGCAGTGTTTTTCATCGGGTGCGCTCATCGGCAGCAAATAATCATTTTGTCGACAAGCCAGGAGATCGGAGGCCAAAGCGGATGCATAATGCTGTTGGAGAGGCTCGGCCGTAATGGTGAAAGGTCCTGCGCAGAGCGAATCCAAGGTGTGGGTGATTGTGTCGACGGTTTTTCGTCGGAACACTGCAATTGCTTCGAGATGCTCCGGTCGGAAGTGGTGAGGCCTCGACCAGTCGAAATCGGCCACATCGGCGGATGCCGTTTGAGGTGCGGTCCGCGTGCGAGCCATCGCAATGAGTCGCCGCAAGCGTTCGCGCGTAAGTCGGGATGGCGGAAGCACGTTGGTCATTGGACGGCGAACTCCCTGAAGAGGACGTTAATAACGCAGGGTTTGGCGTCGGGGAAGAGGGTGTCGTTGAAACCGGCCTGAATTTCTCGTTTGATGCGGTTGCGGTTATTCTGGCCGCGTACGCGCTCGAGGGTGAGTCCGGAAACGTAACCGCTGACGAAGTCCGTCAAGAGCGGCGTTCTCTCCTGCAGAAAGGCACGACCTTTGGTCTCATCGAACAGGGCGGACATTTCCAGGGTGACGGTCAATCTGAGAAAGCGTGTGACGCCCGGCTCGTCGAGATTAGCGATGACGGCATCGAGATCGTACTGCCAGGGCTTGGCGCCTTTTTCGACGACTTGGGAAAAGAAGTCCTCTTCGTGCTCGGGGGCCTGGGCGGTTTTGGGCCCGGCCTGTGCGACAAGCTGGGCGAGCGCAAAACCGCCGACGCCGCCGCCTATAACGATGGCAAGAGTAATCACCCACATGAAGACGCCCTGTGTGGATGATTTGGCTTGAGCCGGGACTGGTTTGAGTTGTTGTGTATTATCCTGATCAGCCATACAGGCTCCTCAATGGGCCACGTTACCTGAGCGTATCCGGGGGCAATCGCCTCGGATCGCGCGCATGGACGATAAGACGGCGGCGTTACAAGCTGTTGGGGTCTGGTGCATACTTTTCCAAGAGCAGATCCGGACGGTTGGCACTCTGCCACATTATTAATTTTCGCTGCACACCGGCCGCAGGTGTCCAGGGGGAGTTCGGGAACCTGGTCATAAGGCTGTCATAATATACGACGGCCTGGGCAGGGTCCTGGATTCGAAGGCAATTGGCGATCTGATAGATGGTCCATGCGTCGCGTTTTGGGTCGGCCTCTTTTTGTGAGGCGCTGCGATTGAGTTCGATCAGGTAGAGTGCGGCTGCCCGCTGGTAATCCTGCAATTTGTAAAGGGCTTCAGCGGCTGCGAAGGCATGCGTCGGATCAGGTGCATTTTGCGGCAAGTTTAATGTATATGCGTCGAGCAAGTCGGTTTTGGACGAGGGCGAGTGCGTTGATGTCTGGGGCGAGGTATGCGCTGCGGAGGCTGTTTCGGGGCGTTGCGGCGGACGATCAGCAGCGGGCGTTGCGGGTCGGGGCAACTGAAGCGACTGCAGCAGGGCAATATGCCTCAGCATATCTTCTGCTACGTTCGGATCGGGTGCGGAATCGACCGCTTTGATGTCAGCATTCCGCAGCCTTCTGCGGACAGATTGCAAAGACTCAACCGAATCGCTGTTTGCATGCGGAACGGAGGCGGCGGGCTGGGCGCTCAAGGCGGCTGACAGGATTTGCGGGGCATCACTGTCAGCCGCCGATGAGGGATTTGCCGTTTGGACGGCAGCCGCCAAGGAAATGATCGCCAGTTGGGCAATCATTGCTTCTTCTCCTCGATGACGTTGTTGTTGACGCCGGCGTATGCCAAGGCGGCCCTTTCGTACTGTTTCAAGGCGGTATAGCAGAGTCCCATGATTTCGCGGGCCCTATCGGAAATCGCTTTGTCGTGAACGCCCGTTGCGAGCAGATCGAGACATGCCTCGATGCTCTGATCATATTGTTCAAGGCGCATGCATACGTCAGCGAGCAAAAGCTGTGCCTGCTGTCGTTCGTCGCCGGAGGGCAGATTCGCGAGGGCTTCAGCGACTTCCTTTCGGGCCAGCCGCAGATCGCCGGCGGCCGCGTAGCATCTGGCGAGTTCAAGCCCCAGTTGTGCGCGCAGCCTGGAATCGGCTACGAACTGTATCTTGCGGCGCAGCAATGCGGCAGCCGTATCCACGAGGTCGATGTCGATGTAGATACGGGCTCTGGCTCGAAGCACGGCAGAGCTTTGCTCCTGGTCGAGGCTGTCGGACGACTGGATATTATCCAGTATGTTCAGGGCGGCGACATAATCATGTCGCCCGACTTCGGCCTTTACGAGTTCGAGCATTACCTTTACGAACTCCTCGTTGGATTGGGTATCGCTAACTGCGTTGGCCAGCGCGCGGGCGGCTTCGGGGAATCGCTGAAGCTTGATGCAGGCTTGTCCGAGCATGAAGCTTGCTTCTCGGAGCCGGCGGTCGCGGGCGTTCTCCGTGAGTTCGACGGCGGTGTTAAACCATTTGGCGGCCTCTTCATACTGTTTCGTTTCGAAATAGCAGCGTCCGAGCCCATAGGCCGCCTCTCGCTGCGAGTGCTTACCGGGGTCGAGATTGTAAAGGCGTCTGTATATTTTTACAGCTTCATCATGCAATCCGAGGGTCATGGTTGCATCAGCGAGATGGAGCGAGGCGGCGCCGATGATCCTGGAGTCGGGATATTGCACTACCAGGTCGGTCAGATCCTGTCGTGCTCCGGCGTGATCTCGCATGCTGGTCTTGAGAATACTTGCGTTGAGCAGCGCGAACGGGGCCAGGGGGTTGTTCGGGTATCGTCCGACGACGAGCTTGTACTCGCCGAGGGCCGTGCCCGTCTGCCCGGCACAATCCAGCATCAATCCCATGGCATAGTGTGCGTTGGGGATGCGATGATCGCCGCGATATCGCAATGTGAATCTTCTCCATACGGCGATCGCTTCGCTGGTCAGCAGTGTCTTGTATTCGTCAAGGCTGGCGTATTGCCGGGTGTCGTTTATGAAGATGTTGGCGCCGTCGAATCGGGCTATTGCTCCTGCGCTGCCGGCGGCGACTTCTGCCACGAATTGTTCGGATGCATTGGAGATGCACATGGTTACGGGCGTTTTTCGGATATCGTCGTCGGCGGCCCAGGAGAGGTTCATGCCGGCGGCCGATGCGATTCTTGCGAGAACTTCTTCCAGAGGCGCATCCATAGCTACGGCGGACCATTGGAGTCCGAGGTCAAAATGCTCATGCCTGTCCACACTGGGCTCGACGGAGTGGGCGGCGAATTCAGCCAGTCCGGTTTGCAGCAAGGCATTGAGATCCTGATGCTCCATGGGATGCATGACCTCGGCGCGGAGGCTGTCGGACCAAAGGCGGCCGGGCAGCCGGTCGGAATGATTGTTGAGGAGCAGGACCTGGCGGGTGATCGCCTCAGCGGCCATGAAATAGGCGTCGGCCTCGAGGTTCTGGGGGAGTCGGTTTTCAAAGGCCCTGACAAGTGCGACGGTGCGGTATGCCCGCCTTCGGACCTCGAAGAACTGGCGGTTTCGGTTTTCGATCAGAGCGAGTTGGTAGTCGGCGACGGCTCTTACGAGCGGGGCACGGCTTTGCAGGGCGGTTGTGAAAAAGGGGCCGGATTGGCGGCCGTCGGACAAGTTCTCGATACATTGGGCTTGCAGCAGTTGGAGGTAGTCTCTGAAGGCTTCGCTGGCGTCGGAGCTGGCGGGCAGGCGGTCGGCCAGAAGTGCGAAGACGTGAAATGCCTGTTGATAGTTGCCGGAGTAGTAAAGCGTTTCGCCGGTCTTCCATGAGAGGGGCTGTTTGTCGGGTAGTGTGGCTGGGGCGCCGGCGGGAACGGGGGGCCGGGCGTTGGCGGTTGCGGTCGGCCCGGGGGACGGGGTGTGGATTGCGGCCGGCTGCGGCAGGGGGTGAGGCTGGTGCGTCGTCGTGTGTGTTGGCTGCGGCCGGAAGACCAAATAGCACAATAGCACGGTGACAAGCAGCATGTTGGCGGCGAGGAAGATATGGAGCAGCGGGAGGCCAGGCGTTTTGCCGGATTGGAGGCCCCAGCGGGCGGACGGTTGTCTTAAGGCGCGGTATAAGGCGGCGTCGCCGGCGAAGATGTCGTGGTCGTCGGGTGCGGCGGAGGTCTCCTTTGCGAAGACCTCGGAGAAGGTCTCTTCGCATGCGCGGTCGGTCGGGCTGTTGTGTTTTGTGTCTTCTTCCATCGTGGATTTCGGCGACGCTTGTCTGTAAACCGTTTGCGTTCTGCGGCGCTGGAGCGCAGCGTTTTTCGGCTGAGATTGTGCAAATTATGTGCCAGTGGGCGAGCGGCAGGGTTTGGGATGGTTTTTGGGCGCGTTTTTGGGTGAAGGCGGAAAGTGGAGGGCCGGCGGTTGTCAGAAATTCAACCGACGTGTACGCAATCCATACTTTGGTTTAAGATGGGCTATTTGGGCGAATAGGTGAATTTGACGATCGCCTTCCAGTGGTTTTTTCCGGTTGAGAGCCGATCGAGCGACATGAGCTCGCATTCGAGATCGGACCATCGCAGGAGCATCTGTGAGGTGAACTTGGCAAGCGTTTCGATGTCGACCGTGCTGATGGTAAGATCGGCGCTTCTTCTTTCTTTTCCGCCGGTACGCACGGGCCTTCTGGCGACCAGGGTATAATTTGAGGACGGGATTTTGACCATGCCTGCGATTTCCTCAATGGCGGTAGAATAGTCGAATTGGCGGGCTCCATTCTTTGGGGCCTTGTAATGGAGGCGGCCTGGGTCTATGTTTGCGATTTTTGCAAGGAGGTCCTGGGCCTTGCTATAATCGTTTTGAGCTGCTTTGATGTTCTTGTCGGTGGCCGGCAGCGACACTGTCATGAGGAAGATGACCCAGAGGGCGGCGGCGGCAGGGGCGACAATATAGTACAGGTTTGGATTTTTCAGATATGCCTTCATTGTGGTGCGACCATGCCTTTCGTTAGTTCGAGATCAATAGTGAAGACATCCCGGAAACCTTTTTGATCCAGTCGTTCGGAGACCTTCTGGAGTTTGGGATGCTCCGTCAATACGCGGAAAAGCGTAAGTGTGCTGGCGCGGCCGTCAGTGTCGCCCCTGAGGCTCATGCGATTGCCGGCCAGATTTATGGTGGAAACATTCAAATCGACGTTGTTGGGTATACTGTTGATAGCTTCCAGCATGTAGGTTAGCTTGGCTGGGACGGAGCTTTCGTCCGCGATTCCGCCCTCTTTTTCTTTTTTGAGCCTCATATATTCAGTTTCAAGTCTTCGCGTAAGCGATATGTTTCTTGGGGGGTCGGCACCGTACATGACAGCGCGGTAATCTTCGACGAGGTTTTTTTCGAGCTGCGCAATGCTGTTGTGCTTTCTGAAGATCTTAAGCTGGAGGTAGGCGCCGAGGACAACCAGGGAGATAGTCGCCATGATGCTGATAGCACGGAGTGCCTTCTGCATTATCAAGCGTTTGCCCTGGTAGGGTGCGAAACTGCGGCGAAAATCGTTCGGTCGGATGTGCTTGACCTGTGCCAGTGCGGCTCCGCAGGCGACAGCAAACTCGGTCGGAGCGGTTTCATCGGGCGGAACGCCTGTCATGGCGGACAAGTCAATGATCTGAGTGTCGATACCCGTGCGTTCAGTCAGTTTGGCCGCATCGATTGCATCGGGCGGGGCGGCCAAGAAGATCGCACCGGGGGGCTCAGGCAGATTCATGGCCGCGAGGGTCAAAGGGATCTCGCGCTGGAGAACAGCGGTCGCATTTTGTGAGGCGCCTATTATGAAACTACGGACCAGTGGATTGCGGTGATGCCCCTGCGGATGGATCATGTAGCATTTTGCGCCTGAGTTGGCATCAGGGTTGCCGAGCACAACAAACAGCGGTTTGACCGTTTGGGGGTGTGAGAAGTAGTGTTCGAGGCACCTTGCAAGACAAAGGGTATCCGGTTCGATGGCTACAGGGTCGAGGCTCTCGCGCTGCAATTCGTTGAGCATCGTGCTGATCGCGCCTCGGTCGGCGGTAAAGACCGAGACGCGTGAGCCGTTTTCGTCTGAGGCCAGGATACTGAACGTGAGGGCCATCTCGGTCGCGTCACGTGCAAGCGCTTCCTCGGCATCGAACATGATTGTTCCGGCGATCTGCTTGTGCTCGGAGAAATCGGACCTGAGATTGTGCTGGGTGTACAGAGCACTGTCTATTCCCACGCAGACTTCTCCGTATCGGAATCCTGCCGAGGCAAGCCGAGCGGCAAGCAGGGCGGCCAAAGACGGCTCCTGCGTCAGCTCACCCTGGGAGGTCTCCCGGGGTTGGGCAACGCTGCATGATCCGAGCAGTGCAGGATGTGCCGCATTGGACGACAGGAGCACGGCGGCGGCGTTTGTTTTCGAGATGTAAATGCCTAAGCAATTATTCTGTTCCATAGGAGTATACTCCGTGTGCCAAATAGAGCACATCATCATAATGACAATACGGCAATTCTGCGTATGCTTGGACCTTCTCTAAGGATAGTGGCCACAGCAGACGCCTTTGCAGTACCGGTGGTTGCCGTTACCCGGACAGCGAAGAACTGGCTGCGCGTGGTTATGTACGGCTCCACTTTGCGAATCGAATCGTTATAACCGTAGAGCCTGGTCTTGAGCTCATCGATGTCCCCGAAGGGTTTGTCCTGGCGCATTAGAATGATTTGCTGGGCGATGGCACGTGCGTCGCCGCCGAACGTGAAAGCGGCTTCGAGGACGTGCCTCGGGGCGGTATTGATGTTGATTTGATGGGAGCCCCAGAGCGCCAGATACTTCAGGGGCGATTCGTAGCGATCACCGGTATCAGGCAAGGGGCGGGCGAGGCGGTCTGTATCGAGAACCGAGCTATGGAGCAGCTTTGCGAAGTCGGTTGTGTGTGCGATGGCGGGTCGCGTTTTCCGCACGGCCCTGGAAGTGGTTCGGGAGATGGCTGCCGGAGGAGTCGGGGCGCCGGTCCGCGAGGTTGGCACGGCGCGATTGATCACTTCAGTATGCTCGGTGTAAGTAACCGGCTGCAGGTCGAGCGTGAATCTCTTATGTCGGCGGAGTTCACTGACTTGGTTTTTTAGCTCTTCGGTTTCGGATGGGCTCATCTGCATCCATTCACAGAAGGTCTCGAAAGCGGCTTCCGCCTGTCGATTTAAGGAGGAGTCGTTAGTCATGGCCCATATCAGCGGCATTTTTGCGTTTTCGTCTTCGATGTGAATAACAACTCTCGTATCACCAATATTTATTTCAATCGGGGCATGTGCAAGCGGCCATTGGGCGCCATAGGGACCTGGTATCTGCAGGGTGTTGGCATCCAAGCCCGCGGAGGCGGCGGAAAAGGCATCATAGGTATCCAGGGCGTTGGGATCATTCGGGTCGCCGCCGGAAAGGGCTGCGCGCAAGGCAGACAGCATTTGATCGTCAGGGGCAGATGTCGCGTCGCCGGAGGCTTGTGCCTCTTGCTCGGCGGCCTTGCGAGCGGCCCAGTCTTGGACAAAAGCCTTGTATGTTTCATGGTCCATGTTGAATATATCGGAGAAGTCCGGCTGGCCTTTGCGGTTTACCATATTCAGCGGTATATGATTAATGAGCGTCAAGCCAAACTTGAGGGCCGAATCGCATGCATATCGCGATTTCTGATAGTTGATCATGTAGTCCTGTCGTCGGCGGAGCATCGACAGCCTGGCAGCGAAGGTATAACATACGGTAGAGAGGACGACGAGTATTACAATGGTTAGGATCATCGCCACTCCAGATCGCCGGTCGGACCGGCGGCGATAGCGGCGGCGGAATGTATTTTGCCGGTCCATCATTGGCTCCTCCCCGGCAGCGGCCGTGTGGTGACGGGTGCCGGAGCCTCCGGCCCGGGCCCTTCGTCCAGGGGGCGGTCAGGCTGGCCGGTGCCATCGTCAGGTGGCAACCCTTCCGCGTCAGCGGCAGAGTTCGGCTCATCCGTACTGGTCGGGTCGGACATCTCGAAGGTGGTGGGGACGAAGTTGTAACGGAGCTTGCGCGTGCGGTCGATGGCCACAATACGTTCCATTTTATCTTCATCAAAGACCATCCACTGACCCGTTTGGAAGTCTTGTTGGGGCTGGGCGAAGGAGATCCGCGTGCGGACAGCTCTTGGAAGACCGGTCAACCGCCACTCTCTGAATTCATTTTCGCCTTGTGAGCCGAGGATCTCGAAAAACGTGATGCCGGTTGCGACGGGGATAAATATGTCACGGCCGCCTTGCTGCATGGCCTGGAGATCCTTGTCCACGAGTTTGTCTTCGAGATTGAGGCCGCTGTGAGAGCGGTACAGGATGATGGCGTTAGCAATGCGGTCGTAGTCGCTTTGCCAGACAATCCGTTCGTACACCTGCGGCACCGGAGGTTCCCTGCCGTCATAAAACCGCGTGACAATCTCCATTCGGGATAAGTTGAATTGTCCATTGGATTTGTTGGCGATGGAGATAGTAGTTTCGAGGCCAGGCAGAGTCAGCCGATCAATATCCTGTGCTATTCGCTGGAGGATCTCGGTTGCGGGCATTGTGGCATCGAGCCGGCGTTCGACCGAGGCGGAGACGTTGCGGATTCGGCTGTATACGCTGATGACGGCAACGACGATCAGTGAGGTTATGGTTACCGCCGCCATAGTCTCAATCAAAGAGAAGCCGGGCGAATTCAGAATGTAATGTCCGCGGTCCATTGTCAGCTTTCCAGCATGCCTCATTGCCTGTTCCTGAACATGTCCCAGATAGCCTTTTGCTCGGCGCTCCAGTTGGGATTAGGATAATGTGAATCACTTGGTGCGCCTGTCCCGCCCGTGGGCTGACTGGTTGAGGCTCTGCCGGAACCGTCGCCGGGAACAGTGCCGGAACCACCGGCGGGTGAAGTGCTTCCAGTTGCGGTTCCGGCGAGGGAATCGAGGCCGGCGCCGGAC
>Ga0180438_10011694_pt1 | contig 10567 bp, 5 predicted proteins | sample SS_ome_12_FD_132455 | JGI IMG/M metagenome (GOLD analysis project Ga0180438, IMG submission 132455) | Hypersaline lake sediment archaeal communities from the Salton Sea, California, USA - SS_3_D_2 metaG | ecosystem: Environmental > Aquatic > Non-marine Saline and Alkaline > Hypersaline >... | reverse complement strand
GACTTCTGGAAGGAGTACCTCGATAACCTCGACCGCTACCGCTACAACTTCGTCTCGCTCTGGAGCCTGAACCACTTCCCGACGATGGTGAAGGTGCCGGAGTGTCCCGACATGGCCCTGGACGATGTCGCGCGTTGGGCGGTCGGGTGGGAGGAGTTTTACTCCGGCAACGGCGTGGGATTCGACGCCCCGGAAATCGTCGACAACGTCGAGACGCTCAAGAAGATGACGATCGAGGAGAAGATCGACTTCTGGCGGGAAGTGATGCGCTACGGCCAAAGCCGCAACGTCTCCTTCTACGTCGTCACCTGGAACATCTTCGTCAATGGCACCGGGGGCAAGTACGAGATTACCGATAGCATCAAGAACCCGACCACCGCCGACTATTTCCGCAGAAGCGTGCGAGAGATGTTTCTCACCTATCCGCTTCTGGCGGGCGTCGGCCTGACGACCGGCGAGAACATGCCCGGCGCCGGCTTCGAGGAGAAAGAAGATTGGGCCTTTCGAACCTACGGCCAGGGCGTTCTGGACGCTGCCCGGGAGCAGCCGGGCCGGAAAATGACCCTCATCCACCGCCAGCATCAGACCGGTGCCAAAGACATCGCCCGCACGTTCGATCCGCTGATCCGCCGCGACGACGTGGAGTTCCTCTTCAGCTTCAAATATGCCAAGGCCCACGTCTACAGTTCGACGACGCAGACGTATCACCCCGAGTTCGTCGAGGACATCGGCGCCTTGAAGACGATCTGGACGCTCCGCAACGACGACGTTTATCACTTTCGCTGGGGCGCCCCCGACTTCGTCCGCGAGTTCATCCGCAACATCCCCTACGAGGTTTCGCGGGGCTTCTATTTCGGCTCGGACCAGTACGTCTGGGGGCGTGAGTTCCTGAGCGTCGAGCCGGAAAAGCCGCGGCAAATCGAAATCGTCAAACATTGGTACCACTGGCTGATCTGGGGGCGTCTGGGCTACGACCCGACGGTCACCAGCGAGCGGCTGGTGAGAATTCTCCAAGCCCGCTATCCCGACGTGCCGGGCGAGGCGCTGTTTGCGGCCTGGCAGGAGGCGTCGATGACCTACCCCGTGACCACGGGGTTCCACTGGGGCGCGCTCGACTTCCAGTGGTACATCGAGGCCTGCAAGAGCCGCTCCGGGCCGGCCCAGACCGAGTCGGGATTCCACGACGTCAACCGTTTCATCACCCTCGGCCCGCACCCCGGCACGGACAACGTCTCGATCCCCGATTACGTCGACGCCATGGCGGCGGGCAGGACGCCTTCGGGCACCACGCCGATCGAGGTCTCCGAGAAGCTCGACGCCCACGCCGGCAAGGCCCTGGCGATCTTGGATCGTCTTTCGTACGGGGGAAACAAGGAACTGCGGCAGACAATGGAAGACATCCGCGCGATGGCATTGTTGGGCAAGTACTACGCCCACAAGATACGCGGCGCCACCGAGTTATCGCTCTTCCGAAAGACCCAGGATACGACCCATCGGACGGCGGCGATCGACGAGCTGAATCAGGCGGCCGGCTATTGGCGGCGGTACGCGTCGACGGCGCTGGGCCAGTACGAAAACCCGCTCTGGACGAACCGCGTCGGGCACTGCGACTGGCGGAAGCTCTTCGAGGAAGTCCTCAATGACGTGACCATCGCCGGCGGCAGAGCCCGTCTGGAGTCCATGTCCCCGACCGCAGGAGGAATGATCCTGGAGGCCGAAACGGCCCGGCACGCCGGCCTGGAACCTGTGGCCGCTCGACCGGGCTCGACGGGCGCCGGCTGCGTCGCATCCGAAGGCGAAGGCTTAGACCGCTGGATCGAGTGGACCTTCGACGCGCCCGAGGCGGGCACGTACCTCCTCGAACTCCGTTATGCACTCGGCAGCGGCCGGTATCCCTGCGGTTGGACGGTCAACGGAAAAGACGCCGGCGGCATGATCTGCTGGAACACCGGCGGCCCGAACACCTGGGCCTGGGACAGAAAGCCGGTGTCGCTGGCCAAGGGCAGGAACGCCATCCGGCTCGGCGTGAGCGGCCCGGTGGCGATCGATCACCTCAACGTGCTCTTCGGCAGCCCCAATTAGTGTCTGCTGCGGACCACATCCGTGAGTTTTGTAGGGTGGGGCAAGCGGAGCGCCGGCCCACGCCGAAAAACCCACGATGCTTCTGGTGGGCCGGCGCTCCGCTTGCCCCACCCTACCCTTCTCAGTCGGCGAGGTGGACAGGCGCCGCGCCCGGAAGGCGGGGCTACGAGCTCCACTGCCGCTCGAGGTTGTCCAGCAGCCGATCGAGCAGCCTGCGGGTTGTTTCTGCCGGTTGCGACGACGCGCGGATCGCTTCGGCCGACTGTACGAACGGCCCGCCGGCCAGCTCATGACCGCAGTGGTGCAGCATCTTTTCGATGCTCTCCGTGGAGTAGTCCAAGTGGAATTGCAGGCCGAGCACTCGGTCTCCACAAGAGAACGCCTGGTTCGCACAAGCCTCACTCTCGGCCAGCTTGCAGGCGCCGGGAGGGATGGAGAAAGTGTCGCCGTGCCAGTGGAAGGCGAGGAAACTCGTGGGAAAACCGTCGAATGCGGCGGCCCGGCGGCCGTTTTCGGCGAGGGAGACGGGGAGCCATCCGATCTCCTTGTGCCCGTTTGCCGTTACTTGCCCGCCGAGAACCTCTGCGGCAAGCTGCGCGCCCAGGCAAACTCCAATCACCTGCTTGCCCCCTTTGATGGCGGCGGCGAGGAACTCTTTCTCCTGGACGAGCCAAGGGTAGGCGCCGTGCTCATCGACGTTCATCGGCCCGCCCATGACGACCAGCCAATCCAGCGCCTCCAGCGGCGGCAGCGGCTCGCCGTCGAACAATCGCGTGCGCGAGACGGCATGCCCGCGCTCGGCGGCCCAGGTTGCGATGTTCGCGGCGTCCTCGAACGGCACGTGCTCCAAGGAATGGATTTTCAAGGGCGGCACGACACCTCCTCCAGCGGCGCCGGCTCGGGCGCGGTTGCGGCGGGGCGCGAGACCCAGCTCAGCAGCACCGGCAAGAGGACGAGGTTGCCCAGCAGACCGCCCAGCATCGTCAGGCTCACGAGCACGCCGAAGAAGACCGTGGGCACGAACTGGCTGGTCACCAAGGCCATGAAGCCCACGATCAGCGCGACCGTTGCGAAAACGACGGCCCGGCCGACGCTCTGGTGAACGAGCAAGAGCGCCTCGTGCAGGGACTTGCCGGCGGCAAGCGCGCGGCGGAAGGCGCTGATGTAGTGGACCTCGGCGTCGATCGACAGCCCCATCGAGGCGGCGGCGATCATGGCGGCGCCCATGTTGATCTTCAATCCCAGCCAGCCCATCATTCCCATCACGACCATGATCGGCAGGATGTTGGGCACCAGCGCGACCAGCGCCAAGGCAAGGCTGCGAAACGCCACCAGGAGCATCAGCCCGATGCCCGCGGTGGCCACGCCGAACGTGAGCCACTGGTCGCGGATGATGCTCTTGATCAGGTTCGTCAGCAGCACGAAGAAGCCGGTCACCTCGGCTCCGGGCGCGTCCTCGGTGGGAGGGAACTCCTCGCGGCTAATCTCGCTCACCCGCCGAATCAGCTCGAGCTTCTGGCCGGCCGACTGGCGCTCCCTGGCCCGGAGCATGATCCGCGCGTAAAAGCGGCCGGGCGCCTGGGGGTCCTCGCCGTGCAGCGCCGCGACGAAGGCGGGCAGGGCCTCTCTGAGCCTCCGCATGCCGGCGCCGAGAACCGCGTTCCTCAGCGAAGCCATCGGGATGCCGTCCAGATCCCGCGGCGATCCGGCCACTACCACGTCGGTCAGGCTGATCATCTTGGTCACGCCGGGCGCAAGATTGCCCTCCGGCCCGGGCACAAGCACCTCGCTCTCAATCCGGCGCTCCAGCCGGCGGACGCGGCGGAGATACTCCCAGTCGACGTGCTCGGGCGCGGGCAGGAGGACGTCCCACACGCCCGCCCCGCCGAGATTCGTCTCTGCGAACTGGTACGCCTCGACGATGGGCGTGCCGGCGCGAAAGTTTTTCGTGAAATCGGTCTCCAGCTCCAGCCGGGACACGCCCACGGACGCCGCGCCGGCAATCAACATCGTGGTTACGAAGATGGTCTTGGGCCGCCGCTCGACCCAGCCGACGGCATGGTCCAGGGCCACGTCGAGGCGGCCTTCTCCCCACGCCCGCCGCGGATCAGGGTCGAAGCGGCCCAGCAGCGCGAGCCCCGGCACCAAGAGCACAGCGCTTGCCAGCACGAGCATGCTGCCGATGGCCATCATCAGGCCGAAGTCGCGGACCGGCCCGACCTCGGCCAGCATCAGCGAACTGAACCCCACCGCGTCGGTGGTGCAGGCGAGAAAGACGGGCACGACCAGCAGCGGCCCGGCCGCGAGCAACGCCTCCACCGCCGGCGCGCCCGTCTGGCGGGCCTCGCGAAATCGCACGATGACGTGGACCACCGTGGCCACGCCCACGACGGTGACGATCGCCGTGAGCATCGAGCTGACCATGCTCAGCTCGATCCCCGACCAGACGAGCGTCGCCCGCGTCAGCACGATGGTGAGCTGCACGACGGCGATGGGCACGATCACCCACCGCAGGCTGCGGAAGCTGAGGATGATCACCAGCCCCAAGAGCAGGGTCGTGGCTCGGCCCAGCACGCGGCCGTCGCGTTCCACGTAATCGAAGCCGTCGACGACCATCACCGGCTCGCCCGTGATCATGCCCGACGGCAGCCGGCTCATGATCTCTCGCAGTTGCCGGATCGTCTCCGAGCGCGGGACGCCGCTTTCGGCGGGCGAAGCGAGCATGCAGAGCACCGCCGAGGTCTTGCCGTCGGAGCCGTGGGTGTACCCTTCGAAAAGCGCGCGGACGCGGCCGGCGAGAAGCTCGCTGTTGCCGGCCAGGGCCAACGGCTGGTCGAGGCTGAAGACGTCGCGCACGCCGGGGACGCCGTGGAGCCGCCGGCCCAGCTCGGCCACGCGGCGGACGCCGCTGCCGTCGGCGGCAAAGAGGTGCTCGTCGCGGTAGACGGCGACCACGACCTCGTTGCCGCCGAAAGTGCGTTTGAGCTTCTGGTAGGGTGACAGCAGCGGATCGTCCGCCGCGAACATCTTTTCGATCGAGCGATCGAACTCGAGCTGCCGGGCGGGAAAAAACGCCACCACCGCGGCGATGGTTCCCAGCCCAAGAAGCGGAATCCGCCAGGCCACGATCCAATCGGTGAATCTGACAGCGCGAGGGTTGATACTGCGGCGAATGGCCGTAAAATGCTGGTGTTTTGTAGTTTCGCCGGACATCCAGCCAGATTCCAAAACCTGTAGTTACTACAGGCGCATGAGCAACCGATGAAGAAACCACCCAAGTATTGCGGCCCGCACCGCACAGGGCAAGCGTATAGCTGGTGGAAGGGTAAGGCCGTCTACCACGGTAAGTATGGCACCCCCGAATCGTGGGAGAAATACAACCGCTGGGTCGCGGGGCTCTTGGACCCATCGACCCTCGATCAGGCGGAACGGCCGACCGTAGCCGAGCTGGCCGAGCGATACCTCGACCACTGCCGAACCCGCTACGTCAAGCATGGGCAGCCCACAACCTTTTATGAGGGGGCCGGGGCGACCCAACTGAAGTATCTACTGCCTCTGTTTGCGAGCAAGCTGGCCGCCGACTTCACCCCGGCAGACCTGAACTTGGTTAAGGCCCGGGTGATCGAAGCCGGTTGCTGCCGCGCGACCGTCAATAACCGGCTCATGCACGTTCGGCGGATGTTCCGCTGGGCGGTCGGCCGCGGGATACTCCCGCCCTCGATCCTGGTCGGCCTTCAGGCCGTGGACCTCGCCCACCGCAACGAGGCACCCGACAACCCGCCGGTACGCCCTGTTTCCGATGCTCAGCTTCGGGCGACCTTGCCGCATTGCTCGTTGGCCGTCCGGGCGATCCTCGAATTATTGGCTTGGTCAGCCTGCCGGCTGACGGAAGTGCTCACTATTCGGACTCGCGACCTCCAGGTGGCTGACCCCCTGGTGCCCAGGAAGCTACAGGGCCAGTGTTGGGTCTTTCGTCCCCAGGTCCACAAGACCGAACATCGCGGTTTTGATCGAATTGTGCTCTTGGGCCCCCAGGCCGTGCAAATCATCGAACCCTGGTTGCGGCCCGACCAGCTTGACGGTTACCTGTTCAATCCCGTTGAAAGCATCGTTCACTCGAATCTTAGGCGGCGCAAGGCGCAAGCTAAACGACGGAAATCGCGGCGGAAGCCGATACCCAACCGCCGTTACAGCAGCAGCACGATTCGACACGCCATCCGTAAGGCCAGTCAGAAGGCCGGCGTCGCTCACTGGCACCCTCACCAGTTGCGCCATTTGGCCGCTACGCGGCTTGCAGCCAAACACGGCCTGGAAGTCACCCGCATCCTTCTGGGCCACCAGACGGTCACACAGACGCTCCAGTACGTCGATCCGGCGATTGTCCCGCGGGAAGATTACGCGGCGGCAGCGGCGGCCATTGCGGAGTCTGGGTGAGCAAACGAAAATCCTCCCGACAGGGATCGTTACCTGCCGGGGTCTACATTTGGGCTACCAGGGACAGCCCATGTCAGTGGATGTTGAGGATACACAGCGCAACGTAGAATCAGACTTGTGACGCCAAGAACTGCGATCTGGGACTTTACAGCGGTCATGCCGATCACGACATTGCGAGCGCGTTTGCCATGACCGGATCAGCGAAGAGCGCCTGCGGGCTGTCACTCAACACGTGAGAGTGTGGCCTATCGGCCGAAAAACACATGACCAATAGGCCAACGGTGCCGGGAGCCGCGCTGGCGAGCACCCAAGGAGCGGGCGACCGGCTCGCGAATTATTCGCCTCCTACGAATCAGGCCAGGCGGCCTCGCTTGAGAGGGTAGGACAATGCAGGCTAACGACACAAGGGAACGTCGATACCGAGAGCTGCACAACGCATGTCATTGGACATGCCAAGCTGTGACAACGGCACACATATTGGTGAATCAAGTCTCCAAGATCGAGGACGCAATCGTTCCGGCCCGAGCCGGAATCGAGGCAGCAAACCTTGGTTTGTACCTGTCGGAAGCCAAAGCTCTGCTGGCACGACTAGAAGATGACTTGGCCTGTGGCCCGGCGCCCTCGGCAGTCGGCAATATCGGGGGCACAAGTTTTCACGAACAAGGCTTCCGCATTTCGAGGGAGGTTTATCTGGGAATCCTGAAAGCCGCTAATTGGGATCTCTGGTTGCAGCGACAAAGCCAGTGGAGCGTCTTGCACACGGAGGAGATGCAGGTTAAGGATCGCCAGGAGGTTGAAGCACACTGGGCAGCAGTCAAAGCGTATCTTCGGTTGGAAGCCCCCGATTTCGACGCGGTCGCGCTTGCCGATCAGATTCGCCGCGAATCGGCCGATAGAAAGCGGCAATACACACAGCCACGTCCATCGCCGCTAGTGGTTCACGTGCATGGCTCCACGGAAGAGAGTACGAATGGTGGGGCGGCGGCACCTGACGACGGAGAGGCAAACGGCGCATCGGATGTCAAGAAATCAAGGCCCCGCCGCCTCCCACCTTCCCGGACAAAAGCCTACGCGGCCTTGGACTACGCTACCAAGAATGCCGCAGTGTCGTCTCTTCCTGAAGCGTACAAATGGCTTTGCGAGAATCCGCTGCCAAAACAATGGCACGTTAAGGGTTTCGAAGGTGTTGACTTGGAAAATTACTCGCCGCCACGGAAGCTCACTTCCTTCAAGGCTTACGTTAGAGAGGCGGAGCGGCACCTCAGACGAATTGAGTCACCAAACGCAGGCAGGCAAAAACAGGACGATAGTCACGGGGGGTACTCGCCCACCACGCCTTATGAAACGGAAGTCACCCAACCGAAGAGAACCAAGCGACGCAAGAAGCCAGATGAGATCCGTGCAGAGAGAATTGAGAAGCTGCACGTAATCGCCGGCGATTTAGCAACCGCAGATTCGCCCGGCCAGGAAATGCGGCTTCGGGAGGCTGCGAGTTCTTGTTTACGACAACTCGAAATTGATGACCCCCGCGTGAGCGGTATGATCCGGGGTGGTGATCGCCGAGAGACGGCCGGCAAGCTGTCGAAACTAGCCGAGTTGCTTAAGCACCAGATCCGCTAGGACAAACAGCCTCCGAACAGCCCGCCGAAAACCTGTCATTCTTGTCAGTCTTTGCGCTAAAGGGTTGTGTCATCAAGACTTGTGATGGCAAAACCCTTTTTTCATGCGCCTACTGTGGGTTGTGCGAACGAGCTGTTCGTTGGCTGTTCGGGCTGTTCGCCCAGCCTTTTTGGAGGCCCGCGTGAAAACGATGATCCTCGAATTTCAAGGAGCACACTATGTCGCTAAACAAACTGCTTTCGGTCGGCGGGGCGGCTGACATCCTCTCAGATTACCTAGGAGTTCCGGTCAAGCCACGCTGGATTACCAATCCCTTCTACGACCGGGAACTGCGTGATGATCTTTGCCCTATCGTCGGCGGACGCCGGCTGATTCCTCGGGACTACCTTCCCATGATCGAATCGGCGCTGAAACAGCGCGGGATGATTGGCCAGTTTGGGGAAGAAGAAGTCCGTAGATCGGAACAAGTTGACACTGTCATCACCGGAGATCGCATTGGGCCCCCGTGCCCGGCGTATCGAGTCAAGGCCCAGTACCGCCACTCCGCTCCAATCTTGAACAAGACTGGGCAAGCGGCTCCGCAAGGAGAGGACTGCCAGATGGCTCAGCGGCCAGTGGTCTACGAAGCGGACCCAAGTAATCTCTCTGGCCCCTCGGATCTCAAACAGAGATCCACGAGCAAGACGGAGTGAGGGATGCCTTCAAAAAAGCGAAGCTGGGAGGAAATCAAACGCGAGATCCTTGCCCGCTTGAACATCATCGACGAGTACCGGGCGCTGGGGGTGCGTTTTGCCAAGACCACCCCCAACGCCAAGGGCTTTGTGCCGTGCTACGCGCATGAGAGTGAGCGGGTGGATTCGGACCCGTCCGCTTGCGTCAACGTGGTCAGTGGGCGCTACAAGGATTCAGGCGGCGACGGGCTTTCGGTATCACTGTGGGATGCGGCCGTCCGCTGGGGGGCGTTTCCCGACTGGCAGACGGCTCGCAAGCACTACGCCCAAAGGGCCGGCGTTAAACTGAGCAAAGGCCGACCACCGGGCAGCCCAACCAAACACCTGAAGTTCCTGCCCTGGGTTGACGATCTGGTCCAGTTGTGGTGCCTGAAACATAAGCCCGGCATAACTGCCGAAGCGGTCAGGGCTTTCGGCGGCCGACTCTGCCTTTATCGGGAGCAATACCACTGCATTGCCCTGCCGATCCTGGGGGTCGCCGGCGCCGATGCTGAACCCGTTGGCTGGCACCTGCATCGGAGCAACGGCGGTAAGCTGCCGATCTTCCACGGCAAGGGCAAGCCCCCGAGCTGGCGGAAAGAGAAGATCACCTACGGCAGCGAGCCGGGGCTGATCGGCCTGCATGGCGTCGAGCGGCTGCGGGACCCGGATCACCAGGTCACCGTGGCCTGGAAGACCGCCGGCCCGACCGACGCCATGGCACTCTGGTCGATCATCCCTGAAGAGCTACGGGAAACCCACCTGGTTGTCACCAACTCCAACGGCGAGGGTGAGCCCCCGCAACCTGGCTTCGCCCCGCTCTTCGCCGGCCGGCGGGCCTGCCTGATCCATGACGCCGACAATCCAGGTGAGGCCGGCGCCGTTAAGTGGGCCCCGTGGCTTGCTGAACACGCCGATAAGGCGTGGCACGTCCGCCTACCCTACGAGATTGCCGAGAAGCACGGCAAGGATCTTCGGGACTACGTTCAAGAGGGGCGTGGTTACGACGACCTGATGGAACTTGTGAAGGCCGCCGGGACCATCACGGTCGGGGAGAAGGCAGAGGCGACCTATCAGCCGATCGAAGCTGACGACGACCCCCACCGGCTGGCCAAAGCGTTCCTCCACAACGAAGCCTACCACTCGGATTACGGCTGTACGCTGAAGTATTGGCAAGAGGACTGGTGGCAGTGGATTAGCACGCACTACCAGCGGATTCGGGAGGCCGAAATGCGGGGGCGCGTCAATATGTCAATCAAGGCCGAGTTTGATCGTCTGAACGTCGAGGCCCAACAGAACCCATCCGAGGGCGAAGAGATCCCAGAGACCCGCAAGGTGACCGTTTCTGTGGTCAACAACACGCTGGCGGCCCTGGTGGGCCACACGATGATCCCGAGCACGATCGACCAGCCATCGTGGCTTGACAAACGGGAGGCATCGCCCAACTGTATCGCCCTCCAGAACGGCATCTTAGACGTAGATCGGTTACTGGCCCGCCGGGATGACTTCTGGACTGAGCACACCCCGGAGTGGTTCTCGCCGATCGTCCTGCCCTACCCGTTCGACCCGGACGCCGACTGCCCGACGTGGAAGCGGACGCTCTGGGAGAACATGGAGGGCGACCAGGAATGCCTGGACCTGATGCAAGAGATCGCCGGCTACTGCCTCCTGCATGACACCAGCCTCCAGAAGTTCTTCTTCCTCCACGGCGACGGCGGCAG
>Ga0180438_10011693_pt1 | contig 10567 bp, 11 predicted proteins | sample SS_ome_12_FD_132455 | JGI IMG/M metagenome (GOLD analysis project Ga0180438, IMG submission 132455) | Hypersaline lake sediment archaeal communities from the Salton Sea, California, USA - SS_3_D_2 metaG | ecosystem: Environmental > Aquatic > Non-marine Saline and Alkaline > Hypersaline >... | reverse complement strand
TTTTATTTATTACTCAAAAAATTTAAGTTGAATAAGTTCTATTTCTTAATTGAGAAGTAAAATTTTCAAAAAGAACGAGAAGTAAATGAAAGATATCAACAGTAAACCAGAAGAATCTGAAGATCTACGAGAAGAACTTGAAATTCGCGGCGATACTTTGGAGAAAAGCATCACAAACAAAATTAACTTGCTTTCTACAAGCGAGATAAATACGTTTATAAAGAATCTCTCTAAGCCTCAGTTTTTAGGCTCAATTCATTTATCTAAAGAAAATAATCCAAATTATCGTGCTATAAACGAATTATTGAATGGACAACTTGAATTAAAACTTTCAAAATCGTTAAAAAATCCCTTTTTAAATCCGATAACTCGTTATTTAATTTACGTCATGATTCTTTTTAATTTTCTATGGCTGCTTTTTTTCTATATATTGTGAAATAAAATTGCCCCATTCACAATAGATATTATACATGTTCACTCTTATCAATCAGAAAATACATTTAAATGAGATAACCATTTTAAAGAGACAACATTTAACTAATAGTAGAAATTATAATGTAAACGAAAAATTGAACTATAAAGGTTAATGCGCAATTGATATATGACATCATTATCATTGGAGGGGGAGTAACTGGTTGTACAATTGCTCGAACTCTTTCCAAATACGATTTAAACATATGTTTATTGGAAAAAGAGGCAGATATTGCATCAGGGACTACAAAAGCAAATTCTGGAGTAGTTCACGCGGGATACGCCGCAGATAGAAAATATATCAAGCGCAATTTATGTATTCAAGGAAATAAACTATATACGCAAGCTCACGAGGAACTTAATTTTCCGTTTCGAAGAATAGGCTCATTTGTAGTCGCTTTGGAAGATATTCAGATAGGAGAATTAGAAGAAAAGAGGAAAAAAGGACTGCAAGACGGGGTTCCCGACTTAGAATTGATCCTAGACAAAGAAAAGATTAAACAGATGGAACCCAATTTGACTGATAAAGTCGTGGGTGTTCTACACGCGCCTTCTGCGGGAATAGTTAGTCCTTACGAGATGACCCACGCGCTAGCTGAAAATGCAGCCATGAATGGTGTGAAATTTTTTCGAAACCAAGAAGTGATCAAGATTAGACACCAAGAATACGTGTTTACGGTTAAAACAGGGGAGGGAGAATTTCAATCAAATAATCTGATCAACGCAGCAGGGCTTTATGCTTCAAGAATTTCAAAGATGTTAGGATTGGATTATTTTGACATCATGCCTAGGAAGGGACAATATATCTTGTTTGATAGAAACATGCTTCACTTGAATAAAATATTATTCCCATCTCCTACAAAGGTCTCAAAAGGAATTCTTGTTTGTCCGACCGTGCACGGAAACACGTTTGTTGGTCCTAATGCTCAAAATATTGTTGACTTGGACGACTTATCGACAACAACGGCAGGTTTAAAAGAAATTTTGGAGGGGGGAATGAAATTAATTCCAAACCTTCCCGTACGGAGCTCAATTAGAAACTTCGCTGGATTGAGAGCGGTTCCAGATACGATGGATTTTATCATTGATAACACCGATGTATATGGTTTTATTAATGTTGCCGGGATTCTCTCACCCGGATTAACTTCCTGTTTTGCGATTGCTGAGCGAGTAGAAGAATTTCTCGAGTTATTAGGAGTCGAAATGAAGGTCAAGGATGATTACAATCCAATCCGTCCAAAACCCGAACGATTTACTAATTTCACGCGAGAAGAATTGGATAAAAAGATTAAGAAAGATCCTTTATGGGCTAGGATAGTATGCAGGTGTGAAACGATCCCTGAACGGGAGATCATTAACGCAATTCACGCCCCAGTGGGTGCGACTACTGTTGATGGGGTTAAGTTCAGGTGTAGGCCAGGAATGGGTCGTTGTCAAGGGGGTTTTTGCCGACCTCGAGTAATGGAGATTTTATCAAGAGAATTAAACATTCCCATGGAAGAGATTACCAAGCGTGGAGAAGACACGAATATCGTCGTAGGAAAAACTAAGGATTTTATTTTAAGAAAATTAGAACAGGAGGGGCGTTAACCACGAAAAAAATAAAAACTGATGTTGCGGTGATTGGTGGAGGTTCTGCGGGATTGGCAGCGGCGATCGTGATTAAAAAAGCAGGATTGGATGTTTTAATACTGGAACGAGACAGGGAATTAGGTGGCATCACGCTTCAATGCATTCATAATGGATTTGGTATTCACGAATTTAAAGAAGAATTAACGGGTCCAGAATTCGTGCAGAGATTTATCAACGAAGCGCTGGATCTTGGTGTAAAATATAAACTTGATACGATGGTAATAAAAGTTACGAAGGAGAAAATAGTTTACGCCATAAATAATACCGATGGAATGCTAGAAATTAAAGCTAAAGCGATCATCTTAGCCATGGGGTGTCGGGAAAGAACTCGGGGATCGATCAACATGCCAGGATTTAGACCTGCGGGAATCTACACGGCAGGGCAAGCGCAAAGGTTTGTTAATGTCGAAGGATATCTACCAGGAAGGTCGTATGTCATTCTAGGAAGTGGAGATATTGGAATGATAATGGCACGGAGATTAACTTGGGAAGGATGCAAAGTAAAAGCTGTAGTTGAAATCCAACCCTATGTGAGCGGATTGATTAGAAACCAAGTACAATGCTTGGAAGATTACGACATTCCTTTAATAACGAGTTATACAATTACTAGAATACATGGTCGTCATAGAGTAAAAGGAGTTACGATTTCAAAAGTCGACAGAAAATTTGATAGAATTATAGGTACTGACCGTTTCATAGAATGCGATACTTTGCTTTTATCCGTTGGATTAATTCCAGAAAATGAGTTAACACAAAATGCTGGAGCAGACATTTCTTTAAATGGCGGACCTGTTGTCGATAACAATTTAGAAACAACTATCGATGGAATTTTTGCTTGTGGAAATGTCTTACAAGTCCACGACTTAGTGGATTTAGTTGTTGCTGAAGCGAAGCGAGCAGGATTAAATGCGGTTGAATATGTAAATGAAAGATATGAGAAACCATTTGAAACCAAAGAATTAATAAAATGCATTGCGGGAGCTAATGTAAATTATGTTAAACCGGATCATTTTAATAAATCAGACCAAGCAAATGATATAATATTCTCATTTCGAGTAAAACGACCAGATAGAAGAATCCTCATACAATTTAAAGATCAAAACAATAAGGTAATATTCAAGCGTAAGAGGAGATACGTGATACCTTCCGAAATGATTGAACTCAATCTAAATTTGAAAGAACTCGAAATTCCTCAAGATTGTAAGAGTTTAGAAGTAGAAGTAATACCTCAACCAGAAGTTTTAATAGATAATACGTAGTCATGGAGAGTAACAAAAACATGTCAAAAAGCATTCCAGAAGGAGAAAAAACGATTAGATGCATCGTATGCCCGACAGGGTGCGAAATTCACGTGAAAAACGTTGATGGGGAACTAATTGTAGAGGGCCACACATGTAACAGAGGAGAGGTATATGCTAAAGACGAATTCATCGCACCAAAAAGAATTCTCACCACGACAATGCGCGTCAAGGGAGGATTATTGCCTTTAATTCCTGTCAGAACGGATAAACCAATTCTAAAAGAAAGGTTAACAGAGGTTCTCAATGAAATCGCTGTAAAAGAGATTGAAGCGCCTATTAAAATGGGAGAGGTTCTGATTGAAAATGTGTTAAAATTAGATGCTAACATCATAGCAAGTCGTGATTTAATTAAAGCATCTTAAATGACCCATGTCCATTTACTATTCTAAAATTCTCTAACTCTTGATTTAAATGAATTAATGATGTAAAAGATGATTTAATCTTTCATGAATTTTAAAACAATGGGAGTCCAATTTTTATTCAAACAGATTTAAATAAGTAAATTGCTTTCTTCTTCTTTATTGAAATCTAATAAAAAACACACACATTGGGGAAAAATATTGAAAAAAAAAGTAATTAGTTTTTTTATTGTATTCTCAATACTAGGGTTTTCGTTAATAACACCGTTTTCATTAGGAGCTGTGGATGAGACGCCGACATATGCAGGTCGTTCTTACAGCGAAGAAGCTTGGTCAATCTTATATGATTTTGCTGGAATGCATCTAGAAGAAGATTATGGTGCTCCAGGACCTTATGCCGCTGACTTAACTATAGGAGCGAGTGACTCAATGACTATGGACTCTAAATCCTTCTGTGCTTGGACAAACATCGGAAATGTTCAATCCCTTTATATAGCCCAGCAAAATTTATCATTGCCGGGCTTTGATCAGTATGGATGTTCACCAATTCAAATCTTAGCGCAGCATTTCGTGCCACCTGGAAAACCAAATACTCATGTTTTCGTGATAAATAGATTCTTAGGATTGCTGGCTTATCTAGATAATCATGAAGATGGAGCAACAGGACTTCCAGATGAAAGTGATGAAATGTTCTTTGGGATATCATTATATTCTGAAATTCACAAGGATGTTTTGAACCATGTTTTTGATGAACATGTTCCAAATTGGATGCTTATTGAAAATAACACAAGAACTGAAGCGACTCCAATTCCTTTAGAAAAACTTTCCTCTGGAGCTACCACTTCTTATCGCTTCGGAATGTCTTATAGCAATGTTTTTACAATTTGGAATCGAATGAATGAGACCGCATTGAAAAATCAATATGCTGATCCAGTAGATATTCTAACTGGAGCTGTCGCGCTCTCTATCATTGAAGAAATTAATTTTACATACGTTACAACCGTAGTTCAAACAAATTCCACCACAAGTCAAGTAACAACCACCACAGAGTACGATATAGGAAATGTAACAGATTTATGGATACCTTTTGAGAGTTCCGCAATTTCTTCTCAATTTGGAGGTCATACTGAAAATATTGGAGCTCTTTCCATTCCTTTAGCTTATTACAATAGCACTCATGGTGTTGCAGATAGATTAGATGGTAACGCAACCTTTCCAGGATTCAGTCTTGGCATTGTAAATACTGCTAACATTGTTGTATTAGATTTTACAAATGTATTAACTCTCTTATGGACTGGTTTTCAAAGCTTTGCTGGATTAGCTGGGGGTTTACACAATGCCACTCTTGCTAATGCTGGATTTAATATTACTGGGACTCCTATTTATGATATTAATTTTGCTGGAAAACCAAATTATACGCTTAATGGAGCTGATACATATCCTGCACATACTCGGCTTTTAAATCAATCTAAAGTCAAAACATCTTTGAATCTTTTGGAGATTTTATACTTTGGAATAATCATTAATGGTATTATCGGAAACATAACAGGGGCAAATGCGGTTATCTCTGGTTTAGCGAGTGGAATATTAGCTGCTCAATTAGATCTCGCAGATTTCATTTATGTTACTTGTTTCCCTGAATGGTCGGGAGGTAGCATTACTCAAGACCCGACATTCACTGCTTATGCAAATGTACCAAATTCTAATATACCTGGTTTTGAGCTGATCTTCGTATCTATCGCTGGATTAATGGGACTCTCGTATGTGGTATTAAGAATCAGAAAGAAAAAGAGATTAGAAATCTCTTAGAATAATAAAATTTTAAGTATTTCTCACAAAAAATACTTACTCCTTTTTTTTCCTTTTTTTTTTTGTTTATTATAAATATACAATTTAAATCTGCCTATATTGTAAAATACCAAATTTTTAGATACTTTTTTACATTACATTATAATTATAAACGAAGAGTTAGCCAAAATATTACTATTTACTCATATTAATTAAATAATGATTAAAGATGTCAGATTACGAGAATCCCGAGCTCGATGAAATCTATAAAATTACAGAGCAGCTCTATATAGGAGCTTATTGGCCAAGGATTAATTTTGATAAATTGAGTAAGGAACAAATCACTGCAATTGTTAATCTGATGGAAAAAAAACATTATCACCCTCCCGTTCGGAAATTTGATTATTTATACAAGGGATTTCCAGATAACACATATCCTTCGCACGAATATCTTGAAGAAATTTTAGCTTTCATGGATAAGCACATTAAGGAAAAAAAGGGAAGAGTCCTGGTTCATTGTGCAATGGGCATATCTAGAAGCGGTGGCATATGCATTGCATGGTTATTAAAAGAGAATAAACAATGGAGTTGGAACGATGCAATGGAATACGTGAGAAAGTTTCGAATGATTTATCCTGCCGTTGAAATAAGGGAATCAATTTTAGATTATTTCGAAGCAATAGAAGGTTATCGAAGAAATGATTAATGAATTACAGGATCTTTAATTTTTTTCGTGCCAAAATTTTCATTTGTTTACACTAAAATTGAATTCGTGTGAACATTCTTCATTTTTATGACACAAAATTTTCGCCAAAAAAATCATTTCTTAAAATATATTATCACAAAACAAGTGTTAAAAAATTTCTTTTACCCTAAACTTGTTTACGGATGAATAACAAGAAAAGCTTTATAAATCCAAATATGAATATAAATTTATAAGAGAGTTTTGTGATGAAAAATGATCGAAATAGACACTGATAAAAAACTCGAAATGGTAAAGATGATCTTAGACGATGTTTACGAAATAATGGTAACCTTTAAACCTCTCATCGAAGAAATGATCAAATTAGATGAAGCTCAAAAATATCGCGAAGATGGTACGCTACTTAAAATAGCTTCATTATTTGGAAACATAGCAAAAAGGTGTAAAGAAATAGAATTATATCCTTTTAGCGAGGAGTTCCTAAATAATATTAAAAATTAAAAAAAAGCATCACATCTCTAATAAATTGGGAAAAGAACTTGAAACTTTGGTTCTTACATTAATTGATTTATTTTTCAAGAGCAATTTGAAACAATTAAAAATTGTTGATGATTCAATAATATAATTTGAAAACTATTAAAAATTAAAATTAAACAAGGTAAAAAAAATGGGAAAATTAGCAAGAAGAGTAGCCATGGTTGGAGCCGGCATGTGTAAATTTGGAAATAACTTCCCTATTAAAAGAAATCCCGATATGTGGGTTGATGCGTGGTTAAAAGCACTAGAAACAGTAGATAATGGTATTGAACCAAAGGATGTTGATGCATGTTATGTTGGTAATTATTCTTCCGATTTATTTAACCATCAAGGACATTTAGGTCCTCAAATGGCTAACCTAGTTGGTTTAACGCCTAAACCTGCCCCTAGATTTGAAGGAGCGTGTGCAAGTAGTGGAATTGCGTTGCGTCAAGCTATCTTGGCCATTGCTTCCGGAGTTCATGATGTTATTGCAGTTTCTGGAGTTGAGTGCATGACAGAATTACCCACTGTAGGAGTTACAGATGTTTTAGCTACTGCATCAGATAGTACATTCGAGTATCCTGCAGGAGCAACATTCCCTGGGCTATATGCTGCAGTAGCATCCGCACATTTTCATAAATACGGTACATCTGCGGAAGATTTGATGAGGGTTGGAATTAAGAATCATAAGAATGGAAAAGAAAATCCATATGCTCAAATGCAAAAGACGATTAGCGAATTGATGGCAAGTAAAATCAAGAGAATGGAAAGCCAAGGAAGAGATGCTCCAGATTGGAAAGATGAAATGGATTTCCTAAAAAGTTCTTCAAATCCAATAATTGCGTCTCCACTTCGATTGTTTGATTGTAGTTTAATAACTGATGGTGCGGCATGCTTGTTTCTCACCTCTGCTGATGTTGCTAAAAAATTTACTGACACTCCAATATGGATTACAGGCACTGGTCAAGGTAGCGCATCGCTATCTTTACATGACCGAGACTCATTAACATCTTTTATTGCTACCAAAGAAGCTTCAAAACAAGCCTACAGCATGTCAGGTTTAGGTCCAAACGACATCCAAATTGCTGAAGTTCACGATTGCTTCACGATTGCTGAGATTTTAGCAATGGAAGATTTGGGATTTTACGAGAAAGGTAAAGCTGTAGATGCAATTAAAAATGGAGATTCAAAACTAGATGGAGCAAAACCAATCAACACGAGTGGTGGATTAAAATCAAAAGGTCATCCTGTAGGTGCAACAGGTGCGGCTCAAGCAGTAGAAATATTTAAACAAATGAGAGGAATTGCAGAGAGAAATAGACAAGTTAAAATTGATGTCGAAAAGGCATTAACACATAATTTAGGTGGATCTGGTGGAACTTGTGTCGTTACAATTTACCAAAAATGAGGTGAAATGAAAAAATGTCAAATGAGATAAAAGATTTTACCATACAGAATTATTTAGATTATTTAGCTAGTAAAAAATTAATGGGAAGTCAATGTAACAAATGTGGAAAAATGTTTGTTCCACCAAGAAAACTCTGCACATCATGTAATTCAACAGACCTAGAATGGATTGAAATGACTGGTAGAGGTAAAGTTGCTGCATTTACAACGATAACTGTTGGAACTCCGTTTTTTGTTGAAAAAGGGTATGGAAGAGATAAACCGTACTGTTTTTCCATAATAAAACTTGACGAAGGCCCCATGGTATCCGGGCAATTAGTTGGTGTTGACGAATCAAAACCAGAAACAATTAGCGTTGAGATGCCAGTAAAGGTAACTTTTTTAGAAACTGAACTTAAAGGAGACGAACCCAGAATCGATTTAGGATTCGAACCTGCGTAAATTTTTTTTCCTTTTTTATTTTTTTTATTACTCAAAAGGATTTATTTAAATAAAGGTTCTTAGATTATTTTATAAAGCAAATAAAACATTTTTAATATTTGAGGAGAATCGCCTTTGTCAGAATTTGAACAAAAAGTATTAAGTAAATTAGATGAAATTAGCCAAAAACTTGATAAGGTTTTACAAGCAAGCGGTAGCCCAGCTGTTGCTGCTCCAACGGCCCCTGCCCCTGCACCTGCCCCCGCCGCAACTACCGTCAGTCCTTCTGCCTTGGTTGAAAAGCAGAGAGCAGAGGATGAAAAGGTAGCCACACCTCCAGTAGAAGGGAGGCGAACTTGCCCAAGCTGTGGTAGTTTTGATTTTAACGCAGTTGAGGATAAGTCTCAGTTGCTTAGCGCTATGGGCGGGATAAAGATATACGCTAAAAATTATGTATGTAGAAAATGTGGTTATACCATGCCAAAATAAATGTATAATTAAACTAAATTGCTCTTTCAGGGCAATATTTTTATTATTTTCTCTTTTTGAAAGCTTTCATTCAATATATATAATGCAAATTTTTTTTATATAAAAAAATTTAAATAAATCATTCATTCTTAGGTATATCATATATAGGTGGTATAAATGAGTTTTACAGATAAAAAAGATTTCATGGGTGGTAAGGAAATACAGAATATCATCAAAGAATTTGGACACTACATTGAAGCAGAAAAAAAGATCGTTATTGAGTCAAAGGATAGGATTGAAAGCCTAATAATGTATGGAAAAACTGAAGTACCTTTACTAAAGCAAGCTTTAAATTCCCTGGGAGACACATTCGAAAACATTGATAATGCAAGGGAAGAAAAAATCGATCAAATGCAAGAAAAGTTCATAACGCCATTAAATGCACTTTTAGAAGATTTAAAATCGTTACAAACAGAATTAAAGGCAAAGGATCACGTGTTCAAGGATTTGGAAAAAGCGAAAAGCAAGCTTTCTAAGTTGGAAAATAAATCTAAAGAGAAACTAAAAGCAGGGCAATTAGACACTGCCGAAAAAGCAGTAAAAGAAGCAGAAAAAATGTTCAAGGACGAAGAAGCGAAAGCAAACAAAATGACGGAAGATTTTAATAGTAAAAAATTAGAACTTATGAAATCAGTATTAGTAGATATCGTTAAAGACGAGAAAGAATTCCACGAAAAAGTACTTGGATTAATGAGCAATGTTAAGGAAAAAATTGACTTGCTCAATCTCTAATCATTGTTTTTCCCGTTAAAGGTTTAAAAGCGCTTGTTATCTTGAAAATAATCTCTACTAGTATCTATATAATCTAAATCTTCCTTATCTTTAATATCGTCTTTCTTAAAAGGATCTCTAAAAGACATTTCATAAAGATGGGTATAGAATCCCTTTTTTGCAACTAATTCTTGATGAGTACCCTCCTCTATGATTTTGCCTTTATCTAGGACTAATATACGATCTGAGTTGATAATCGTGGATAATCTGTGTGCTATGGAGATGCTGGTTCGTCCTTTCAATAAAGTTTCGAGTGCTTGTTGGATCAAGAGCTCGCTATAGGGATCTATAGAAGAGGTTGCCTCGTCTAATATTAGAATTGGAGGATCTGCGATTATCGTGCGTGTAAACGCTATCAATTGACGCTCTCCTTCTGATAAATGGCTTCCTCTTTCGCCTACAAATGTATCATATCCTTTTTCGAGTTCCATTATAAAATCATGAGCACTCACGAGTTTAGCAGCCTCATAAATCTCCTCATCCGTGGCATCCATTTTTCCGTAGCGGATGTTTTCCATGATGGTCCCTGAAAATAAAAAATTATCTTGCAGAACAATTCCCATGTTTGTTCTAAGACTTTTTACATTAACATCTTTCAAATCGACACTATCAATTTTTATCGATCCTTCTGTGGGATCGTAAAACCTGCTTAAAAGTTTAATAAAAGT
>Ga0180438_10011692_pt1 | contig 10567 bp, 10 predicted proteins | sample SS_ome_12_FD_132455 | JGI IMG/M metagenome (GOLD analysis project Ga0180438, IMG submission 132455) | Hypersaline lake sediment archaeal communities from the Salton Sea, California, USA - SS_3_D_2 metaG | ecosystem: Environmental > Aquatic > Non-marine Saline and Alkaline > Hypersaline >... | reverse complement strand
TCCCCGTGAAGGCACTGGAGATTTCGGCATACGTGTTGTCAGGTTTGGCCGCTGCTATCGCCGGGATGCTGTTTGCCGGGCGGTGTTCAGTCGCAAAGCCAGATCTGGGCGACAACTGGGAGATGCAGGCTATTGCTGCGGTTGTCATTGGAGGCACGAGCCTGTTCGGTGGCAGTGGAAGTGTTCTCGGGACTTTGATAGGCTCTACCATAATGACCATGTTGACCAGTGTCTTGGTCTTTTTGAAGGTCCCGGCGTACTGGCAGGATGTGGTTATCGGGGCCATAATACTTGTGGCTGTGTCCCTGGATGCGTACCAGCGACGCGTCAAGTTCGTACCGACGAGGATCAAGAAGAAGTGGGACGTGGCTGACGGTGTAGTTGAACGGCCAAACCTGGGGCTGGTGTTGAAGGGTGCTGGATTGCCCGAAACGAGTATGATGGACGATTACGGTAAGAACGGCGGTAAGCCGATCCTTGAAGTGAAAGGGATAAGTAAGTACTTTGGCTACGTTCAGGCCCTAGATGCGGTGGATTTTGAACTGTACCCTGGTGAAGTGATCGCACTGGTGGGTGACAACGGGGCAGGCAAATCCACGTTGGTGAAGTGCGCCTCGGGCTCCCTCACGCCAGATGAGGGTGAGATATTCGTCCGGGGGAAGAAGACCGTGTTCAATGGACCCCGCGATGCTCTGGATCATGGCATTGCGGTGCTCTATCAGGACTTGGCTTTGGTCGATGGCCGTGATATCCCCAACAATCTCTTCCTTGGCCGTGAGCCGCGACGTAGATTCAAGTGGATCATCGATCGAAAGAGGATGGAAGAGGGTGCTAAGTTGATGCTGTCCGGACTCCGGATCAATATTCCGTCAGTGAAGATACCCGTAGGGTATCTTTCGGGTGGACAACGTCAAGAGGTGGCAACAGGCAAAGCAATCTCGCAGGGTGCGTCGATAATCTTCTTGGACGAACCCACTGCGGCTTTGGGTGTGCGGGAGTCGAGGCAGATCATCTCATTGATAGAGGAACTCAAGGAGGCCGGATGTTCAGTTGTGGTGATCAGTCACAACCTGGCACACGTGTTTGCGGTGGCAGATCGGATCTTCGTTCTGCGTGGCGGGCGGCGGGTAGGATCGTGGAAGAAGGACGAAACCACTGCGGAGCACATTGTGGCTACTATTACAGGTGCGACTGTGTTGGAGACAATCGACCCTGGTGAATCCTAATGCCCGGCAGAGATCCACTACAACGAGAAGATCTGAGGAGGCAGTAGCGTGCCGGAAATGACAGCCCGTGAGCGGTATCATGCCGTCATGCAGTTTCAACCAGGCGTACGAACATTACTTTGGGAGTTTGGGTACTGGGCGAAAACTGTTGAGTGTTGGTATGGGGAAGGCTTGCGTCGCGGTTGGTATTCAATGCCGCCTGGCCTCACGGACGGCGCCAGTGTGTTTGGTGAGGCGCTTCCGTTTCCACATCTGGCATACCGGACAGATATTGCGAGCAATCGGGTCGTCGAGATCCATGACCTGCTGGGTTTCGATGATGGAGCGGTGCGGATTCCATTGGTCTGGCGTCACTGCCCGCCGTTCATAGTGACAGTGCTTGAGGAAGATGAAAACACTCGCTTGATGGTCAACCACGATGGTGTTACGGTTCGCGTGCCCAAGATGGGAGCCTCACTGCCCCAATCCGTAAACTGGCCGGTGGAAGACCGCCGAAGCTGGGAACAAGTCAGAGAGGAAAGATTCGGCCCGGACATCATGGCGCGCTTTCCTCCTCGTTGGGATGGGCTGGTTGCCAGCTATCGGGATCGTGATTATCCCTTGGGTCTGGGTATGGATGGCTTCTTCAGTACTCCGCGGGAACTCCTGGGACTTGTAAGACACTTGATGATGTACTATGACGATCCCCAGTTGATGCATGATATCAATGACCATCTTGCCACGGTATGGTTGGCAATGCTGGAGGAAGTTGTCTCACGAGTAGACCTAGACTTTGTATACGTATGGGAAGACATGTCTTTCAAGAACGGGCCGCTTATCTCGCCGGCACTATTCCAGGAATTCGTTGTTCCCTACTATCAGCGCATCACCGGGTTTCTGAAAGCCCATGGCGTAAACGTCATCTTCGTGGATACTGATGGCGACTGTTCGAAACTCATTCCTGGATTTCTGGAGGGCGGGGTGACTGGGCTGTATCCCTTTGAGGTGCAGGCCGGTATGGACATTGTGGCGATACGCAAGCAATACCCGAGGTTGCTCATCCAGGGAGGGTTGGATAAACTCAAAGTTGCACAAGGCAAGGAAGCCATTGACGCCGAACTCGAAGCCAAGTTGCCAGCCATGTTGTCTCAAGGCGGATACATTCCTTACTGCGATCACTTGGTACAACCCGGGGTCTCGTGGGGCAACTTCTGCTATTATCGGCAGAGGGTGAAAGAATACGTCGAACGCTATCGGCCGGAATAGTCAGTCGCCCGGCATTTAGTCTGTCGTCCTTGATAGTCTGTACCGCGGAGTACCCTCACTCCTGGCACTCCTCACTGTACGGGAGGTATCCGTAGATGAGAGAAGTATCACTGAGGAAGTTGACGCTATGGATTTAGGTCTGGAGAACAAAACAGCACTTGTTACGGGTGGTGGGAGAGGCATTGGTCGAGCGATTGCGTTGGCGTTGGCGAGGGAGGGATCTCACGTGGCCGTTGCCAGCCGAGACCCCGAGGTAGAGACAGTTCGAGAGATTGAGGCGCTTGGGGTCAGAGCGCTCAGGCTGTGCGTGGACGTAAGCGACGAGCAGCAGGTCATAGGTATGGTGAGGCACACCATTGAGGCCTTTGGCCACCTCGATATTTTTGTCAACAACGCCGGTCATCACTGGCACGAGCCAGTGACTAAGATGACAACCGAAAACTGGATGAAGACCATCAACACCAATCTGTCTGCGTGCATCTGGGCCTGTCGTGAGGTGGCCCAGCATATGGTTGCACGCCGTCAGGGTAGCATCCTGATTGTTGCCTCGACGATTCAGTTCAACCCTGGCTACAAGGAGAGCTCATATCGCGTGTCGAAGGTTGGACTAAAGGCGTACGCAGAGACACTAGCTCTGGAGTTGGGACGGTTCAACATCCGGGCGAACGTACTTTCCCCTGGCATATTCCCCACAAAACTGGCCGCCAATCTCAAGGAGGCTATGGCCGACCCTGTCCTTGGTCCTGCTCTCTTGCAATCCATCCCCTTAGGTCGTCTGGGTAATCCCGAGGAGTGTGGGGACATAGCTGCGGTTCTCCTGTCGGATAAGATGAGTTCGTACATCACCGGGGCAGACGTGGTAGTCGATGGGGGGTTCAAGCTGCGTCCCTTGACGCTAGTCGAGCAAGAAGAAATCACGGAAATGAACCTCTGGGATCCAGAGGACGTATTATCTGGATCAACCTCTGGGGCGTCATCATGAGCGAGACCGTGCGTGCGGCTGTGATGGTCCGGCCTGGAAAGATCGAGATCCAGGAGTTCCCTTTCCCAACGCTGGAAGATGGTGCAGTGCTCCTCAAAGTGGAAATGTGTGGTGTCTGTGGCACGGACAAGCATACGTGGCGCGGCGAGACGCTCCAGTACGCCGGAACCGAAGCTGAATCTGGGACACCTTTCCCGATTATACCGGGCCACGAGGTGGTCGGGGTCATCGCTGAAATCAATGACCGTAAACGGCCGCGCCTGGATTTCAACGGTGAACGCCTGCGAGTGGGAGATCGAGTGGCCCTGTGTCCTGATGTGGTGTGTGGCGAGTGCTACAATTGCCGGCACACTTTCGCTTTCCCCTGGTGTGAGAACCTGCGGGGGTATGGCAATGCCTTCACCTCGACTGAACCGCCGCACTTGTTCGGGGGATGGGCGGACTATATGTACATCTTGCCCCATGCGTTCCTGTACAAGGTCATCGAAGATCTGCCGCTGCGTGTCGCCGTGATGTTGGAGTTGATGGCAGTTAGCTATAACCTGGACAAGACGAAAGAGTTTTTCACTCTCTCGGGTGAGGGATTTGCGACTGGCAGCACGATTGTCGTCCAGGGGGTTGGCCCGATGGGCATCTGCCACGTGATCAAGGCACGCGTGATGGGCGCGGGTACGATCATAGCGACCGACCTTTCGGACTATCGCCTGGCCTTGGCCAGGGAGTTTGGGGTTGACTGCACGCTCAACGTGGCTCAGACAAGTGTGGATGAGCGGGTTGACTTCGTCCGTTCACTCACCCATGGGCGCGGTGCGGATGTTGTCGTGGAATGTGCTGGTGTCCCGGAAGCGGTACCTGAAGGACTGGAGATGCTGCGCAAGGGCGGGATTTACGTCGAGGCGGGCAATTTCGTCGAGACGGGCGAGGTATCGTTGAGCCCGCACCGTCACTTCTGTGCCAAGAACGTCCGGTTGATCGGTATGACCAACCATCCGTTCATTGGCTATACCCCCAGCATGGAGTTGCTGCACAGGTACGCTGACCTCTTCCCGTTTGAGAAGTTCGTGACGCACGAGTACCCCCTCGCTCAAACTGAGCAGGCACTGTTGAAGTCGATGGAGCCAGACTCCATGAAGGTGACCGTCGTACCATAAATCTAAAGAGAGAAGGAAAATCGTACATGCTACAAAAGGGCCTTTCCCTAAAGAAGCGACTGCGCGCCGGTGAACTCACGTTCGGTGCCTGGGTATCCTTTGCGGACCAGGCTGCTGCGGAGATCATGGCCGGCGTTGGGTTCGACTGGGTGTTGATTGATACCGAACATGCCCCATTTAGCCTAGAGAGTCTGGCCTGCGTTCTGATGGCCTTCAACGGTCGCCCGACTGTGCCCATCGTTCGTGCTCCGTGGAATGACCGCGTGATGATCAAGCAGATTCTGGACCTGGGTGCAGGCGGTATCCTCGTCCCCTACGTTTGCTCTGTCGAGGAAGCCAGAGCAGCCGTGGCTGCCTGCCGGTATCCTCCACAGGGGGTGCGTGGCTTTGGCCCCCGCCGTGCCTCTGACTACTACCGGCGCACAGATGAGTACATTCGGCTGGCCAACGAAGCGGTGATTTGTGCCATACAAATCGAGCACATCGACGCGGTCAAGCAAGCCAGGGAGATTCTGGCAGTGCCAGACATTGACGTCGTGCTGTTAGGACCGATGGATCTCTCTGGTTCGCTGGGTTTGTTGGGCCAACTGGATCACCCGCAGGTAGTCGCCGCGGTAGAGCAGGTCGTTGCTGAGGGTCGCCGGGCGAATCTTCCAGTGGGGATTCCCGTTGATGCGCCTCCTGACGTTGTGGCCCAATGGGTGGCTAAAGGATCTCAGTTTGTCATCGTGGGTGAGGATCACAGTTTGCTCCGGCGGGCGGCAACGGAAACGCTGGCTCGCTTTCGTCGCCAGGTGTTGGGTGAGTAGATTGTTGTAGGTAGGGAGGAACTAGCTGATGGTGGAACACAAGGCTGGATCAGCGCGGATGCGCTATCGCGCTGCTGTTATTGGCTACGATGAACCCTTCAACCCACCGATGGGGGTGGAGGAAGAGTTCGACAAAGCAGGCCTTGAGCTATCGGTGACCAACTGTGTCACCGAGGAGGAGGTTGCTGATCTTGCCCGTGGAAAGGACGTGCTGCTGACAAGTTCCGCTCGCAGATTGCTCACCGCCCGTGTGATCGAGGGACTGGAAGCCTGTCGGGCCCTGATCCGGGTAGGCAGTGGCACGGATTGCATAGATATAGCCGCCGCAACGGCTCGTGGTATCGTGGTCATCAATACGCCTGATCCATTGGCCGAGGAAGTATCGGATCATACGGCGGCACTATTGCTCGATTGTGCACGTCGCGTTACGCGTCACGACCGCGTGGTGAGGCAGGGCGGTTGGCGTTCTGGGACGTTGCCCTCTATGCAGCGCGTGCGCGGGAAGACACTGGGATTCGTCGGGTTTGGCCGAATCGCGCGGGCCCTCGCTCACAAGTTGAGCGGGTTTGATCTGAGGTACCTGGCTTGCGATCCTTATCTTGACCCCAATGTGGCCAAAGAGTGGAATGTCACGTTGGTTGGTCTCGATGGATTACTGGCGGAAGCTGACTTCGTCTCGTTGCACGCACAGTTGACTGATGAGACGTACCACTTGCTAGGCGAGCGGGAGTTGCGATTGATGCAGCCCCATGCGATTCTAATCAACACAGCGCGCGGTGGCGTCGTGGATCAGGTGGCTCTCTACAAGGCACTTACACAGGGATGGATCGCTGGAGCTGGCCTTGACGTGTTGGAACAGGAGCCACCGCCTGCGGACGATCCTCTGTTGCAGTTGGAGAACGTCGTCGTAACCCCGCACATGGCGGCCTGCTCCGATGATCTGATGGGTGCGTTGTATGAAGCGGGATGTCAGGTAGCCTTGGAGCTATTGCAGGGTGGATGGCCTGCGTCCGTCGTGAATCCCCAGGTTCAGCCCTGGTGGGCCACATCAGAATGATGGGGGTTGAAGAGAATGTTCACTTTGCTCTCCTTTAGCCTATCGGTTACTGCGCCTACTCCTGGTGGACGAGAACCACTCAGGATTCGGGTGGATGAGTCTATCGAGGATGGATACCCAGGCAATACGTTTTACTACACATCATGGAATCACGCTGGCACCCACGTAGATGCGCCTGCTCACATGCTCGCCGAGGGGAAACGAATCACCGAGTACCAGATCGGCGATTTCATTTTCGAGCATCCCTTGTTGGTGGATGTGCCCAAGGAAGATAGTCGGCTCGTTACCTCGGAAGACCTGCGCCCATATGAAGGGCGTATTGCTGCTTGTGATCTCTTGCTGCTGCGGACCGGCTTCACTCGATATCGGGAGATCGACCCGGTCAGGTATCGTGATCACAACCCAGGGCTCTCCATTGACGTTGCCCGTTACCTGAATAGTTCCCGGTTCCCGTCGCTGAAGGCCATCGGGATAGACGCCATCTCTATGGCTGCCACTGCCCGCGTCCACGAGGGAATCGAGGCGCACAAAATCCTGTTCTCCAGGGAGGATGGATCTTCTGTCTTCCTCATTGAAGATATGGATCTTACCTACGACTTGACTCACCTGAAAAGGGTGTTTGTGGTGCCGTTGTTCATTGAGGGACTGGATAGCAGTCCGTGTACCATTGTCGCAGAGATAGAAGCTGCCGCAGTGAAAGGAGTATAACGTCATGGCTGATCGTCTCAAGGACAAGGTTGCGATTGTGACGGGCGGGGGAACCGGCATCGGCAGGGCAATCGCCATAACCTTTGCCCGGGAAGGTGCCAGGGTTGCGATCTGTGGCCGCACTCTAAGCAAAATTGAGAATACAGCCGGGCAGATCCGTGCGGATGGCGGCGAGGTTCTTGCAGTCCCGTGCGATGTCAGTGACGCGCAAGCGGTGCAATCCATGGTTGCCCGGACGATCCAGCGCTTTGGGGGCATTGACGTCTTGGTCAACAACGCTGGGGTGCGGGCCAGTATTTGCACTGTCTTAGAACTCACTGAAGAGGAATGGCAGCGAACCTTCGATATTGACGCCAAAGGGGCCTGGCTGTGCTCGAAGTACGTGATCCCCGAGATGCGAAGGGTGGGTGGGGGGGCGATCATTATGATTAGCTCAATCTCGGCGTATATCGGGCAGGCGAAGCAGGGTGCTTACAATGCAGCTAAGGCGGCGCAAGAAGCGTTGATGCGATGTATGGCTCTGGACTTTGCCGCAGATCATATTAGGGTTAATTCTATCTGCCCCGCATGGGTGCTCACGGAGATGAACCGTGAACAACTGAGCCAGATGCAGGCGGAGCCGAAGAAGGTGTTCCCTCCCGGCTTCTGCTATGCGGATGTCCTGAAGCTTCATCCATTGGGGCGGGTTGGCGAACCTGAAGATGTGGCGTGGGCTGCGGTGTATCTGGCGTCCGATGAATCGAAGTGGGTAACAGGAACACCGATCTTCGTGGATGGTGGTTTCACCTGCCAGTGAAAGACGTTCAAGTACGGAGGGTTGAATGAACCAGGACTGGAGCAGATACTGTACCATAACCGGGGTTCTAAGAGAACCCCGGTTTCTATCCCTGTTTCTTCCCAGCTATTGTACAGGTCTTCCACAACTGCTGCAGAACTGCGCGCCCGGTCGCAGCGCCTGCCCGCAGTACGCACAGTAGCGCGCCTGCCCGGCCGCCGGCCGCGGAGCCGGTTGTGGCGGGGGCGGCGGTGCCGGGTACTGAGGAGGCGGATAGTAAGCCGGCGCCACCGGCTGCTGTGCCTGCTGCTGCCGCTTGCGCCGCCTTCGCCGGCCGATCAGGAGCAGCCCGATTCCTCCGACGATCACCACTCCACCCAGGCACACCCCACCAATCACCAACGCCCCGGCTCCCAACAACGCCGATTCGTCCGAGCCCAGCGGCTGGATGTCCTCGATCGTCTGTTGCAGCACCTCGGGTACCTGGGACGCGTCAGCGGCCTCGAAGAAATTGCCCCCCGTCAGGTCGGCCAGCTCGCGGAACGCTGCCATAGCCTCATCGCTGTAGACACCCGCGTTGCCCACCACGACCGCCTGGATCACCACCGGGTCGGCATCCTCTGCCGCCTGGGCTACCGACGCCGCCGTGAACCCCTCCCGGCTGGGGGCGTGGGGCGGCGCGTCCCCCATCAGGATCACCTGCTTATTCACGAAGTTGCGCCAGCCACCCACCGCGCGTGAATCGATCGCCCGCATCAGCGCCTCGAACACCGCCTCCGGCTCGTCGTCCCCCCCGGCCACGCTCAAGCTGTTGATGTTGCCGATGATCGTGCCCACGTCCGACGAAAACCCGTAGTCCTCGAACATGGGGTAACCCGCCGAGTCATCCCAGTCTCGAAACGCGATGATCGCCACCCGGTAATCGTCGCTTCGTGCCGCCACCGTGTTCACGATGTTCGCCGCCGCCGCCTTCACACTGGCGATATCGTCGTCCATGCTCCCCGTCACGTCGATGCAGAAGATCAGATCCAGTGGCGCCGCTCCCCCGCTCACCGCTGGCGTGGACTCCGGCGTGGGGGCCGCGCTGCACTTGTCCAGCCCGGCGGCCACGTACTGCGAGCGGACATAGTCGACGTCGACGCGGAAACCGGTCAGATCGGCCAACTGCTGGATCTGGGCGTCACTCGTGATCGGCCCATAGGACGTGTTCTTCGCCTCGTCCATGCGCCGCACGAACATATCCCATAACTGATCCAGCCGCTCCTGGTCGCACGCATCTCCCTTGTTCAGTTCATCCTCGTACTTCGTCAGAACCTGTTGGAGCGGGACGTTGATCACACCCTCCATATACCAGGTGTAGATCTCATCCGTGCCCACCAACAGCTCCGAGTCGTGCTCGTCGAAGATGGCGTGCATCGACTCGTGCCACAGCGTCTGTGCGGGCACCTCGCTCGGCTGCGCGGCCAGCACCAGATCGTTGAAGTAGGTCGCGCACGCCACCCCCTCGCAGTCCACGTACGCTGCGTTGGCCCCGATGCTGTCCAGATACGCCGGGTCGATGTACGCCTGCACGTCGCCGTCGGCGATGCGCTCGTTGAACCGGCCGACGTCCCCCAGCGAGACCCACCGGTTGAACCGGTACCCGCTGAACGCCCCCAGGTGCCACCGGTTGACGCGATCCACCAGGTCGACGATGTTGACCTCCTGGATCCCCTGCCCGGGCCGCGCAGCGCGCGCCACCAGCCCCCAACCCCCACCCACCGTCGCCACGATCACCACCACCGCCCAAACCATCCGTCCCAACCCCCGGCGAAGCCACGAGGTCGTTAAGATCCGTCCCACCTTCGAAAGCAACTCTGTAGATTCCATGCACTCCTCTATCTATTCCCTCGCCCAATACACCCGCCCCACTCCCCAACCGCTATTCTCCACCCTCCATTCTCTACTCTCTACTCTCCATTTCCCCATCCTCCACCCGTTGAAGCTCCGCCGCCCAACGTGCCATCAGAATGGCCCTTTGAAGGGGATGGCGCGCCACAAACACACGCACGACAAGAACAGACAGAAAGATGAGAGCACGTCAAAGGAGTTGCTCCACTTCCCTTTCATCAAAGGGAAATGAAGCACAAGAGAGGAAAACAACCCTGGCGTGCGCGCACCCGTGTAGTCCACTATGAAAACCTACGCGCCCGCCCAATACTACCCTGTAACCCACACAACCGGTCAAACCACAGGGACCATAATTATACTACATTTCCACCGCCTGTGAAGTCCCGCCAAGCCCTCCCCACAACCCGCAAGCCCCCCACGCAGTGGCGGGTCCCGTGACAGCCTACCCACGCTACACCACCGCCAGCAAACCCGCCAGCCCAACCAACGCCACCGCGATGCACGTCTGCGGGATCCCCAGCACCGGCACCAGCAACACCGCCCCCACCAGCGCCCCCGCACAACCCCCCACCAGGTCAGCTCCGTATAACAAACCCGCCGCCCGGCCCTCGCCTCCTCGCATAAGCGCCACCGCCAGCGGAAACGCCGTCCCCGTCAACCCGCCCGCCACCAGCGCCAGCACCGGAAACACCGCCGCCGGCACCGTGACCGGCAACGACAGAAT
>Ga0180438_10011691_pt1 | contig 10569 bp, 9 predicted proteins | sample SS_ome_12_FD_132455 | JGI IMG/M metagenome (GOLD analysis project Ga0180438, IMG submission 132455) | Hypersaline lake sediment archaeal communities from the Salton Sea, California, USA - SS_3_D_2 metaG | ecosystem: Environmental > Aquatic > Non-marine Saline and Alkaline > Hypersaline >... | reverse complement strand
CCAACTTTATCTACATCAATGATGCTTATCTTCTTTAGATTTAATTCATATTTGGGGCTTACGGAAAAACTTTTTGGTTCTGCTGTAACTAGATGCTGGATGATTGGATTCAATAGTAATCTATTGCATATTGTCTCTAGCTGATATTCGTCTAGCCGCCCTTCAATAAGGTATCGTCTTGCCGTTTTGACTGCTTCGACCTTTTTTATACCTAAATCCAACACCGCTTTCTTTATAGTGTCTTCCACTGGGTCAGTTACACCAGCATTGTAGGCTACTTCGACGACGTTACAATCGAGTCCGATCTTTTCTTCACCCATGGAAAGCGGCCCACACCGTACTTTCTGAGCCACCGGATCTGCCAGAAGATTATGGCACACTAGAGCCAGGTCATGAGGCTCTAAATCTGCGTCTAGCCAGTATATATCTGCCACTCGAGAATTAGTAATTGTTGTTATGCCCAAGTCATGTATATCTTTGACTAAACTAAGCCCTCTAACATCTGGCAGATGATTCTTCAACCAAATCTCCACTCTATAGAGCAAAGTAATCTCCTTTAAACTACGCTATAGGTAGCCGATTGCATACTATTCATACTGCCGTCCACAAGTTACTATTTCAATAACCCTTATATTACCGTTGATGTGATGGACTGAGCAGATTGTTTATCCTTTGAATCGATTCGTGATAGGGAGTCTCCTATCACGACCAAAGTCTCTGGGCGTTATCTTTATGCCCGGGGCAGCCTGGCGGCGCTTATATTCGCTACTGTCCACCAAGCGAGCTACTCTTGTAACTACGTCACGGTCAAAACCCATGGCTATAATCTGGTCAATGGTCACATCATCTTCCACATAAGCCTTTAAAATAGGATCCAATACTTCATATGGAGGTAGGGTATCAGTATCTTTTTGGTCGGGTCTCAGTTCAGCAGATGGTGCTTTGGTCAAAACAGAAGATGGTATCACCTCTTTACCGGTCTGGCGATTTCTATATCTGGCTAATTCGAGGACCAATGTCTTAGGTACATCCTTCAGGGGAATAAACCCCCCGGCCATATCCCCGGAGAGAGTGGTATAGCCAGTAGCTGTCTCGCTTTTATTGCTGCAAGCAAGCACCAACCAGCCAAACTTATTGGACAGGGCAAAGAGAATGTTGCCTCTAATTCTTGCCTGAATGTTCTCTTCTGTGACATCTGGTTGCGTATTCTTGAGAGGCTCCGCCAGCGTTTCTAAATAAGAGCTAAACGCTTTCTCAATAGGTATTACCTTGAACTCTATTCCCAGATTTCTTGCCAAAGTTTCGGCATCAGACTTACTGCCCGGCGATGAATAACGAGAGGGCATGGAAACTCCTATGACGCTATCAGCCCCAATAGCATCCGTTGCTACGGCAGCTACCAAGCTTGAATCAACCCCACCGGATAAACCGATGACTACTTTCTCAAAGTCGTTTTTGTGTACATAGTCCCTGGTTCCGAGGACGAGAGCCTGGTAAATCTCAGCAAGTTCATCCAGCCTATCAATTCGTCTCTGCAGCAAAGGAGGCTTGATAATTGACGGGTTCTCACTTGATACCTCTATCTTGGTAACTTCTTTCAGTTTCTCTCCAACCCATGGTGTTTCTTTCCTTCGTCGAGGGCTATGTAACTGAGAGCGGAATACTGACTCCACATCTAAATCGGCTACTACAAAGTCTTCCTCAAATTGCCTCCCCCGAGCAATAACCTCCCCTTTCTCATTGACAATCAGACTATTGCCGTCAAATACAAGCTCATCTTGACCCCCTACTAGATTATTGTGGACAACAGCAGCCACACTGCCCGATGCTCTGGTAGCAAGCATTCGCTCTCTAAAAAGCCCCTTTCCTGCATAATATGGGGAAGCGCTTATATTAATCAATACCTTGGCTCCGGCATAAGCCTGTATAGTTGCTGGCCCGGCTTCATACCACATATCTTCACAGATAGTTATACCCATACCGATGCCATAAATAATAAAAACTGGACATTCTCTCCCGGCCTGAAAATATCTATTTTCATCGAATACGCCGTAGTTCGGTAAATAGAATTTATGGTAAACGCCCACCAATTTTTTGTCATAGAGCACAGCAGCAGCATTGTAAATATCACCATCACTGTCAACAAAACCTATCACTACCACTATGCCTGAGCTATGCTCTATTACTTTATTAAGGCTTTCCTTGTTTTGCCTAATGAACTGTGGTTTAAGCAGCAAATCTTCAGGAGGGTAGCCAGTTATAGCCAGTTCGGGGAAGGTGAGCAGGTCAACTCCCAGCGATTTTGCTTGATCAATGGATTTCATTATTTTCTTGGTATTACCACCAAAGTCGCCGACAGTGGAATTAATCTGAGCTATTCCAACTCTGATTGGGTGCAATTTGTCTCCTTATCGCTGTAATAAGTCATAGTATAGCAGACATTAATAAATACCTCTGCAATTCTGTGTTCGCAATGGCAAAAAACACCACCAAGACACTAGGCGAGCATAGGATATTGACAAATTAGCCGTATATCTGGTAAAAATATGCGGTAAAAGGTTACCGTAGGCAAATTAGCGGGAGTACAAATAATTGCTAATACAACAGGCTCAAGAGGTAGAGAGAAAGGTAATTGCTATTCTCAGGATTCTGAGCCAATCCAATGAACCTCTTGGAGCTAGAGTTATTTCGCACCATCTTCAGAATCATGGTATCGAATTAACTGAACGGGCTGTGCGGTATCACCTCAAACTAATGGATGAACGCGGGTTTACGGAGAACATGGGAAGAGACGGGAGGTTAATTACACGGTTGGGACTTGAGGAATTAGAAAGTGCCTTAGTGAGCGACAAGGTTGGCTTTGTGGCTTCTAAAACTGAACTTCTGGCCTATCAAACGGAGTTGGATATAGAAAAGCGCCAAGGTAAAGTTCCCGTCAACATCTCATTCTTCCCCGAGAAGCAATTTGATAAGGCAATTGAAACTATGAAGAGAGTTTTTCAGGCCGGGATTTGCGTCAGTGAGTTTGTGGCTGTAGCTCATCAGGGTGAGAATCTGGGTGAAATAACCGTACCCCAAGGTAAGATAGGACTGGCCACTATTTGTAGTGTTATAATCAATGGTACTTTGCTTAAAGCTGGCATCCCTGTTGAATACAGGTTTAGCGGCATCCTCCAAATTAAGAACCGGAAACCTTTACGATTTGTTGAGCTTATCCTATATTCGGGCTCATCCTTAGACCCTGCAGAGCTATACATTGCTAGTAAGATGACCAGCGTTGGTCAAGCGGCCAGAAAAGGGGAAGGAAGGATTTTAGCCAATTTTCGAGAAATACCGGCTATGTGCCAACCGGCAACAGAAAAAGTCGTTGCTAGATTAAGGGACATTAATCTGGATGGGTTGCTTATGATGGGTGAGGTAAGCAAGTCTCTTTGTGGAGTGCCTGTGGAATTAAACAAAGTGGGAATAATACTCATAGGTGGACTTAATCCTGTCGCTGCTGTTGTTGAATCCGGTATAGAAGTAGAAAATCGTGCTATGAGCACTGTTATGGACTATCAAAAGATGACCAGATTTTGGGATTTATGAAATGAATATAGTGAGAATCATACCCTGTTTAGATGTGAAGAATGGCAAGGTAGTCAAGGGAATAAACTTTGTAAATCTGAGAGATGTTGGAGATCCTGCAGAGACGGGGGAGGCTTATTGCCGAGAAGGAGCTGATGAACTTGTCTTCCTTGATATCACTGCTACTGTGGAAAGCAGAGGAACAAGGCTGGAGTGGGTCAAAAAGGTAATGCAAAAGGTTACCATTCCTATTGCCGTAGGTGGTGGTATTAGGAATATCGAGGATGTGAAAGCCTTGTTGGATCTTGGCGTAAATAAAGTCTCGGTCAATACCACAGCCGTGAGAAACCCTGAACTTGTGAGAGAGATTTCTAAAAAATTTGGCAAGGAAAATCTGGTTGTGGCAATTGACGGTCAAAAAAATTCCCACGAACCAAATCTTCCACGATTAGAAGTAGTAGTTAAAAGTGGTAGTGAATCCACTGGGGTAGATGTTGTTGACTGGGCAAAAAGAGTAGAGGAGATGGGAGCTGGAGAGATTCTGCTGACCAGCAAAGATGCTGATGGCACCAAGGAAGGGTATGACCTGGAAATGACCAAAGCAGTGGCTGAAGCAGTTAGTATCCCGGTTATTGCTTCCGGAGGTGCGGGTAAACTCGAGCATTTCTATGAAGCTGTAACCATTGGCAAGGCTGCGGCGGTCTTGGCCGCTTCTGTTTTTCACTTCGGCGAAATATCTATACCTGGAGCCAAAAAATATCTAAAGGAACAGGGAATATCCGTAAATATATAGAGAACCCGGTAGACTAATAAATCGGAGCAAATTAGGAAGCTCGAAAATTGAATATAAAGCAAAAAATATAAGGAGGTAAATTCATGAGTAGAAACACTAAAGAGCAGGGGTTTAACAACGTAAGGGAGTTGATCAACGACACTTGTAAACGGATGAAAATTCCCCAAATGTGCTGCCTGCGACTGATGGAGTGTGAGCGGGAGCTGACAGTTCATTTCCCGGTAAAGATGGATGATGGGAGGGTAGAAGTTTTCACCGGTTTCAGGATTGTACACAACGATAGTCGGGGGCCCAGCAAGGGCGGGACCCGATACCATCCGGACGTCAACCTGGACGAGGTCAGAGCCTTAGCGGCCTTGATGACTTTGAAGACCGCTGTTGCCAATATCCCCTATGGAGGTGCCAAGGGAGCCGTGATTTGCAACCCGAAGACCATGTCTCAAAGCGAGCTTGAGAGGTTAACTCGCCGGTACGCTTCCGAGATTGCGATTCTAATGGGCCCTGAAAGGGATATTCCAGCTCCTGATGTTGGTACCAACCCCCAGGTCATGGCCTGGATCATGGACACCTATAGCATGGGCAAGGGATATTCGGTGCCGGCAGTTGTCACAGGGAAGCCCCTGGAGATAGGTGGTAGTACTGGTAGATTCGAGTCTACCGGCCGTGGGTGCATGGTCAGTACCCTACTAACAGCCAAGCATCTGCGTATAGATCCGCGGCAAGCAACTGTTGTAGTTCAGGGATGTGGAAATGTTGGAGCCGTAACAGCCGATCTTCTGGTCAAGGAAGGTTACCGCGTAGCAGCGATAAGCGATTCTAAGGGCGGCGTCTATAATCCGAAAGGGTTGAACCTGGAAGATGTGTTTGCCCATAAGAAAGAGACGGGTTCGGTAATAGGCTCTAGAAATACTGAGAGGATCACTAACGCTGAACTATTAGAACTGAAATGTGATATCTTGGTGTTAGCAGCTCTTGAAAATGCGCTTGTTGAGACCAATGCTCCTTCGGTAAAGGCGAGGATAATCGTAGAAGGTGCCAACGGTCCGACTACACCTGAAGCAAACAAGATCCTGCTTGATAACGGCATATTTCTTGTCCCCGACATACTGGCAAATGCGGGTGGCGTAATAGTATCGTACCTAGAGTGGGTGCAGGGTCTGCAGTCCTTCTACTGGAATGAGACAGATGTCAACAACTACCTCGGAGATTTGATGACTAATGCCTTCAACCAGGTCTTACGCATTACAGAGGATGAGAAAGTAGACATGAGAACAGCAGCTTATGTGATTGCACTACAGCGGTTGGTAGCTGCTATGACAACCAGAGGTATATTTCCCTAAGCCTACCCTGGGCTTACCCAAAATTTAAGGCGGACAGGAAAGACTTTATTTTTAAAGTTCAGGAGATAGAGATCATGTATATGCATGTCGGTGATTATGAAGTGGTATTCCACCAGGAAACACCGGAATGCAGCCTCAGGCTGCTGAAGCTGACCAAAGATAAGGGTGTCCACCTGCATCACCATCACAAGACAGCTCAAATATACTTTGTGCTGGAAGGAACTGCCAGAGCAACAGTATCTGGAAAAGCAGCGGTACTTAAGCCTCATCAAATCCTGAGGATTCCGCAAGATGCGCTCCATGATATACGAACCGAGGATGAAGCTCTGGTACTAAGTATCTCTATACCACCGTTAGATGCCTCTGACCAACATATAGCTACGGAGCAACGAGAAGAATAGCTTGATGCCTTCCCCGCTTCCTCTTGTAGCACGCTTGTAACTATATGGGATTTTGGCGCAGACATGATACTGGTTGTCCAACAAAGCGTATGGTTATTTTTATGCACAAGGAGAATAGATGCTTATTAAAATCGACGTGGCAATTATTGGGGCCGGGGTAATCGGCCTAGCTATAGCTGGTGAAATCGCCCAGCGAAACAAAGAAGTGTTCATCTTTGAAAAGAACCATACCTTCGGGCTTGAGACCAGCAGCAGGCAGAGCGAAGTCATTCACGCTGGTATTTACGATCCTGAGCATTCTCTTAAGACAAAGCTTTGCATTGAAGGGAGAAACTTGCTTTACGAGCTTTGTGACAGACATGATATTGCATACAGGAAGCTAGGCAAGATTATCGTGACGACAAATGAAAATGGAATTACAAAGATTGAAAAGCTTTACGAGCAGGGAAGGAGAAATGGCATCGAAGATTTGATGCTTCTTTCCCGCACAGAACTGAAAAGGCTTGAACCAAATATCCAGGCCAGGGCTGGGTTATTATCTCCTTCCAGCGGAATTCTTGATTCCCACTCTTTGCAGAAATATTTTTACAGACGGGCGAGAGCAAAGGGAGCCAAGTTTGTGTTTAATACCCGGATAATAGGAATTGAAAAGGTGGGGACAGGGTATAAAGTACAAATAAGGGACAGAGAAGGGATTTCTGATTTTGTTGCTCGGGTTGTGATAAACTCCGCGGGCTTGAATTCCGATAAGATAGCCAAACTTGCCGGTATAGATATAGATACAGCAAATTACAGGCTTCATTACTGTAAAGGTGAATACTTCACTCTAAGTTCAAAATATGGAAATCTCATGAGCAGGCTTATTTATCCCATACCAGAGCAAGCCGGACTTGGAATTCATGTAACTCTTGGACTTGATGGTCGGGTACGATTGGGTCCCAATGCCCGCTATGTAGAGAAAATAAGTCATAGTGTTGACGAGACCCAAAGGGAAATATTTTATAATTCAGTTAAAAAATTCCTGCCCATGATTGAACTTGAGGATTTAGCACCTGAATTTGCTGGTATAAGACCTAAGCTCCAAGGGCCAGGAGAAGACTTCCGGGATTTCGTCATTACACATGAAGAAAAAGCAGGTTTTACAGGCTTAATAAATTTAATCGGGATAGAATCCCCCGGTCTAACTGCCGCTCCTGCCATTGCCAGAAACGTGGGAAGAATGGTGGATAAGCTTCTTAATTGAAGTTGTTTTTAGTGGATTTGTGGCTGTGAGTGCATGGTAAAGTCTTAGTTTCAGATATTAATCAAAATTCTGCTGTATGCTGTTTATTAAAATTTGGTATTTAATTTTTATTAGATAGTCACCTCTTAATTCTAGTTGACATAACATATTAGGTGCCTGATTTTAAGCCGGCTTATCCAAGGGATAGTATTTGTGGTGAGGCTCGTCAATATACTTATCTGAAGCATGAACATAACGGGTGATGCCATGTAAGGATTCATGACCAAAAAGGACTTGAAGGGGAACTGGGCTAGCACCTTCCCCAGCCAAATATAGCGCAAAACAATGCCTCAAGGTTTGAGGGGTTGCCTTTATTGGCAAGCCGCATCTCTTTGTATACTTGGTGGCAATATTTTGGATAGACCTTACTGTCAGTCGCATTCTTTCACCGCTCTTCCGGGTATCTAGTTCACCGCTATGGCGAATAAAGAGTGGCTTAAATTTGTCTCGGCGTGATTGCAGGTAGCGACCAATCCATTGCGCCGCTGTATCTGGTAGAAATAATATGCGTATCTTATTTCCTTTGCCTTTGAGGCCAATTTGCTTCCGCTCTAAGTTGACCTGGTCACGATCCAAACTAACCAGTTCGGATACTTTCAACCCTGTGTGAAACAGTAATTCCAGAATAGATTTATCGCGGAGCTCCATAATATTTGCCTCAGGGGATGGCGCTTCAATTAAACTGATTAATTCTTTGAACTCGGGCAGTTGCGGTTGCTTCTGGACGATTTTCATGGTTTCGACTGCTTCGGGCGCTAAAGGACAGGGATAGCCAATACTGATTAAGTAGCGCAGGTAAACGCGGAGTCCTATCAACTTGTAGTTTATGGTGCATGGGGCAAGTGGCTTGTCAATATTATTGCCTGGCTTCGCTGCGCTTTGACCGCGCGAGGCAAGATATGATTTGTAGGAGGTGATGGTCTTCTTATTGATTCTATTAAAAGGAATGTTGTTATAATTCAGAAAGTGGTCGAAAAATTCCAGATATCGCTTGTAGTCACGGACTGTGTACGCAGAATAATGCTCAGCCTCTAAATGCAGCATAAAATCATCAACGTGTGGTAGCATTTTTTAGTCCTTATCTAATGCGCTGCTGATTATGTCTTGATTTTCATTGTGGCAGGTAAACTCTATGACTTCTTTTTCATCCGGTACTAGCAAAATCTTGCAATTAGTCAACATCTGCAAATTCCACCATAACTTATATGGAGAAGTATCTCCTATCTCTATAAACAAATCCATATAGCCATCTTTATGGATACCCAAATCAGCACGTCCCTGGCTGAGGAAAGGCTCAGGAATCACCTCGAAACCTTGATTTGCAAAGTATTCGGTAACAATATTCATCATCTTCCTATGCCAGACGCCACCATGACGTGCAGATTTCTTAATGCCATGCTTCCTTGTCAAATCATCCCACAAGTCGTGCCCAACTCTGGCAATCAACTCTTTCGCTGTAATTCTGCCGGTGACAATTAAGAGGGCGATTTTCCTGTAAGTATATCTACAGTCATCGCAGCCTGGCACTTTGCCTATAACCGTTTTCTGAATGGCTCCCTCCAGCCATTTAATTTCACGATTGATAGCTTGCTCAACTGTATCCCATGGCAACCCCATTTCAGTAAAATCTCCAATTGTACTTGACATAAGAATCATGACTGCCTATTTCTACTGTGAAAAGCCTTGTGAACCTCTTTTAGATGCCTGTTGGTGACATGAGTATAAACTTGAGTTGTTCTGATACTTTCGTGGCCCAGCATTTCCTGGACGGAGCGGATATCGGCACCACTTATCAACAAGTCCGTGGCAAAGGAATGCCTAAGCGTGTGAGGAGTTACGTTGATTGGCAAACCAGCCCTCTTTCCATATTTGGCAACAATTCTTTCAACTGATCTAGCCGTTAACCTCATTTCTTCACCGTTTTTCTGAACATCTCGTTTTCCGCTATAGCTAATAAACAGTGGCTTAAAATTGTCTTGGCGCGACCTCAGGTAACGCTCAATCCATTTGGCTGCAGTGTCTGATAGGAAAACTACCCGTAACTTGTTACCCTTACCCTTGACGCCAAATTCCTTCCGCTCTAAATCTACCTGGTCGCGATTCAGGTTAACTAATTCTGAAACTCTCAAGCCTGTGCTGAAAAGTGTTTCTAGAATAGTTTTATCCCTCAGTCCTGCATTATTTGATATTTTGGGACTCCTTAGCAGTCGCTCCATCTGCTCCGCGTTTAGGAAAGCAACGGAGCGAGAGCCTTGTTTTGGCAGTTCCACCTTGTCAGGTGACAAAGTAGGTATGTCGCGCTGGACTAGCAGATACCGTAAAAAAGCCCTTAAGGCAACGATGTGGTAGCTCTGGGTGATGCGCTGCAGTAGCAGGCCATCGCGGGTGCGAAGATGCGCTAAGTATAACCTGTACCTTCTGATAAGATTCAGGTTTATCTCATCAGGTCTTGTGGTAGGGGAATTTTCGATAAGCCAGTTGTAGAATCGTTTCAAATAATGTCTATACTGACGAATGGAAAGGGGAGAACAGCCTTTTTGGATTTCCAAATATTCTAAGAACTCGGTAATCAGTAAGTCCAGGCTCATATTAGATTCTTATGTTTCCCGAATTATAACTTGTCGCAAAAGTTACAGTTTCCGACGATATCCAATGTTAACTTCTTTCCCCTTTTCTTGTCAAGTGCCCTGCTGTCTACAATGCAAAAAAATTCTTGACAAACGTTCATCCTCGTGATGAAGAAGTGAGTGATAAGGAAAAAGCGCCAAGCAGACTGAGGCTACCACTACTCTCTTCAAATGGCGAGTCGTTGACTGACAATGATGGGGGCCAAGGCTTCTTTCTCCTCAACCATTTGCTATTGTTGATGGCTTGCCCTCAAGGGCTTTTAACTAGAGAACTCTGCAAAAGATGCCAACAATTAAAAAGCGCCTGAAATGAGTTAGAGGTACTAAAATGTGCTACTGCCCGTTAACCCCCGAAAAATCGCAGTTCAGAGCCAGGTTCAAGAATTTCTAGTCTCCAGCATCCAGACTTTAATTAATGGCGATAATTTCTTCTATGACTGCTACATAGCTTGTCCTTGAAGCTGACAAGCTCAATGGATTAAAATGATGATGTGTTAAGCGAGTTAATCAAACAAAACACTGCCAGATTATTAGCTGAACTCCCTGTTGGAGTTGAACT